>Ga0335079_10008004_pt1 | contig 12022 bp, 10 predicted proteins | sample Lox_Sample_33_FD_206719 | JGI IMG/M metagenome (GOLD analysis project Ga0335079, IMG submission 206719) | Soil microbial communities from Loxahatchee National Wildlife Refuge, Florida, United States - Lox_Sample_3.3 | ecosystem: Environmental > Terrestrial > Soil > Wetlands | place: USA... | reverse complement strand
GATCTTGCCCAGGGCGGCTCCGATGGAAACCGGTGGGCGGCCATACGCGTTCGTGACCACGGCCCGGGATTGCCGGAATCGGAGTTAAGCAACGTTTTCCGCCCGTTCTACCGGCTGGCTAATGCCCGCGAGCGGGAAACCGGCGGCACCGGACTGGGCCTGGCGATCAGCGAGCGCGCGGTCCGGCTACACGGCGGAACCATCCAGGCTTCAAACGCCAGCGGCGGGGGGTTGCTCGTAGAAATGCGCCTGCCGGCCACCGCTAACTGACGCCGAGGGGGCTCCCCTTCGAAAGCACTATCGCCGGGGTCTCCGCATTCAACTCAGTTGTTGGAAAAGGCCCGGCAGCACCTCTCCCGACGGGCCGAGGAAGACCTCGTCAAAGAAGGCTCGATTGCCTGGTTCCTCCGGGCCGACGTAACAGGTCCGCACGCTGCTTTGGCGCGCGCGAGCATAACGCACGAAGCTCGCGGCGGGTTCGACTACCCCTGACGTGCCCACGGCTACAAAAAACGTGCAAGCCAGCAAGGCGGCAAAAATGCGCTCCATCTCGAATGGTGTTTCGCCGAACCAGCAGATGTGCGGCCGGATTTTCCCGCCGCATGCGCAGCGCGGGATTTCGTCGCCGTTCTCCAGCGTCCAGTCGTCATCGAACGGCCGGCGACCGCAGTCGAGCTCGCAGCGGCTCTGGAGAATTTTGCCGTGCATGTGGATCACGCGGCGCGATCCCGCCATCTCATGAAGGCGGTCAACGTTTTGCGTACAGAGAAAGAGGCGATCGCCCAATTCTTCCTCAAGTCTCGCCAGGGCGTAATGCCCCGGATTCGGGGCGACGGTGCGATGGCGTCGCCGCCTCTCTGAATAGAATTCCCATACCAGCTTCGGGTCGCGCGCCCACGCGACCGGCGAAGCAACTTCTTCCACGCGATAAGTCCTCCAGATTCCGTTGACTCCGCGAAAGGTGGGCAATCCGCTCTCAGCGCTGATGCCTGCGCCCGTAAGGACGAAGAGGCGATCCTGAGGTCGAATCTGAATCATAGAGACATCCGCCAGGTCACAATTGGCGAGTGAGAATCTGCGGGCTCTTACATGCCCAGCGCTTCTTGGATGGCTGCGACGATGGAATCAGCGTAGCGTTGCATCTCGCTCTCGGATTCGGCCTCGATCATCACCCGCGCCAGGGCTTCAGTGCCGGAATAGCGGACCACCACGCGGCCATTGCCGTCGAGGGCCCGCTCAGCCTCGCGGATCGCGGTCGCCACCGGTGGAAAGTCCATGAGCGGCGCCTTGTGCCGCACACGCACGTTCTTGATGACCTGGGGAAACACCTTCAGGTCGTCCACCAGTTCAGCCAGGCCCTTCCCGCTGCGTCCCACCATGTGCAACAGGTGAAGAGCTGTGAGCAGACCGTCGCCGGTGGTGGCGTCACCCAGGAAGATGATGTGCCCTGACTGCTCGCCTCCCAGGTTCGCGCCGTTTTTCTGCATTTCTTCGAGAACATACTTGTCGCCCACGGGAGCCCGCAGCATGCAGATGCCCGAGCGCTTGAGCGCAGCCTCCAAGCCCATGTTGGACATGATGGTGGCGACGACAAGGTGGTTGCGCAAGCGACCGGCCGCTTTCATGTCGCGGGCGGCCAGCAGCAGGACAGCGTCACCGTTCACCACTTTGCCGTTGGCATCGGCGAAAAGAGCGCGGTCGGCATCGCCGTCAAAAGTGATGCCAAGATCAGCCTTGCGCTCGAACACCGCGCGAGCCACCGTCTCGGGATGCAGCGCGCCACAGTGGTCGTTGATGTTCTGCCCGTCGGGGCTGCAGTGGATGAGCTCGATGTGAAGATCCTTGCTCCACTTCGCAAGGGTCTCGCCTGCGACCTTACTGGCCGCACCATTGGCGCAATCCACGACCAGCTTGAGGGGCCGGCCAGGCGGATCGATGCCGGCGATGAGGTGTTCGACGTAATCCAGCCGCAGGCTGGCATCTCCCGGCAGGCTGGAGCCATTCTTCGGCGCCCAGCTAATGTTGCCCTCCGCGATGCCGGCAAAGATCTCGTGCTCGATCTCGAGCTCGATTTCATCCGGCAGCTTGTAACCATCGGAACCAAACACCTTGATTCCATTGTCGGTCCAGGGATTGTGCGAAGCGGAGATGACGATGCCGGCATCGAAATTACGGCAACGCGCCAGGTGGGCGATGCCCGGCGTGGTAATCACCCCTGCACTCTCGACCTGGACGCCTTCCGCCGCCAGCCCGGCCGTGACGGAATCGGCGATCGACAGGCTGGACTCACGGGTATCCTGGCCGATTACCACGCGGGGGGCGGCGGTTCGCGTCAGGCGCCGAGCCAGCGCCCGCCCAATGGCGAAGGTGGTCTCCGGATCGAGAGGAAAGGCTCCGGCTACGCCACGAATGCCGTCGGTGCCGAACAATTTCCTTTCAGATGTCATCAGCTTGGGAGCGTTCATGGATTGCGGTTTTCAATGCGCAGGAACTCCGCTTTTCCCGGGTATCTGACCGGTGAGCACGGTCACGCGAATATTTTCCGGTTTGATTTCACGCACCAGGGTGTCGGGAACATAGGCATTCGTGGTGAACGTGGCAGCGCCGCGGACATCACTGACGTCGATCGGATCCGTAATCGCGATGGTGGCCGCCTTCACGTGGGTTTCCGGGCCGATTACCGTTATCGTAGAGGGTTCGGAGGTTACACGCAGCACCCCGTATCCCGGCTCAAAGCGGCCGCCGATGCGGGGATGAATCTCAATCTGGCGGACCAGACTCCGGTCAAAGCCGATGCGGATCTCCGAAGGCGTTACCTGCACTACCGAGATGTTATATGGGACGTGGACCTGCGAAGCCGTCAGATCGTAGGTGTGCTCGCCCGTGCCCGAGCCGGCGAGATTGATGATGGGATGGACATCCGCCGCGGTAAGTTGTCGCAGGCTGCGTTCCGGACCGCGCAGGCGGACCTGCGCCAGCGGAATTCCGGAAGTCGTGATCTCCAGGGTTGGCGGCACTTGGTGCAGTTCAATGGGAACGTTGTAGGCAGTTTCCACCACCGGTTCGCGAGAGACCGCAGACCACAGCAGGACCGCTGAGGCCAGCGCGATCAGCTTGAGCGGCAGATTGTGCGCAATATAGCGCTCGAACAGGTCTCTCATTTCCGGCGCTCCCGTGCAGTGTCTATCTCCTGGCCCTCGTCGAAGCTGCTGCCGTTGTCGGCGGTATCGGCGATGGGAGTGGGTAGCGCCGCCGATGGCAGATATCGATGAAGCAGGTCGCTCAGCCGCTCACGCAAGCGATCGGCAGAAAGATCGCGCTCGATCTGGCCCGCCACGGCAAGACTGATGGCGCCCGTCTCCTCGGACACGATCACCGCTACCGCGTCGGTTTCCTCCGTGATGCCAATGCCGGCGCGATGGCGAGTTCCCAATTGTGTAGAGATGAGGGGATTCATTGAGAGCGGCAGGAAGCAGGCTGCGGCCGCGACCCGGTCCTTCTGGATGATGGCGGCGCCATCATGTAGGGGCGCGCTGGGACGGAAAACAGTGGCCAGCAAATGGTACGAAAGCCGGGCATCCAGTGGCACGCCGCTCTCGATGTATGTCCGCAGCCCGATCTCCCGTTCGATAACGATCAGCGCGCCCGTTTGCTCCTGCGAGAACAGATTGGTAGCCAGCACGATGTCGTCATAGGACGATTCCCGCGCCTGCGAGGAGCGGGCAAACGTCACTTGACGGCCAACCTTCGCCAGCGCCTGCCTGATCTCTGCTGCGAAAACGACGATGAGGGCAAAAATTGCATACGGCAGCAGCGTGCTGACCAGCCAGTTGACGGTGTGCAAATCGCCCAGCCGCGCAAGATAAAACGCTACCGCTAGTACGAACACGCCCACCATCATCTGGTAGGCGCGTGTGCCTTTCACGAGCACCAGAAACTGGTAAATGATCACGGCCACGATGATGATGTCGATCAGCGCGAGCACCGACACCCGTGAGCCCAGTTCCCAAAGGTGGGTCAGATTACGCAACACTGGATCTTCTCGCTAAGCCTCTACAAGGACAGTCTGAGGAACGCCCCAAAGCCCGTCACTCCATTGTAGCCCAGCTTTTCGAGGGCGTGATGATTGGCGAGGAACTGTTGCAAAAGTCAGCAGTTTGCAGGATCAGTTGGTCTTGGCCTTTACGGTCGAGACGATCGTTCCACGCGCAAGCCGAGTGGATACTTCGTCACTGACGTTGAGTTGCGCAGCGTCCTTGACCAGGTTGCCAGCGGAGTCGAACACGAGGGCATAGCCGCGCTCCAGAATCTTCAGTGGCGACATCTCCTCCAAACGCGCGCCGGTGCGCTCCCAGCGCACGCGACGCACCAGCAGGAACCTGCGTGTGGCTGCGGCCAGCCCCGCGGTGTGGGAGTCGATCTCGCGAAAGATCGCGGCCAGTTGCCTCCGGACGTCAAAGTGCCGGATGCGAGCGCCGGCAACATCCAGCCGGCCGCGATGCTGGCGCAGCAGGCGGTGCTCGGCGCTTACCAGGCGGTATGTCAGGTCGTCCAGGCGCTGCTGACGGCGCGCAAGGGAGTCATGAATGCGGGCAAAGGCGGCATGCTGGGCCCATTCCGTGAGCGCCTGTCGGGCCATCAGCAGGCGATAGCGAGCCCCCCGGGCCAGTCGCTGGCGGAGGCCGGCTATCCGTTCTTCCATCTCGTGCCGCGACTCGATCACCAGTTCGGCGGCAGCCGACGGCGTGGGCGCGCGCAGATCAGCAACAAAGTCCGCGATGGTGAAGTCGGTCTCGTGGCCCACGGCGGAGATCACGGGAATCGTCGATGCCGCTATGGCGCGCGCCAGACCTTCGTCGTTAAACGCGGCCAGATCTTCTATGGAGCCGCCGCCGCGAGCCACGATAATCACGTCCACACTGCCCGCGCGGTTAAAGTACTGGATGCCGGCTCTCACCTCTGCCGCTGCGGTATCTCCCTGCACCTGCGCGGGATAGATCAGGATGGGCACGCTGGCGTGCCGCCGGCGAAGGATGTTGAGCATATCGTGAAGAGCAGCCCCGCGGGGCGAGGTCACGATGCCGATACGCCGCGGAAGCGCCGGCAATGCTTTCCTGCGGGCAGCTGCGAAGAGTCCTTCGGCCGCCAGCCTGGCTTTGAGCTGTTCAAAGGCGACCTGCAACGCCCCCGCGCCTTTGGGCTCCAGGTATTCGGCGGAGAGCTGAAGTTCTCCGCGCGCCTCGTAGATGGTCATGCGGCCGCGCGCAATTGCCGCTAGTCCGTCCGCAGGCTTGAAGCGGAGCAGCCGCGCTGAGGAGCGGAACATTACGATTCGCAACTGCGCGTCGCCATCCTTGAGAGTGAAGTAGAGATGCCCGGACTCGGCAGGGCGGAAATTGGAAATCTCACCCTCCACCCATACGTCGGTGTACTCGTGCTCGATCGCGGTGCGCGCGGCGCTCACCAGGTCGGCCACCCGCCAAACGCGCCGTGCGGTCGCCACTTGGAACGGGAGCTCGGGTTGATCGCCTGTTCCCACGGCGGCAGTTTAGCAGGGCGAAGCAATAGGCACGAAGCCGGGCAGGACCCCAGAAACTGACCGGTTCACCTGCGGCCTGCAGCCTGCATCCCGCATCCTGAGATCTGGTGCTTCCACAAGTCCCACGCCCGCTGGTAGTTGTCTCGGATCTCTTCGCGAGCCTCCTGCGCGTCTAGATAGTTGATGCTGCCTCCGAGGGCCATGGCTTGCGCTTGAAGGGTGGCGTTCAGAGCGAGGTAGACGGCGCGGCCGACGGCGTGAGGCAGCGACGAGCCCACGATGACGGCACCGTGTCCGCGCATCAGAGCCGCGGACTTCGCGCCCAGCGTTCGAGCGAGCGCCCGCCCCAGCGCTTGGTTGTGGACCAGCATGAGCATCTTGGGATCATCACCACGTGCCTGGCGAATCTCGAAGACAGGCACTCCTTCACCGAGGAAGGCGGACATGTGGTACAGAGGGCGAAGTGCGACACCAGTTACGCCGAAAGGGATGAGCGACGGCGCATGACTGTGAACGATGGCCCGAACGTCCGGCCGGACGCGATAGATCTCACCGTGGATAAAGCGCTCGGCGAATGATGGCCGCGCCGCCGGAGCGAGCGGGTTACTGTCGAGATCGTATACCTGAATATCCGCGGCCGTCGTCAGCGCGGGAGCGAGTGAGCGCGAGAGCAGGTAGCAGTCGGGCGCGCTATCCGAGCGCGCGCTGACGTGACCGTAGCCATCGAGTATTCCCTGCTGTGCCAGAATGCGGTTGGCTGTAACAAGGTCCTCTGCCAGCGCGGAAGGTGTTGGCGGGCCCTCCGCTGCTCCGCTGGCAGTTGAAAGGACAGCAAGGGTCGAGGCCTTCAACATCGAGCCCAGCAGATCGCGCCGGGTCAGCGAACCGGATACCATGACCGCCCTCCACGAGAGCCGCGCGGGATTATACGGCGCGGCGCTGGCGCCCGTGCCGCCGCAAGCAAAACGCCGAACAGCGAGCACGGGAGAATACTGGAGCGATACTTGATCCCGAGACGCATAGATTCGTCCTTTCCGGAGAGCTTTCCCGTCTCACGAATCCGCGGTCCCATGCGCACGACAAAACCGTGATCGCGCGCAAGAGAGCAAACTGCTCCGGGCAGTGCTAGGTGGAGGATGTGCATGTGTGGTCGAAGGGCCACTTCCGGCAAGTCCGGGAAGAATCGTTGACCGAGCATTCCGCGGTGCCCCCCGGGAGCGATTGTCGCTGGGTCTTGGAGGTCAGGAAAGCGAAGAACAGCGCACTGTGCAAGTCAACCGGGACCGCGTCGATGTCGGCGGTGTGATGTGCGAGCCCCACCCACTCAGGTGAGGGGAGTCATGCTACTGCCCCGACAGCTCGCGTTTCACGATCTCGCTCACCTGTTTGCCGTCCACCCGTGATCCCGCTGCAGCAAAACGCGCCATGGCATTTTTCATCACTGGGCCCATGTCCTTCATCGTGGGTGAGCCCATCTCGGCGATCGCCGCGCGAACCGTATTGACGATCTCCTCCTGTCCGGCAGCGCGCGGCATGTAGGACTCGATGATGCGGATCTCAGCTGCCTCTTTGTCGGCCAGCTCCTGACGGCCTCCGCGGGTGAACTGCTCGATGGAGTCCTTGCGCTGCTTGATCAAAGTGCTGAGCACGGCGAGCGCTTCCTTTTCATCCAGCGGGCCGCACTTCTCAACCTCCTTATTTTTCAGGGCGGACTTAACCATGCGCAGCGTGGAGAGCCGCAGTTCCTCGCGAGCGCGCATGGCCGCGGTCATATCCTTCTGGATTTGTTCCGGAATCGACATGCAGGGATTATACGATTGGGTCATTGAGGGATTGAGTTATTCAGTAATTGACTCGTTGTTTCATTCGTCAGGATAGTTCCGTTATTGGATCAATGGATCAATGAGTCCATGAATCGATCGCCTGCGGGTATCATTCCGTTGATTCGCCCACAACGCGGGGGATATGATGACTTCTATGTTAAGAAAGACTCGCCTTTTTACTCCTGGTCCCACTCCGCTGCTGCCGGGCGCGCAACGGGCCATGGCGGCCGCGGACGTTCACCATCGCACTGCCGAATACCGTGCGCTACAGCAGCGCGTAGTCGCAGACCTGAAGGCATTCATCGGGACCCGTAACGATGTAATTCTGCTCGCATCCTCGGGGTCGGGCGCTATGGAGGCGGCTGTCTCGAACCTAACGTCTCCTGGGGACAAGGTGTTGGTGCTCACGGCGGGAAAGTTCGGCGAGCGCTGGCGTGACCTCGCGCAGGCCTTCAGCTGCCGGGTTGAACTCGTTACGGCTGATTATGGCCAGACTTTCCCGCTGGATGAGGTTCGGGCCAGGCTCGACCGCGATGTCCGCGCCGTATACATGCAGGCGACAGAGAGTTCCACCGGATGCCGTCATGACGTCGAGGGCGTGGCCCAGGTCCTGCGTGGCAGTGACGCGCTGCTGGTGGTGGATGCCATCACCGGATTAGGCACTACGCGCTTTGACGTCCATGGCTCGGGTATCGATGTGATCATCGGCGGCTCGCAGAAGGCAGTCATGGTGCCGCCGGGCGTTGCCTACCTGGCGGTGAGCGAGCGGGCCTGGCAGCGCATGGAGACTGCCAGGAATCCGCGGTACTACTTCGATTTGCGCAAGGAGCGAAGAGTCGCGGCCAAGGGCGAATCGGCGTACACCCCCGCGATCTCCGTGGTGGCCGGGCTGGGAGCGGCGCTCGACTACATCCGCGAGATGGGCGGCGGTGACCTGGTGACGGGGCGCGAGGCGCTCATCGCCAACGCCGAGACCATGGCAGAAATGACGAGGGCCGCGGCCCTGGCGCAGCATCTCTCCCTGTTCGCCGCCGAGCCGTGCGCGGCGCTCACCGCTATCCGGCCGCCGCAGGGCGTCGATTCTGGCGACATCGTCAAGATCTTCCGTCAGCGATTCGGCGCTGTGGTTGCCAACGGCCAGGGTGAAATGAAGGGGAAAATCTTCCGCATCGCGCACCTCGGTTACTACGATTACTTGGACACCATGGGAATTATCGCCGCGCTGGAGCACGTGCTGGCGTCGGTGGCGCGCCCGCGGCACGTGGAGTTCGGCCTGGGACTGAAGGCGGCGCAGGAGGTGTACGCCCGCGCCACGGCGGAAAAACAGGCGATAGCCGTTAATTCGTAGATGCACGGGTTTTGTCTGGTGCCGCGCGTGACGGCGGTCACACCTGGGTTCGCTGCCTCACGCTACAATCCGTCACATGAAGATTGTCGTAGCCGAGAAAATCTCTTCTGCCGCGTTCGAGCTGTTCCGCGATGAGAACGGCTGGGCGCTGGTTACACCCGACCAGATTGAGGGCAAACTGGCGGCGCACCTGGCTGATGCCGATGCGCTGATCGTGCGCTCGGCGGTCAAAGTGGACGCGCATGTGCTCGAGCCCGCTACCCGCCTGCGCGTCATCGGGCGCGCCGGTGTGGGCGTGGATAACATCGATCTTGAAGCCGCCACCAAGAAGGGAATCGCCGTGATGAATACTCCCGGCGCCAACGCCGTGGCGGTTGCCGAGCACACCCTGGGGCTCATGCTGGCCATGGCGCGTCACCTCACCCGCGCCGACTCGCTCATGCGCGCCGGAAAATGGGAGAAGAAGTCACTGCAGGGAACGGAGTTGCGCGGCAAGACTCTGGGCGTTGTCGGACTCGGACGGGTAGGTCTGGAAGTCGCGAAACGCGCCCGCGCATTTCACATGACCGTGGTCGCGCACGATCCTTTCGTCTCCACCAGCGTGGCGCGCGATCTGGAAATCCGCATGGCTACTCTCGATGAAATCTATGCCACGGCGGATTACGTTACGCTGCACGTCGGTCTTACGCCTCAGACGGCGAAGATGATCAACAGCGATACCATCCGCAAGATGAAGCGTGGCGTGCGCCTGGTCAACTGCGCGCGCGGCGAACTGGTGGACGAAGCCGCTCTGGCCCAAGCGCTCCAGTCAGGAGTGGTGGCCGCTGCGGCCTTGGACGTATTCGAGCACGAGCCCCCCAAAGGATCCCCGCTTATCGGTTTGGAAAACGTAGTGCTCTCACCGCACATCGGCGGCTCCACCCACGAAGCGCAGGAAGCGGTTGGCTACCAGATTGCGCTGCAGGTGAAGGAATACCTGAAGCACGGCGTCATTCAGAACGCGGTCAATATTCCGTCGGTTTCGCACGAGGAGTACCTCGAGATGCAGCCTTACATCGTGCTGGCCGAGCGCTTGGGAGCCTTCCTCGCCCAGGCTGCCGACGGCAACGCCGAGGAAGTGGTAGTCCGCTACGCCGGGCCCATGGCAGGGTGGAAAACGGAACTGCTGCGGAACGCCGCGCTCAAGGGAATCATCAGCCACATGCTCGAGGAGCAGGCAAACCTGGTGAATGCGGCGGCTATTGCCGAAGAGCGCGGCATCAAGGTGCGGGAAAACAAAAAAACGCGGCCCTCCAGCGGCGCAGCCGCCAACGTGCTGTCACTGTCGCTGCGAACCACGACGGAGGAACATCGGGTGCGGGGCACCGTGCTGCACGAGAAATTTCCCCGGCTGCTCGGTGTGGACGACATCGACGTGGAGGCGCCGCTCGAGCGCAACCTCGTCTACATGCGCAACCTGGACGTGCCCGGAGTGATCGGGAGGATCGGCACCATCCTGGGCGATCACCACATCAATATCGCCAACTTTTCGCTGGGCCGCCAGGAGAAGGCGGGCAAGGTCGCCGAGGCCATCGCCGTGGTGCATGTGGATTCGAAGGTGCCTGAGGAAGTTCTGAATGTGCTGCGGCAAGTGCAGCCGGTGAAGGTGGCCCGAGGGATGCAGTTGTAGAAACTGGTCACCGGTAGCCGGTCGCTGCCAGCAAGAGCCAGCCGGTAGTCGCCGGCACGAAACCACTCGCTAGCCGACGGTAACCGTCAGAACGACGATTCTTAATCGGCGACTGGCTACTGACTGCTGTTCCGCAGCTTGCGGCTTTCGGCCAGCATGCCCATGGAGTGCATCAGGTTCTGCAGGGTGACGATGCCCACCAGGTGCTCGCCTTCCACCACCGGGATGATGCTGAGGTTCTTGGCGGTAATCTTGCGGAAAGCCGATGCCAGCGTCTCTGTCCGCTGGGCGATGTCGAAGGCGCTGTTCATCACAGACTGCACATAGGCGTTGCCGCCGAATCGCAGCGCGTCGAGAATCCTCTGGCGTGAGATTACGCCTACCATGTCATTGCCGCGGACCACGGGAAAGTCGTCCTGCAGAGAATGCACAGCTTTGGAAAGAGCGTGCTCCAACGTGTCGGCCGGAGAAAGCGTGGAGAATTCTGTGAGCATCACGTCTTCCATGCGCACCGTCTCCAGCACCGATTGGAACTCAACGCTTCGTTCTTCCAGTTGCGCCGCCACGAAGATAAACAGGCCTGCCACCGTGAACCACAGGCCGAACATGCCGAAGACGAAGAACAGAATGGCAAATCCCTGTCCAATGGTGACTGCGCGGCGGGTCGCGGGCAGGTAGTCCATGCGGCGGGCGAGCATCGCCCGCAGGATGCGCCCGCCATCCAATGGGTACGCTGGAAGCATGTTGAGCAGGCCAAGGAAGATATTCGTCCACACCAGGCTGCGAGGAAAATTGCCCAGGTGGATCCAGGGTCGCGCACCCAGATGCGCGGCGGGAATTGCGGCCTGGATCAGCACTGCCGCCGCGGCCGCGATGCCAAGACTTAACAGCGGCCCAGCCAGCGAGATACGGATCTCGCGAGCGGGGTCGGGCTTGCGGTGCGTAAAGGAGGAAGCGTCCAGAATGCTGACGCCGCCCAGCGGCAGCAGCACGATGGAGCGCACCTGAATACCGTTTCGCAGCGCCACCAGCGAATGCGCGAACTCATGTGCCAGGGCCGACGCCAGCATCAACAGCATCAGCAACACACCGCGGACGGCATCATTGGTGGTATGGGAAAGTGGCGGCGTCATCCAGATGGGCAGCAGCAGAACCAGGGAGAAGAGGTGAATCCGCAGCTCCGCGCCGAGCAGATGTCCCGCCGGTATGGACCAGCTTTTCACAGGAATGATCCCACGGGCCTCCCTTCACGACATTGTATACATTAGACGCCGCGGGGCGAGCAGCCGTTGGTCGGTGAACTCGTGGAGTCTATGCGCGTTATAGCGGGAACATATCGCAGCCGTCGATTGCGAACCTTGCGCGGTACAGATGTTCGCCCCACTACGGATCGTCTGCGGGAGACGCTCTTCAACGTGCTGGCGCCGCGTGTTGAAGGGGCCGTATGGTTCGATCTGTACGCGGGAACGGGCGCTGTCGGAATTGAAGCTCTGAGCCGGGGAGCGCGCCAGGTGTATTTCGTGGAAGCTTCGCGGAGAGCGGCCGATGTGATCCGGCAGAACCTCCGCTCGCTCGCCGTCGCGGACGGATACGAGGTGCTGGAGCACGAGGTGGAACCGGCGCTTCGGCAACTCGAAGCGACG
>Ga0335079_10008002_pt1 | contig 12022 bp, 12 predicted proteins | sample Lox_Sample_33_FD_206719 | JGI IMG/M metagenome (GOLD analysis project Ga0335079, IMG submission 206719) | Soil microbial communities from Loxahatchee National Wildlife Refuge, Florida, United States - Lox_Sample_3.3 | ecosystem: Environmental > Terrestrial > Soil > Wetlands | place: USA... | reverse complement strand
TCTGCGCAGAGCAACGCGAACGTTCCCGCTTGGCTACCAGGCGCCTGGAGCCAGGCATTGCAGGCGCCTTTGCTGCCCACGATTCTCAATGGTGGAACTCCGGCTTCTATCCCACAATTTTCCACCGTGCCGGACGCTAGCGGACAAATCTCCACCTACGAACCGGGCGGCGCCGTAACCACGTTGGGTCCGTCAGGCAACCCGTTCTTCCAGTCGCTTGGTTCCAACGGCCGTACCTGCTTCACCTGCCACCAGCCAGCGAACGGATGGTCCGTAACCCCGCGCTCAGTTCAGGCCGTCTACGCCAATACAAAAGGTCGAGATCCGCTGTTTGCGCCGGTTGACGGTTCCAACTGCCCGAACCTGGGTGCGGCTGCCCCTCAGCCCGGCGCACAGTTCACTGCGGCGCGCAGCCAGCTATTTAACCGGGGTAATTTCCGGATCTTCCTGCCAGCCCCCGCGTCCCACGATTGGGTCTCACTAACCGTCACGAAGGACCCGACCGGCTGTGAGCTCAACCCCGTTTACGGGCTCCCGGCGGGCGTGTTGTCGGTCTACCGTCGGCCTCTGGCCTCCGCGAACACAAATTTCGATCTTCCGTCCGGCGGCGGCGCTGCGTTTGACATTATGTGGGACGCACGCGAACCCAGCCTCCAGAGCCAGTTTCTGGACGCAACTATGATCCACGCTCAGGCTACTCCGGCCGAGGCCGCTGCTGTAACCGCGACCGTGGCCGCCCAGGGCGCTAGTTTCCAAAATGGCAACTTCACGGCCCAGTCTTACGACCTTCTCGCGGGTGACCTCACCGGTGCAGACGGGAGCGGAGCCCTGGGCGGTACGACTCCTGTATCGGCTCTGACGGCAGCGGGAGTCCATGCCCCGAAAACTCCCGGAATACCGGGAGCTGCTTTGACGTTCGATGTTTACAACACGTTTACGAGTGCGTCTCAGCCCTGGCTGGCGAGTGCGCGCGCATCCATCCAGCGCGGGCAGAACATCTTCAACAACCGGACTTTCGAGATCACCAACGTCAGGGGCCTCAACGATGCTAAGAAGGCCAATCCTTCCCTGGGCGCTTGCTCGACCTGTCACAACGTTGTGGATGTGGGCAATGACTTCTTCGACACTCCGAAGGATACTGGCGTGATGGACAGCACCAGCAATGTGCTGCCGCCGGCGCCGGATTTGCCGCTGTTCACCTTTATCTGTCCACAGGGTTCAATTCTGTTTTACAGCAACCCCGTGACGGTGAACGGTGTTGTCTACGACAAGTATCAGACCACCGACCCGGGCGTGGGATGGATCAGCGGCCATTGCGGCGACCTGGGCAAAATGAAAGTGCCGGTATTGCGCGGATTGGCAGCCCGTGCACCGTATTTCCACGGCGGTAACGTCAGCAACCTGTTGCAGCTGGTGGATTTTTATAACCAGCGGTTCAACATTGGTCTCAGCGTGCAGGATGAGCAAGATCTGGTCAACTTCCTGAATACGCTGTAGAGGTTGAAGTACACGTGCGAACCCGATGCACGTGCAAGGGCGAAGTGCCCTCCCGTTAAAGCGGCCCGCGTCCAACCCCTCCGGGGAGGCGCGGGCTCTTTTTTCTGCCGAGAGGCCCAAGGTGGCGCACCTCGGGTGAGCGGAGAAGTCTCAGAACGGTGCGCGATACGCCCAAGCGATCTCCGCGATGGGGTAAACGACCGTCCGGAGTGCTGAACCGATAGCGCTGGAAATCCTTGCTGAGAGAGCGTCACGCAGGAACAGAGTTCACGACGGGTTGCCAGCGCAGAACTCGCCGGATGAACTGGAGGAAACTGAGGTGGACGCAGGCAGCGAGCGCCTTGTCACTGGTATACCCGGCCACCAGGAAAGCAGGGCGTGGGGGAGATCTCCGCCCGTGCCGTTCTAATTACCGCAACTCCTAGTCGCCTGTGCCGCAGCTGCAAATGCCGTGCCCGCTGCCCAGGATGTTGACGAACAGGCATTGCGCCTGCAGCCAGTAAAGCTCAGTCCCGCCCAGATACGAATCCGAGGACTCAGTCTCCGTTACCGGGAAAGCCGACCCCACTTTGTTTTGAATGTGGGTGGACCATACCCGGAGATTGGGCGTGGGATAAACGTTGCCCGTCGGATCGCACGGATAGTTGTTGACCGACGCTGACACTACCTTGGTCACGCCGTTGTTCGACTTGACTCCGGTCAGCGGATTGCCGGTCAGATCCTTGTTCACCGAAAGGGTGCGCAGACCGTTGTGGCTCTCCACACAACCACAGCATTCCGTCAGCTGTTGGTCGTTGTCGAACACATAGATCATGGCGCACAGGTTGCCGTAGTACACTCCGGGGTTGTCGATCCGGACGGTGGCATCCGGAGCGCCCGAGGCGTTGGCGTTGGAGAAATAGTTAATTCGGAAAACGTCCGAGTAACCAGTCTGAGCAGAAGCGACTCCCGAGCCCATTGTCAGAAGACCCAGAGTCACCAATGCAATTGCAAGAACGCTTAGTCTTTTACACATCGTATGATCCTCCTAAGAATGTGCTAGGCCGATGGGGCGGAGGATCTAACCAAGCTCGCTGTCAAACTTAGCCTCCGGAGCGGATTTGGCCAATTACCCAGTTGGCTTAGTCGAGATGGATGAACTCAACGGGAGCTTTGAGACTAGGCGGCACAGCATCCCCAGGAAGTGCCATTGACGACTCAAAAGCTGGAAAGTATCATGAGCCCGGGTTACCTCCAATGAAGCGCTGGCAGTGGATACTTTTGATCTTCGAGTTATCGCTGTTTGCCCTCATCCTGGTCCTGCCGCAGGTTGACCTTCCGGATTTTACTTTTCACAACGGCACCGCGCCGGTGGCGGCGCATAGCCGGGTCATCTCGCCTCCGATGCGTGCGGCTCTGGCGCAGTTCGTCCCAATCTTCTCTCTTGACCGAACCCACGAAACAACGTGGGAATCGCGTGACACCCTCTCACCCCTGACGTTGGACTATCGTCTCTCCTCATTGTGCACCCTGACCTGCTGACCCTCTCCTGCTGACCTCAGTTCTCTACAAGCTTGCTCCGTGCAAGGAGCGTACATCCTCCTGGGGTACGCGGGGCGGACCGCGCACGGGGCTTGGGGGCAGCCGTCCAAATGTGGTCGGCCGGGTCTTCAGGAGAGGTCACCCGGTACGCCATAATCTGGCTGCCCCAGTTCTTTTGGATCTTGAAGGGAAGGAGTTGCAGGTCAACGAGCGCGCGCCAGAACGATGGTGACATCATCGGGCTGTTCGTTGGCGCCGATCCAGTCGTCCACCGCGGCGGTGATGATCTCGCTGATTCTCGCCAGGGGTAAGTGGTGGTTCTCGCGCACCAGCTCCACCAGGCGTTGCTCGCCAAACTCTCCAAAATCATTTTCCGGTTCGGTTACGCCATCGCTGTAAGCGAGGAAGATCTCGCCGGGGAAAAGGCGGGCCGAACTCTCCTGGTAGGTCATGCCGTCAAAGAGTCCCACCGGCGTTCCGCCGTGTTCGAGCCGATGCACCTTGCCATCTTCGCCCAGGACGAGCGGTGCGAGATGTCCTCCATTGCTGTAGATCAGCGTTCGTTGTTTTCCATCGTAGAGCCCGAGGAAAATCGTGGCGTACTTCTCCGCGGGAGTGCTCTGGTAAAGCTGATGGTTCAAAAGCGAAAGCATGGCCGCCGGGGACGCCTCCACTCCCGGTAACTCGGACGCTAAAGGCAAACGGGAGCCCCCTCCAACCCCCATCGGCTCACGCAGCGCCGGGGTGCCCTCGAGCGCGTAGGCACGTACCGCAGAATGGACGGTGGCCATCAGGAGCGCGGCAGAAATGCCCTTTCCGCTAATATCGCCAACGGCCAGAATCATTTTGTCGGGCGTCACGGTCAGAAAGTCATAATAGTCGCCACTTACTGTCCGGGCTGGCCGGCAAAACCCGTGGACTTCGAGCGATTCCAGTTGAATAATTTCCCGGGGAAACAACTGAGCCTGGACCTCCTGAGCGATGGCCAGCTCATTTTCCAGCCGCTGCTTTTGCTTCTGCTCCTCGACCAATTTCTCGATCGAAGCCGTCATTGAATTGAAAGAGTTCGCCAGCGTGGCCAGCTGATCGCTGGACGTGACTGGAATCCGGTGGCTAAAGTCTCCGCGATTAATGTGCTTGGTGGCGTCGTAGAGCTGAGCCACGGCGCCGGTGACGCTGCGAGTGAGGTGGGTGGCGATCCAAAGCGCCAGCACTTCGAGAATTCCGAAGATGATCGCCGCCGCCAGGAGCAACAGTTCGACACCCTGGACGAAATCACCAAAGGCAGCGAATAGCCGGGAATAAAGGACTGAGGGGCGGGTCTGCACCATCAGTACTGCGCCCGTCTTCTTCTGTTCGCCGCTGGCCCAATCCACGACCGGCAAGGGGGTTCCGAAGGCGATTACGCGATCCAGCCTCCCGCTGGCTGGCGGCAGATTTCCCACAGTGAAAACCGGGCGTAGTTCCTGCTGTCCAGTCGCCATCGACATGGCATTTTGGCTGGGACGGATGGTTAGTGTTTCTTTGTTTGGAGTGCCCACGGCGGCCAGCGGCTTGGAAGAATCTGCCCGAGCCGGTACTGAGGACGTTCGAGCAACCGCTTTGGAGCGCGAAGCATATAGCGTGATCTCCCCTAAGTCGGCAGCGATGTTCTCCAGAAGCTTTTGGTCCAGAGCCTCACTGGAGATAACGGTGAGACGCTGCGTAGCGCTCGGCAGCGTGTAGGCAGTCCGCAAGTGGAGCTGTTCCTGGTCATTCACGATGGCGCCGAATCGTGGGCCGAGAAAGGAAGGCAGGGCAAACGGAGGAGATGCCTGCGCCGAACTGCACAAGAGCAAGGGTTTGCCGTCCTGCCAAGCGCACGTTTGGCGGCGGGCCCAGACGGAGTCCCGGCGCTTCAGTCCTTCCAGCGACCTTGCCGTCGCCGGTTCGCCCTTTTCTACCCGCGCCGCCAGTTCATGTGCGATGGCGGCATTCACTGCCTCCAAGCTGCGGAGGCGTGAGTCCAGCTCTGAAGTGACCACGAAATTGGCAAACTGTCCGGCGAACAGATAAATCGTGATGAACGCCATGGCCACCAGCAAAACGACGGGGATCACGCCGATGAACACATAGGTCACGATCAAGCGGTTGCGCAGCCGCCAAAGCAGCTTGGTCTTCAGCCAGCGAAAGGCCAGCAGAGAGAACAGGACGATCGCTACCACACTGAGAAGGCTGACCCATCCGTTCAGGCTCTGGCCAAGGGAAGTCTTGAAGAATCCCAGGAACTGCTGAACAAGAAACAAGAGCAGATCGAGTCCCAGGACATACCACGCGGCACGGGCCAGCCGACTGGCGGGCCACACTCCAGCCCCGATAAGACGGAAACGCAAGTTGCGGGAAAAAAGCGCCATGACGTCCAACGAATTATAGACGCGCCATCAGCGGCGCGGCGTTCCTCAGGCCTGACCGCGGCCCCGAGATGTCGCTTAGATTTCAGGGTAGAAATCGAAAAACGCCTCCAGACTGGTCTTCAACTGCTTTTCGATTTCTTCCTTGCTGCCTTCGAGGATGTGCATGGTGACGTGCGCCTCGCGGCCGTTTTTCAACTTTAAGGTGGCGTCTTCCACTTCAGCCACTTCGTCTGCCGGCAACAAGCGCATGCCATAGACCAACGTCAGATTCGCCATGAAAGGATTCTAAACGCAGTCACCAGGTCCTCTTAAGACGTGATGCTAAAATTCCTCCGTGCCTCGAAACCTCCTGGTCGTTCAACTCGCGGTCCGTTTGACTGCCGTCGTTCTCCTCCTTGCAAGCGTGGCAGTGCGGGCTGGCGCGCAGCAGCCAACCCAGCCGCAAGTTAAGGTCAACCTGCTGAATGTGTGTGCGCCCTCCGCCGAGGACCAGAAGGAGATTGCATCGGCTCTGGCCCGGGTTCCCAAACAGCCGCTATTCGGATCCGATTTCGAAATCGATCGCGGACGTTCGAGTCTTGAAGAGAGCCCGAATTTCTTGCAGCCGGGGCAGAGTGCGCAGATGTCGGAGGACTCTAGTACGGCCGCCTGGGTACGCATCCGCAGGGAGTTTTCCGTCCAGGCGATGTTTTCCACGGTGCAGTATTCGTTCAGCGTCGATCCCAAGAGTATGGTGGAGACACTCGTATTTCATGTGCGGGATCCGAAAGACCTGATGGACCTGACAATCGAAGACAGCGCGTCCGCGGTCACGTCGCCGGCGGCTATGCTGGCGACGACCACGCCCGCCAGCCGCGTGAAGCTGGAGCGTTTCGGCAAGTCGTCGGTAGTGCTGGCTCGCTGTTCGGCGACGGAGGCCGGGCCGGCTCCGGACCAAAGCGCCTATGAACCGCTTTTTCAGAGTGCGTCTTCCGTTGTTTCGAACTACCGGACTCTGCTGGGGGCGAAGCACACTGTGCCCGACGAACTGGCGCGCATCGAGACCGGAGGAACCAAGCCGAAGCCCCCGCCGAAGCTGGCGCCAAGGAAACCCCCTGCGGGCGATAAGTGACATCTTGCTGCCCTCTCGGTGCCCTCTGTGGTTAAATTACGCGTTCCCGATCTGATCGTAGACCTCCCTTTGTGAGGATGAAGCCAAATCTCGAATTTGCCATCTAACACCTGAACTCTATGGAGAATGTCCGCAACGTCGTCATCATCGGCTCCGGGTGCGCGGGCCACACCGCGGCGCTCTACACCGCACGCGCCAATCTCAAGCCCCTGGTCTTGGAGGGCCATGAACCCGGCGGCCAGCTTTCGCTGACCACTCTGGTAGAAAATTTTCCCGGCTTCCCTGAAGGTATCCAGGGCCCGGAGCTGATCGAAAACATGCGCAAACAGGCCGGGCGGTTTGGAGCGCAGTATCAGCTCGGCCACGTGGACAGCGTCGAGCTGGGAAAACGGCCTTTCACGTTGCATCTTGGCCGGGAGACGATTCAGGCGCAGACGCTGATCATCGCCAGCGGCGCTTCGGCGCGCTGGCTGGGTTTACCCAGCGAGCAAGCGCTCATCGGGCACGGGGTTTCCTCCTGCGCCACCTGCGACGGCTTCTTTTTCTCCGGCAAGGAAATCGCGGTGATCGGTGGCGGCGACTCCGCGATGGAGGAAGCCAACTTCCTCACCCGCTTCGCCACCAAAGTGACGCTGATTCATCGCCGCGATGAATTCCGTGCCTCCAAGATCATGCTGGACCGGGCACGCCGCAACGACAAAATTCATTTCCTCACGGACACAGTCGTCGAAGATGTACACGATGCGTCGATGCAAGAGGTCACCGGACTCAAACTGCGCAACCTGAAAACCGGCAAAGTCTGGGATTTTCCCACCAGTGCCATGTTCCTCGGCATCGGCCACAATCCCAACGCGAAGATGTTCGAAGGCCAACTCGACACCGACCAGGATGGATATCTGGTGACCACCAATTACGTTCACACCCGTGTTCCCGGTGTCTACGCCTGCGGCGACGTGCAGGACCGCCGCTTTCGCCAGGCGATTACCGCTGCCGGCACAGGATGCATGGCGGCATTAGAGGCGGAAAGATTCCTGGAGGCACAGGAGCGGTAAAGCCAGAACGGACGGACCGAGTCCCCGGAGGTGAATTGTGCGGCAGGCCCAACCAAGTTGCCCTCACGTCAAGGAAATCCGCGATGTGACCCCCAGCGGCAGAGGCTGCAAGGAATGCCTGGAAATCGGTGACACCTGGGTTCACCTGAGGATGTGTCTGATCTGTGGGCACGTCGGATGCTGTGACTCGTCCAAAAACAAACATGCCACCAAACACTTTCACCAGACCAAGCATCCCCTCATGCGGTCCGTTGAGCCGGGCGAAAGCTGGCGCTGGTGCTACGTGGATGAGATCGAGGTCTAGTTCGCGAATGATCGCCCAGCGATCTTTCCCAAACGAAACCGGACCCAAACGAAACCAGCCGCAGTTACCATTGTCATCTTTTCCATCCTTCACTCAGGCAATAAGCTGCGGAAGGGTCTACGACTGCGGCCATGAAACGTCGTTTAGCAGCGATTTCCTTGGTTCTACTCTTAATGGCGTCCCTCCCCGCGCTTAGTTCTGCCCAGCAACAGGATGAGCCGGAGAGTACCCGCAAGGTTGTGAACCGAGTTATCCCCGCCTACCCGCAAATGGCTCACAACTTGAACTTGCGTGGCAGCGTGAGGGTCGAGGCGCTGATCAAACCCAACGGCACGGTTAAGTCCATCCAGGTAATCGGTGGACATCCAGTGCTGGTGGACGCGGCTGAGGATGCGCTCCGCCACTGGAGGTGGGAACCGGCCGCGCGTGAGACTCGCCAGACAGTCGAATTCAAGTTCGATCCCAAGTGACAGCTCGTTTCTTCGCCAGCGGGCAAGGAACTTTCTGACCTCAGCACGCTTCTGTTCCTCGCTCCATCTCTGCGTGTTTGTGATACAAATTTCTGGGACCTTCATGGATTTGCGAAGCACTTCTCACTTTGTCTTGTCTGGTCTTGAGGGACCGCGGTGCTGAGAGCGCTCTTCATTTCCCTTTCAGAGAGCCGTTCTCTGCGCGCCGCCGCGGAACGCTCTTCGCTCGGACAGAGAATCTCGGGCAGGTTCGTCGCCGGTACGCAAGTGGCCGATGTGCTCCGCGCTGCGTACACCATCAATCAGAGGGGCCTCGGCGTCTCCATCGACAACCTGGGCGAAAATGTCACCAACGCCGAAGAAGCCCGCGCCAGCGCCCGGCTCTATCACCAGTTGCTGGATGAAATCGGAGCGCGGAGGTTGAACGCCAACATCAGCCTTAAGCTCACTCACATGGGTCTCGACGTGGACGAAACGCTGGCCCACGAGCAGATCAGCGGGCTGGTGGCCAAAGCAGCGAGTATGACTCCGCACAACTTTGTCCGCGTGGATATGGAGGGTTCGCCTTACACGCAACGCACACTCGACTTTGTGCACGAACTGCACCGCGTCCCCGGCAATCGGGGTTGTGTGGGCGCGGTGATTCAATCCTATATGCACCGGGCGGAAAGTGACGTCGACAAATTGCTGGCCGACGGCATCCGCATTCGCTTGTGCAAAGGGGCATATAAAGAACCGCCGGAAATCGCGTTCCAGCAGAAATCAGAAGTGGACGGGAACTACGTGAAGCTGATGAAGACGCTGATGAAAAGCGGGATTTATCACGGCCTGGCCACTCACGACGAAAAAATCATCAACCAAGCCAAGGCCTTCGCCACCCGTGAAAACATTGCCCGCGATGCTTTCGAATTTCAGATGCTGTACGGCATCCGCCGCGACCTGCAGCGGAGCCTGGTTCGGGACGGCTGGCGCATGCGGGTTTATATTCCGTTCGGGACCGAGTGGTATCCCTACTTCATGCGCCGCCTGGCCGAGCGTCCAGCCAATGTGCTGTTTATTGCGCGACACCTGCTGCGGAAGTAGCGCACCTTTCCCCGTATTGTCTTCCTGAGCGGAGCAACCCCTCCAGAAGGCGGAGTGGTTGCGGGGTCGAAGGACCCCGCGTTCGTGGGGAGCGGCATTGCCCCTTCGAGGAGTTCTCGGCGGCTGCTTCGCTCCGCGAAACAACCACTGCGCTCAGGATGACAAGGTGCGACGTGCTCTAGCGCTCTGCCCCTTGCTCATTCGGTCCACCTTCTGTGGGGGCCAAAGGCAGCCTGGTAGCTCCATCGAGCAGCTGTCGCTCCTGCGGCGAGAACATGCTCCTGAAACGCGGAGAGTCAATCATTTGCTGGCGCTGTTGCGGCGGCATGGCCCGCAGGTCGCGGATGGCGGTAGTGACCATGCGGCGGCGCTCGGGCGGGAGCTGCTGCATCTGACTATGCAATTGCCGCGCCTGCTGCTTTTGTTCCGGCGTGAGGTGCTCCCAGGTCTCCATGCGGTTCAACATGCGTTGCTGCTGTTCCGGGGGCAAACTGTTGAAGTGCTGCAGCCGTTGGCGAAGAATTTGCTGCCGCTCCGGAGGCAGGCTGCGAAATTGGGGATCGTTCTCCAGGGCTTTTTGCTGTTGTTCTGGCGGCAGATCTTTGTGCTGGCGCAGCCATTGGCCCGCGTGATGACCCTGCTGCGGCGTCCCCGGCCGGGCGGTTTGCCGCGCTTCGCGCCTCTGAGCCAGCTGTGCCCGAAGCCCCTGCGCGAAACAGGGCGGGGCGGCAAGCACCAGCCCCAGGCTGATGGCAGCCAGTCCCGCACGCTTAGACTTCAGGCCGAACACCGTATCCTCTTTTCTCCCCGGACGAACATCGCCTCGAAATCTTACGGATTCGCGGTCACATCCGACTGCACTTCCAAGTCGTCAAGCACATCGAAGTCCGCATAGAGGTCGTGATTTTTCTCCAGTGCCTGCAGATCACCCACTGCCGTACCCGGCTCTGCCGCCAACTGCGGACCGGAGGCAACTTGTTCAGCCGGGAACCAACTCAGATTTCCCCGGCCGCCCTTCTGAATCAGAGTAACGCCCATCACGATCAACAGTGCCAGCGAAGCTGCCAAGGCAGGCCGGCGCATCCATTGCAGCCAGCCGGCAGGTTGCCGGGCAGCTTCCTCGCGCAGGCGGGCGCGCAGCCGCACATCGAAATAAGGCGATGGCTCGGGCGCCTGCCATTCATCCAGCAGGGCCATAGTTTGGCGTAGCGCCTCCAGCTTGCCCGCACACTCGGAGCAGGAATCGAGATGGACCTTCATTTCGGGCGTGGCCGCATTCAATCCGGCGGCCAGGTTCGGCATCAGTTCGCGAATTTCATTGCACTTCATGACGGCTTCCTTTTTCATACAAACTCTTTCAACTGTTCACGCAGCGTTTCGTAGGCGCGGAACAGCAGCGACTTAGTAGCGGACTCGCTCAGCTTCAAGACCTCGGCGATTTGCCGGTAATCCATTTGCTGATACTTATGCATGACGACGGCCAGCCTCTGCCGTTCCGGCAGCGCATCCACACGCTGACGAATGGCGGCCAGGCGCTCCCGCCGCAAAATGTTCTCCTCCGCTGTCGGCGCGCCGTCGGCGACGTCCGGCGTTCGGCCGCTCTCCTCATCAGGCTCATCCAGGCTGAGCGTGTTCTCCGGTCGCTCATGACGCGTGTCACGCGCATGATTCATTCCCAGGTTGGTCGCGATGCGATACAGCCAGGTGGTGAACTTGGCGCTCGCCTCGTAATTTCCCCGTGAGCGGTAGACCCGCAAAAATACTTCCTGCGCCAGGTCTTCCGCAACCGCCGAGTTGTGCGCCATGCGATACATGAAGCTCACCATCGGCCGGCGATACTTTTGCACCAGGAACTCGAAGGCGGTATCGTCGCCGGCCTTCACCTTGAGCATTACCTCGGCGTCGCTCAGTTCTTCTCCGGGCAGGCCAAATCCAGTTTCTGCCGCGGAAGCACGAGTGGTACGCTCCGTCGGGAGCAGCCCGGGATCCAGCATTGAGCCACCCAGCATCGGACGGTCCATCATTGGGCGATCTACTGCCACGCTGCTCACATCTGAATCAACCCCCTCCGCAGGTGAAAGTTGCGTCTGCGCGGGGTCGGTATTGGTGGGGGAAGTGCCCTTAGTACTATGAGCTGCGGGTACTTTGGCGGGTCTGGGTTCGCTCGGCATCTGGCGGGCACGGTGCATGCTGGGGACACTCGTCCGGGTAGTGCCGCAGAAAGGTAAGGACGGGGGCCCGAGCTGCGTGATCAGGCTACCACGGCCTCGGCCCGTCGGAAACTGTTTCGTTTGCTACAATATAGCGGCTAATCGCGTGGGCGCTTAACTCAGCGGTAGAGTGCCATCTTCACACGGTGGAAGTCGTAGGTTCGAATCCTACAGCGCCCACCATCGTGCTCAGGTCCTTCACTTCGTTCAGGATTTCGGCAGCAGGCTCCCGCTGCGCCGCCCAAGCGGCTGGCTCACGCCTGCTAGGCGCCTCAAGTTCGAATCCTACAGCGCCCACCACTCCTGGGCCTGAGGCTGTTGACCTCGGGCACCAGCTAAATCTCGAGATGGCTCAGCCACGGCGTCACTCGCGTCGCTGAC
>Ga0335079_10008001_pt1 | contig 12024 bp, 8 predicted proteins | sample Lox_Sample_33_FD_206719 | JGI IMG/M metagenome (GOLD analysis project Ga0335079, IMG submission 206719) | Soil microbial communities from Loxahatchee National Wildlife Refuge, Florida, United States - Lox_Sample_3.3 | ecosystem: Environmental > Terrestrial > Soil > Wetlands | place: USA: Florida... | reverse complement strand
CAACGCCGTGCGCACCGGAGACGAGATCGAGTTGGATGTCGCGTCGCGGCGACTCAATTTGCGCGTGCCCGCTGAAGAAATTGCCCTGCGGCTTTCCTCGTTCCGCCCAGCTCCTCCGCAATACACACGCGGCTACGGCCGGCTGTTTCTCGAGCACGTCACCCAGGCCAATCTGGGCTGCGATTTTGATTTCTTGAGGAAATAAGCCCGAACGTCGCGAGACGGGTCTCGCCCTTGCAGAATCTTCATGATTGCCGCCTTGAGCGCGTCGGGACTGGCTCCACCGTCCCTAATCGAGCCGCTCACAATCCACCCCCGCTCGTCGTGGACGGTGGTGCCTGTCCCCTCGTGTACGAGCCCGCGCCGTGATTTTCATGCTCGCACTCCGCGCGGGTGTCGCCCTCGGCGCCATTACGCTCAACTGTTCCCGTCGCGCCCCCGTGCAAAATAATCATGGTTGCGGCTCTGAATTTTCATGCTCGCGGGTGCCGCCTTTCGGCGGCATGCCGTCAACTGCCCCTGCCTTGCGCTTCCGGTACTCGGCAAACGCGGCGTCGGCTTCCTTCGTCCGGTCGAGCCTTCGGTAAAGCTGCCCCAGCGAATAGCAGGCCTCCGTCGCCGTCGAATCAAGCGAAATCGCCGCGCGATATTCGTCAATGGCTTCCGCATCCCGCCCCTGTTTCTCCAGCACCCGGCCCAAATGGTAATGCGACTGCGCAAGGCCGGGATCGTATCGCAACGATTCGCGTAGCGCGGTTTCGGCCTCTCCTAATTTCTCCAAGCGCAGCAACAGGTAACCCAGATTGTGCGCAGGCCAAGGCGATGGCTGCGGCAGTTTCCGGTTCAGCGCCACGGCCTTTTCAAACTCGATCCGCGCCTCTTCCGGGCGGCCCAGCATGTCCAGCGCCAGCCCGAGATTGTCCTCCGCGCGCGACGACTGTGGGTCGAGTTCCAGCACCCGCCGCAGCTTGGAAATGGAATCTTCGTAGCGGCGCTGATCATAATCCAGGCGAGCCAGCCAGTAAAGATACAGCGGCTGCTCGGGCTTGAAGCGATTCAGCAAATTGAGTTCGGCTCTCGCGCCTGCCGTGTCTCCCAGGTTGACCAGCGACATGGCCAGCGTAAACCGGTCGCGCTCATCGAGCGCCGCCAGAGCGTCCGCCTCGCGGAAGGCCTGGGCCGCCGGCGCCATGCGTCCGCCGGTGAATTCAATCGCTCCGAGCAGTGCGTACAGGTCACGGGCATGCGCAGCATCGCCGCGAGCGGCAGTTCGCACCAGCGTTTCAATGCGGAAGTAATCCTTCGCTGCGAGCGACGCGGCCACTTGGGCGATCTGATCGGCGGTGAGCGGCGCGCGCTGCACCCGCTCCACTACGCTCTCCCGCTGCCCGGCCAAAGCCGAGAGCCAGAACAAGACCGCCAGTCTGCGCCGCCGCGGCATCAGTAAGGCCGTGTTTCAATGGTGCGCAGCATCAACTGCTGCCGTGCGGAGCGATCCTCATCGAGCTTCCTCAATCGCGCAGCCTGTTCTTCGGCGCGCGCATCGTGAGTGCGCTGGTAGAGGGCCAGCAACGTGGAGTTGGCTTGGAAGCTGTTGGCGTCCAGCGACAGGGCGTGGTCCAGCGCCGCGCGCGCTTGCTCGATCAAACCTTGGTGCAGCCGTATCCGGCCCAGTTCAGCGTACGATTCGGCGAACGTAGGCAGCAACTGGATGGACCTCTCGACGTGCTCCGCTGCCTCGTCCAGCTTCTCGTCCAGCCGGGCGATCCGGCCGAGAAAATATTCGGCCCCGGCCGCTGTTTTTGGATCGGTGTGAATGCCCTCCATCTCTTTGCGGGCCCGCTCGTAATCCCCCGCCGCGAAGCACGCCACGCCCAGCGCGAAGTGCCCTCGTGGATCGCGCCGTTGCGCCGCGACATAGGTTTCGAAATAGGGAATGGCACGCGCAACGTCCCGGCCGGCCAGCACCACCGTTCCCATCGCATAGTTGTACTTGGGGTTTTTCGGCTCCAGCGCCAAGGCGCGCTCCAGCGATTTGCGCGCTTCAACCGGCAAATCCATTTCGGCGGTAATGACGCCGAACAGGTAGTGAATCTGGGCATCGTTGGGTGTGAGATCCCGGGCATGCGCCAGATACCCGATGGCCCCCTCCCGGTCGCGCAGGAGGTACGCCAGGCGGGCCAGTTCGACCAGGTGCTGCACGTTCCCCGGATCAGACACGGCCACGCGCTCCAGAATTCTGCGCGCATCGGCCGGCCGGTCCAATTGTTCGTAAGCTACCGCAAGATTACGCAGGCTCGCTACCGAAGCCGCGTTCCGTGTATCCAGCGCCTCAACCAAAATGACCGCTATTGGCGCGGTTTTCTTTGTCTTCAAGACTGGAAGGACAGTGGCTGCATCGTCGTCGGAAAAGTCCGGGGCGCGCGTCAATCGAAGCGCGGCATCCTTCGCTTCTTCCACGCGGCCCAGGCCGGCCAGGTCGGCGCATTCGAGCGCCAAGACCGATGCCCTCGAAGCCTCCGCTGCGGGCAACGGCTTCAATTGTTGCAACGATTCCGTAAAGTTCCCGTGCCATAGGTCGAGAGTCGCCAGAGAGATGCGCGCCTCGCTGTCATCCGGCCGCTCGTTGAGAACCCGCCTCCAGCTGTCCGTGGCGCAGGCGATCGCGGAATTGTCGGTGCGGCTCAGAATCTGGCACGCGCGGGCCAGATTCTGCCAGGCCGGGGTGAGGCGGGGATCCAGGTGTACAGCCCGATCGAAATCCGCCCGTGCCTCCACAAGCTTTTCCTGTCGTGCGTAGACCACGCCACGCAGATTCAGCAACCCCGCAGCATTCGGGTGGCGCGTCAGCTCCCGAGAAATGGAAATGAAAGCAGCGTCCAGATCGCCCGCTTCGATGGATTGCTGAATCGAGATCAGCGCAGGTTCCAGGTCCGATTGACTTTGCGCCGACCACGCCGGCAGCACAACGGCGAGCATCGCTATGGTCACTAACCGGCACACACGCACCACCCTCAAAGTTACTAATATAAACCTGGTAATTTTCTCTTTACAGGGCGTAAAATCTGATGGTATACTCCCTGAAATCGTTTACGCAGCGGAATCGCGCGTAGCACACGCACGCGTTGGTGATAACGGAGCGTGAGAAATGGACTCTCGCTAGCGCCGGGGGAGTTTTGCCTTCAAGTAGAAGTTTAAGCAATTAGTGAGGTTTTGATGCCACGTTGCTCAGCATTCAAGCTCTTAATTTCTCTGCTGCTGTTCGCGGCAGCAGCCTTTGCGCAAAGTCAAAACGCCACGTTGAGTGGCACGGTCACGGACCAATCGGGATCAGTCGTCCCGAACGCGACGGTCACGTGCACTGGCTCGGACCGCCAGTTCACTTCGACAGTAAAGACGGACTCAGACGGCCGGTACATTTTCGCCAACTTGCAGCCCGGCACGTACGATTTGTCCGTGGAGGCGGCGGGCTTCAAGACGTATTTGTCCACGAAAATCCTCTTAGTCATTGCGGAGTCTCGCCGCATTGATCCTGTACTACAGGTTGGCGATGCCGCGGTCAAGGTGGAAGTGTCAGCCGAAGTGTCTACCATCAACGTGGACAACGGCCAGAAGCAGGAAGGCGTGGCGCCGGACGTCGTCCAGCAACTGCCCCTGCTCGTGTCTGCGGGCACGCCACGGAATGCCATGCAGTTCGCCACCTTCCTTCCCGGCGTCAACACGGGCACCAGTGTGCAGACTTTCAATGCGCGCATCAACGGCGGCCTGAGGATGGGCGATGAAGCGGTCATGGACGGAGTCAGCATGCAGGAGGGCACCATGTCGCAAAGCGGCATGGTGGCGTTCTTCGACTTCGCGACCACGCCGGACATGGTGGAAGAGGTGAGAGTGCTGACGTCGAGCTATTTGCCCGAGTACGGCACCACCACGGGAGGCGAGATGATCGTCACCACGCGGCATGGGAGCGATCAGTTCCACGGCGGCGCTTTTGAGTACTTGCGCAACAAAGACTTCAATGCGCTGCAGTTCACCAACAATCGCCCCGCTGGCGACGCGCGCCCCAAAGACAACGAAAACGAGCCCGGATTCATGATTGGCGGCCCGGTGCTGATCAAGCCGGTGCCGTTCATCTGGGGATCGAAGCACAAGACGTATTTCTTCACCAATCTGGATTGGCTGCGGTCGCTGGGCGGCGCCAGCCGTCACCTGCTTTCAATACCTTCTGAGCAGGAACGCAGTGGGAATTTCTCCGACCTGAGTATTCCGATCTACGATCCAAAATCGGAGACCATCACCAACGGCAAAATCTCGCGCACGCCGTTTCCGGGAAATCAGATTCCGGCGAGCGAGCAGAGCCCTCTGGCATTGAAGTGGATGAGTTTCCTGCCGGGTACCACGGCTTCCGGGGCATACAACAATTTCCTGGCGCCGCCCGTCTCTGACGGTATTCTTTCGAACCAGAACCTGTACTTGTACCGGATCGACTACAACTGGAGCGACCAAGACCACTTCTTCGCCTCCATCTGGCGGCAGCACAACCCCCCGCTTGCACAATGCGAACTGCCTCTCCAGATCTGCAATTCAAATCCAGCAGACCCGGAGGATGCGTGGGTGAGCCGCTTCAACTGGGATCACATCTTCAGTCCCACCGTATTGAACCACTTTGCTTACGGTTACGGGAACAGAAATGAAGGTTATGGCTCGATCCCGGCCCAGAACCCCGCCGTGCTGCCGATGATTCCCAACGCGGCGGCATATAACGCATCGCCGGCTGCCAACTTTTCGGCCAGCGGATACACCGGCACTCAACTTGTGTCATGGGGCCAATCGGCCGGCCTTGGTTCCCTGAATAAGACGACACGGCCCTCCCACATTGTCAACGACATGGTTACCTGGGTCCGGGGAGCGCATGAGATCAAAATCGGCTTCGAATTCCGGCATCTAGCGCAAGTGTTCCGCCAGAACGGAAACCAGTCCGGCACGGTGGGCTTCACAGACCTGTCCACTGCGCTGCCCGGCACCCCCAGCGGGGACCCTTACGCCAGCTTCCTGATCGGTGCCGTCGACAACGGCAATCTGAATGTCTGGAACGTCAACAAGTACGGCGCTCAACAACTCGCCTACACGTGGCACGTAGGCGATGTATGGAAGGCCAGCCGCAAGCTGACGCTCAATTACGGTATCCGCTGGGACCGGTTCACGCCCACCGTCGAGACGGGCGACCATCTGGCGTTCCTCAGCTTCGCTCCGAACCCGGACGCCGGCAACCTGCCCGGAAGCCTGGCGTATGCGGGCACCAAGTGGGGCGCCGCGAGCTTCGGCAAGCGCTATCCCGAAAATGTGTGGAACGGCGGCTTCGGGCCACGTATCGGCGCGGCCTACAGGCTGGATGAAAAAACCGTCGTCCGCGCGGGCTATGGCATGTTCTATACGCAGGCGTTTTACCCCGGCTGGGGAGGCGGCATGAACCTCGACGGCTTCAATCCGGCAGTCAGCTTTGACCATTCGCTGAGTGGTTACGAGCCGGCTTTCTACCTGGACAATGGCTTCCCGGCCTACAGCAAAGCGGAGAATGTCAGCCAAGGGGCCGACAACGGGCACAGCCCGCTATATCGCCCCACATATGCCAATCACCTTTCGTATACGCAGCAGTGGAATCTGACGGTCGAACGAAAAATCACCAACAGCTCCTTCGTCAGCGTGGCTTACGTGGGCAACAAGGGAACGCATTTGCCGTCGGCGCTGCAGCCGCTGAATTATCTGAATCCCTCGCTGCTCACCAGCATGGGAAGCACCGAGTTGAACACGGTTTTCCAGCCGGGGCAAACCTCGCTCTATGGAGTTAGCGTTCCGTACGCGAACTGGGTGCAGCAGTTAAATGCCGGTGGCTGCGCGCCCACCGTGGCGCAGGCTTTGGTGGCGTACCCGCAGTTCTGCGGCGGGCTCATCGGAGAGAACGAAAACGAAGGCACCTCGCTGTACAACTCGTTCCAAGTGAACTTCCAGAAAAACTTTTCGAACGGCGTATATGTCCAGACGAACTATACGTACTCGCACCTCACCACCGACGCAGCCTCTACTACCCAGTCTGGGGCAGCGGGTTACGGCCACATCGGCGGCGTGATCAACCCATACCAAGGCAGCCGCAATTCGTCACTCTCGCCCGATGACGTTCCGCACGCTTTTGCGCTCATGGGCACTTACGATCTTCCCATCGGCAGAGGGAAACGGTGGCTGAACACCACGGGTCCGGCCAATTACCTAGTCGGCGGCTGGGTCCTGGCTACCAGCATGAAGTTGACCTCTGGGATGCCGCTTTACTTCCAAGACTCAACCATTTGCGGCGTTCCCTCGCAGTTCCAGGCTCAGTGCCTTCCCGGAATCACGGGCAAAGTGCTCTCTCAATCGTGGGGTTCGATCAATGTGAATCAGCCCATTTTCAACGCGGCCGCTTTCGAGCCAAGTTCGATGTTCGCGAACGGGAATTACCTGGGCACTGGCCCTCGAGTGAGTTCCGTCCGAGGATCACCGTATCGGGACGTCAATCTCTCGATTGGCAAGAAGTTCAGCTTCAAAGAGCAGCGGCTCAACTTTGAGTTTCGTGGTGAAATTTTCAACCTGTTCAACAATCACTACTTCACCTGTGACGGACAGGCATTCGGCGACTGCATCCCCTTTAACAACGATCCGTCGAGTTCCAGTTTCGGAGTGTGGAACGGCACGGTGACGCAGCCGAGAAATATTCAGTTGGTGGGCCGCTTTACGTTTTAACTGCGGAGAGACCGGGCCGCTAGAAGTTCATTGAAGAACTTAGCCAGCCCGGTGGGGCAGGCGTTCGGCCTGCGGACCCGCTTTCCAGCGGGTCCAGCCGGCCGGAAGGCCGGCTTGCGGCCAGGATTGGCCGCCCCACTTGGTGGCTCGTTATGTTGCGAACTTCTGTCTCAGGCCGCTACAACACGACCACTGGATGGTAAATGTGCGGGAGCTTCGCCTCGCCGATAGCGATCAGCCTGCCTTCACGGGACACCGCCTTGACGTAGCGCACGCCAGCCCCGGCGCGAAACGGCGACACCGGAAAATCTCGTCCTTGCCGGACGTGTCCCGCGGTCGTGTCATCGACGATCACCGAAGGAAACTCCGGCAATAGCGCCGGTGCTGGTATCAGCGCTTCATTGAGCCGCCCTTCGCCGGCGAGCGCGGTCAGCTCATCTAAGGAGTGTGCCTGTTCCACGGAGAAATCGCCGGCGCACAGCCTCCGCAAGGCCGAAAGGTGGGCCCCGCAGCCCATTGCCTCGCCCCATTCGTGCGCGATGGCGCGCATGTACGTTCCCGCCGAACACCGTGCCCGCACTCGCGCTTCCGGGCTCTCCCACTCGACGAGTTTCAGCTCGTAGACCGTAACTGGGACCGGCGTCAGCTCAACGTCGATTTGTTTCCGCGCAAGCCTGTACGCGGGCGTGCCCTGAACCTTCTTGGCGGAAACCGGCGGAGGCCGCAGAAGGAATTCGCCCCGGAATGCCTCTAATGCCTCTTCGAGCACCTCGCGCGTGAGAACCGGCTCCACAGGCGGCGAGGTGGGCGTGCCTTCGCCATCATACGTGTCGGTTGAGAAGCCGAAGCGCACGTGCGCGTCGTACACCTTGTCGCTGCGCATGAAGAACTGAGCCAGTCGCGTCGCGCGCCCGATCACCAGCGGCAGCACCCCGGTCGCCATGGGGTCGAGCGTGCCGAGGTGTCCCACCTTCCGCGTCCCTGCCAGCCTCCGCATCCGGTTCACGGCATCGTGCGAAGTCCACCCCGCGGGCTTATCAACGACGATGATCCCGTCCATTGGCTCTGGCATCGCGCTCCAGTTCTTTCAGCGTTTCAATCAACACACGGCCCACCACCTGGAAGCTCTCCGCGCTGAGCTTGTCGATGGTGTCCTTATCCGTGTGCCAATACGAGTTGCCCGGACCGTAATCCAGATCGATCAGGTCCAGGGCATTGACCCCGCGGCGGATGAAGGGCATGTGATCGTCCTCGATGGCACTGTCATTGTTCAGAAAATGCTTGCCATACCCGACCCCGTCCGCCGTCCTCCACACCAGTTCGCGCAATGGCCCCGAGGAGTTCATGTCTTTCAAAATATCCAGATCACGGTCGCCGATCATATCCACATTGATCAACGCTCTGATGCGCGCGAGCGTCCCGTCGGCGGCCCACTTCTCCGCCAGATGGCGGCTGCCATAAAGGCTGTCCTCATCGGTCCACCGCGCCACGGCCTCTTCCCCATCGAACCATACCAGGTAGACGTCGTCCCTCTGGGGATCGTGCGCCAGCGCCTTGGCCATTTCCAGCAGGAATCCGGCCGAGGAGCCGCCATCATTGGCGCCCACAAAGTAGGTGCCTGGCATTGACTTCGTGTCGTAGTGCCCGGTAAAAACCACGGCCTTTCCCGAGGTCCCCGGGAACCGCGCAATGATGTTTTTCATCGCAGTCTGGCCGAGTGGCGTTGAGGCGGTGAAGTCATCCTGAAAGGTGTGAACGCCCAGCGCCTTCAATTCACTCAGGATGTAGCCCTGCAGCTTCCGGATCTCCGGCGATCCGGCAGGCCGTGGACCGAATGCGACTACCCGCTTGGTGAAAGCCAGCGCGTCGGCGCCGCTGAATTCGCCGCCATATGCCGGAAGGAGCGCAACCGATAACAGGAGTACCACGACCGCCTGGTGCGAACGCATACGTACTAGGAGTCTCATAGAACCCTTAAGCCCGTTCTGACGCAACCATTCCTGGGATTTGTCATCACAATTATTGTCTGTCACCCATTGAGGCTTGATGCGGGTGCGAAATGGCGTTGCTGTATCATAGCAGTAGAGTGGCCTTCAGGAGTCCGCGATGACCTCCATCGGCGAAACGCTCCGCCGCGAGCGATTGCGCCGCGGCTTGACGTTGGTGCAGATTGCCGCGGACACGAAAATCGGCCTGCACCTGCTGGAAGCCATGGAAGCGGACGAGTTCGACCGCCTTCCGGGTGGTGTTTTCACACGCAGTTTTCTACGCCAGTACGCCCACGCGCTCGGGTTGGACGAGGAAGAAGTCGTCACTTGGCTCAAAGAGCAGTTCGAGGAGCCGCGGGAGCCGTTGCCCGCTCCGCCACCCGAGCCGCGCTCGGGTCTCTCACAAATGCCTTCGTTCGATGACGTTCGCGACCGCCTGCGCTCCGATTCCTCGCTGGGAGCCCTGGCTTGGGTGGTCATCGTGATGCTGGTGTGCGCCGGGGTCTACCAGCTATGGCAGAAGGGTCCGCGACGACTCACCCCCACGCAAACCGCGGCGGCGCCCTCGAATCCGGCGCCGCAGTCCCAAGCCGACGTGAAACCCAGCCTTCCGCCGGTGCCCGAAGTCTCGAAGCCGGAGTTTCGCCCGGCCGTGGTTTCGGAGGATGGAACGATCGCCGTCCCGGGGGCGTCACAACCGGCAGTTCCTCGCGAGCCGGGTCCCACGCCTGAGACTGCCGGCGCCCTTCGCGTGGCGTTCACAGCGACTGAGCCGGTGTGGGTCTCAATCAAATCCGATGGAGCCCGTGCTTACAGCGGGACCATCGATAGCCGGCAAAGCAAGCAGTTTGATGCGGCCCGCAAGATGGTCGTTCTGGTTGGCAATGCGGGAGCATTGAAGATCTCCGTGAATGGCAAGCCGGTGGGACCTTTCGGATCTCAGGGTGAGATCCGGTTGCTGATGTTCACGCCGGAAGGCGCACAAGTCCTTCAACGCACATCGCCGAGTTCACCGCCTACGCCCGAGGATTCAACGGCTGCGCCGCCGGATGAAGCCGGGCGCCGCTGACCCATCTCGGACAGCTTGCGCCGCCTCTCAATTCGCAACAGCTCCCGCCGCCGCCGCGTCTTGATGCGTACGTCTACTTTGCGCCAGAACTTCCGGAAATAGCCAATCGCCGAGAGCATGGCAAACAGCACCACCACCCACATCATCCAGTAGGCCACCGTGGCAATCCCCGGGTGACGGATACTCACCAGCAGAAATGAAATAGCCGTCACCTGCGCCACCATCTTGGTCTTGCCGAGGTCGCTGGCCCGAATGGTGTATCCTTCCGCGGCGGCAATGCTCCTTAGGCCGGAAATGGCAAATTCGCGGCCCACAACCAGGATCACCATCCACGCAGGCACAGCGTTCACCTGCACCAGGGAAATCAGGGCGGATGAGACAAGCAACTTGTCGGCAATGGGATCGAGCAGCGTTCCGATGGTGGTGACTTGGCCCCAGCGGCGCGCCAGGTAGCCATCCAGCAGGTCGGTGGCGGCAGCAATCAGGAAGATCGCCAGCGCCAGCCACTCGTTGGTCACCGTCACCCCAAAAACCCGCACCGAAACGTCCTGCTCCACCAGCGCAGCCACCAGCAGCGGCACGAAGAAAATACGGGCAATCGTGAGAGAGTTCGGAAGGTTCATCGGACCCACCCCAACTATAATCCGGCGCGAGGCCGCCCGACAACTTTTCCAATGGATACGCCGCGCGGAGGCGGCTCAATTCACGAAGGCAGCCAGGCGCTGCCGGAGCGAACTCGGGACTTCGGCGTCTACATCGCAGAATCGGTCGGAATACCGGATGCTGATCACTCGCCCAAGTTGGTGCAGGAGCGAGATATTGGCGCCTTCACACAGGGGAAAACGGAACTGCACGCGCAGAAGCGGGTCGAAGGGCAAAACCTCGTCGATCTTTTCGAGTAACCGGTCAATTCCATCGCCCGTCAGGGCCGAGATCGCCACCCAAGGGGCATCTATGCCGGCCAGAGGCCGGCTTTGGGACAGGCGATCGATCTTGTTCAAAACCAACAGTTGCGGGATCCGCTCGGCTCCAGTTTCTCGTAACACTTGAAGCACGTGCGTTCGATGCTCCCCCGCGTGGGCCGCCGAGACGTCGACCACGTGCAGAATCAACGTGGCGTCGTTCACTTCCTCGAGCGTGGCGCGAAACGCTTTCACCACGGTGGTGGGGAGCCGGCGGATGAAGCCTACGGTGTCGCTCAGCAGCACCCTCCGCCGCGAAGGCAGCGTAGTAGCTCGCACCGTCGGATCGAGCGTGGCGAACATGCGGGCATCGGTGATCACCCCGGCGCGGGTCAGCCGGTTGAACAGCGTCGATTTGCCCGCATTGGTGTAGCCAACCAGAGCCAGAGTGGCGAGGGGAACGGCGCTGCGCTGCTGGCGGTGCACGCTTCGTGTGCCGCGCACCCCCTCCAGTTCTCTCTCGATACTTTTGATCTTGCCGGCGATGCGCCGCCGGTCGGTCTCGAGCTTGGTTTCACCCGGACCGCGTGTTCCAATGCCACCGCCCAGCCGGGACATTGCAGCGCCATGCCCGGTCAGGCGCGGCAGCAGGTAGCTGAGCTGAGCCAGTTCCACCTGGAGCCGGCCTTCACGCGTGCGGGCCCGGCGCGCAAAGATGTCCAGAATAAGCTGCGTGCGGTCGAGGACCTTGATTCCGATCTGGTCCTCCAGGTTGCGCTGCTGGGTTGGAGTTAGATCGTGATCGAACAGAACCATGTCGGCGCGCATCGAATCCGACATGGCGGCCAGTTCCCGCACCTTGCCAGCGCCGATTAAAGTCGCGGCTTCCGGCGCATCGCGGATCTGAAGGACCCGTTCCACCACCGCCGCGCCGGCGCTTTCCGCCAGCTCGCACAGCTCGTCGAGCGATTCCTCGCCGTCCAGTTCCGCGTCGGGTGGGGAATGCGGTCGAAGCCGTCTTTTCCACTCGACGCCTACCAGAATGGCCCGCTCTCGCGAGCTGAAGGGAGCGCCCTGAGGTTCCCCTGAAGCCAAAACGTCCTATGAGTCCGAGTGTGCGGACTCCGCCACTGGCTGTGCAGCAGCCGCTGAGCTATGGGCCGCCTGGGTCGAGCTTGCGTACCCGTGGCCCGCCTTCAAAGTAACAACCGTGGAAATGGCGTGCTTGAAAATCAACTGCTCCTGGTTATTGGTCTCGAGAATTAGCGAATACTTGTCAAAGCTCTTGATGCGG
>Ga0335079_10008000_pt1 | contig 12024 bp, 22 predicted proteins | sample Lox_Sample_33_FD_206719 | JGI IMG/M metagenome (GOLD analysis project Ga0335079, IMG submission 206719) | Soil microbial communities from Loxahatchee National Wildlife Refuge, Florida, United States - Lox_Sample_3.3 | ecosystem: Environmental > Terrestrial > Soil > Wetlands | place: USA... | reverse complement strand
CGGCTCCTCAATGGGAAGCCTGGGAGGTGCGCGGTGAGGTCAAATTTGACAATTCGAGCGATGCCCCCGCGCTCAATTCCATCCAGGTGTTTCTTGAACCAGCGCCTATCCTCGTCAACCCTGATGGCTCATTCGACGCGGACATCCTGGTTAAACCCGGACCGGGCGGAACACCGGTGTTCCCATACCTCCGGGTTGACGGACCACCCGCACCGCCCGGGCAGCCTCCGCCTTACGGTTCGGAGACCATCGATCTAAGCGGCGCCAAGCCGCAAATCGGCGAAGTTTACGATGTTCGACCGGATAGCGGGAAACGATTAATCGATATTCAGGGACCGATCGTGTTGCAGCGACTGACTTCGGCATATGCGGGAGGCACACCTGTTCCGGTATCAGGAATGCCAGGTCCCGCTTCTACCGCGAGCCCTGGCATCGAAGCGAGCGCCGGTTCCTCAACCGGATCGAAGGGACAATGAAGGGTAGCCGCATTATCGCTTGCGTAGCATGTGCTGCTTTGGTCTTGGTCGCGGTCTCGCGCGCAAAGGCGGAGACTCTCAGGGGACGGGTCCTGCGCACCTCCTATCCGGCAGCCGGGGTTCAGGTAGTGATATCGTCCGCTCAGCGCGGAAACTCCTCGCCTACTTACACAGGGAGCGATGGCATGTACTACTTCTATAACGTCGCACCCGGCTCTTACACGCTTTACCTGACTGCGCCGTGGGGTTTCAGGAGTAGTACGGGAGTCGCCGTGCATCCCGGCGGGATAACCGACATTCCTCCCATCCAGATCAATTGAACTCAAAAAAAAGGCCCGCGCGATGCGCGGGCCTACGTCGCTCTTGCGCGGTAATGGGGATGCTACGCCGTTGCAGCGTGCTGGTGGCCGGCATGTTCGTCGGTGCCTTCCTTCTTACGGCGCGGACGTTTGCGCGAGGGCGCCTTTTCCTCCAGCCCGGTGAATTCGATGATCGAGAGCTGGGCCGCATCGCCGCGCCGGAAGCCGAACTTCACCACGCGCGTATAGCCGCCCGCGCGATCCTTGTAGCGCGGCGCGATCTCATCGAAGAGTTTCTTCACCGCCTGATGCGACTGGAGGTACGAGAACGCGCGTCGCTTGGCGGCGAGGTCGCCTTTCTTCCCAAGCGTCACCATCCGATCGGCGAAGCGGCGCAGCTCCTTGGCCTTCTGATCGGTAGTAGTAATGCGGCTGCTCTTCACCAGCGCGAGAAACATATTCTTGAACAAGGCGCGGCGATGCGCCTTGGTGCGATTGAGCTTTCTTCCTAGGTTGAGATGACGCATCTAAAAGTTGTCCTCTTTCCTTTTCCCTCTCCCTTTAGGGAGAGGGTGGCGCTCCGCGCCGGGTGAGGTATTAGATCGATTCGCGGCGCTCCTGCTCCTCCCACATCTTGTCGAGCTCGCTGCGCGCCGGCAGATTCTCCAGGCGCATCCCGAGCGACAAGCCCATATCGGCGAGCACTTCCTTGATCTCGTTGAGCGACTTGCGCCCGAAGTTTTTGATCTTGAGCATGTCCTGCTCGGTACGCTGCACCAGCTCACCGATATACTTGATGTCGGCATTCTGGAGCCCGTTGAACGCGCGCACCGATATCGGCAGACCCTCGACCGGACGATAGAGCAGCTCGTTGATAGTCGGCCGCGCTTCTGCGCCTGCGCCGCCCGCCTCGATCTGGCCGGGAACTTCGACTTCTTCCTCCACGCCCGCGAAGATCGACATCTGATCGCGCGCCACTCGCGCCGCGTAAGTGAGCGCATCGCGGGCCGAGATCGATCCGTCGGTGAAAATTTCCAGCGCCAGGCGATCGTAGTCGGTACGCTGACCGACGCGCGCGTTGGTCACAGTGAAGTTGACCTTGCGAATCGGTGAAAAAATCGCATCGAGACGGATGGTGCCGATCGGCTCTTCCTCGCCGCCGCGCTCCGCGGTGACGTAGCCGCGGCCGCGCTTGATGACGATTTCCATGTCGAGGTCGGCGCCCTTGTCGAGCGTCGCGATATGCTGATCGGGAGTGAGGATTTCCAGGCTCGGTCCCGCATTGATGTCGCGCGCGGTCACCACGCCTTCGCCCTTGGATTTGAGCGTCGCGGTAATTTGATCGCCCTCGTGCAGGCGCAGCCGCACCTCTTTGAGGTTGAGCACGATGTCGGTGACGTCTTCCTTAACTCCCGGAATGGTCGAGAACTCGTGCAGGACGCTCTTGATCCGGACGGCGGTGATCGCGAAGCCGGGCAACGAGGACAAAAGGATGCGGCGCAGCGCGTTACCGATGGTGGTGCCGTAGCCGCGCTCGAGCGGCTCGGCGAGGAAGCGCCCGTAATTCGCCGTCGATTCCTTCTCGTCGAACTCGACTGCTTTGGGTTTGATCAGATCACGCCAATCATTTTGCATAGTTTAATTACTCTCGGACGGAATGGATTTTCGCGGCGGTCTGAGGGTCGTCCTCGCCGCTGCGGCACCGCCGTCTCTTTATCTTGAGTAGTGCTCGACGATCAGTTTTTCGCTGATCGGCATCGTCAGGTCCGTGCGCGCCGGATACGAACGCAGTGCGCCGCGGAACTGATCGCGCTCCAGTGCGATCCACGGAGGCACGCCGCGCCGTTGCGACATCTCGAGCGCCTCCACGATCACTTTCTTGGTGCGGCTTTTCTCGGTGATACTTACCATCTCGCCGACTCCGACCAGGTAGGACGGAATCGTGACTTTCTTGCCGTTCACCTCGAAGTGGCCATGGCGAACCAACTGGCGCGCCTGCGCAGTCGAACTTGCGAACCCGAGCCGATAGACAACGTTATCAAGCCTCCGCTCAAGTAGCACCAGCAGGCTCTCGCCGGTGACGCCGGGCATCCGCTCGGCGATATCGAAATAGCCGGCGAACTGCTTTTCGAGTAGTCGATAGATCCGTTTGACCTTCTGCTTCTCGCGGAGCCGAATCGCGAACTCGGAAAAACGCGTGCGCGCCTGCCCATGCGCGCCGGGCGGATAGTTGCGACGCTCGATCGCGCATTTGTCCGAATAGCATCGCTCTCCCTTGAGGAAGAGCTTCAGCCCCTCGCGCCGGCATAGCCGGCATACTGGACCCAGGTTTCTCGCCACCTTGCTTTAGTCCTCTGCTCCGTCAGACGCGGCGCCGTTTGGGAGGACGGCATCCGTTATGCGGAATCGGCGTCACGTCCTTGATCGATATTACATTGAGACCCGCGGCCTGCAGCGCGCGCACCGCCGATTCGCGACCGCCGCCCGGTCCCTTCACATAGACGATGCAACTGCGCATCCCGACTTCCGCGGCCTTGCGCGCACACGCCTCCGCCGCCATCTGCGCGGCGAAGGGCGTCCCTTTGCGCGAGCCCTTGAAGCCTACGGACCCCGCGCTCGACCACGCGACCACCAGCCCTTGCGGATCGGTAATGGTGACGATGGTGTTGTTGAAGGTCGCGTGTACGTGCGCGACGCCCTCGGATACGGTCCGACGGGTGCGGCGTACTCGACGCGGCGCGGGCGCAGCGCCAGCCGCTCCTGGAGCGCCTGCGGGAGCCGAAGCGCCACCACCCGATGCGGGTGCGGCGCCTTGTGCGCGCGGTGCTTTAGGCGCAGCCTCGGGAGCTTGATTGGTTTCTTTTTCGTCAGCCATGAACTTTCGTAGTCCCTTGCGTTAACCTTTGGGCGGCGCCTGCTTCTTGCCTGCAACGATCTTGCGCGGTCCCTTGCGCGTGCGCGCGTTGGTATGGGTGCGCTGGCCACGAACCGGCAGCCCCTTGCGATGACGCAGGCCGCGATAGCATCCCAAGTCCATCAGGCGCTTGATGCTCTGTTGTACTTCACGGCGCAGATCGCCTTCGACCTTGAAGCTCGCGTCGATGACGTTACGAATCCGCACCTGCTCTTCGGCGGAGAGGTCGTCGGTCTTGCGTCCGAGCTCAACCTTCGCTTCGTCGAGGATTTTGGCGGCCGAGGTGCGCCCGATCCCATAGATATAGGTCAGCGCGATATCCATCCGCTTGTTCTTGGGCAACTCGACGCCTGCTACACGAGCCATCGCATTACTCCTGAATGGTTAACCCTGGCGCTGTTTATGGCGCGGGTTGGAGCACAAGATGCGCACCACGCCCTGGCGGCGCACCACCTTGCAGTTCTTGCAAATTCTCTTTACCGATGCGCGAACCTTCATCGCTCATCCTTCATCGCGTACCGCGCGCCTAGCGCATCCGATAGGTGATGCGGCCGCGGGTCAAATCGTAGGGCGACAGCTCGACAGTGACCTTGTCGCCCGGGAGTATCTTGATGTAGTGCATGCGCATCTTTCCCGAGATATGCGCGAGCACCTTGTGACCATTATCGAGCGTGACGCGAAACATCGCGTTGGGCAGCGCTTCCTGTACGCTTCCCTGCACTTCAATGGCATCGCCTTTAGACATATATGCGTACCTTAGACATAGTGGTCCAATTCGCTCAGAATTTCCGGGCCGTTGTCAGTGATAGCGACGGAATGCTCGAAGTGGGCCGATAGTTTACCGTCAGCCGTGACCGCTGTCCACCCATCTTTGAGGATGCGCAGGCGCGGCGTTCCTTCGTTTACCATCGGTTCGATGGCAATGACCATCCCCGCCAGAAGCCTCGGATTCGGCATCCCGCGGCGGAAATAGTTCGGTACCGAAGGCTCTTCGTGGAGGCGGCGCCCGATACCGTGACCCGCGAATTCCTCAACCACTGAAAATCCGTTACTCTCGGCATGGCATTGCACCGCATTGGCCACATCGCTGATGCGATTGCCGACCCGGCACTGCTCGATGGCTTTGTAGAGCGCCTCGCGCGTTACACGCAGCAGTTTTTCAGTACCGGGAGATACCTTCCCGACCGGCAGCGTGCGCGCGGAGTCGCCATAGAAGCCTTCGTAGCACACCCCGAAATCCAGACCGATGATGTCGCCCTGCTTGAGCTTTTGGCTGGTCGAGGGAATCCCATGCACGATTACATCGTTGACCGCCACACATAGCGTTTTCGGATACGGCACGTCGCCGGGCGTATAGCCTTTGAAGGCGGGTTTTGCGCCCTTCTTGTAGGTCAGTTCTTCCGCCATTTTGTCGAGCTCGAAGGTGGTGATGCCAGGACGCACCGCGCCGGCCAGCTCCTCGAGGATCTCGGCCACGATGGTCGAGGCCTTGCGCATCAGCGCGAGCTCATCGGCTGTCTTGAGCGTGATCATACGCGCGCACCCGTACTGTGACCGATCGCGTCGAGGATACGGTGGAGGATTTCCTCCGGGCGGCCGACTCCCTCGATGGTGGAGAGAATTCCGGCCTTGCCGTAGTAGTCGAGCAGCGGTTTGGTCGATTCGTTGTACACCTTCAAGCGATTGCGAACGGTTTCTTCCTTATCGTCCTCGCGCTGATAAAGTTCGCCGCCGCACTTATTGCATACGCCCGGCCGGGCCGGCGGATCGAAAGCTACATGATACATCTCGTTGCAATTGCGGCAGGTGCGCCGCCCCGAAATGCGCTTCACCAGCTCTTCGACCGGAACATCGATAGCGACGACTTGGGAAATCTTTTCGCCGCGATTTTTGAGCATCGCCCCCAGCGCTTCCGCCTGCGACACGTTGCGCGGAAAGCCGTCGAGGATATAGCCGCTTTTCGCATCCGGCTGATCCAAACGTGCATCGATTAATTTAAGCACTAATTCGTCTGGCACCAGCGCGCCCTTGTCCATGAAGCCCTTGGCCTGGACGCCGAGGGGAGTCTGGTCGCGCACGGCCACGCGCAACAAATCGCCGCTCGCTATCTGCGGTGCACCGATCCGCTCGCCGAGCATTCGAGCCTGTGTACCCTTACCCGCTCCCGGCGGGCCCAGCAGAACCAGTCGCATCGGAGGCTATCTGTTCCCCCTCGATGGAACCCGGCCGCGACCCATAAAGCCCTCGTAGTTGCGGGTCAGCAGATGCGTGTTGATCTGCGCGATGGTATCGATTGCGACGCCGACCACGATCAGGAGCGCGGTGCCACCGAAATAGAACGGGACGTTCAAACGCGTCATCAGGATGGTCGGCAGGACGCATACCGCGCTGACATAGATCGCGCCGCCCAGCGTGATACGGGTCAGCACGCGATCGATATAATCGGCCGTGTAGCGCCCCGGCCGGATACCGGGAATGAATCCGCCGTATTTGCGCAGGTTGTCCGAGACATCGACTGGGTTGAAAGTAACCGCAGTATAGAAGTAGCAGAAGAACACGATCAGCCCGACATAGATTACGTCGTAAATGAGGCCGCCCGGCGTGATATACGCGGCGTAGTCCTTCACCGCGGGAACGAACGCGCCGATCGTCGCGGGGAACACCAGCAACGACGACGCGAAGATCGGCGGGATGACGCCCGAGGCGTTGATCTTCAGCGGCAGATGCGAACTCTGGCCCCCATAAACCCGCCGCCCCTGCATCCGGCGCGCATACTGAATCGGAATCCGGCGCTGCGCCGTTTCGATATAGACGATGCCGTAAATGACCGACGCCGCGAGCACGACGATGAAGATGAGCAGGAACGGGCTCATCAAACCTTCGCGCACAAACTGCACCGTAGTGCTGAGTGCGCTCGGCAGGCGCGCCACGATTCCAGCCATGATGACCAGCGAGATGCCGTTGCCGATGCCGCGCTCGGTAATCTGCTCGCCGATCCACATCACGAACATCGCGCCCGCGGTAACCGTGATCACGGTGAGCAGGATGAAGGAGATTCCCGGGGAATAAACAACTGGTGCTCCCGAAGGCGCGCGCATGCTCTGCAAACCGTAGGCGATCATGGTGCCCTGGACGAAGGAGAGCGCGACAGTGAAGTAGCGCGTCATCTGAGTGATTTTGCGCCGCCCCGCCTCCCCTTCCTTGTACAATTCGTCCAGATACGGCCACGCTACTTTTAGTAGGTCGAGGATGATGGCGACCGAGATGTAGGGCATGATGCCAAGCGCGAAGATCGAGAAGTGCTCGAGCGCACCGCCGGAGAACAAATTGGCCCATCCGAATAAGGTTCCCGACGCAGCGTCAAAGAAGGATGCCAGCGCCTGCCCGTCGATGCCCGGCGTCGGCACTGCGACGCCGAGACGATAAACCGCGAGCGCCAGCGCGGTAAAAATCAACCGGCGGCGCAGTTCCGGGATGCGCGAGGCGCCTGAAAAACCCTCAAGCATGGCTGGTCTCGCTGCCTGTGCCACAGGCTTTGCTCTGAACGCTCGACCGCATCAACTATGGAGTTGCGGCTTGCTGTACCAGCTCGGCCGTGCCTCCCGCTTTGGCAATCTTATCGCGCGCGCTCTGTGAAAACGCATCGGCACGCACGTTTAATCTGATGTTTAACTCGCCGTCGCCCAGGATTTTGATCTTGAGGCCCGGCTTGGCGAGGTTCTTCCCGACTAACGCAGCGCTATCGATCATGGCGCCGTCGGCGAAGTCACCGAGTTGCTTCAAATTGACGATCACGAATTCCTCGCGACGTTTCTTGTTCTTGAGCAGACGGCGAAATCCGCGCTTCGGGATACGGCGCTGCAGCGGCATCTGACCGCCTTCGTAGGTCGGCGGCGTGTTGCCTCCGGTGCGCGCGCCTTTGCCCTTATGCCCGCGGCCCGAGGTTTTGCCCAGTCCCGAACCGATACCGCGACCGACGCGGACGTGTTTTTTGGTCGAACCCTTGGCCGGCTGGAGGTTTGAGAGATTCATTTAAGCCGCTACTCCTTGACCTCGACCACCAGATGCTTGAGGCGCCGTATCATGCCCTCGACTTGCGGGCTGCGTTTGATCGTACTCTCACTGCCGACTTTATGCAGGCCCAAGCCGCGCACCGTTTCGCGCACGCGTTTGGTGGTACTAATGGGGCTGCCGACGAGCCGGACTTTGATCATGTCAGACATCATTCAATACCTGCGAGCAATTCCTATGCTGCAGCTTGCGGCGCATCGGAGCGGCCGCGCACCTTGGCGATCTCGTCCATACTGCGAAGCTGGCTGAGCGCTTCGAGGGTAGCCTTCACGAGGTTATGCGGATTGGAGGAGCCGAGCCGCTTGGTCAGGATGTTGCGGATACCCGCCAACTCGACCACCGCGCGCACTCCGCCAGCCGCGATAACGCCGGTACCTTCCGCCGCCGGCTTCAGGATCACTTTGCCCGCGCCGAAATGGCCGAGAACTTCGTGGGGAATGGTGCCCTCGCGCAGGGGAACCCTCACCAGGCTCTTCTTCGCGCGCTCGACGCCCTTGCGAATCGCCTCGGGCACTTCATTGGCCTTGCCAAGACCGAATCCGACCATCCCGTTATGATCGCCCGCGACCACCAGCGCCGAGAAGCTGAAGCGACGTCCGCCCTTCACGACTTTCGCGACGCGATTGATGTGGACGACCTTCTCTTTAATTTCGAGACCCTGTGGGTCCACTCGGGTTACACGTTGCGCCACTCGTTTATGCCTCAGCGAAAAAGTTAGTGGTCAAAATTTGAGTCCCGCCTCACGCGCGGCGTCCGCCAGCGCCTTTAGCCGGCCGTGATAGAGAAAGCCGTTGCGGTCGAAGATCACTTCCTTGATGCCTTTGTCGAGGCACTTCTGCGCGATCGACTTGCCGACATTCTTCGCCGCATCCGCATTGCGCTTGCTCTTGAGTCCGTCGCGCAAATCGGTCGAGAGCGTCGAAGCCGCCGCCAGCGTCTTACCGCTGTCGTCGGAAATCACCTGCGCATAGATATGATGCAGCGAGCGATAGATGCTGAGGCGCGGCGTCGAATCGGAGCCGCGCACCTTCTTACGCACCCGGTTTTGCCGCGTCGCGCGGCTGATTGCCCGATGAAATGCCATTGTTGAATGCCCTATGACGCCGAGGCGCCCGCTGCAGCTTTACCGGCTTTGCGGCGAATCGTCTCTTCGGCGTACTTGATTCCTTTTCCCTTGTACGGCTCGGGCGGTCGCAACTCGCGAATCTGCGCCGCGACTGTGCCGAGCATCTGCCGATCGGCACTTTCCAGCGTGATGATCACCTGGCGCTCGACTTTCGCCGTCACCTGCGGTGGAAGCTGATACACGATCGGATGGGAATAGCCGAGCTGAAAATTGATGTTGGTGCCTTTTACCTCGGCGCGGTAGCCAACCCCATTGATCTCGAGCACGCGAATGAAGCCCTTGCTCACGCCGGTCGCCATATTGGCGATCAGCTTGCGTACCAGGCCGTGCTTGGAGCGTTCGTCCTGGCTGTCGCCGGGCCGCTTCACGGTAAGCTGCGAGTCGGTGATTTCGATTTGGTACCCGGCCGGGAGCGCACATTCGAGCTTGCCCTTGGGACCTTCGACTTTAACGGTACTGCCCGCGACCGAGGCTTTCACGCCTTTGTCCAGTGCTACCGGCATTTTGCCTATGCGCGACATCTATACTTTCCCTCGGACTCCGCTTTGCTCCGCCTCGGGAGCGCCTGTGGCGCGGCGCTGCGCACCCACTTCGTGTCCCGTCCGAAACTCCTTAACCTTCCTCTTAGGCTTCTACCAAACTCGCAGCAAAACTTCGCCGCCGACTTTCTTGCGCCGGGCCTCGCGGCCCGTCATCACGCCGAGAGGAGTGGTCACCACTTCGATTCCCATCCCACGCGTGATGCGGCCGAGTTCGGCAGCGCCACGATAGCGGCGAATGCTCGGTCGGCTGACCCGCTCGATCCCCTGCATCACGGGCTCCTTGCCCGACGAATAGCGGACGCGAATCTTGATCGTCTTCTTGACGCCTTCGCCGCCGACCTCGACGCTGTCGAGAAATCCTTCGGCGACTAGCACGCGTGCGATCGCCTCGCGGATGCGCGACCACGCAACTTCCAGTTCCTGATGACGCGCGTGCGCGGAATTGCGGATACGCGTGAGCAGTTCAGCTATCGGATCGGTTGCTGCCATATCTCTACCAGCTTGCCTTGACCACGCCCGGCAGTTGACCCTTCAGCGCATACTTGCGCAGGCACAGCCGGCACATCTTGAAACGGCGAAAGAACGCCCGCGCACGACCGCATAGAGGGCATCGATTGTACTTGCGCGCCTTGAACTTGGGTGGCCGGGTCGCCTTGATTTTGAGGCTCTTCTTCGCCATTGCCTTCCTGTGTCCTCCTTCCTATGCCGCCGCGGCCGCAGTCGAGCGATCGCCGGCCGCATTTCTAAACGGCATCCCGAGCGTGCGCAGCAAGGTGAGGCCCTCGAAGTCGCTGCGCGCCGTGGTCCCGAAAGTTATCGTCATTCCCTTCACCTTCTCGATCTTGTCGAGGTTCAGCTCGGGAAAAATCGTATGCTCGCGCAAACCGAGCGAATAATTGCCGCGCCCGTCGAAGGACTTCTCGCTGATGCCGTGGAAGTCGCGCACGCGCGGCAACGCGACGTTCACCAGCCGATCGAAAAATTCCCACATCCGTTCGCGCCGCAGTGTCACCATCACACCGATCGGGATATTCTCGCGCAACTTGAAATTCGAGATCGCCTTGCGTGCTTTGGTCATCACCGGCTTCTGACCCGCGATGACCGTGATTTCTTCGAGCGCCGCTTCGAGCAGTTTGACATTGTCGCGCGCCTCGCCGAGCCCCATGTTGATGACGATCTTGGTCAGCCTCGGCACCCGCATCTTGTTTTCGATCTTCAGCTCACGCATCAGCGCGGGCAGGATCTCGGCCTCGTACTTAAGCCGCAGCCGCGCGGGGATCTTCGGCTCCGGTTCGCGAGGCTTCGCAGCCTCAGCAGCCGCAGCCTGCTCGGGAGCGCCACCCTTTTTGCGCTGCTTGTCACCGCCCTTGGGCGCGCCGCCGCCTTTGCCACCCTGCTCCGGACGATTGGCCTTTTGCTGCTTTTCGGGCTTATCGGTTTTATCGGCCATCAGTCGTTCCCCAATGCTTCGTTGCAACGCCGGCAGATGCGCGATTTGCTGCCGTCGGCATTGTCTTTCCATCCGGCGCGCACCGGAGCGTTGCATCGATCGCAAAAGATCATGACGTTCTCGATTCGCAGCGGCGCTTCTTTTTCGATGATGCCACCGGGAGTTGCGGCGCCGCGCGGTTTGGAGTGGCGCTTCACGATGTTGAGCCGCTCGATGATCACGCGACCCTCGTCGGGAATCACGCGCATCACTTTGCCAGTCTTGCCGCGGTCACGGCCTTTGATGACCATAACCATATCATTTCGTTTGATCTTAACTTTCAGCATCGCAAATGCCCGCTCATAGCACCTCGGGAGCAAGCGAGATGATCTTCAAAAATTTCTTCGCACGCAGCTCGCGAGCGACCGGCCCGAAGATGCGCGTGCCGATCGGCTCGTGCTCCTTGTCGAGTAGCACGGCCGAGTTGCCGTCAAACCGGATATAGGAGCCGTCGCCGCGGTTGAGCTCTTTGGCGGTGCGCACGATCACGGCGCGCGAGACCTCGCCCTTTTTCACCTTCGCATTCGGGATCGCTTCTTTCACCGCGACCACGATCACGTCGCCCACCGTGGCATAGCGCCGGCGCGAGCCGCCCAGCACCTTGATGCATTGGACTTTGCGCGCGCCCGAGTTATCGGCGACGTCGAGGATGGTTCTTAGCTGAATCATGACTTATCCCGCCGCCTTAGTGATGATGCTGCTCACGCGCCATCGGATGTTCTTTGAGAGCGGTCGACTCTCGATAATCGCGACGCGATCGCCTTCGCGGCATTCGGCCTTCTCGTCATGCGCCATGAAACGGCGGCGCTGCTTGGTGCGCTTGCCGTAAATCGGATGCTCGACTAGGCGGTCCACCTGCACCACCACGGTTTTGGTCATCTTGGCGGAGACCACGGTACCCTCGCGCCGCTTGATTCGCTCACGCATTGCTTGCTTTCGACTCCGCCTTCGGCGCCTCGCCTTCTTTCTCGCGTATGACGGTCAACAAACGCGCCAACTCGCGCCGGGACTTCTTGTAGTTGCTCGGATTCTCCAGCTGATTGGTGCGCAGCTTGAGCCGGAAGCGGAATAGCTCCTCGCGCATCTCGCGTTCCTTGATGCGCAAGT
>Ga0335079_10007998_pt1 | contig 12024 bp, 10 predicted proteins | sample Lox_Sample_33_FD_206719 | JGI IMG/M metagenome (GOLD analysis project Ga0335079, IMG submission 206719) | Soil microbial communities from Loxahatchee National Wildlife Refuge, Florida, United States - Lox_Sample_3.3 | ecosystem: Environmental > Terrestrial > Soil > Wetlands | place: USA... | reverse complement strand
CCGCCACTGTCGTCGCGTCCGACGAACACGCCGCGCCCACCCAGGCCGCCGGTGGCCACGAACGGGTAGATCGCCTGCGCGTGCCGGGTCGTGCAGCGGTGTCCGGGCCGCTCGGCGCTCATCGGTGACCTCGCAGCCGGGCGGTCATCGCAGCCCCCGACACAAAGGCAGCGTGAACGCGAACGCCTCGGCCTGCTGGCCGTACATCCGGTGAAGCTCGAGCCGGGCTCGCGCGGCCTGTTCGTGGACCTCCGAGCAGGCGCGTCGCAGATCGTCGCGGTCGCGGCCGGAGACGGTCACGAACCCGGCCACCCGGACCTCGGCGTGGCCGGCGGCAAGCTCGGCCTCGCGGCGCATGGTCGCGTCCTCAGCCTGGCGGTGGCGGGCGGTGTCGGCTTGCCCGAAGCGGTGGCGGAGCTCCCGGTCGGCGCGGTCCCGGGTGACGGCGGCCTCGACCTCCCGGGTGGAGCGCTCGGGGGCGATCGGCTCGAACGTCACTGCGACCGTCCTGACCACGTGTGAGTGACCGAGCAGCGCGTCCATGAACATCGGGGAGACGTCGACGCGCGGCCACGCGCCGATCCAGAACGTGGCGTGGACCGCGCCGTCGCTCGCGTAGTGGTCCCAGTGCTCGCGCGCGCCGAGTGGCCAGGCGTTGGTCTCGGCGAGCCCGTCCCGGTCAGGCTCGGCCGCCTCGACCGCCGCGAGTTCGGCGCGCGCGTACGGGTCGAACGCGGTCCTGAGCGTCCGCGCGAGCTGCCCGGCCCCGAGCGCCCCGAGCACGGTGACCTCAGCCGCCTCGAGGCCCCGCGCGACCCGCTCGGTCTGCTCGATCAGCGCGCCCACCGCGGCCGTCTGACCGCGACCGGCGACGCGGCGCGCATCGATCTGCACCGCGACCAGCACCTCGTGCTCCTGCGTGGCCTTCGTCGTCGCGCCAATGAGCTCGAGGTAAGACTCGATGATCGGGGTGCCTCTCAGCGGGACCGCCGGGTCGCGCTCGTCGTGAAGCCAGCGAGCGAGTTCGTCGCCCTGGGCGGGGGCGGTGCGCTCGATCCACTGCAGCCTCCGGACTGCGCCTGCCGCCGCGCCGGCGAGGATCAGCCCCCAGCGCGCGAGGCGCCGCTCCTGCGCCTCGGAGTCGAGCAACGAGAACGCGAGCACGCGGCACGCGACCACCGCCGTGAGGAGCCGGCCGCGCCGCTCCGAGAGCACCCCGACCGGGTGGTCCCGATACGGGGCTTCGACGATACGCACGCCCCGGAGCGCGGCCGGAGCATCGGGTGCCGGATGTCTCACCAGCCGACGCGGCGGGCCCGGTCGCTCGGCCGCCATCATCCCGCCGGCGGGAACGCTCGAGCGGAAGCGGAGGCGTCCCCGTATCGATCGCATCCCGAACGACAGCGCCACCGGAATCCATTCATCGGCAGTACGGCGTCCGAGCGGCGCGAACGCGACGAGCAGCGCGCCGGCAAGGAGCAGCGTCCCGAGGAAGGCGCCGGCGGTGGTCGGGGCACGGTCGAGCACGACGATCGCCGCGAGCGCACCGCCCGCCACCGCGGCGGCCTGGCCAAGGCGCAGCTGGCCGAAGATTCCGCGACGCTCGAGCGGCCCGAACCGGTAGGTGAGTCGCTCGCCGGTCACCTGGGAGCGCCGCCGTCCGACGGCCGGACCGGGGTGGCGGACAGGACTGGGGTGGCGGACAGGCTCTCGGCGTTGAGCTCGAGGACGGGCTCGTCGCCCCAGTTGAAGGGTTCCTCGGGTGGCGGGTCGCCCATCGGTTCGCCGCCGCCACCATCTCCGCCGCCGCCACCATCTCCGCCGCCGCCACCATCTCCACCGCCCCCACCTCCATCCGGGGCCGGGCCGTGCCCACCGTCGTCAGGTGGTTCGGGGTGTCCTCCGCCAGGGGTCGGGCCGCTCCGCGAAGCCGAAGCCGAAGTCGAAGTCGAAGCCGAAGCCGGATTCGCAGCGTCCGCCGCGTCGCGCCGCATTGCCGCCGTCACGACGTCGCTCCATTCGTGCGCCCTCTGCAACGCGTCTCCGCCGGCGTAGTTGGGCCGCCCGAGCTCGGCGCGCAGCGTCCCGGCCGCGCCGCTCGCGAGCTCCGCCAGCGGGATCATCCTCAGCAGCGCCCAGGGCGAGAACGCCGCGAGCAGGATCAGCACCGCGCCGGCCATGACCGTGGTGACGCTGCCGTGGTCTGCGCCCGAACTGATCGCGGCGCCGCCGAGCGACAGGATGGCGACGATCGCGAACTTCGAGAGGATCAGGGCAACCAGCAACTCGACCGCGCGCACCGCCCAGATCCTCCGCGCCGGCCACACCATCGCCGCGAATGCGAGCGGGAGCATCAGCACGATCACGTACACCGCCGCCTCGCGCATCAAGAGCTCGACCCACAGCGCGAATGCCGCTCCGACCATGAACAGCCCGACGAGCACGGCCAGGAACGGCGACGCGGTGAGCGTCGTGAGGCTGCCGATGAGCAGCCCGGCCTTGGCCAGGAACTGCGCGCTGGCGTCGCTCGCGGCCGAGGAGACGAACGCGCACAGCTCGTCGGTGGCGGCGAGCACGAGCATCGTCAGGGGCGCGGCGATCGCGATCGCGAGCATCGCGAGCGGCAGGTAGCCGAACGTCGCCCGGGCGAGCAGCCCGAGGTCAGAGCGGATCAGCGCCTGCACCGCTGCCGCGAACAGGAAGGGCACGGTCAGGACCGCCGCGATCGCCGTCATCCGCCAGTAGGTCGCGGAGAACCACGTGGTGCGGAGTTGCGGTGCGGTCGTCGTGCCGAGCGCCGCCGCGGTCTCGTTCAGTACCGCTGCGGCCGCGCCGGTCACCCCGGTCCCCAGCGCGGCCAGCGCGAGCGCGGTACTGGCGGTCGACACGACCGTCTGCGTGGCGCCGCTCACCACCGTGTTGACCGCCTGCCCGGGGTGGGCGGTGACGAGCTGCTTACCGGCCTTGAGGAGCTGACCGCCGACTTTGGTGCCGAGTCCCGCGCAAGTGCTCTCGGCGGCGGAGCTCACCACACCGGCGGCGCCGCACACCGGGTTTTCGAGGCTGAGCGCGGACGCCGGCGCCGGCGCGGCGAGGGCGAAACCGCACACCAGCGCGGCGGCGAGGGCGACCGTCACCCGTCTCATTTCGCCGTCGACCCGAGGTGCTGAAAGAAGTTGACGAGACCGGGGCCCGACCCGATCACGAGCGCCGACGCGGCCGAGATCACCGCGGCCATGCGTCCCCGCGCCGCGTAGTGCGGGTTGTGCGCGTGCGACGCCAGCGCCCACATGGCGGCGCCGACAAACGCGCCGATGAGAGCGATGGCGAGCGCCCACGCCTCCGCGCCGTTCACGAGCTGCTGGAGGACGTTGCTCCCCGGAAGCCCCGTCAGGTCGGGCTTTGCCGTGACATCGGCGAATGAAACCAACATCGTCTAACTCCCTTCAGTCTAATTGAGCCAATTGAAGCTAAATGACCCTAGCAATACCAATTCAGCCTTGCTAGATTCTTTCGCATCAACTTAGTCTCAATTAGACTCAATATGACCATCATCGACACAGTGCCGTCGCTGGGCGCGGCAGACATCGGGGACCTGTACGGCGCGCTCGCCGCCAGGCTCGAGCGGATCGTGCGTCTCGACGTCCGCGCATCCGACGCCGTGATCGAGGACGCGTGCCAGGCCGCCTGGTGCCTGCTGCTACGCCACGGCGATCGGGTTCAGCGCGAGACCGTGATGGGGTGGCTGGCGCGGACTGCCGTCCACGAAGCGTTCAAATCTCTGCGCCGATGCCGGCGGGAGGACGCGCTGGACAGCGCGGACCTTGCATCCGGTCAGCCGCCGCCCGAGGAGCTCGTTCTGCAGCGCGAGCGACTGAACGAGCTAGCCACGCTGCCGGCGCGCCAGCGACGCCTGCTGTGGCTGCACGCCTCCGGCCTGAGCTACGCCGAGATGGCCGCCCACGAGAGATGCACGCACCGCACAATCGAGCGCCAGCTCCTCCGGGCCAGGGCGGCGCTCCGGGAGCAGAACCCGGAGGGCGACGTCTAGCGAGCCCGGCCGCGCTTGCGCCGGCGCTTCTCGGCCTGGCTCAGTTTGCGTGGCTTCGGGCGTGGCTTCGAGCCCGCTCGCCGGCCCTCGGAGTCGATCGGAGCCGTCAAACGGTGGCCCTTCGGGGCGTGCTTGCGCGCGTCTCGCCAGATGAAGAATGCGATCCCGCCGAGCACGACGACCGCGCCGATCGCGATAAACACCGCTGAGCTCCCGGAAAACGCGCTGCCGCTCCCGGCCGTGGCCGACGTCGTGACCGTGGGCGTCGCGGTCGTGGTCGTCGCAGTCGGCACCGACGGCTGAGGGAAGCTGGGCGACAGCGGATTCGTCGGCGACTGTGCGGCGGCCACTGCGGGCAGCGCAAGCCACCCTCCGACGAGGACCAACAGCACACCCCGAACCGCTCCCCTCACGCTACGCCTCCCACGCCTCGCTACGCGAGCGGCTTCTCCATCGCCGGCGTCTCGGGCGCGCGGACGTAGGGATGTTCGTCCGCGACGTCTTCCTCGTGATAGACGCTTTCGGCGTTGACCGCCCAGATGTCGTGGTGGGTTCCGCTGAGGATGTTGTCGACCGCGCGCATCGCGGTCAGCATCGAGTGGTCGGAGTTGTTGTAGCGGTGCAGCCCGTTGCGCCCGACCTGGATCAGGTTCGGGATCCCGTCGAGCCAGCCGCGGATCGCGCTCACGCGCTCGGCGTACTCGGCGTCGTACATCGGGTACGCCTTGTGGACACGCACGACAAAGCCCATCTTGACCTTGTCGGCCCGGGCCAGGCCGAGCTGCTGGATCTCGCGCGTGGCCATCGTCACGAGGTCCTCGTCGGTAGTGCTCCAGAGCGCGTCACCCTCGAAGCAGAAGTACTCCATGCCGATCGACGCGTCGGTGTCATTGGGGACCATGAACGGGCTCCACGCGCGGAAGTTCTGGATCCGCCCGACCTTCACCGAGGGGTCGTGAATGTAGATCCAATTGTCCGGGAACAGCTCCTCGTCCTCGATCACCAGCAGCACGGTGAGGAAGTCGCGGTAGCGCAGGCCACGGGCCGCGTCGCGCACGTCCACCGGGGCCTCGGGCTCCGCGATGCCGACGGTCGTGCGAAGCGGCAAAGACGAGACGACATGCGAAGGCGTGATCGTCTCCCCGCCGGCGACCAGTTCGACGACGCGCCCGTTCTCGACCCGCAGGCGGGTGACCGGCGCGTTCAGACGGACCTCGCCGCCGTGGGCACGGATCTCGTCGCGCATCTTCTCCCACATCTGCCCGGGGCCGTAGCGGGGATAGTTGAACTCGGAGATCAGCGACTTGATCTGGTTGCCCTTGTTGCCGAAGAACGCATTCTTGGCGGCCGCGAAGAACGACAGTCCCTTGATTCGCTGTGCGGCCCACTCGGAGCGGATCTCGGACGTCGAGACTCCCCACACCTTCTCGGTGTAGGACTTGAAGAACTGGTTGAAGAGCCAGCGGCCAAACCGGTTGGTGACCCACTCCTCGAACGTGTCCTCCCGTCCCTTGGGCTTGACCGCCGCCACCAGGTAGGAGAGCAACGCCTTGGTCAGGTCGACCGGTCCGAGCTTCTTGATCACGTCCATGCCCTGCAGCGGGTACTCGAGGAACTTGTGGTTCCAGTAGATCCGGGACTGACGGGGCCGCTTGAGAAACTCGTCGGCGAGGATCTCGTGCCAGAGGTCATCGACCTCCTTCGCCTTGGTGAAGAAGCGGTGGCCGCCGAGGTCGAAGCGGTAACCCTCCCGCACGTCGGTGCGGGCGATGCCGCCGACCTGATCGGTCGACTCGAGCACGATTACCGGCTTGCCCCGCTTGGCCAGCAGATAGCCGGCGGTGAGCCCGGCCGGGCCGCCGCCGAGCGCGACGACGGGGCGCTGGGGAGTGATGTCGGAGCCCGGGGCCGCGGAGCCGTCGCCGGGATTGGGAGTCGAATCAGTCATCTGGATCTTCAGGAAACCTTCTCGTAGAGCACGGCGCTGTAGGCAAGGATGCTGGCTCCCCGGTAGTTATGAGGTGCGGTCGCCACCGCCTTGAGGACTCCTCGATTGACGTCGTCCTGCAGGATCTGGCCCCACTGTGCTGCACGCCTTCGCACCAGCTGGGTCCACGAGGACTTCCAGTTGTTCGCGCCCTCGGTCAGCGGTCGCACGTACAGGAGCTGCTGTCCCGGCTTGAGGCTAGCAACCAGCGGCGGGAGCAATGCCTGCGGATTCGCTGCACTCAGGCGCTTGAGCGCGTATACCCAGTCCATGTAGCTCGGGTCCTTGACCGGTCCGAGTGTCGTCTGGAAATCGTGGAGCGACCCCGGCAGGTAGTACCACGCGAGGGGCGTCGAGTCGGGCTGCGCGTTGACTACCACGGCGTTCGACTGGAGGATCGGCGTGAGCTCGCCGCTGATGTCGCGCATGTCGCTCTTGTACTGCGGGGAGTAGGACGAGATGTGGACGACGAAGACGAGCGACAGCGCGATCGCCACGAGCCCGACGATTCCGGCGCGGGCGGCCCCCCACGCCGCGAGCAGGAGGATCGCCCCGAGAATCGGCGCGAAGTAGCGCGCGACGAACGCCGGCGTGATCTGGGACGCCAGCCAGGCCAGCAGCAGGGTGGCGAACGGGAGCAGGACGAGCGTCCACACGAGCGTCGCCTCCCGCGTGCGGCGGTAGCGGCGCGTGAACAGCGACGCCAGCCCGATCACCGCCGAGAGCACCAGCGCCACGGTGATGCGGTCGCCTCCCATCAGGTCGCGAGAGATCAGGACCGGCGCGCCGAACCGCGGCGGGGGCGCCCACGGTGCGCCCGTGTGCGTCGCCTGGTAGATGAAGTTGGGCACCCACGGAAGGAAGAGGACGCCCGCGCCCACGTAGGTCAGGACCGCGTCGCGCACGAGCCCGCGGCGGTCTTCGCTCGCCCGCCAAATCGGGATCAGCGCAATCACCGATCCGGCGCCGAAGAAGATGCCCCACGCGTGGGTGTAGAGCATCAGCGCCTCCAGCACGGCGAACATGATCAGGAAGCCCCGGCGCCGGTACACGAACCCGTGGATGAACGCCGCCGTGGCCAGGATTCCGAACAGGGCCATCAGCTCGTACATCCGGCTCTCCTGCGCGTACGCCGTCAGGAAGGTGCTGAACGCGCACAGGATCGCCATGTACACGCCCGCGCGGCGCCCAAACAGGCTCCACCCGGCCCACATCCCCGCCGGGATGCAGAGCAGCCCGAACACGAGCGACAGCGCGTGCGTGGCCGATTCGCTCGCGCCGAAGATGCTGATCCAGATGTGCAGCAGCAGGTAGAACAGCGGCGGCGAGCCGTCATGACGAAGCACACCCGGGATTGCGCTCAGCGAGTGCGACGCGATCCCCGTGGTGATCGCCTCGTCCTCCCAAAACTGGCCGGTGATGAAGTGGGTCCGCAGGAGGGCCGAGGCCGCCATCAGGAACACGAGCAGCCCGGCGGTACTCGCCCACACCGGAACCCGCTTTAGCCGCTCGGGCTCCTGGAAGTCGAGGACGCGCGGGATGCCGCGGGGAGGGGCGCTGACCGCCATCAGCGCGCCACCTACCCGGCCACCTTAGTCGCGCACGTCGAGAACACGCGGAACGTGCGCACGTGGGCGACCAGGGTGTAGTGGGCGCCGGCGCGCTCCCAGGCGATGATCTGGGCCGGCGTGGGCAACAGCGTCGCGTTCGATTGCGCGCGGGTCTGGAGGATCACGTTCGGCCAGGGCGGTCCCGCGAGGTTGCTCGGTTCCGCCTCGACGCGGAGCGTGCGGACGCCGAGCGTCCAGGCGACCATCGGGACCTGGAATCCCTCGGTCATGACCGAACCGCAACCCAGAAGTGCTTGCTTGCCACCGGCCTTCTGCACGGCCGCGGTCAGGTCCTCGCGCAGGTGCGCCTGGTACACGAGCGCGTGGTGGGTACGCGGCACACTCACGATGCTGCCGCTCGCACCGATCCACCGGGGGACGAAGAGGATGGCGGCGATCACCACTGCGGCCGCCGTCCCGAATGCGACCCCGGGGCGGGCCAACACGCCGGCGCCCGCACGGACACCGCCCAGCCGGCGCAAGAGTCCAGCCAATGCGCCCGTGAACCAGCCCCATGCAACACCGCTTACGATCGCCACCGGAGCCGTGCCCAGAACCAGATAACGGTTGTTGCCGGAGAAACCCGCCTGGGTCTCGACCGCCACTCCCAGCCACCAGACGAGGCCGAACAAACCCAGGCCGAGGAGCCACGCGCGGGCCCGTACGGCTCGGTCGACCGGACCCGCATGGCGCCACCAGCCGGCGCGCATGCGCCACAGGCCCAACGCTGCGACGAGCATCGCGATGAGCCCGGGGAGCTTGACCCGGTTCATCACGGTCGGCCACGCCTCCTTCCTGAACACGGTACACACCGGGCACTTCGCGAAGGCGGCGCTGTTGGAGCGCGGATGCTGGGCGCGGGTGACCCCACGTAGGAGGTGTCCCGAGCCCCACAGCTCCGGCAGGAACCAGAGCACCGGGATGAGCGCGAACAGCGCGACGACCAGCTTGCGGGCCCCCGCATCGCGCCAGAAGAGATACAGGCCGTAGGGACCCCAGACGAACCACAGCTCGGGGCGGTCGAGCGCGGCGAAAAAGCCCACTATGAACGCGCGCTGGCGCGCCCCGTCCAGATGGCTGTCGACGGCAATGAGCCCCAGCGCCGCCGCTAGCCCTTCCGAGTACCCGAGCGCGTTGTTGGAGATGAACCCGCCCGAGTTGACCAGGCTCGCCGCCGCGATCAGCCCGGCCAGCAGCGGCGGGATCAGGGCCACGCTGCGTGTCGCTCCGTCGAGCTCGCTGATGCCGGCGACGAGGTCGCGCGTCAGGCGCCACGCGACCTTGAACACCATCGCCAGCCCGACCAACGCTCCCGCGCGCGCGACGACCAACCACAGATCGGGCTGGGCGCTGCCGAACAGCGAGAACACGGTCGTGAACAGCACGGGTAACGGCTTCCACGATGGGCCGCCCGTGGTGTGCAGGTCGATGTGCGCGATCTCCCGCCCCCACACCAGCCACGCCCATGGGTCGTAGCTCGGCGTCGACGGGATCAGCAGCGACAGCGCCGCGATCACCAGCGCACCGCCGCCCAGGGTGAGGTACAGCCGCCACCCGGACATCCACCCGGCGAGCGCGCGGGGCCGCCCCGCGACGTCAGTCGACGGCGCCGGAGCGGTCAGCTCTGCAGTGGGAACGGACAAGGAAACCGGAAGGATCTGGTTGGTGCCGCGCTCGCCAATTCACGCACGGCAGCGGCAGATGCTTACACGAGCCTGCGCACCGGGCGCGGGCGTCGCGGGGGCATTCTAATAGGCGGCTATCCCTGCACACCCTGGTCGAGGCAGTCCTCGATGCTCGTCAGCTCGGAGGGCGACCCTTGGTTCGGATACAGCAGCGCTGTCCCGATCACCTCCGCTGACTGCGCGCTGCCGTCGATCTGCGCTGCCTGCGCCGCCCCCGGCGTCGGCGTGAACAGGACGGTCGGGCCGCCCGGTGCGGCGTCGACCTGGAGCCGGATCGGGCTGAGGACGTGAACGTCCAGATGGGCGTCGCGCATGCACGCGAGGTGGTTGTGGAGGGCGGTCAGCGGGCTGTCGACCTGGCCGCGGCTGACGAGCCTCGGCGAGCCGGCGGGGACCTTGGGGTGGACGTTGACCGCCCCGCAACCGGTCGCCGCGAGTGCGGCGAGCGCGACCGGCACGGCGAGGCGGCGCACGGTTAGAAGCTTCGGGGGAGACATGCGCTCGACAAAGGTAGAGGATCATTCACGCCGTGCTCATATACGGAGCCCTCGGCGGACCGCTGCCTAAGTTAGGGGTCATCGCGGCGGCGGTGCTCGCGGCCGTCGTCATCTTGCATCGCGATACGCGCGTTCAGGCGCTGGCGATGCTCGGCGCGCTCGTGCTTGCCCCCGTCCTGCTGCTGGCCGACATCTGGCACTCGCCGCAGCTCGGAATCGTTCACCGCCATCCGTTGGTGGCAGTGGCCGGCGCGCTGATCGCGCTTGCCCTGGTCGCGGCCGGGGCGTGGGTGGTGTCGAAGCGGCCGGCGCTCCTGCCCGCCGCCGCGATCGTGGCGCTTCCGTTCCGCATCCCGATCCAGGCCGGGGGGATTACCTCGAACCTGCTTGTGCCGCTGTACTTCGTCGTCGCGGCCGGCTCGCTCTCGTTCGTCGTCGAGGCGCTCCGAGGCCGGGCGTCGCCGCGTCCGAACCCACCCGGCGCCCGCGCCCCGGCGCTCTGGCTCGAGCGGCTGCTGGCGGGATACATCGTCCTGTACGCCCTCCAGGCGACGTACTCGCCGAAGTTCACGACGGCGCTCCAGCAGATGGTGTTCTTCTACGTCCCGTTCGCGCTGGCCTACTGCCTGCTCCGTCGGCTCGACTGGACCCCTCGGCTGATCCGAACCTGCATGTTGCTGCTCACCGGGCTCGCGGTGCTGTTCGCCCTGGTCGGGTTCGTCGAGTACGACACGAAGACGATCTTCCTGAACCCGAAGCTCGTCGCGTCCAACGCGGTGCACACCTACTTCACGGTGAACTCGGTGTTCCTCGACCCGAACATCTTCGGCCGGTTCCTCGCGCTCGTGATGATCCTGGTCGCCGCGGTGCTCCTGTACGCGCGCCGGCAGCGGACCCAGCTGGCGTCGATCGCGGTGCTCGCGATCCTATGGGGCGCGCTCGTATTGACGGTGTCCCGGTCGAGCCTGGGGGCGCTGCTCGTCGGGCTGGCTGCGCTCGCGGCGATCCGCTGGAACGTTGGACGCGCGGTGTTCGTCGCCGCGGGCGTGGTCGCGCTCGCGGTTGCGGCGATCGCCGTCTCACCGACCACGTTCGGCCTGAATCAGGGTCTCAACGGAGCGTCGAGCGGCCGTCCGGGGCTCGTGTCCGGAGGCCTCGATCTATTCGGCGACCGTCCCATCTGGGGATACGGGTCGGGCTCGTTCGAGACCGAGTACAGCGACCACAATCAACACATCGGCCAGACGCTCTCGGCCTCGCACACGATCCCGATCACGATCGCGGCCGAGCAGGGGCTGATCGGAGAGCTCGTGTACGTGGCGCTGGTGCTCGCGGCGCTGATCACGCTGTTTCGCCGCTGTCGCAGCGAGCCCGCTCGTGTGGCGATCGCTTGCGCATTCCTCGCGTTGGTGTTCCACACCATGCTCTACGCCGACTTCCTCGAGGATCCGATCACCTGGACGCTGCTGGCGATCGGGGTGGCGTTGGCGCTGCGGCCGCCCGGCGAGGCGGCCTCGGATGAGGGTGAGGGGTTGGCTCGCAGCCGCCGGCTCGAGCGCCAGGTCGCGTAGCCGCGTCGGCTCGGCCGCCCTCAGCAGGGCTACGCGCCCTCGCGGCTAGGCGTCCTCGCGGTTAGGCGTCCTCGCGGTTACGCGCCCTTGTTCCCGAGCGCGTATTGCTGGATGTTGTTGTCGAGCGCGGCTTCGGTGTCGTACTGGCCGGTGTGCACGAACACCACCTTGCCGGCGGGGTTGATGAAGATCGTGGTGGGGAAGCCCTCGAGCACGGCGAGCGAGGACAGGTCGGTCGAAGCCACTGGGTAGCTCGGATAGCTGATCGGATGCTTCGCCAGGAATGACCGCGCGTCGCTATCCGAGTCGTTCGTGTCCGCCCCGACGAACGCCACCTTCCGCCCGTACTGCGCCGACGCGCTGGCCAGTAGCGGGAACTCCATCCGGCACGGAGGGCACCACGCCGCCCAGGCGTTGAGCACGACCGGGTAGCCGCGCAGCGAGCGCAGCCGATCCGCCAGCGTTCCGCCCGAGGAGATCAGCTCCCCGGCCTGGGAATGGAGCGAGGCGAGCGAGCCGGGCGAGCCGGCAAGTGCGCGCTGGGCCGCGGACGCGGTCGGCGTTGTGACCTTGGGGACAGCGTTCGCCGGCACGTTCCGGTTCATCAGGAAGTACAGATCGTC
>Ga0335079_10007997_pt1 | contig 12026 bp, 6 predicted proteins | sample Lox_Sample_33_FD_206719 | JGI IMG/M metagenome (GOLD analysis project Ga0335079, IMG submission 206719) | Soil microbial communities from Loxahatchee National Wildlife Refuge, Florida, United States - Lox_Sample_3.3 | ecosystem: Environmental > Terrestrial > Soil > Wetlands | place: USA: Florida... | reverse complement strand
GCCGATCCACCCTTACGAGCTCGCCGCACTGGTGAAACGTTCGATTGAGCATTATCAGCTTTTGGAGGAGGTCCAGGTTCTGCGGAGCTGCCTGGATCGGAAATATGGATTCCAGGAGATCCTCGGTTCTTCCCCCGCCCTGCTGCAGTCGTTGGATGTGGCCGCCCGCGTCGCCTCCACGGATGCCACCGTGCTGATTTACGGGGAAACCGGAACCGGGAAGGAACTAGTGGCGAAAGCCATTCACATGCGCAGCAACCGCCGCGAGCATCCTTTCATGACCATCAACTGCGGCGCGATTCCGCGGGAACTTCTGGAGTCGGAACTGTTCGGGCACGTGAAAGGCTCGTTCACCGGAGCGCTCACGCATAAGAAGGGCCGCATCGAAATGGCGGACCGGGGCACCGTGCTCCTGGATGAGATCGGTGAGATGCCGCTGGAGCTGCAGGTTCGCATTCTGCGGCTGATCCAGGAGCGAGAGATCGAGAAGGTGGGGGCCACCGTACCGACGAAGGTCGACGTCCGCATTATCGCCGCAACTCACCGGGACCTCGATGCCATGGTCAAGGAGGGCACTTTCCGGGAGGACCTCTACTACCGCCTGCTGGTGGTTCCGATCACCCTGCCGCCCTTGCGTGCCCGCGAAGGCGACGTACCTGAGCTGGTGCAGCAGTTCTTCCTCAAATTGCGGGCGAAACATAATCGTCCGGATTTGGTTCTTCCGGCGGAGATTATTTCGTGCTTTGCGCAATACGACTGGCCGGGCAACGTCAGGCAATTGGAAAACGCCGTCGAGCGGCTCGTCCTGCTTGCCAAGGGAAACGAGATCTCGCCCGAGGACTTACCTAATTTTCTCAGGCCGGTTGCCCCTCAGCCCACTAAGCCCTTCATGAATCTGCCGGACGGAGAAATGGATCTGGAAGCTCTCGAAAAGCAACTGATCCTCCAGGTTATGGAGAAGTGCAAGGGCAACCAGACGCAAGCCGCCCGCTATCTGAACATGAGCCGCAGAGCCCTGGGATACCGCCTGGAGAAGTACGGGATGCAGGGCGACGCTCTGAAATCCATGCGGCGCGGCGGCAGCTAAGCCCGTTTCACAACCAACCTGCACCTAATTGTGCAGTCAGCTTCCCGATGGTGCACAATAACGTACCATCGGACTAGACCGGCCTAGCTTTTCTTCCCTAAGATACTGATTTCAAATCAGCACTCCCCCTCCGAACCGATGGTACTCCGATTGCGATTCTTCTCTACATGCTTCAGCTAACCGAGGATGTTAAACGTGACAACACGATGAATCTGGAATGGAGCGGGGTGGATCCGGCGGTTGTCGCGAGTACACCGCCTCCGAATCACGACCATACCATGGGTTGGGATGAGAGTCCGGTAAGCGGGGAGGCTCCCAACAATGAAGCGGGCCCCGCCGTTGCACTGGAGGACGTGTTGGTAGCAGCGGCGCGGAAAGGGGACGTGCGGGCTTTCGGGGAGCTCGTCCAGCGCCACCGCAGCGCCTGTCTTAAGCGCGCCATGCTGATGATCCGCAATCGCAGCGATGCGGAGGATGAAGTTCAGAACGCGTTCTGGAAGGCCTTCCAGCGCCTCGACCAGTTCCGCGGCGAAGGAACCTTTGCCGCCTGGCTGAGCCGCATCGTGGAGAACCAGTGTCTGATGCGCATCCGCGAAGAACGAAACTCGCGGTTCGTCTACCTGGATGAGTCCACGGAGTCGAACGTCCGCATAGAACTGGTCGGGCAGATTGCCGACCCGGAGGACCAGTTCGGACTCGGTGAGGTGGTATCGCTGTTGCGCAAAGAGATCTCCAGAATCCCCCCTCTGCTGCGGAACGTCATGCTGTTGCGCGACCTCGATCAGCTTTCCATGCCCGAAGTCGCACTCCGGCTGGGACTATCCGTTCCCGCCGCCAAGTCCAGACTGATGCGCGCACGTACGGAGCTGCGGTGCCGCATTACCAAGCACTGCGGCCGCAAGGGCCCGGGCACCCTCATGCAAATGGCGCGCTATTCGCAAGCGGCATACACGCGGGCGAGCTGACCGCGCCGGGGAACACTCCCGGCAGGAGTCCCACACCGGCACCGCAATCAATGACCCAGTTTCGTTGGACGAGGCGGTTTTATCTGTCCGCTCAGATCTCGCCGGCTTTTGCCACGGGGCTTAGTAGGTACTAATCGGATTCCCTAAATAGACCATCTAGGGTGAAAGCCGAATAGAAATGTCTTGAATCTGGCTGCCTGATAGGCGCATCATTTGGTTTTCGGACAAGCGGCCCGGCTCGAAGACCTTGAGTGGAGATGCGCCTGACCTTTCATCCACTTTCGGTGTAGAATTCTCCGACGCGGTCAAGTTAGTCGCCCTGCAGCGTGTTACGAATCCGAGGCCACTTCCCGCCGAAGGAAGTGGATTTGAGGGATGCCATTGAGGTCCGACAACGCGGCAGTTGCTGTTTTTTGCGGGCCCAGCGGAGCGCTTGTAAGGGTGATCTATGACGAGCTGGGACTCGAGCATCGTCTGACGCCCGGGCGGGAATTCAGCGGCCTGGTTGCACCTTTTCACCGGCGAAGGGCGCGTCGCTTTCTGCGCACCCTGCGGGCCGGTGGTACGGCGGTGGATTGGGGGTTGGGTATTGCTTCGCCGCACGGAGTCGTACCACTGTTTTTTTCCGGATGCGTGACCAAACGTGGGATTGTCATTATTGGAACAAAAGAGCCGCTTGCGGCCGCAATCCCAGCGGGGCTGGCGCAGACGGCGAAAGAGACTGAGACTGTTACGCCACCCGTGCAAGAGCTCCTCAGCCAGGAAGAAACCAAACTCAAAGCCGAGCGAAAACTTGAGCAGCAGCTCTTGCGATTCAACGAAGCCCTCGCCGCCACGCCCGAGGCGTCAAAGGAACGGCACGGCGTACAAAGAGCTTCCGGCTCCAAACATTTGCGGCTGCTCGAAATCGCGGCACACGACCTGCGGAATCCACTCAGCGGAGTACTAGCCGCTACCGAGTATTTGATCGAGGACGCCGGCCGCGTTCTGGAGCCCCATCACATCGCCCTGCTATGTTCTATTGAATCCTCCGCCCGCCTCATGCTGCGACTCCTGGAGGACATGCTGGAAATTCCTACACTGGGGTCGGGGAAGGTGCGGCTCGAGTTCCATTCTGCCGAGATTGGTTCACTTCTGGAGCAGGCCGTGGCTGCAAACCGTCCCTTAGCCGAGGAGAAGAAAGTGAACGTGGAGGTCAACCTCCAGAAGCCGCTGCCTGCTCTGACGGCCGACCCGGGTAAGCTCACCGGCGCCCTGACCGTGTTGCTGACCGGTGTGATTCGCTCTTCTCACCTGGGCGCCCGAATCGAGCTTTTGGTGAGTTCGCGGTCGGACCATCTGGCCGTCACGTTGCGGTACCAATCCGCCACCGACGCGGCCGACGTTCTCAGGTCTTTGTTCCATTCTTCGCAGGCTGATCGGCCCAGGCGCGGGTTGACTGATGAACGAATCGCGCTCGCGCTGGCTCAGGTGAAGCGCATCGTGGAGGCGCATCACGGAACGGTCCAGTTCGAAGCCGGTGAAAAGCGGCAATCCACCGTAACCCTCAGGCTGCCGGTTTCTGCCGGAGCCAAATCGCGAGAGCGGCCGGCGTTGGAAAAAAAGAAGGGCGGCGGAACATCCTCGCCGGCTTGACTGGCAAAGAGCCGGCAGCTTAAGGACGTTGAGCCCGTGAGGGCGTGGAAGCGTCCCCCGGTTGCGCGGAAGCGGCCGACGCCGCCGACCCGCGCAAAGGAACAGGAGCGGCGGGAGCGGCTTTGGGAGCGGGTTTGTCTTTTTCCTCGTGGCCGTCGGTCTTGGTCTTCGTGCCGTCGCCGTCCTTGGTCGAGGGAGTCCCTTGGCCATCGGACGTCGAGTCTTCGCCGTGGTCCCACCACACGGTGGACTCCACCGCATAGGTGCTGATCAGGTCCATCAGACTGCGCACGTGCTGGGCCTCGGTATTGTCGATGGGGCGCGCCTCTCCTTGAAATTCCATCTTGGCATCGTCCAGGTGCATGACGTACCGCTCCCGCGCGGCTGGCTGCTCGACGCTGACCTCGACATCCCAGACTGACACCAGCCAACTCAACTCCGCGCGAACCGGATTCCACGACACTGATTCGAGCCTGCGAACCAGTACCTTAGGCGCTTGATTGTCCTTACCGCCGGGCTGAGCCGGCTTGTCCGGCGCCTGGCCCGCACCTTCCTGCGCGTAACCGAAGCCAACGAACACGATGAGCGCAATCAACGAAGTCTTCATGGCCGCCCTCCTTATTACAGCCCGATGAGGGACCAGTGGCCGGGGCGTATTTGTTGGGGATGCCACAGCACGTCTCGACAGCGCGGCACTGCGGTGAGCATTTTTTGAATCGTGAACCTTATTCATGCATCCGAGGAGAATCGAAGATGGTGTCTGCCTGCGTGGGCCGAACCGCGGGTGTCCGCGAGGGAGCACCTGGGGAGGACACGGTAAATGCCAACCAGTTATAGCGTGCTGGTAGTAGACGACGATCCGCGGACACTGCAATCGGCCATTAGTTCCCTGGCTGGGGAAGGGTTGCGGGTGAGAGCCGCCAACAGCGGTGAAGTCGCGTTGGCTTCCATACAGGCGAGGCCGCCGCAGCTCATCTTATTGGACGTCCGCATGCCGGGAATCGACGGTTTTGAAGTGTACCGCCGGGTTAAGACTTGTGAACGGACACGCAGCATCCCGATCATTTTTCTCAGCGCCGCACATGCACGCGAAGAGCACGCGCAGGCTTTGAAATTGGGCGCGGCCGACTTTATCGTGAAGCCGCTTCGCCGCCGGGAACTGGTCGCGCGCGTCCGGGCTCACCTCGAACCCGCGCCACTACGGACCGACCTGGAAGCCCAGATGGCTCAGGCCACCGCCAAACTTCGCACCGCCATGGAGCAGTTGCAGGTAGAGGTTGCGGAGCGCACGCGAACCGAACAGGCCCTGCGCGAAAGCGAGGAACTGACGCGGCTGGCCATGCAGGCCGGCCGTACGTATGCCTTCGAGTGGAATCCCCAAACGGGCGATCTGCGGCGCTCCTACAACTGCGCGGGGCTGCTGCGCGTGAGCGGCGACGCCACGCGCGAACCGTGGGACGACTGCATCAAGCGAGTCCACCCCGACGACCGCCCGGCGCTGCTCCACCGGATATCGGGACTTACCCCAGGCAGCGATCTCTATGAGGGTGAATACCGCGTGATCGGCCTCGACGGAGAAATTGTCCATCTTCATTCCACCATTCGAGCGCTGTTCGACGGTAAAGGACGGCCTACCCGGTATGTCGGAATTGCCGCGGATATCTCGCTCGCCAGAAGGGCCGAGGCCGCCCTGTACGAAAGCGAGGACCGTTTTAGCTCCATGGCCGATGCGGCGCCCATGATGATCTGCGCCTCCGGACCGGACAAGCAAGCCACTTTCTTCAACCGGGCATGGCTGGCATTTACCGGCCGCTCCCTGGAGCAGGAGCTCGGATACGGATGGCTGGAAGGAGTTCATCCCGATGACCGGCAACGCACGGTTGCAGCCTACTCTTCGTCGTTCGAATCGCGCCGGAAATGTCATTTGGAGTACCGCTTGCGCCGCGCGGACGGAGAATACCGCTCGATCGTCTGCAGCGGCGTTCCCCGGTTGGCATCCAGCGGTGCCTTTGGCGGCTATATCGCCACTTGTGTGGATATTACCGATCTGAAGCGCGCCCAGGAAGAAGCCTTCGAGCGGCAGAGGCTGGAGGGCCTGAGAGTGCTGACCGGCGGGATCGCCCACGATTTCAATAATCTGCTGGCCGGCATCGTGCTGGACGCGGACGCTGCCGAGATGAGCCTGGCCGGCGGGGTGCCTCCCGAGGACGAGATTCACAGAATCAAGACGATTGCGATACGGGCGGCCGACATCGTGCGTGAGCTGATGATCTACGCGGGGCAGGAAGAATCGAGACTGCACCCGGTGAATGTTTCAGCCGTGGTGGAGGACATGCTCGCACTTCTCAAGGCGTCGGTTTCGAAGAACGTGGCGCTCATCAGCGACCTGGAGAAAGACTTGCCGCCATTGCTGGGGAATGCGACGCAGATCCGGCAGTTGGTGATGAATCTGGTCATCAACGCCTCGGAGGCGATCGGACCTAGGGATGGAACCATTCGCGTCGTCACGTCGCGCGAGTCGAACAGGAGCGGCGGCGACTATATCCGGCTCGAGGTCTCGGACACCGGTTGCGGCATGACGGAAGAGGCCAAAGCCCGGATCTTTGAACCCTTCTTCACGACCAAGTTCACGGGACACGGGCTCGGGCTGGCGGTGGTACAGGGAATCGCGCACTCGCACGGAGGGGTAATTAATGTGAAGAGCGCGCCGGGCGAAGGGAGTATTTTCGAAATCCTGCTGCCGTGCTCCGCCACCGGCATTGAGGAGACCCCCGCCGGCCGCGACGCCTCGCGAATCGACACACCTCCGGGAAGTTGCCGGACTGTGTTGGTGGTCGAAAATGAAGAGTCGCTACGGTTGTCGCTGTCGAACGGGCTTCGGCGGAGAGGCTTCGCGGTATGGGCGGCGGCGGACGGCCATACGGCGGTGGATCTGTTTCGTACGCGCGCCGGTGAGATCGATATCGTAGTGCTCGATCTGACTCTACCGGGGCTTTCCGGCCTCGAAGTACTACGCGAGTTTCGCCTGTACAAGCCGGAAGTCAAGGTTGTTCTCACCAGCGCCAACAACCATCAGGTCGGCAGCATCGCGGCGGAGGGCGAGGCGCAGTTGAGCTTCCTGAGAAAGCCGTATCAGTTGGGCGAACTGGTCCGGAGTATTTGCCAGTCCGCGGCCTCCGGAAGCTCCGCGGAATCAAAAGTGCCGTGCGGTCATGCCGTTCGAAGTACTCCGGCGTGAGAAAGGAATTTACGAAACGACCCTTCGGCGGAGGCCCCGGATCCGTGCGGAAGCCCCGCAAATCCAATTTCTTTACATCCGGCTCTTGTGGGCGGCATCCCGATTGGTGCGCCGGGATTGACGCCCCACGAGGCACCTGCGGGTGCTCTGGTCTCCGTGGAGCGTCGCCCGGTGCGATGGGAGGCGGGAAGGATGGCGAAAGCCGGGCGGAGCAGGACTGTCCTGGAGCAGGACAGCGGCGGCCAGACGCGAACCTTGCTGCAGATCGCCCGTAAAGTCGCAGCCACCATCGGAACAGATTTCTTCGTCGCCATAGCCAGGCATCTGGCCGGCGCTTTAGCGGCTGATTGCGTGATCGTCGGCGAATTCGTCGGCGGCCGGGAGGAGCGCTGCCGGACGGCGGCCGCCTGGCTGGATGACGGACCGGCCGAATTCGACTATCTTCTGGCCGAGAGCGCTACCGCCCCGGTAGTCCTCGGCAAACCCACCATGTGCCGGTCCGACGTACAGGTACGGTTCCCGTCCGATACCCTGCTTACGTCGGTGGGTGCGCAGGCTTGCATCGGAGTGCCGCTGACCGATGGCGCAGCCCATCCGATTGGCGTTTTGATGGCCCTGTACCGCCAGCCTGTCACCAGCCTCCGAACTCCCAAGGACCTTCTCGACATATTCGCCAAGCGCGCCGCATCGGAACTGGTCCGCAAGCAGGAGGAGGAAAAGCTTCGCGAGAGCGAACAGCGATACCGGCTTTACATCGCCCGCAATGCCGACCCCATGTGGCGTGTCGAATTCGATGCTCCGATTCCGATCGATCTGCCGGAACAGGAGCAGTTCGACCGCATCTACAAAACAGGATATCTTGCAGAATGTAATGACGCTTTGGCCCACCTGCTCGGGTTGGAAAAGGCGGACCAGTTGATTGGGTGCGGCTTGGAAGAAATAGCGTCTTCGGCCGATCCCAGTGTCCGCTACGCAACGCTGTCGGCCATCCGGTCCGGCTACCGCCTCACCACCGTGGAGACAAGCCCCGTCGATGCGCACGGCAATCATCGCCATATGCTGCGCAGCCAGTGGGGCATCGTCGAGGACGGCAAATTACAGCGCGTCTGGGGGGCCACGCGCGACATCACCGATGTCAAGCACCTTGAAAACGCGCTGGACGCTTCGGAACAGCGCATGGCGGACCTGCTGGAGGCTATGCATCTGCTGGTAGTCATCCTCGATCCGGACGAGTCTGTCGCTTTCTGTAATCGCTACTTCTACCGATTGACTGGCTGGCTGGCAAACGACGTTCTCGAAAAAAGCTGGCTCAAGAAGTTGATTCCCGCTGACGAGCAGGCCCGCGTGCAAGCGGAACTTACGTCGGCCGCGGTAAGTCCGGATAGGCCGGTTCATTTCGAAAGCGCGCTATTTGGGGCGGACGGCCATCGCAGACACATTGCGTGGGATAGCATCATCTTGCGGGGCGCCGACGGGTTAACCGGCGCCCGCGCCATGATTGGCAGAGACATCACGGAATTCAAGGCACTCGAGGAGCAGTTCCGGCAGGCACAAAAGCTGGCCGGAATCGGCAGGCTCGCCGGCAGCGTAGCTCACGATTTCAATAACCTGCTGACCGTCATTCTGGGATACGCCACCGCCTTACTCGACAAAATGAGACCCTCCGACCTCGGCTATATCGGCCTGTCGGAGATCCGCAGGGCCGCGGAAGAAGGAGCCGATCTCTCCCGCCGTCTGCTTACATTCAGCCGGCGCCAGGTGCTCCGCCCGCGGGTGGTCGGCCTGAACGACCTGGTAAAAGAAACCCAGCCAATGCTGGGCACCCTGATCGGCGCGGACATCCAACTCACCGCGAACCTCGGACCGGCGGCCGGCTTCGTGCGCCTGGATGCCGGCTATTTCCATCAGGTCCTGCTGAACCTGGTGATCAACGCACGCGACGCCATGCCGCGCGGCGGCACGCTCACCATTGCAACTACCCGCTTCGAAGTGGAATGTATACAGCCGCACGACAACGTGATTCCTCCGGGATCTTACGTACAGTTGACGGTTGCCGACAGCGGTACCGGCATGACCGAAGATGTGCGCGAACATCTCTTCGAACCCTTCTTCACTACCAAAGAGACTGGCAAGGGCACGGGCCTGGGACTCTCGACGGTTTACGGCATAGTCAAGCAGAGCGGGGGGCACATCCTGGTAGACACCGAGCCGGGCCGGGGAACCGCTTTTCGAATCTACCTGCCCAGAGTTGAGGAAGAGCCCACCCCTGAGCAGGCCGCCGAGAACCACGCCATGCCGCGCGGCACGGAAACAATCTTGCTGGTGGAAGATCGCGAGGACGTGCGCACGCTGGCCACAGAGGCCTTGCGGGATCTCGGCTACACCGTACTCGAAGCCGATAAGCCTGGGCGTGCGATCGAACTGAGCCGTGAGCGGCCCGGCACGATTCATCTGCTGCTCGCCAATGTCGGCATTCCGGAACTGCCGGTGGACGAGCTGGCGGACCTGGTGAAGACGTTCCATCCGCAGATCAAGGTCCTGTTCATCTCGGGCTACGAGGAATCCGCAGTGCCAGGCAGCGTATCGGCGCCCGGCTTCGGCTACCTGCAAAAGCCGTTCACACCGCTGTCGCTGGCGGTGAAGGTGCGCGAGATTCTGGATCGGGCCTGATGCGCCGGGCTCAGAAGATTCCCGCGGCGGGAGCGGATTGCGCGGGCGCGCCTGCCAGGACTTCGCCCAACACACGCATCAGCTCGCGGACCTCATAGGGCTTGCGGATGAAATCCTTCACTTGGGGGGAGCCGAGCGCCGTGGCGGCGGCCTGGCTGCTGTAGGCGCTGGTAAGAACAATCTTCAGATCCGGCCGGAGGCGGCCTGCTTCCGCAATGACAGCGGCGCCCGACATACCAGGAAGCGTCAGGTCAACCAGCATGACGCCGATGGCATCGCCCTCGCGTAACACCTGGATCGCCGCAAGGCCGTCCGCCGCCTCTATCACACGGAGCCCTTTGCGACGCAGCATATTGGAGACGGGAACCCGCAGACTCTCTTCGTCCTCGACGATCAGCAGGGTCGCACCGGCGAGGTTCTGAGGGACGGAAACCGGCGCCGAGGCGGCCGGCCGGCATGCGCGCTCCGCGCTCGCGGCGCACGGCAGCAGCACGGCAAAATGCGTTCCCGCGCCCACGGCACTTTCACAGCGTATGGCGCCCTTATACCGGCGTACAATTCGGCGGACAACCGTCAGGCCTAGCCCCCCGCCGGACCGCTTCGTGGTGAAATACGGATCGAATATCCGGGCCTGAACTTCGCGCGACATGCCGCGGCCGGTGTCGAAGACTTCCAGCCTCACGTATTCGCCCGGCGCGAGTTCCGGGCCGGCATCGGCGCGCCCGATGGTGGCGCGGGACGTCGCCACGTGGATCTCTCCACCGTCCACCTTCACGGCGTCCGCCGCGTTCAACACCAGGTTCATCACCAGTTGCCGCAGCTCGGCCGCCTCGGCCAGCACCGCGGGCGGGTTGCTGGCGAGATCGGTTGTGATCCTGGCCTGCTTGGAGATCGAAACCTTGAGCAAGCCCAGCATCTCTTCCACCAGCAGCGAGAGATCGACAGGCGTCATCTCAGCTTGTTCCTGCCCCGCGTAAATCATCAGTTCGCGCACGATTTCCGATGCCCGGATGGCCACCGTGCGAAGCCGTTCCACGTCTTCCCCACAGGTACAGCCGGCCGGCAGGTCTGCCAGAGCCATCTCGGCATCGGCCAGAATGCTGCCCAGCAGATTATTGAAGTCGTGCGCAATGCCGCTAGCGAGAATGCCGATGGTCTCCATCTTCTTTCGAAACAGCTTTTGATGGTGCGCCAGCCAAACATCGCCGATGTCTGCACACGTGCACACGTATCCGGCGAAAACTCCGCGCGGGAATTGCGGCGCCCCGCTCGCCAGCATCCACCGGTACTCTCCATCGGCGCGGCGCAGGCGGCATTCGGCGTGAAACTCCTGGCGCTTTTCGAACGACCTCTCGTAAGCCATGGTCGAGCGCGCCACGTCGGCCGGATGAACGGCGCCTGTCCAGTCGCGAGCCAGTTCGTTTTCCAGGCTGCATCCGGTAAATTCGAGCCAACGCCGGTTGAAGAAGGTGCAGCGTCTGTCGGCGCCGGCGGCCCACAACATAACCGGCAAGGTGTCGGCCATGGTTTGGAAGTACTTCTCTTCTTCGCGCATCGTAGACTCCGCGGGTTGCTCTCTCAGCCTACCGAGGCATCGGTCGTCCACTTAGCCGTCCGCTTTGTAACTTCACTAACATTATTGCCAATCCAAAAAAAGCCGGTGACTGCAGTGCCGCAATCACCGGCCGAAGGTCAAGGGAAGGGGGAATTCACTCTGTCGAGGAATCCCCCGTTAAGGATGATGGTATCCGGCGGGCGCGGACTCAATATCTTGCGTCAGCACCTATCAGTTGAACCGTATTCCGAACGTCACGGGAATCAAGGTCGAGGCGACCACAGTTGTTCCCCTTTCATGTCAGCCCATCCCGCGGCTAAGCGGAAGCGCCTGCCGGGCATTGAGCTGCGTTTTTGCCCGTCAGTCTCTTTACGGGCGGCGGAAAGTCTTTTATGCCTCCTGGCAGCGGAGCATCGAACTACTGCGCCCCAAAGGTGAAGTTGAAGCCGGCTGTGTACCGGAGATTATTCTGGTTGTTATCGCCCTGCGTCCGGAGATTCTGCAACCGCGTCATATAATAATCCACTCCGAGCGGCCGGAACATGACATGCTTGCTGAGCTTGATGTCGAGGCCGCCACCCAGCGTCATGGCGAAAGCCGTCTGCGACGCGACCGCCCGTGCCGTGAATGCGTTGGTAGGCAGCACCGGGTTCCCCGGCAGATAAATAGGCTGCGAAGGATTTGCCGCAATTACATCGATAGCAGTGCTGGAGGTCGCGTAGACACCGCCCCACAGAATCTGGAAGTAGGGCCGGATGCGCGAGTAGTGAAACGACACCCTCGGGCCGAACAAATAGTTCGCAAACGTGGTGTCGACCGCATTGCCGAGGAAACTGCCCTTGTGGACCGCACCGACATCGGCGACTGCGCCGAGCC
>Ga0335079_10007996_pt1 | contig 12026 bp, 6 predicted proteins | sample Lox_Sample_33_FD_206719 | JGI IMG/M metagenome (GOLD analysis project Ga0335079, IMG submission 206719) | Soil microbial communities from Loxahatchee National Wildlife Refuge, Florida, United States - Lox_Sample_3.3 | ecosystem: Environmental > Terrestrial > Soil > Wetlands | place: USA: Florida... | reverse complement strand
CCGCTGTGGTGGCAGAACGTCTATCTCAAGCGCGGCTTGGGAATACTCTGCCTGGTTTTGTTGGTGTGGACTTGGCGGCGTCGGGTGGGTCAGTTGGTGCGACAGAAGCGACAACTCGAAGAGGCCGTAAAGGGACGCACCCAGGACTTGGAGCGAGAGAAGACCGAACTCGTGCGTACTCGCGAACAGATGCGTCACTTCGCGGAGCACGACGGCCTGACGGGATTGTTGAATCATCGCATTATCGTCGAGCGGCTGCGGGGTGAAGTTGAGCGCTCGCAGCGTGACGGAACGCCGCTTGCCATTATTCTTGTGGACCTTGACTACTTCAAACGGATCAACGATGCGATGGGACACATCGCGGGTGACATGACTTTGCGCGAGACCGGCGCAACCTTCCAGCGTTCAGTGCGGAGCTACGACTGGGTGGGGAGATACGGTGGCGAGGAATTTCTCCTCATTCTGCCGGGATCGGATCTGGATGCAGCAAGGGCACGGGCCGAATACCTTCGTTCGACGATCCAGGAATCACAACTGGGTGAGGGAGACAAGAAGTTCTCAGTGACGGCGAGTTTCGGCGTTGCGGCCGGATACCCGACGAATTACGACGAGATGATCCAGATCGCCGATGCAGCTCTGTACCGCGCCAAGAACGCCGGCCGTAATTGTGTGGTGGGTACCGAGATCAAGCCTAAGGTCATTTCAATCTCGGCCGCCGGCTAGAAGATTCAAGGAAGGGGAAGATGAATGATGGCCCGAGCCCCGGGTGCGTCTTCGCGATTGACGAGGCGAATTTCGCCGCCGTGTGCACGCGCAATCTGCTGCGCGAGGGCCAGACCCACGCCACTCCCCTTGGGCTTTGTCGTGTAGAAGGGCACGAAGAGGTTTTCGGTATTGGCAATACCCATGCCGCTGTCTTCAATGCCGACAACCAGACTCGACTCCGCAATACGCCAGCCAATACGCACCGGTTTCGCACCATTGGCAAGCGACGCATCGACCGCATTGGTGAGCAGGTTAATGAACATCTGCTCCAACTGATCGGGGTCAGCATTGAGCAAGACGGGAGGACCGGGATCCATCTGGACGGCCACTCGCTGCTCCAGGAGAGCGACCCGTTCGAGCAAAGGCGCCGCCTGCACCTGCTTAAGGTTGGGAGGGGGTAGCTGCGCGAGCAGGCGATAGGACTGGACGAAGCGATGAAGAGCATCTGCGCGGCTCTCCACCACGCCAAGTCCTCTGCGGAAATCGCGAACCGTTCCTTCATCCGCGGAAAGATTCTCGGCACGGGCAAGCAGGCTGCCCGCGATGGACTTGATGGGAGCGAGCGAGTTGGAGAGTTCGTGACCCAGGACGCGGATGAGTCTCTTCCACGCGATCTGCTCTTCTTCCTGCAGAGGCTGGCTGACATCGGCCAGAAGCAGAAGTATGTGGGGTACACCTTCCTGGCGAAAGAGAGCTTTGCGTAGCAGCCAGCGCGTCGGCCTGGCGCCGAAAGAATGGACAGACTGATCGGCGGAGGCGAGCAAGGCGTCGAGGCCGAGCTCACGTGCGCTATGCCCGAAGCATCGCGCCAGCGGACGGCCTAGAAGCTGGGCGCCGGCATTGTTGACGAGTTGAAGCGAATTTTCGCGGTCAAAGGCGAAGAGCGGGGCGTGCATCACCTCGAGGATGCGCGCCAGAAGAGCGGTGGCTTCAAGAGAGCGGACGCGCTGCTTCTGGAGCAGATCGGCAAGGGCATTGATCTCTCCCGCGAGCTCGCCGAATGCATCCGCCGAGCCGGCGCCGCGGGCGCGAAATGAGTAGTCACCCTCCCGGAGAGACGAAACAACGTTGGAGAGCGTCTGCAGAGGGCGCATCATACCTTCGACAAGGGATGCCGCGATGAGCAGAAGGTAGATCAGAAGGCAGAACAGCAGCAACACTGCGGGCGCGGCCGTAACGTGCTGCTGCCAAAGAAGGATGCCAGCGAAGAGAAATGTCGGAAGCGCAAGAAGAAAACAAAAGAGCCATGCCCGGCGAATGGCCGAGGGGTTGCGTTTCCGCACGTGCTTCTCATAGGCCATATTTTTCGATGCGACGATAGAGCGCGGCCCGGCTCAGGCCGAGAGCTTCAGCGGCCTGGGAGATGTTTCCGTCGCAACGGCGGAGGACCTTGCGAATCAGCAGAGCTTCGACCTCGTCGATACTCATGTTCTCAAAGTTTGGCGCAGATGACTTGGCCGTGGCTATCGCCAAGTTGGCGGGTTCAATTTCTTCTCCGCGGCAGAGGAGCACTGCGCGCTCAACGGTGTGCTCGAGTTCACGGACATTTCCCGGCCACGGATATTGCATCATCTGCTGCAAAGCAGCGGGTGAGAAACCGGTGACCTGCTTGCGGTAACGGGAGCGATTTCGGTTAAGGAAATGCATGGCGAGCAGCGGAATGTCTTCGCGACGCTCGCGCAGGGCGGGCAGGTGAATCTCGACCGTGTTGATGCGGAACAGGAGATCCTCACGGAAGTTGCCGGCTTTCGCTTCTTCGGGTAGATCTGCGTTGGTTGCGGAAAGCACCCGGACGTCGACGCGGCGAGTCTGCGAAGAACCAACGCGCTCCAGTTCGCCAGTCTCAAGAACGCGCAGGAGCTTGGCCTGCTGACGGAGCGGAACGTTGGCAATCTCGTCAAGGAAGAGCGTACCGCCGTTTGCCAGTTCAAAACGGCCCACACGATCGGCACGGGCATCCGTAAAGGCACCCTTCACATGGCCGAAGATTTCGCTTTCGAAGGTGCCCTCGGGGAGACCGCCGGCGTTGACGGCGACCAGCGGCATGCGCGAGCGAGGCGACGCGGCGTGCAGAAGCTTGGAGACGATTTCCTTTCCGGTGCCGTGCTCGCCGGTAATGAGAACGTTTGCGTCGGACGGCCCGACCTGGCTGATGAGTTCAAGCACCGGCTGCATGGATGGAGCACCCGCGACAAAATCGGGCATGCCCTCAGCACGGAGTAGGCGGTTTTCGAGTTCGAGCTGGCGCGCACGCTTCAAAGCCTGATGCAGTTCGGCGTGCACGCGGATGAGGGAGATAAGACGCTCATTCTCCCAGGGTTTCTGGATGAAGTCGCGCGCGCCGCGCTTGATGCTCTCTACTGCGAGGTTGATGTTGCCCCACGCCGTCATGACGATCACGGGCAAGCGCGGATCGATCTCCTGAAGACGTGCGAGCAGATCGAGCCCTTCCTGTCCCGACGTCGTGTCGCGGGCGTAGTTGAGATCGATCAGGAGGACGTCGTAGTCGCTTTGGCCTAAGGCTTCGAGTAGCAGTTGGGGCGAACGGACACACTCGACATGAATGCCCTGTGGCTCGAGCAACAGTTCCACGGCTTCGAGGATGTGCGGTTGATCGTCGGCAACTAAAACCCGGATTCGTTCGTTCTTTCTGGGGTCCGCCATTTAGTGATTGTCCGCCTCCACTACGCCGGTTTTTGCGTCGTTAATTGAGATTCCGTAGTCCTCGAGCACCGAGCCGGTTGAGTACTTGAGCTGAATGCGCGCTTTCTCGTAGGCCGTTTGCGCCGTAACCAGCGCGGATTCGGCCACAGAAAGGTCGTGTTCAGCGGAAAGCGTCTGCTGATTGGAACCAGCACCGAGTTTCTGCTCTTGCTGCATGATATCGAGTGTGCGCTGGGCAAGATCACGAGCCTGCTGCGCGGCGGCTACACGGCTGGCGCCCTGTTCTACAGCGTAGCGGGCGTTGCGGACTTCGATCACGATGTTTTTCTTGAGCTCTTCAGCGTACACCTGTGATTGGCGGTACTCGAGTTCTGTGCGGTATTGGTCAGCCTTGGAGACACGGTTACGAAGCGGCAACTGGAGTTGGAAGCCCACCTGATAGTCGGGCGAAGAATTGTTGAATGCGTTCTGGAACGTACCCCAGTAATCGGAGGGTGCTTCCACGGTACCCCCCGTGAAGTCCGGGTTCGGAGTGCCGCCGGCTCCACTGCCCGCGTAATAGCCGTACACGCTGAGTTGCGGCAAGAGAGCGTTGCGAGCTGTCTTGCGCGTCAGTTCACGGTTACTGAGGTCGAGAGCATTCTGGAGGATTTCAGTACGATTCTTAAGAGCCGCGTCGATGCTTTGTTGGACGGGTGTTGCGTCTTGCTGGATCTGGGCTGCGAGATGATCGGTCGGCACCACCTGCATCTCCTGAAGAACGGGGTCATCGAAGGAACGGGTGATGGCGTTCTTCATATAGAGTTCCTGGAGCTCAAGGTTGGTGCGAGCGAGGGTCAGGTCCTGCTGGCGCGTCGCCACTTCGCTTTCGGCCTTGAGCACATCCATCTCAGGGATTGCCTGGAGTGCGAGTTGTTTGCGACTGGTGTCGAGAGTCTCTGTCGCGAAGGCTACGGAGCGCTCGCCGACCTGCTCGGTGTCATAGGCATTCACGAGATCCCAATAGATGTTGCAGATCTGAGTTACGGTGGCAATGATCTGGGCTTTGAAGGCGATATCGGAAATCTTCTGGTTAGTCCTGGCAATTTTTAGGTAGCGCAAGTTCGGTCCGGTTCCAAAACCGGCCAACAACTGCTGGCTGAGAATAAACTGCGTCTGAACGTTGATCACAGGATTCAGAGTGTTGTTCGGACTGTTTGCAGTCTGGCGGTTGTTATTGAAATCTGCCTCGAAGTACGTGCCGGTCGGAAATGACTGCTCGTACGTCATATTTGCGAGGTTCTCGTTCTGACGATAGGTGGAGACGCCGTAAATAGAGCGGTTGGTTAGGAGCTGGGTGTAGTGGTCGTTGTATGCCTTCGCCAGAATGAGAGGATCGTAGCTCGAGACATTGGTTCCAACACCGAACGTGGATGTTACAAGGCCGCCGGCTCCGGCGCCCGCACCGCCGCTGCCCGTACTCGTACCGCCCGCTCCGCTGCCTGTTCCCCCGCCTGAGGCAGCACCACCGGGCGTGTTGGAAACAACGCCATTGTTCACACCGCGCACGACGCCGCCGGCCTTGGTGCGCAGAATATCCATCTGCGCGATCGGGAGGTTATAGCGCGCGATGACCAGGTCGAGGTTGTTCTCGAGAGCAAGATCGATAGCGTCTCGCAGCGAGAGATAGAGCTTGCCATCGCGAATGAGCGAATTCAGCCGCACCGAGTTGGCCATGCTTGGAGCAGAGACGGTCTTGCCGCGATACGCGTCGAAGGGGTTATACGAGTGGTGCAGCATCTCGTTGAATGGAACCTGCTGATGCGGCGTCTGCACGGTTGCGGTCGCTTGCGCAGCGTTTTGTTGTGGAGTGTTCGAATCAGCCTCAACCGCAAATGCCATGTTGACGTTGAGCAGGAGGATAGCCGCACCTGCAAGGATACGAGTGCCAATGGAGGTGCCCGGAGTGTTTTTCAATGCTTTCACCTGTGGAGTCTTCACTGTGCGCCGACCTCCGAAGGAGTGGTCTGCTGCAGGTTTTCATCGCGCGTCATCCAGCCGTCGCGCAGTTCGATAATTCGCTTGGAATAGTTGGCATTCACTTCTGAGTGGGTGACCTGAACGATCGTGGTGCCCGCACGATTCAGTTCGACGAAGAGGTCCATGATTTCGCGGGCCTGCGTGGAATGCAGGTTGCCGGTGGGCTCGTCGGCCAGGAGCAGTGAGGGCGCGTGAACGACGGCGCGAGCGATACCGACGAGTTGCTGCTGGCCGCCAGAGAGCTGGTTCGGGAACAAGTCCTTCTTGGCGACGATCTGAAACCTGTCGAGGATGTCGGCGACCATGCCGGCGCGGTCCTTCGAGGGCAGGTTCTTGTACGAGAGCGGCAGATCGATGTTCTCCGCCACCGTGAGATCATCGAGGAGGTGATAACTCTGAAACACCATGCCGATGCGCTGACGGGCGAGATCCGCGCGCTGCTTGCGATTGAGCGAGTGCACGGGCGTGGAAGCGAACCAGTACTCGCCGGTCCAGCTGTCATCGAGAAGAGCGAGGACATTCAGGAGCGATGACTTCCCTGCTCCCGACGGTCCCATGATCGTGACGAACTCACCCTCGCGAATGGTGAGGTTGATGCGGCGCAGGACCCATGTTTCGGTGTGGCCTGTTTTATAGCTACGTTCGACGTTCTTTAGGTCAATCATGATGTTGTTTACTCCGATCTCAAAGCAAGAATGGGATCAACCGCGGCGGCGCGGCGGGCAGGCAGCCATGCGGCGAAAAACGATGAGGCCGCCAGTACAACTGCGACCGCGATGAATGTCAGGGCGTCGTGGGCGCCAACGCCATAGATGTAGCTGCCTGCGAACTGGGCGGCGAACCATGCAAGCGTGACACCGAGCAGAAGACCAGCCGCAACGAGCGACAGGGCGCGACGAAGCACGAGAGTGAGAATGTTGGTTTGTTGAGCGCCGAGGGCCATGCGAATGCCGATCTCGCGTGTGCGCTGTGCGACGGCGAAGGAGAGCAGGCCGTAGAGCCCGACCGAGGCGATCATAAGAGCCATTGCAGCGAAGGCTTCAAGCAGGCGGGCGATGAGCGTCTGGCTTCCAAAGGAATCCTCGACAGCCTGATGAATCGTTTTTACATCGGTCGTGGTTGCGTCGGGGGCAACCTCGTGGAGCACCTTGTCGAACTGCGCGCGCAGTGTGTCTGCAGGGACGGCAGCGCGGATCGCGACCTGGATGAAGGCAGTCGCGATGCCATAGAGAGGGGTGCCGGGTTCAGTTTGCGCGAGGCAGAAATAGATCTCCGGTTTTGTGGCTTCGTTGACCTTCAATTGCTTCAAATCGGCAATTTCGCCCACGATGCGGATATCGGCAAATCGTCCCGTCTTCGCCATGGAGAGCGTATGGCCGATGGGATCCTGGCCCAGCAGGTATTTGTCCGCGAAAGCCTTGTTGATGACGGCAACAGGGGGTGAGGTGCCAGTGTCATCGTCCGTGAAGAAGCGCCCGCGCACCATGGGAATGCCGAGGGCATCGACGAGTCCGGGGGAGGCGATCCGGCCATCGCCTTCCGGCTGCTTATCTTCCGGCACACTCTTGTGGTCGAGAGAGGTAATGATGCCAACCGTCATCTCTGAGCGGAGCGGAAGCACCGAACTGAGCGCCGCTACCGTCACGCCCGGGATGGAACGAAGACGTTCGAGAAGGGGAAGATACGAAGTGGTTACGACGCTCGGCTGATTTTTTGAATCTTCATCGTCGTGGTCGTTCCACCTGCCGCTGAGAATAACGCCGCCGGACAGCACATTCTGCTGTGTGAAGCCAAGCGGAACCTGACGCAAAGCGTGAATTGTGCGAAGGAAGAGGCCTGCCCCGACCAGGAATACAAGGGTGAGAGCGAGTTGGCAAATGACGAGCAGTTCGCGGGTCCGATTGGCACTTGCAGAAGAAGTGGCAGTGACGCCGTTCAGGCTTTCGCGCACGTCGTGGCGCACGACACGAAGAGCGGGAACAATGCCGGTTATAGCGGCGGTGAGCAGAGTGAGACCGATAAGACAGGCGACGACATTCCAGTCGACTTGGACCGACCTGGTGAGCGGAAGGTGGCGCTCGATCTGTCGCCACATGAGTTTGATCATCGACTGACCGAGAAGCATGCCGATCACGGCACCCAGGGCGCTAAGCATAGTGCTTTCGATGATGGTCTGCTGGAGGAGGCGGCTGTGGCGTGCGCCGAGGGTAGCGCGGACAGCCTGCTCGCGCGTTCGCGAAACGGCACGAGCAAGCATCATACTGGTGACGTTGAGGCAGGCCAACGCCCAAATGCCGATGACGACGGAGTAAATGAGCCACAGCGGCTTGCGGGCATCCTTGATCAAAGTATCGCGGTACGGGGTAACCTTGATGGCTGTCGGCAACTGATCGTTTGGAATCTTTTTGGCGATGATGGCCTGCGTGCGGCTGAGATTCGCAGCCAACTGCTGTGCTGATACGCCATCAGGAAGGCGTGCGTACATCCACCCTCCTTTGTAGGCCTTTCCAGACCTTGCCGAGAGGTTGGCGGAAGTAATGCCTGCTGGTGACCAGATTCCCATCTTGTCGATGTACCAGAAGGAAAAGGTCCTTGGCAGGACGCCGATGATTGTGTAGGTTTTGCGGTGAATGACGGTCGTCTTGCCGATAACATTGGGATCAGAAAGGAAGAGACTTCGCCAAACGTCTTCACCGATGAGTAACACCTGGTTGCGCCCGGGTTCGCTCTCTTCGTCGCGAAATATGCGGCCCAGAATCGGCTGAACGCCGAGCATATCGAAGAACCCGGAAGTCACAGCGGTATGATTCAGTTGATATCGTCCGCCGGGGCCGACAACGCTCACACCGGACATTGAATCCTCCGCAAAGACTGCGCCCATCTTCAACTGCGGCCCTGCTGCATCACGCAGTTGAATCATATTGGCGTAGCTAAACCTGTAGTAGGGCAAAGGACCGCTGAGTTCGACGGCCATGATGCGATCGGGGTGGGCATACGACAGCGGGCGCAGGAGAATTCCATTGAGCAGTGTGAAGATGGCGATGTTAGCGCCCAAGCCAAGCGAAAGGACGACGACGACAGTGGCGCTAAAGCCCGGCGCGCGGCGCCACTGGCGACCTGCATACCGTACGTCCTGGATCATCGATCGCAACATCTCGCTCCTCTCTTCGCCTACTCAATGCGCAGAGCCTTCATCGGCTCGACAGCTGCAGCGCGGCGCGCTGGGAAATAACATGCCACCAGAGCCGATGTAAGCAGAATGGCTCCGACGGCGCAAAACGCGGAAAGGTCAATGGAGCCCACTCCAAACAGAGTGCTGCGCATGGCCCGGCCGACAAAGTAGGCTCCGATTAGTCCGAGCCCAAGACCGCCAAGGGCAAGTAGTAGACCTTCACGCAGGATCAGGCGCACGACACGCTCCTTCGTCGCTCCGAGAGCCATGCGGATACCGATCTCATGCGAGCGTTCACCAACTGTGAACGCCATCACGCCATAGATTCCGATCGCAGCAAGCGCCAGGGCTATGACCGCAAAGCTCGCATACAGCAAAAGGGAAAAACGGTCTCCCGAGAGATCTTCATCGCGAATCTGATCGAGGGTCCGAATATCGGAAAGAGCGAGTGTCGGGTCAACGGAATGGATGGCGGCAGCAACGGTTTTGGTCATGGCTGCGGGATCGCCCGCGGTGCGCACACCAACGGCAACGTCAACCCATGGGCTTTGATAGAAGGGGACGAGGATCTCTTCGCGCTGCCTCTGGAAGGAACCGCCGCGCACATCGTGGTAAACGCCGACGATCTGCCATGACTGATAAGGTCCGAGCTTTTGGACGCCGGGAATGATCTGCTCAACGTTCAGGATCTGTCCGATCGGGTTCTTGTTCGGGAAGTAGTGCCGAACAAGTTGTTCGTTGATCACAGCGACCTTGAGGCTGGCGGCATTATCGTCTTCAGTAAACGATCGGCCCTTGACGAGGCGAATGCCGAAGGTCTTGAAGTAATCAGGCGTCACCATGCCAAATCCGGCGGAGGGTCGCTGCGAGGGATCGCTGAAGTCCGGCTGACCTGCAATCGTGAAAGGCATTCCGAAGCCTGCTCCCTGGAGCGGCAGGGCGGTACCAAGGGAGGCGCTTTCAACGCCAGCAGCGGATTCGATGCTACGAACGATCTGCTCATAGTAAGCAATGATCTGATCGGACTTCATGTCCATACCTTTGTTCATCGGCAAACCGAACGTCAGGGTGTGTTCGGTGCGAACGCCGAGATCGACGTGATTCAAATTCCAGAAACTGTGGATGGCGAGGCCTGCTCCGGCGAGCAATGTCAAGGCCAGCGTGAACTCGCCGACCACAAGTGCCTGGCGGAGACGATGACGTACCTTGCTTGAACCGGAGCGGACGCCCTCTTTCAGGGTTTCCGAGGGATCGAGACGGGAGGCATACCAGGCGGGCGCACAGCCGAAGAACAATCCAGCGAGCGTAGTTGCTGCGAGCGCGACAAAGAGGACCGGCAGGTTCAGCGAGAGTTCGGCCTCGCTGGGCAGAGCATCGCGCGGCATTACTGCAATGAATCCGCGCAGCATCGCGAGGCCGAGGCCGACGCCGACGACTCCTCCGATACATGCGAGGACGAGACTCTCAGTCACGAACTGCACAAAAACGCCACGGCGCGTGGCGCCCAGGGCGGAGCGGACCGCGATCTCGCGCTGGCGCGATGTACCCTTTGCAAGCAGAAGGTTGGCCACATTGACGCACGCGATAAGCAGGACACAGCCAACAGCGCCGAGAAGCAGCCAGAGGGTAAGCTTGACTTCGTCGCCGAGGAAATCGTTCTGCAATGGATCGACGCGCGCGCCCCAGCCCTTGTTCGAACGGGGATTGGCTTGCGCGATGTGCGTTGTAACCGCATCCATATCGGCCTGGGCCTGCTTCATGGTCACATCCGGCTTGAGACGGCCCATCACCAGGATCCAGTGAAAGTCGTGATTCTTCTGTTCCGGAGTGAAGACCAGAGGGACAACCATTTGCGCAGGGAGCCTATCAGCCTGGCCGGCTGCGAGCACGCCGACAACCGTGTAGGGCTTCTGATCGAGCATGAGTTGCTTGCCAATGATGTTCGGATCAGCTCCGAGCTTTCTCCACATCCTGTTCATCAGAATGGCGACGTGGTCCCTGCCTTCCACGCCTTCTTCCGGAAGGAAGTCGCGACCCATAGCGAAGCGGTTGCCAAGCATGGTGTACATGCCCACCGTGGACATCTGGGCCTGAACCATTTCGGGCTCTTGCTTGCCACCAAGGTTGAAGCTGGTCCCAGTGAACGCCTTCAGCGCCTGGAACGACTTGCTCTGTTCCTGCCAATCAAGAAAGTCTCCGGCAGATACGCCGTTACGGAAGCCCTGAATTTTAGACCAGACCATGACTAGCTGGTTGGGATTGGGGTATGGCATGGGAGCGATGAGAGTTGCGTAAACCACCGTGTAAATCGCGGTGGTGGCGCCAATGCCGAGAGCGAGGGTAAAGACCACCGTCGCAGTAAGACCCGGATTCTTACGCAGCATGCGCAGCGCGTAATGAATGTTTTGCGGCGTCATCGGTAACCTCCTTTCGTCCCTTAGCCTTACTGTCGAATAGCTGTTTTCTACTCTGTTCTCAATGCCTGCATGGGTTCGACGGCTGCGGCGCGGCGGGCCGGCAATGCCGCCGCGAGTGAGAGCATGATTGTGGTCAGAATTACGGCGACAGAGAGCGTGAGTGGATCAAACGTAGTGATGCCAAACAACTGCGATTGAAAAAGTTTCGCCAACGCGACGATCGCAGGAAGAGCAATCGCGGCAGCAATGCTGGCAATGAGTGCCATTTCTCTGACGATGAGCATCACGATGACAGATCGCGGCGACCCCAGCGCAAGGCGGACTCCGATTTCACGGGTGCGTTGCTCAGTGGAGTAGGCAAGCACTCCGTAGAGTCCAACAGCAGCGAGTATGAGCGCGAGTGAGGCGAATCCGATTGCAAGAAAGGCCAGCGCGCGCTCCTCGGAGGCGCTGTGGTCGATCTGTGACTCCATTGTGCGGAGGTCATCGACCACCAGCGAAGAATCGAGTTGATGCATGGTCTGACGGATCGCCGACTCGACAGTTTCGGGTTGCGCCGCGGTGCGCAGATAAATCATGAGGCCTGTCGGGTGTTTCTGCTGGAGCCATGGCTGGTAAACGGCCGGGCCTAGTGATGTGCGCAGGTCGGTATGCTTGATGTCTCCGACAACGCCAACGACGGTGATGTCGTACTTGATGTCGTTGCCGGCTCCAAAGGCGAGTTGGCGTCCTATTGCGTTCTGTGGCGTTCCGAAGAATCGCTTGACGAAAGCCATGTTTACGACGGCAACTTTGGGCTGACCCATGGTGTCGGCCTGCGTAAATTCGCGGCCGGCGAGAATCGGCTGTCTTATGGTAGCGAAGTAACCCGGCGTGATGCGCGGCTCTTCGAAATTCATGTGCTCGTCTTCTGCTGCCTTGTACCCTTGAATCGAGTAGTTGGAGGTTTCATTGTCCCCGACGAGTTCCGGGTCATTGTTCCCGGCAAC
>Ga0335079_10007991_pt1 | contig 12029 bp, 5 predicted proteins | sample Lox_Sample_33_FD_206719 | JGI IMG/M metagenome (GOLD analysis project Ga0335079, IMG submission 206719) | Soil microbial communities from Loxahatchee National Wildlife Refuge, Florida, United States - Lox_Sample_3.3 | ecosystem: Environmental > Terrestrial > Soil > Wetlands | place: USA: Florida... | reverse complement strand
GGGAAATATTATTCCTCCGAGCGAGATCATTGCGCCCGGTCAGGCCTACCTCAAGCTGTATCCGGAGCCAAACGTGCCGGGCACGAGTGATCTTTGCGGCCAGGTAAACACCAACGGCGTCTGCATCAAGCAGAACTACGTTGTACAGCGGACACAGATCCAGAATTTCGACGATTTCGATGTCCGCATCGACTGGAATCTGGCCTCGCATGACTCCTTATTCGGCCGCTACAGTTACGGCAAGGAGAAAGAAAATACCAGTTCCAGACTCCCCCAGTTGCCGGCCGGCTTCGGCTCGGGCGTGCAATCGAATGCGCCCCGCTCCGTGGCCTTGGGAGAGACACACACGTTCGGCGGCAGCCTGATCAATGAATTCCGCTTTGGCTGGATCAAGACTCAATTCGGTTATACGCCGCCCTTTGACAATGTTCCGCTGTCCGCGAATCTCGGCATACCCAACGCCAACACCAGCTCGGTGTTGGGCGGCGGAGCCCTGATTGGCGGTTTTAACGATCAGCTCGAGTACACCGGCGATTACGGGCCGTACATTGTGCCGGAACAGACCTGGCAGTTCTCGGACAACGTTTCATGGGTGAAGGGAAATCACACCTTCAAGTTTGGCGCCAGCATCTTGCGGCGCCAAGTTAACCTGTTCCGGCCGTTCGCAGGGAAAGGTTACTTCTTCCTCTTCGGCAATGGCCAGAGCCCCAGCCCCACCGGCTATGAAATTTCCGACGTTCTGGCCGGTTGGGTGAACAATTACCAGGTGGGTCCAGTGCTGGGTTTCTCACACACCCGCAACTGGGAGACCGGCTATTACGCCCAGGACGACTGGCGCATCACGCACAAGCTGACGCTGAACCTTGGCATCCGCTACGACCTCTACACCTGGCCGATGGAAGACCACAATCTGCAAGCCAATTTTGATCCCACGGCAAATTGTCTGGCACACCCGCTTACGCCCTGCACGGGCGGGCGTTTATTGATTCCCGGCCAGAACGGAGCATCCCAGAGCCTGATTCCGACCGATACCAACAACTGGGCGCCGCGCATCGGCTTCGCTTATGACTTGCGTGGCGATGGCAAATCGGTGTTCCGCGGCGGTTTTGGAATCTTCTATTTCCTGGATCGCGGCGGAATCGACAACCAGTTGGCGCAGAACCCTCCTTTCCAGGGATTGAGCCAGTTCAACTACACCGACGGATTCCGCATTAACCTGCAAGGCCGGGCGCCCGATGGTTCGACCGACCCAACGCTCGCGGGCACCGTAGACATGCCGAGCAAAGGGCCCATCAATATCGATCCCAACAACCCGGTCAACGTGAATGTGATTTCTTACCCGCAAAGCGACAAGAACTCCTACGCGGAGCAGTGGAATCTGCAGTTCCAGCGTGAGCTGAGTTCAAACACGGCGGTGACCATTGGCTATGTCGGCGTCCACGGCGTCGATTTGATGACGTTATTCAACCTGAATCGGCAGTATTACGACCAGACGCCGGGCGCACGCCAGTTCCCGCAACTGGGCAGCGTCAACACCAACATTACGGGCGGTAGTTCGTCCTATCATTCTCTACAGGCCCAGCTGGAACGGCGCCTCACGCGCGGCGTGCAACTCAACGCGTCTTACACCTGGTCGCATACCATCGACGATTCGCCGGGTACGCTCGATCGAACTCCTTACAACCAGCAGGATCACTTCGACTACTTCAACTGGAAGGTGGAGCGCGGGAATTCCAACCTCGATGTGCGCAACCGCTTTGTCCTCAGCTCCTTGATTGAGTTGCCCTTTGGCCGAGGCAAAGCCATTGGTAACAATTTCAATGGCATCGAGCAAGCGGTGCTCGGCGGCTGGCAGCTCAATCCCATCGTGACGTTGCAGAGCGGATTGCCCTTCGATATCACCGACACCTCCAATGCTCCGGTCACTCGTCCGGACCTGGTGGGCCCGCTTCAACAGGAGAACAAGATCACGGGGTGGTTCGATACCTCTGCTTTCGCCCATCCACCGGTAGTATCTTTCGGTGCCAGCGGCAACACCTTCCTGCGGCCCGGCACCTCGCCCCGCAATCCGTTTACGGGGCCAGCCCGCAAATACATGGACCTGTCCATCAGCAAGAATTTCAAAATCACGGAACGGTTCAATACTGAGTTCCGCGCCGAGTTCTACAACCTGACCAACAGCCCGCAATTTGATCAGCCCAACGCCGATCTTAACGGAGGCAGCTTCGGACAGGTCACCAACACGTTGCTCAACACCGAGCGGCAAATCGAATTTGCTCTGCGCGTGTCCTTCTAACTCTGCCAGGAGGGAACCGGCACCCGGTTCCCTCGCTTTTCCTGCGACAACGTGCACAACCAGTCCTCATACCGGGTTCGAGTATGGTCCAGTCTGCTGTATGGGCTGATGGTTGGTGTTCTGGTTGTGGTTGGTTCTTATGGCACGGCAGCCGCCAGTCCTGCTACTGCAGGAGGGCCCAGTATTCAGAAGGTTGAGCCGCCAAATTGGTGGATCTCATTTTCGCCGCGGCTCATGCTGCTGCTCACAGGCAGCCATCTTCAGGGGGCGACCGTCTCAACCTCCTATCGTGGGGTGCGCGTCTCGCGAGTGCAGCCTGGCGCGAGTGATCGCTACCTTTTCACGTGGCTTCAGCTGGATCCCTCGGCCGCCGCAGGCACGGTACCGCTGCGAGTACGAACCCGCGAGGGAACGGCTACGGTCCAGTTCTCCTTGCGGAGTCCGCGGCCCCGATCGGAGCTGCCGCGCGGGTTCTCCCCGAACGATGTCATCTACCTGATTATGCCGGACCGTTTTGCCGACGGCGATCCCGGCAACGATCAGCCCCCGTACTCAACCGGCACTTACGACCGCAGCCAGCCCAGGGCGTACCACGGCGGCGATCTGCGCGGTGTGGATGAGCACCTACCGTACTTGCACGACCTGGGAATCACAACCCTGTGGCTGACGCCGGTCTGGAAAAACACAAATTCCGACTACCACGGCTACCACGTCGTCGATTTTTATGCGATTGACGATCACATGGGGTCGCTCGAGGATTACGAAAATCTGGTTGCCGATGCCCACAAGTTTGGCATGAAAGTCTTGATCGACTATGTCGTAAACCATACTGGACCGATGCATCCTTGGGCGACCGATCCTCCCCTGACCAACTGGTTGCACGGCACCGTTCAGAACCACCTTGCCGCCACCTACAATTTCAACGGGCTGGCCGACCCGCACGCGCCCCCATCCCTTTACCGCACGGTACTGGAGGGATGGTTTGTCAACGCGCTGCCAGACCTGAATCCGGACGACCCTTTACTGGCGCAGTATTTGACCGAGAACGCTCTGTGGTGGACCCAGAACGCGGGCCTCGACGGTTTCCGGCTAGACACCTTTCCCTACTCGACACGTCAATTCTGGAGCGGCTGGCATCATGACGTGCGCCAGGTGTATCCGGGCCTGGACACGATCGGTGAGGTTTCCGACCCGGATCCGGCGATCACCTCGTTCTTCGCCGGTGGTCGTGCACAGTTTGATGGCCTGGATTCCGGCGTGACAACCGTCTTCGACTTTCCGCTTTACCATGCGCTCCGGGACGTGCTTCTCCGCGGCGCGCCCATGACCCGAATGCTTGCCGTGCTTCGGGAAGATGCCCTTTACTCCCATCCAGACCAGTTGGTTACTTTCATCGGCAATCACGATGGGCCGCGCTTCATGGGGGAAACCGGCGCGACCAAGGACAAACTGAAGGCCGCATTCGGCCTGCTGTTGACCCTGCGGGGTGTTCCGGAGATGTATTACGGAGACGAGATTGGTATCTCCGGAGGCGAGGATCCGGACAACCGGCGCGATTTTCCCGGCGGATTTCCCGGGGATTCACGCAGCGCTTTCACCCCGGGCGGGCGCACTCCTGACGAACAGGAGATTTTCTCTTATGTGCAGGACCTGCTGCGGCTGCGGGCTGCCCATCCCGCTTTACGCGTCGGCCGCCAATGGCACATCGGCTGGGACGATACTTACTACGCCTTTCTTCGCGACACGCCGGAAGAAAAACTACTGGTGATATTCAACAACGCAGCGACTCCGAGGGACCTAACCCTTCCCCTGCAGGACACGCCCATTGAGGACGCGAAGGGAGCAGAGACCCTCTTCGGGGGCGGAACCGCTCAACTGCAAAACAAAACCCTCCACGTGCAGATGCCTGCCGTCTCCGTTACCGTGTTGGCCGTTCGCTAGGCAACTCCGGCCCGCGCTTTAGTGACCAGAATCGCTGGCGGGAATGGCTTCCAGTTGCAGGCCGTTTTGGGCGCTATCCTCCACATGAACGGCTTCCCCCCGGTCTTCATACTGTTGCAGGAACTCGGGATCGCCCAGCGATTCCTTTGCGACATCTTCCCATGCGATCAGGGTGTAGTCTCCCGGAGGCACATCCCGGAAGGTGAAATGCCCGGTCTTGTCGGTCAGGGAGGTCGTGTAGCGATGCGAATGACCTTGGCGGCTGCTGGAGGGTAGCAGTACGACGGTGGCACCCGCCGCGGGCTGGCCGTCGTTGGTCACAGAGCCGGAAATTGATGCGGAGGTTTGGCTAAGCGTCAATTCAGGGATCGAACTGGCATGCCCGTGGCCGAGCGTTATGGTCTCGGGCACTTCTCCCCCGTTGGTGGCCTTTAAATAGTAGCCGGATGGCAGGGGAGAGAAATTGATGCTATATGTGGCGTCGGGTACATTCCGGAACACGTAGGTCCCGTCCGCGCCAATTCGGGCGCTGTCCACTCCCGGCATCAATCCCACTAGGGAAGAGCCCTCGCGCGGCTCCAATGACGCCTGAATCTTGGCGACGTCCTGATTGGGCTTGCCTTCAATCCGGATGTGCCCGGTGACATCCATACCCTTTCCGATCGGCAACTTTATGCCCGTCACGTTGGCGTCGGAGACCTCCACTGTGGTCCTTCCGAAAATCGAAATGTCCTCGTCCCTGTCACTGGAAGTCTGCGCCGTAAGAATGTAGGTGCCGGCTGGCACGGCGGTAATCTTGAAAGAGCCTTTCTCATCGGTCGAGATGTCGCCCGCCGGAAATACTGTGTTCCCATCGTCGCTGAGGAGGGTAACCTCCGCATCCTTGCTAGGTAGCGAGGTGTGGGCATCCACGACCTGGCCGCTGATCGTGACCGTATGAACCGGGCTGAAAGTGATATCAATCCCGCCGACTTCTTGCCCGGGAGTCACTTCCAACAAGCTGGCGCCACTGGGATCGTTTGCGTGCGGGTAATAAAGTGGCGCGTAGGTTTTATCCGATGTAGTCTTCGCCTGCCTGGGCGGAGTCGCCAGCAAGTAGTATTTGCCAGCCAGCAAGCCGCCAAAACGGTACTGTCCGTTCTCGTCACTGGATGTCGTGGAGACAGTTTGCATCTGCTGGTTGCCATCCTGATACGTACTCTTCAACAGCAGGAGAGAGGCTCCCCCGATGATTTTCCCGTTATCGTCGGTGATGTGGCCGGAAATGATTGCGCCGGGCGTCAGAGTGAGAAGAAATCCGTCCAAGTGCTGCCCGGGGGATAGGACAACAGTGCGAACCGCGCCGGAAGAGCCTCCGCGTCCCAGGTCCATGTAGCCGGAGTGAATGGCACGAACCAAGTAGCGCCCTGGGGCCAGGTTATCAATCTTGAATTCACCGCTTCCGTCGGTGGTCGTGGAAGCGGGACGAGCAATGCCTCCCCGAGCCATCGGGATTGCCCGGGCAAACACCTGTGATCCCGGCAGCGGCTGACCGGAGGCTCCGTCGACTACACTGCCATCGATCCGGCAATCATTCGGGACATTGCTGTTGGACTGCGCCAGACTAGCCACACAAAAGCAAAAGGTGGCCAAAACGGGGAAAATTCTTCTCATCGTTAGCTCTTGGGCCCAGAAGGGATACAGCAACCTTAAGTACTTTACACCGACCCGGTCAGGGCTTCCAAGGGATGCCGGGGGACCCTGGGCTGGCGTGTCTGGAAACAGTTCGCAATCGAGCGAACCTACGGCAAAGCAACCCGGCATCTCTGCCTGCCAACGCCGGGAAAATGGCTGGTGTTCCAGCTTCGCTTATACTAAACTCCCTTCCCGGTAGTAGGGTTTTTCCCCGCGGATGTGACCCCATGAGTAAGTCCTTAGCTAAGAAGGTCCTGCTGATCGGATGGGATGCGGCCGACTGGAAAGTGATCAATCCCCTCGTCGACCAGGGCCTTATGCCCACTCTCGATGAGTTCATCGATCAGGGTGTGATCGGTAACCTGGCTACTTTGCGGCCCATTCTTTCCCCCATGCTGTGGAACTCGATTGCCACCGGCAAGCGCGCCGATAAGCATGGGATTCACGGCTTTATGGAGCCGGATCCGCAAAACGGCGGGGTGCGGCCCGTAACCAGCACATCGCGCAAGGTGAAGGCCATATGGAATATCCTTACCCAGCGCGGATACAAGACGCACGTCCTGGGCTGGTTCGCTGGCCATCCCGCTGAACCGATCAACGGCATATCGGTTTCCGACCTCTATCCTTATGCTTCGGCGCCGCTGGGCGAGGAGTGGCCCATGCCGCCGGGAACCGTTTATCCCGAGAGTATGCGGGAGACTTTCGCGAATCTGCGCATGCATCCCGCTGAGGTGGGCGAGGAGGCGATTCTCCCCTGGATTCCGCGGGCGGCAGAAATCGATCAGGAAAAGGACAAGGGCTTAACTTCATTCGCCAAGATTCTGGCGGAAAACTGTTCGATCCACAATGCGGCCACAAATATTCTTCAGCACGAAGAATGGGATTTTCTCGGCGTTTATTACAACGGAATTGATCACTTCTGCCATGGGTTCATGCATTTTCACCCGCCGCGCATGGAGGGAATTCCGGAAGATCGCTTCGAGATTTACAAGGATGTCGTCAATGGCGCTTACCGCTTTCACGACATGATGCTGCAGACCTTGCTCGATCTGGCCGGGCCGGATGCCACGGTGATCATCTGTTCCGACCACGGTTTCCATTCCGACCACCTGCGTCCGCGCGGTATTCCGGCCGAACCTGCGGGCCCCGCGGTGCAGCACCGTCCCTTCGGTATTTTTTGCATGAAGGGGCCGAACATTTTGAAGGACGAGCGCATCTACGGCGCCACCCTGCTCGATGTGACGCCCACCATTCTGACCTTGTTCGGCTTGCCGGTCGGGGAAGATATGGACGGCCGGGTACTGGTGCAGGCCTTCCAGGAACCTCCGGAAATCACGCGCATTCCCAGTTGGGAGAAGGAAGCGGGGGAATGTGGCATGCATCCCGCCGATTTGCGCATGGATCCCGCGGCCGCCCAGGCGATGCTGCAGCAGTTTGTGGCTCTGGGCTACATCCAGGCGCCCAGCGAAAATCAAGCGAAAGCTGTCGAGATGGCGGTGCGCGAGCAGCACTACAACCTGGCGCGCGTTTATCTTGATTCGCGCAACTACCATGAAGCGCTGCCGCTGCTGGAAGAACTGACGAAGAAATGGCCGGAGGAGACGCGCTTCCAGCAACACCTGGCGCAATGCTTTTTGGCGATGGGTCGCCGTGCCGAGGCCAAAGCGCTTCTGGAAGCGATCATCGCAGCCCCGCCGAAGAGGCGTCCGCGCCGGCCGCCAGCTGGGCCGGAGGAAGCGGCAAGTCGGGAAGATAGCCCGGAAATCGCGGAAGCAGTTGCGGACGACGCTCCAGCCGGAACGGTTCTGGCGGAACCGGCCGCAGCGGTTCCCGCGGCGGTCGAGGAAGAGGCAACCCCCGCCGAGGCCGCAGAAAGCGAAGGTCCTCCGAAGCCGCGCCCCTGGGCGGATTTGCTCATGGGTATCATCCAGTTCGAAGAAGGCGATATGGATGCGGCGCTTGCCCATCTTCTCAAAGCCGAGGGCACCGATCCAAGGCTGCCTGATCTGCATCTGCGCATCGGGGAGACCTATCTGCGCAAGAAGCGCATCGACGATGCCCAGCGCGCCTTCGAACGAGCGATTGACATCGACGGCGATAGTCCGGAAGCTCATCTCGGGTTGGCCATGGTGCGCTTGCGCCAGCGCCGCAACGAAGAGGCGGCAGAGCAGGCGCTGCTGGCGGTCGGCCTGCAGCACTTCCTGCCGCTTGGGCATTTTTATCTGGGGGTGGCACTGGCGCGCCTGGGGCATCGGCAGCGCGCTGCGTTGGCCTTCGAGACCTCCCTCAGCATGCTGCCGGGGTTGCTGGCAGCACATCGCTGGCTGGCGGCTCTCTATGGGCATCCCGGAGGCAGTCCCGAAAAGGCTGCGCGTCACCGCTATGTATATGCGCAGCTGAAGCGGCAGCGCGAGGTCCGGGCACAAGTCTCGTGACGCTAAGCTCACGAGTTGACTTACCGGAAAGCATCGAATCTGGAGGCGCCAGCCAGATATAGGAACTTCCCATTGACGAGGCTGTCGCCTCGACGCATAATTTGCGCCTCTACCGTTAGGCTGTCCCTGCAGCCATAGAATCTCACCGGGGAATTCCTGGTGTAATTCCTGTCCCAAATTTTCCCGTGGAGAGCGTTATGCCTCAACAAAATTCCCGCAAGAGAGCCGAGCGGATCGTACCGCCTATTAACGCAAGACTGGATCGCCGCTTGATCGCATACTCCGCTACCGCTACTGCTGCCAGCGTGGGGCTGTTTCCGGCGACGCCGGCAGAAGCCACACGCACCCGGTAGCGGATGGATCAATCGCAGCGAACCGAGTTGGCAGCAAAGTGTCTTACGGTTGAGGGGCAGCTCCCCAGGAACTTTCCCATGCATACAACGCCATCATCGCGAGCATACCCAGCACGGGAATAATCAAGCCAATCTTCAGGTTCGCGCAGTGAAAAGAAAGCAATCCGACCAGGCTGGGAAGGATAGCTCCTCCCAGGCCTGCTAATGCGAACATAGGGCCCGAGGCTCGTGCTCCCGGTTTGCCGAGGCGGGACAGATGAGCGATCGTGATCGGATAAATCGCTGCCAGTCCGAAGCCCGCCAGGCACGTGCCTGCCACAACGATGCTGAATTCACGGGCCGCGAGCAAGACGATCGTTCCGCCGGATCCCAGCACCAGGCTCGCGAGCGCGAAGCGTGCTTCGCTCAAGTGCTTCAGCAATACCGGGGACGCGAGTCTTCCTGCCAGCAGCACGGCCCAGAAGAATGAGGGGGCTACGGTCGAGAACATCTCTCCGGCCCCAATTCGTTTTGCGTAGACGGCCACCCATCCGCCGATGGAGTTTTCAGTCCCGACATACAGAAAGAAGAGAAGACCGAGGGCAAGAAAGGTCCCGGCTTTCGCAGAATTGACGGAAGAAGACGCGCCATGGGTTTCCTTCTGCGGGGCTGCCGAACCAGGATCCGCCAACACAAAGCTGATGGAGCTCAGCGCCAGCAGGCCGGCGAGAACCGAGAGAAAAAGTGTCGGCCCGGAAACGCGGAGTGCTCCCACCAACATCGGCGCACATAAGACCGCGCCCAGGCCCCAGGCGGCGTTAAGCAGGCTCAGAGCCGATGCCCGCTTGTTCGGCGTAATGGCGCCCATCCACAGGTTGCTTGCGGGAACGCCCACTCCGATACCGACTCCGCAGCAGGAGATTGCCGCTAATCCTAAACTCCACGAGTCGAACATCAACAGGCCTGCCCCGGTCGCCATCAGAGCATAGGCGGCAACCAGGGGAGCACGAAAGCCAAGGCGCGGAAGCAGCCAACTGGTCAGGCTTACCCCGATCATCGATGCCAGAAATTGAGTGGTGAACAGGTATCCAGCCTGAGCGTCGTTAAGATGCCACCTCGCAGACAGCAAGGGGAGCAGCGGTCCCAATTGCACCGTCACCATGCCGGTCAGGACGAATCCAACGTAGATCAGAACGCGCGAGGCATGGCTCGATCCGGCGGGAGGTGGTGCGTTCATGAATTGCGGTCGATCAGGACCACGCCAAGCTGTTGACGGAATCGCCCTCCAGAGTAATCTCGGTATGGGATTTGCCCAAGTGCAAAGTGGCGGACTGTGCGGGACCGGGATTGGTGATCACGATCACTCGCTGACCACCAGGATTTTCAAAGGCTACATGCTCCACCCCATCAGCCCCGCCCTGTGAGTCTAGCCGCCGCGCTCCGCGCCGGATCAGGCGCGAAAAGTGAGCAAACGCCCAGTACTGGCCGCTGCGCGTAATTTCCTTGGTCTGCGAATGAACCGTCACCAGACCGCCGCAGGAGAATGGCCCGATGTTCGGACGCCCCTGTTCATCGAGAGCGATATTCCACGCCGTGACCGAGCGGCAACCGTTGCGCAGAATTTCACTGAATGTGTGGGCCCATTTTCCCCAATCTGTCAGATAGTCGGGGCTGGTGAAGTCCGGGCCGCCTTCGGTCCAGTGCATTTCCACCTCAGGATGGGCGGCAGCCACTTTCCCCATCATCGCCGGTTTGCCTACATAGCCGTGCCAGGCAACTGCATTGCAGAACTTTCGCAACTCCGGATCATCCAACTCGCAAATCGCGCGTCCCCAAAGGTTGTAATTGTGATCCAGAATCCAGATTCTGGTTGCGATGCCATTGGCTTGGAGCAGCGGTCCGAGTTCTCTTTTTACGAAACCTATTTCATACTCCTGAGGCCAGATGCAAGCGGGCATGCGTCCGTCCTGATCGGTATCCACCTCGTTCTGCGGAGTGATGGCTTGAATGGGAATCCCGGCGGCCTCATAGGCCTGCAGAAACTTGAGGAAATACCGGGCATAGTTCGGGAGGTATCTCTGCCAGATCGCCCCGCCCAGCATGGACCCGCTGGATTTCATCCACCCCGGCGGACTCCACGGCGAGGAGAAGAGAAAGAGATCAGGATTGACTTCGCGGGCCTGGCGCAATACCGGCAGAATGTATTCCCGGTCGTGATCGATGGAGAACCGGGTCAGGTCCGGATCGGGATCGCCTTCATCATAGCTGTACACCTTGGTGGAATAGTCACTCGAACCGATGCAGGTGCGGCAAACGCTGAACCCCATCTCGGAAGGATGAAACAGTTCGTGGATCAAATGGTCCCGGGCCGATGCAGAGAGCTGGTTGAGCGTGTAGCACGAGGCATCGGTAAAGGCGGCGCCAAACCCGAGGATCTCCTGGCCTCTTTTTCCGGGATCAACCACGATGTCATCTTTGGCCCGGGGGCGCGACGAAGGTTTCCATTGCAACGAAGCCGCGCGCTGGAAGCGCAACCCGGGATTCGTCACCCAGCGCAGGATTTCGCCGTCCGGCGCGGACGAGCCGACCGAGGGCAGAGCGTCGGTGGTGGCGGCCGCCACCAATCCGGTGGCCGACAATCTCAAGAAGTCTCGTCTTGTCTTCTCATGCATCATATTCTCTCCGGCTGCGTGAAAAATCCATCCGGACCAGCCTGTCAAAGCGATATGCTGGCTGCTCCGATGGTGCTAATGAGGACGCCATGAACGGCAGATGGAATTTCCTGGTAACGGTGCTCTTCGTTCTCGGTGCATGGAGTGCCGTCCCGGCGAGCGACAGTTCGGCGCCGAGCACGGGCAAATGGGAGCTTGTCTGGAGCGATGAATTCAACGCTTCCGCTCTCGATCCTTCGAAGTGGGTGGTGGAGACCGGCGGCGAAGGCTGGGGCAACCACGAACTCGAGTATTACACTGCGCGCCCGCAGAATGTGACCACTCGCCGCGGCAAGTTGGTGATCACTGCGCTCCGGGAAAAGTACACCGGGAGCGATCAGGTTTCCCGCGAATACACCTCGGCTCGACTCAAGTCTCAGGGAAAGTTTTCCCAAGCCTACGGCCGCTTTGAGGCGCGCATCAAAATTCCTTACGGGCAGGGAATGTGGCCGGCATTCTGGATGCTCGGCGACGACATCGATACCGCAAGCTGGCCGAACTGCGGCGAGATCGACGTCATGGAGAACATCGGGAGGGAGCCCTTTCTCATTCACGGGTCGATTCATGGTACTGGTTATTCCGGAGATGTGGGGATCGAGGCACCCTACCGCCTTCCCGGAAAGAAGCCATTCGCGCACGG
>Ga0335079_10007990_pt1 | contig 12031 bp, 12 predicted proteins | sample Lox_Sample_33_FD_206719 | JGI IMG/M metagenome (GOLD analysis project Ga0335079, IMG submission 206719) | Soil microbial communities from Loxahatchee National Wildlife Refuge, Florida, United States - Lox_Sample_3.3 | ecosystem: Environmental > Terrestrial > Soil > Wetlands | place: USA... | reverse complement strand
CCTTGGCGATTACCGCAATCTCGACGAGTTGCGCGACGCCATCCGCAAGAATATCTTTGCCCAGCGCCAGTTTGAGGCCCAGCAGGAAGCCAAAAACAAAATCGTCGACGCCCTCGTGGACCGCCACGAGTTTCCCGTGCCGGAAGTTTTCATCGAGCGCCAGATCAAGAACCGCGTCGAGCAGAGCCTGCGTGCCATGGCGGCCGAAGGCGTCGATCCCAAATCTATCAAGCTCGATTGGGAGAAAGTCAAAGCCACTCAGCGAGATAAAGCCTTGCGCGAAGTCAAGGCCTCCATGCTGCTCTCCCGCATTTCCGAGCGGGAAGCCATCCATGCCACCCGCGACGAAGTCGATCGCGAGGTCGAGCGCCTGGCCCGCCAGCAGCGCGAGCCCGTCGCCGCCGTGCAGATGCGTTTCGAAAAAGACGGTACTCTCGGTCGTATCGCCAGCCACATCCAGACCGAAAAGACTCTCGGTTTTCTGTTCGAACACGCGCGCAAGACCGATTAAACGTGTTTTTAGTACCGTCTGACGGTACCAACCTTGGAGTACATTGCTAAGGAAAGCAGTTCAGGTGATAATAGAGACGAAAGCGTTTCAGGTCGTAACCCCGGCTTCGTGGCGCTGGCGGTCGCTTTTTGCCGCCGGTGAATTGACTTCTTCGAATCGGCGGGACAGGAGAGTAACTGCGTGAAGCGGACCGGATCCGATGATGCTTTGCGGTGTTCCTTTTGCCATAAAAGTCAGGACGTTGTCGGTAAGCTGATCTCTTCCCCCAGCGACTATCCGCGTGCTTATATCTGCGATGAGTGCATTGCTGTCTGCAACTCAATTTTAGAGGACGACAAGGTCGAGCCTCCTTCGGGAACTCCCAACAAAATCCCTAAGCCATTGGAAGTGAAAGAGTTTCTCGATCAGTATGTGATCGGTCAGGAAGCCACCAAGAAGAAGCTGGCAGTCGCCGTTTATAACCATTGCAAGCGGATTCACATGAACCGCCTGCGCAATACTGAAGTCGAGCTGCAGAAGTCCAACATCCTTTTGATCGGCCCCACCGGTACCGGCAAGACTTTGATGGCGCAGACCTTGGCCAAAATTCTCGACGTGCCTTTCGCCATCGTCGACGCCACCACCCTCACCGAAGCCGGCTACGTCGGCGAGGATGTGGAAAACATCATCCTCAAACTGCTCCAGGCAGCCGACGGAGATGTTGCCAAGTGCCAGCAGGGAATCATCTATATCGATGAGATTGACAAAATCTGCCGCAAGGATGAGAACCCCTCTATTACCCGCGATGTCTCGGGCGAGGGCGTCCAGCAGGCGTTGCTGAAAATCCTGGAAGGTACGGTAGCCAACGTTCCGCCGCAGGGCGGCCGGAAGCATCCGCATCAGGAATTTACCCCAGTCGATACCACCAACATTCTTTTTATTTGCGGTGGCGCCTTCGTGGGGTTGGAAAAGACGATTGCCCGCCGCACCGGCAAGAAGTCCATGGGCTTCCTGCAGGAAGAGGAAAAAGGTTCCATCCGCAGCCTCAGCGGGCGCCGTGATATAGATCTTCTCAGCCAGGTGCAGCCCATCGATCTCATCAAGTTTGGCTTTATTCCGGAATTTATTGGCCGCATGCCCGTCACCGCCGTGCTGGAAGATCTCGACCGTTCCGCCCTGATTCAGATCCTTACCCGGCCCAAAAACGCCATAGTCAAGCAGTATCAGAAGCTGTTTGAATTTGAAAATGTGCGGCTGCGTTTCACCGACGAGGCCCTCGAAGCGATTGCCGACCTGGCCATGGAGCGGAAAGTCGGTGCCCGCGGATTGCGCATGATTTTAGAAGACCTTATGCTCGATCTGATGTACTATTTGCCGTCATACAAGAAGGTCCGCGAGTTTCAGGTCACTCGAGAGATGGTGCTGGCACAGAAAATCAGTCTTACAATATTGGAAAAGGCCGGGTAGCGCTGGCAGTCTTGCTGCCGGCGGGCCGTTCTGCTTTCCTCTGCACCTGGTTTCCAGGGGCTGGGTCAATTTCCCCTGGGGAGAACGATGCTTACTTCGAAGGAAAAATCCGATACAAAACGTTTGCCGATGATGCCCATCCGCGACGTGGTCATCTTTCCGTACATGATGACCCCGTTCGTGGTCGGCCGCGAGTCCAGTGTCCGCGCCCTGGAAGAAGCCATGGCCGGCGACAAGAAGATCTTCCTGGCCACCCAGCACGATGCCTCCATCGACGAACCCAAGCCCAACGAAATTTATAACGTGGGCACCATCGTCAACATCGTCCAGAGCCTCAAGCTGCCGGACGGCAATATCAAAGTTTTGGTCGAAGGCGTCGAGCGCGGCAAGGTGGTCTCGGTGGCCGATGAGGAAGGTTTCTTCCGCGCCACCGTTCGTACCTCCAATTACAAAGTCGAAGCTGGGCCGCAACTGGACCAGTTGATCAGCCGCGTCACGGGCCTCTTCGAGCAGTATGTCAAACTGAGCCAGAACCTGAACTACGAAACCATGATCGCCGCCATCCGGGTGGACGATCCGGCCAAACTGGCCGACACCGTCGGCGCCAACCTGCAACTCACCATCGAAGAAAAGCAGGAACTGCTGGAAATCTTCGATCCCATCGACCGGCTGACGCGCGTGGCCGAGATGCTCGACATCGAAATCGAGAAGTTGAATGTCGATCGCACCATTCAGGGCCGCGTCAAGCGCCAGATGGAGAAGGCGCAAAAAGAGTACTACCTCAACGAGAAGATCAAGGCCATCCAGAAGGAGCTGGGCCGCGGCGAAAAGAGCGAAATCGACGAGCTCAAAAAGCGCATTGAAACTTCCGGCATGACCAAAGACGCGCTTGAAAAGGCCATGGCCGAGCTCAAGCGCTTGGAAAACATGCCGCCCATGTCGGCCGAATCCACCGTCAGCCGCAACTACCTCGACTGGCTGCTGGGCGTGCCGTGGAAAAAGAAGTCCAAGGAAATCCGCGACCTCAAGTACGCCGAACAGGTGCTCGAAGCCGACCACTACGGCCTCGAAAAGATCAAGGAGCGCATCCTCGAATTCCTCGCCGTCCGCCGTCTGGTCAAGAATCCCAAGGGCTCCATTCTCTGCTTCGTCGGGCCTCCCGGCGTAGGCAAAACTTCGCTGGGGATGTCCATCGCCAAGGCCACCGGACGCAAGTTCGTCCGAATGTCGCTGGGCGGCGTGCGCGATGAAGCCGAAATCCGCGGCCACCGCCGCACCTACATCGGCGCCCTCCCCGGCCAGATCGTCCAGATGATGAAGAAGGCCGGTACCCGCAATCCCGTTTTCATGCTCGACGAAGTGGACAAAATGTCCATGGATTTCCGCGGCGATCCTTCCGCCGCCCTGCTCGAAGTGCTCGATCCCGAGCAGAACTTCATGTTCGTCGATCACTACCTCGACGTGGAATACGATCTCAGCCAGGTCTTTTTCATCGCCACCGCCAACGTGCTCCACACCATTCCGCCGGCCCTCCAGGACCGCATGGAAGTCATCCGCCTCTCCGGCTACACCGAGCTCGAGAAGATGGAAATCGCCAAGCGCTTCCTGGTGCGCAAACAGATGGAAGCCACCGGCGTTGGCAAGGACCAGATCGAGTTCCCCGACGAAGGCCTCAACAGCCTGATCCAGTACTACACCCGCGAAGCCGGCGTCCGCAATCTGGAACGCGAAATCGGCAACTTGTGCCGCAAGGTGGCGCGCCAGGTGGTCAATGCGCAGTCCGGTAAAGAGAAACAGACGCACGCCAAGGTGGCCCTCACCGGCGAAAAAGTCAACGAGCTGCTCGGCCCATGGAGATTCCGCGACCTGGTGGCCGATAAGAAGAACGAAGTCGGCGCCGCCATCGGTCTGGCATGGACCGAAGTCGGCGGCCAGATCCTCACCACCGAGTGCACCCTGATGGAGGGTAAGGGCAAGCTCACCATCACCGGAAAGCTCGGCGAAGTCATGCAGGAATCGGCCCAGGCAGCCATGAGCTACATCCGCTCCCGCGCTCTCTCATTGGGCCTGCCGCGCGATTTCTACCGCAACCTGGACGTGCACATCCACGTTCCGGAAGGTGCCATTCCCAAGGATGGCCCTTCGGCCGGTATCACCCTCGCCACTACCATCTGCAGCGCCCTCACCGGCATCCCGGTGCGCTCCGACGTGGCTATGACCGGCGAAATCACCCTCCGCGGTAAAGTATTGCCCATCGGCGGCCTCAAGGAAAAGTTGATGGCCGCGCATCGCCATGGAATTCTGGAAGCCATCGTTCCCCGTGAGAATGAAAAGGACCTTCCCGATATCCCCGATCCCATCAAGAACACAATGAAACTGCACTTCGTGGAGTCCATGGACCAAGTGCTGAAAGTCGCCCTGGAGCGAGAGGTGGTTTCGCTGGCCATCCCCACAACCGCCGGGGTCTCCACGGCGCAGGAAGTTCCCGTGGAAGAAAGTGTAGCGCACTAGCCCGGTAGCGCCGGGGGTCTTGCCGCCGGCGTTGCCGCTCCCCGAAGGGAGCGGCCTGGTTTTTAGCTCATAGCTGATACTTGACATCTGAATTTATAGTAAGCGCCGGCAGCCCGGACAGATTCCCCGCTGAGCGGCTACCCGAAATAGCTTTCTTAGGGAGAAGTAACGTTGGAAAGTCCAGCCTCCTCAACGCCCTCACCGGCCAAAGGAAGCTGGCTTTCACCAGCAACACCCCCGGTCGCACGCAAACGATTAATTTTTATCGTATCGACGGAGCCTTCTACTTCGTCGATCTACCTGGATACGGTTATGCCAGGGTGCCGCCCGGAATGGCGCTGGAATGGAAGAAGTTAATTGAGTATTATCTGGAAAAAAGGGAGACTCTAAAACTCTCCTGCCTGATACTGGATGCGCGTCGCGGATGGATGGAGAAGGATCTCGATCTGAAGCGATGGCTCGAATATCACGGCAGACCGTACCTGGTGGTTGCCACCAAGATCGACAAGTTGAATCAGTCTGAAGCAGAGCGCGGTTTGCGCGCCATCCGCCAGGAAGGCGTCGAACCGCTGCCGTTCTCGGCCCAAACGGGCCGGGGAGTGAGGGAAATTTGGCAAGCAATAACGACAACACTCCAACCACGGTAGGAACCGTCCCGCCGCAGGAAAAGCCCGCCGATACCGCGACCGAAAAACAGGCAGTGCCTGTTAACACCGGTTCGCCCGCCGAAAACGATAAGCCGGAGAAGCCCCAGGAAAAGGCGACCGAAAAAACGCACGAGCGCCCGTCCGAGAAACCGCCGCGCGCCGCCCGTCCCGCTGTCCCGCCGCCTCCGCCGCCCGTCGCTGCCGTGCCGCCTCCACCGCCCGCCGCCGCGCCACCGCCGCCGCCCGCGGACCCGCCGGCGGCCGTCGAGCCTCCGGTGGTCATCGATTCCGCCATTGCTCCGGCTGCCATCACCGGACAGCAGCGCCGCAAGCAGGTGGCGCAAGGCGTCAAGAGCGGTACGCCCACTCTCGACCTCGTGGAGCTCAAGGACATGAGCATCCAGAACCTCAACCACGTGGCCAAGGAGATGGGTATCGCCGGCGCCGCCGGCCTCCGCAAGCAGGAGCTGATCTTCAAGATCCTCCAGACGCAGGCGGAAAAGAGCGGCCTGATCTTCTCGGAAGGCGTGCTCGAATGCCTGCCTGATGGCTTCGGCTTCCTGCGGGCCCCCGAGTACAACTATCTGCCCGGCCCGGATGACGTTTACGTCTCGCCTTCGCAGATCCGCCGCTTCGATCTGCGCACCGGCGACACCATCTCCGGCCAGATCCGTCCGCCCAAGGAAGGTGAGCGCTATTTCGCCCTCATCAAAGTGGACGCCATCAACTTCGAGCCGCCCGAGGAAGCGCGCAACAAAATCTTCTTCGACAACCTCACGCCGCTCTATCCCAACCAGCGCATCAAGCTCGAAACCACGCGCGAGAATTTCTCCGGCCGTGTGATGGATCTGCTCACCCCCGTCGGCAAAGGCCAGCGCGGCCTGATCGTTTCGCCGCCGCGCACCGGCAAAACCATGCTCTTGCAGTCCATCGCCAATTCCGTCACCGCCAACCACCCGGAGATCTCGCTCATCGTCCTGCTGATCGACGAGCGCCCCGAGGAAGTCACCGACATGCAGCGCAGCGTGCGTGGCGAAGTCATCAGCTCCACCTTCGACGAGCCCGCCACCCGCCACGTGCAGGTGGCCGAAATGGTCATCGAAAAGGCCAAGCGCCTTGTCGAGCACAAGCGCGACGTGGTCATCCTGCTCGATTCCATCACCCGTCTCGCACGCGCCTACAACACCATCGTTCCGCCTTCCGGCAAGGTGCTGTCGGGCGGCGTCGACTCCAACGCCTTGCAGCGTCCCAAACGCTTCTTCGGCGCCGCGCGCAACATTGAAGAGGGCGGCTCCCTCACCATCATCGCCACGGCTCTAATCGATACCGGCAGCCGCATGGACGACGTGATCTTCGAAGAGTTCAAGGGCACCGGCAACATGGAAATTCACCTGGAGCGCAAGCTGGTGGATAAGCGCGTCTTCCCCGCCATCGACATCAACAAGAGCGGCACCCGCAAGGAAGAGCTGCTCCTGCCCAAGGACGAGCTCAACCGCGTCTTCATCCTCCGCCGCGTCTTGAACCCGCTCTCCCCCGTGGAAACCATGGAACTGCTGCTCGACAAGCTCGGCAAGACTCGCAGCAACGGCGAGTTCCTGGCCTCGATGAGCGGCTAGCGAGGTGGCGCAAGCACTCGTGCTTGCCGCGTCGGCGCTCATGCCGACGCCCGGTGGTTACGAAATCACCGGGAGAGCCCAACAGCTCACAAGCCGAGTTTTCTCTTTTCTTCCAGCGTCCGGTGGAGGATCGGGAGCACCGCCCGGTCCTTCTCGCCGCCGACTTCCTCTTTCACCGCGATCAGCGTCTCAAGGTCCAGCACCCGCAGACGCGCGATAATCTTACCGGCCGGCATTCAGTTCTCGTATCGTCAGAATGTCGGTCACGTGCTCTTCGAGAATCTGCAGCCGCTCGGCTGGCGTGAGGGACAGCATTCGACGCAGCAGCGACAAATCCACCCCGTCTTCGCTATACTCCGCCTGCGGCGCCTCTTCCGGCTGATCGTCCGCCATTGCTCACGCCTTCGCCGCTTCTTCCGCTGTGGGGTAGAACGGGAACATCCGGTCCAGCCGGCTCACCCGGAATGTCTGCAGCACGTGGCCTCCGGCGCCCGCCATGCGCATCTGGCCGCCGGCCGTCACAATCTTGTTGAAACTGGCGATGAACTGGCCCACGCCTGTGCTGTCCAGCGCGGTCACACCCGCCAGGTCGAAGACGATATTCCTGGTTCCTTCGCCGAGTAGTTTCTCTACCAGGAGAACGATTCGCTCTGTTCCCGCGCCCAGCATCAGCTTTCCCGAGACAGTGACAATCGCCGTGTCCGGCCCGGATTGTTCGTGTCGAATTTCCATTGGCTTCGAGCGACCAGTTTAGCGCGAATCCTCCGCCTCGTCCGCCAGCCGCGCCAGCGTGCCCGCCAGCGGCTCCAGCCAGCCGCGTTTTCGCCGCGCGGGTACTTCTGTTCGCGCTAGTTCCTTACCCATGAAGCCAGTGTAGGACGCCCGTCAACCGCGGCGCTACACTGACTAAGGAGGAGATTCCAGAATGTTCACGCGCAGGAATTTTATCGCCGGAGCCGGCGCCGCCGCCGCGGCCGCCCGCCTGCTGCCGGAAATGGCCTGGGCGCAGCGCGCCGCCGTAAAGACGGCCGGCCTGCCCAAGGATATGGTTTGGCTCAATGCTAACGAAAACCCCGCCGGCATTCCGGAAGTGGCGCAGGCCGCTATGCGCGAAGTCCTGCCGGCCGCCTTCCGCTATCATTACCAGGAGTTCGGCGATATCTACACCGCCATCGCCAAAAGCGAAGAGCTTTCCGCGGAACAGATCCTGTTGGGCGCCGGGTCGAGCGAGGCGCTGCACCTGGTCGTCGATGTTTACACCTCCGCCACACGCCCGCTGATCACGGTCGCCCCGGCCTATGAAGGCCCCATCGAGCTGGCGCGCGCGCTCGGCCGCCCCGTGGTCCTCACCAAGCTGCGCGACGATTACACCGCCGACGTGCACAAACTGGCCGACGAAGCCGACAAGGCCCACGGTGGGCTGATCTATCTCTGCAATCCCAACAACCCCACCTCGGCGGTGACGCGCGCGAAGGAATTGGCATGGCTGGTGGGCAACCTGCCGGCCAACACCACTCTGCTGGTGGATGAAGCGTACCTCCATTTCGTGGAAGCGCCCGACGTGGAAAGCGCGCTGCCGTACGTTCGCCAGGGAAAGGACGTGATCGTCACCCGCACGTACTCCAAGATCTACGGCATGGCCGGCTTGCGCGTGGGATTCGCCGCCGCGCGGCCCGACATCATCAAGCGCCTCGCGCCACTGCGCATCAACGTGATCTCGATCGTGAGCGCGCGGGCCGTCGTGGCCGCCATTGGCCAGCAGCAAACGCTGGTCCCTCAGCGCAGGGCCGCGCTCGCCGCCACGCGGCGCGAGTTGTGCGGCTGGCTCAAAGAGCGCAACGTGAAGTTTATCGAGCCACACGCGAATTTCATGATGGTCGATTGCGGGCGCAACGCGCGCGAGTTCATCGCCAAGATGCCGCCCCTGGGCGTGGCTCCCGGACGCCCCTTCCCGCCGCTCGACAACCTGCTGCGCGTCACCATCGGCACCGACCCGGAGATGGCTAAGTTCCGCGACGTTTTCTGGAAGGTCTATCAAGGCTGATGGCCATGTCCCGGGCTCACATGCTGGCCGCGGCCGCGCTGTGCGCAGCGGCCGCGCTGGCTGCCGCGAGCGCCGGCGACCGCTTCCACTTCGCGATTTTGGGCGACCGCACGGGCGACGCGGAGACCGGTGTTTACGACCAGGTATGGGCGGACGCGGCGGCGGAGAATCCGGCGTGCGTAATTACTTCCGGCGACAGTATCGAAGGCGGCGACGATAAGACCGCCGAAAACCAATGGCAGGCAGTGGCGGCGATCTGGAAACCCTACGCCCGCTTTCCGCTTTATCTGGTCCCCGGGAATCACGATATCTGGTCGCCGCTCTCCCGGCAGTTGTATCGCAAGTATGCGGGCCGCCCGCCGCACTACAGCTTCGATTATGGCAACGCGCACTTCACCGTTCTGGACAACAGCCTCTCCGATGAACTGTCCGCAGGCGAAGTCGATTTCCTGGAAAAAGACCTGAAGGCTCACGCCGCGGCTCCGGTGAAGATGATCTTCTCGCACCGCCCTTCCTGGCTGCTACCGGTTGCGCTGAAGAATCCCGATTTCGCGCTGCATCGCCTGGCGCGGCAATATGGCGTGCAGTACGTGGTGGCGGGGCACGTTCACCAGATGCTGCGTTTTGAGCTGGAAGCTGTGACGTATATCTCCATGCCGAGCTCCGGCGGCCGTCTGCGGCTGTCGAAAAAATATGAAGACGGCTGGTTCTTCGGTCATGCGCGCGTTGAGGTGGCGGGGCGCGCCATAGACTTTCAACTGGAAGAACTGAAGGCGCCGCGCGGGCAAGGCAGAATCACGAAGGCTCAGGACTGGGGCATGACCGGATTGCTTCAACGCGCGGCGGGCGGTTCGCGGTCGGCGGGAATACCGGCCAGGTAACGATAGAGGGCGGTGGCCCGATTGATCAGGGACGCGCTCTGGATCAGCAGGCTCGCTCCTTTCGGGATACGCGCTATGGCATAGTAACGCCAAACATCGGTGGAATCGCGGTCGAGAAAGCAGACGGACTGGATGTCCCCAGGCCGAAACAGCGTCAACCCGAAATATTGGATGGGTCCGGCATTGCGCGTAACAAACACCAGCCGGCCGGATTCGGCCGTGGCGATGCGTGTTTCGTAGACTACCTTGCCTAAGAGGGTGTCCTCCTGGAGCGCATAAAGCGAACGCCCGGCTGCGACGTCGCCGGGGACGAAATCGGCGCGGCGCGGCCCGTCCGCGGCGGTGAGCGCATAAGCATCGACGATGAGCGGCTGCCACTTCTGGTGGGTTGTGGACCAGTAAAGCAGTCCGGCCAAAGCCGAAACGGCAGCCAGCCGGCGGCGCAGTGCCTCACTTCCGCCGGGGTTGTGAAACCGCGCCGTGGTGGCGACCAGCGTCGCCGATTCCACTCGCGCCCAGCCGGTACAGGCCGGCGGTGTCCAATCGGAATGCTCCCAAACGCGCACCGAGGGCGCGGCGTCCGCCGCCGGATACGGCGGAACCGGCGACGCGCCGCACGGCGGCTGCGGCTGCGCTTGCGCGGTGAAGGCGGCGCAAAGAGCTGCCAGGGCAATGATGCTGTTATGAACGAGGATGGACATGGCTTTCAGCGAACGCTCGGGAAAGCAGATCGTCCACGCGCAGGCGTCGAGCCCAGGTTCGCATATATGTTGAATCCAAGGGTCCCGCCTGCAAGAGTCCGAGGATGTCGCGCCATTGCGTCTCTGAGACCTCGCCACCCAAGCGGTACCACTGTAATTTCGCGAGCACAACGTCCTCCGCGCTGGCTATCGGGCATCGAACCGTTCCATCCGCCAGCGCCATCGTGGTCGCCCGTTCCAGTTGAGCATTATGAAAATCGTTGAACGCAGGAAAAAAATCGAATTTAAGGCCCGCGGGAAGGTTGAAGATGTTGAAAGCTCGCCCGTGCCTCAGCGCATCGTTGGCGGCTTGGACGTCTACGGACCATGAAGCGCCCAGTGTGGACGCGAGCCGGTTGGCCTGATCGCGCGAGATGCGTGTGAGAAGATCGACATCCATGGTGGCACGCGGCACTCCGTGCGCCGACGAAGCAAGCGACCCGACGATGCAGAACTGCACTTGCAGTTCGTTCAACGCCGATTTGATCTCTTCCAATGCTCGGCTAACCGGATCGTCCATCGGGAAGCACGTCTCCGTAAACGCGCCGAAAAAGGTCGGGGCCCCACTCCTGGCGCACGCGGCGCAAAAAGATCTCCTGCTCGCTGGCTTGCGGAAAGCGCTCCCGCAAGCCAGCTTCCGCCAGGCTGCGAACCAGTCGCGAAAGTTCGAATGCGCGCTGGAGCTTCTCTTCCGGCGACATGCGCCGCAGGATTTCGTGGTACTGCTGCCACGCTTCCGGGCTGGTGTCGGCGGGGCGCATGCTTACATCATAGCCACCGGCGGCGCAGGCTCGTTCGGGTCGCCGGCATTGCGGAGGGGGATACGGATCAGTACCAAGGCGATAAGTGCCATGATAACGACGCCGGTGATGTACGACGGTTCCTTGAAAATGCTAGGGAGGTTCTTGTCCTGAAAATCGAAGAGCGCTTTAACCAGGCCGGCGAGGGCTTCGCCGGCAATCAGGCCGGAGGCGGCCAGCACGCCTACGTTTTCCACGCGCGCGCGCTGCGCTTCGTTCAGTTGCGAGCGGCGGGCGAGCGAATCGGTGATCCAGCGGATCACGCCTCCGACGAAGATCGCCGACGTGATGGAGATGGGCAGGTACATGCCGATCGCCACCAGCATGGGGCTGCGCACCTTGAAGAGAATCATGGCAATGCCGAGCAGGATGCCGGTGACCACCAGCGGCCAGGCCATATCGCCGCCGACAATTCCTTGCGCCAGCGAGGCCATCAGCCCGGCCTGCGGCGCGGAAAGGGCCTTATCGCCGAAACCGGTCCCGCCCTTGTTGATGTTGCCCTGATAGAGAATCATGAGCGGAAAGTACATCACCAGGCTGGCCACCACCACGGCGATCAATTCCGTAATCTGGATGGCGCGCGGTGTGCCGCCGAGGATGTAGCCGACCTTGAAATCCTGCAACAGTTCGCCCGCCACGGCGGAGGAGACGCACACCACCGCCGCGACGCCCAAAACCGCGATCACGCCGCTGGTGCCGGAAACGCCCATCGACACCATAAGCAGCGCGGCGATCACCAGCGTGGAAAGGGTGAGGCCGGAGATCGGGTTATTGGACGAGCCGATCACGCCCACCAGGTAACCGGAAACCGTGGCGAAGAAGAAACCGACAATTA
>Ga0335079_10007987_pt1 | contig 12034 bp, 8 predicted proteins | sample Lox_Sample_33_FD_206719 | JGI IMG/M metagenome (GOLD analysis project Ga0335079, IMG submission 206719) | Soil microbial communities from Loxahatchee National Wildlife Refuge, Florida, United States - Lox_Sample_3.3 | ecosystem: Environmental > Terrestrial > Soil > Wetlands | place: USA: Florida... | reverse complement strand
CCGTGGGCGACCGCTCACTGCAATTGAAGATAATGGGGCAGGCCGCTTTCCCACAGCCGCTGTCCCTGGTAATTGGTCAAACATTGCCGCGCGGGGAAAAGGGCCGATGGGCGGAGATCGAAGGGAAAGCAACCTTTGTGAGTGAGGTGCCGGACGGTCTGCAGCTGGAACTGAGCACTGATACGGGTCGTTTGCGTCTCGAGATCGCCAACCCGTCGGCGCTGTCACCCGGACTTCTGTTAAACCAGCGCATTCGGGCCACCGGTTTCTGCCAAAGCGCCTTTACCGCCGACGGGCAGGAAGTACCCGGAGTATTATTGGTCCCGACCGGTCGGGAAATTACCTTGTTGACTCTGCCGACAGCGGTCGCCGCCGGCGCGGAGACAAACGCCGGGGCGCCTCCCTTGCTGGTCAATGCCGCCGCTGTCCACCGCTTGAACCGCGAGGAAGCGCAACGGGGATACCCGGTTGACCTCCGCGGGGTAGTTACCTGTGTTCTGCCGGAACGCCAGGCCTTCACCATTCAGGATGCGACCCGTGGACTGTATGTGGAGGATCATTCCGAGAGCCGGTCCCTGCCACCCGGGATCGGCGAGTATGTCGAGGTTGAAGGCAAGACCGATCCGGGCCTGTTCGCACCGATCGTTGACGCGGACCGAGTCGAAGATCTGGGGGCGGGACGTTTGCCACAACCAGTGCATCCGGCCTGGGAACAACTGATGAACGGAAGTTTGGACGCCCAATATGTGGAATTGCAGGGCATTATCACATCGGTCAGTACCAACGGCGTGACCCTGTTCACGGGCGATGGCCAAATCAAATTGGTGCTGAGGGTCATCGGGATTAAAACCGGGAAGTTGGAACGTTACGAGGATGCTGTCGTCCGCGTGCGAGGGATTCTGTTGGCTTCCTGGGATTACGTCACCCACCAGGTCAAGGTGGGCGAAATCCGGGTTTATGGTGCGGAAATCTCGGTGGATCAACCGGCCCCGAAAGATTTGTTTTCGCTTCCTCCAAAGACCGTTGCGGAGTTGCTGCAGTTCAGCGCGCAGGCCGGCGTATTTCAGCGGGTGAAAGTTTCCGGCCAGATCATTCATGCGCAAGCACCGGATTATTACCTGATGGACGGCCGGAATGGTCTGCAATTCGTTTTGAAGAAGCCGGTTCCGGGACTTGAAGCCGGCGATCAGGTGGAAGTGGTCGGCTTTCCGGGCTTGAGCGGGGCTTCCCCGCTTTTGCACGAGGCCGTGGCGCGCAAGACCGGTCACACCGCTCTGCCGGAAGCAAGAAAGTTGGAATCAAACAATTTAATCCTTGGAGAGTACGACTCGACTCGCGTAAAAGTTGACGGCTTGCTGGTGGGCGTGAGAGAAACGCCGGCAGGCCAGGCCCTCGAGATGCGGAGCGGGGTCCGTGCCTTCATAGCCCGGTTGAATACCCGGCTGGATTCCGTAGATTCGCCGGCCCCGGGCAGCCTTTTGGAACTCGTCGGCGTGTACATAGGCGAGGGAGGCAACCGGGCCATCGGCCAGGATATTACGTCGTTTCAATTGTTGCTCAACTCGCCTTCGGATATCGCCGTGCTGGCCCGGCCACCCTGGTGGACCTTGGAAAAACTGCTGGTCATTCTGGGCGCACTCGCTTGCGTCTTGACGGTCACGGCACTCTGGGTTACGCAACTTCGCCGCAAAGTCGAGCAGCGCACCGCCGAGCTGGAAATCCAAATCCAGGAACGGCAACGGGTCGAGCAACAACATGCCATGGAACAGGAACGGGCGCGCATTGCCCAGGATCTCCACGATGAATTGGGATCGGGGCTCACGGAAATCAGCATGTTGGGGGCGCGGGCGCGTTCGACCTCGGTGTTGCCGGGAACGCGAGGCAGTTATCTCGAGCAAATGAGTGATAAAGCCCGCCAGATGGTCACGGCGCTGGACGAAATCGTTTGGGCCATGAACCCTACTCATGACTCATTGGCTTCCATGATCAGTTATTTCTCCCTCTACGCAGAGCGTTTCCTGGGGCTGGCAAACATCGCCTGGAAACTCGAAGGACCGTTCAAGCCGGATGATTTCGCGGTGGATTCACGGCATCGCCATCAACTGTTTCTCGCGTTCAAAGAGGCGCTGACCAATATCGTGCGGCATTCAGGCGCCACCGAAGTGCAGCTGAACATACAGGTGAAACAGGGACAGCTCTGCCTGAGCATTGCCGATAATGGCCGTGGCTCGGTTCACGACGACCCAACAGAGGGAATGGATGGTGTGACCAATATGCGGGTGCGGATGGAGAAACTTGGCGGCCAGTTTGAAGTGAACAGTAAAACCGGCCAGGGCACGATCGTGCGCTTCGAGCTGCCTTTACGTTAAGAGTATATGACCAGAATCGCCATTGTTGAGGACAACCGCGTCATCCGCGAAAGCCTGATGGAGTTTGTGAAGACGGATACCGAATGCGAGTGCGCGTACGTGTGCGCCACCGCCGGAGATGCCCTCAAGGAGATTCCCCGGCGTCAGGTGGACATCGTGTTGATGGACATTCAACTGCCGGACATTTCCGGCATCGAATGCACGGCCCGGCTCAAACAATTGCTGCCCTCGGTCCAGATCATCATGGTCACCGTTTATGAAGACACCGAACGCATTTTCAAGGCCTTGCGCGCCGGTGCCTGTGGCTATCTTTTGAAGCGTTGCACCCCGGAAGAACTCATTTCCGCCATCCGTGAGGTCCGGCAAGGAGGCGCGCCGATGTCACGCGAAATCGCCCGCAAGGTTATCCTGTCTTTCCAGGAACCGGTCACCGCGGCGGCGGAAGTGGAAGGCCTCTCGCCGCGCGAGCGGGAAATTCTTGAACTGCTCGCCGAGGGATTCCCCAACAAGCAGATCGCCGCGCGCGTCGGCCTCACCGACGGCACGGTGCGCTGGCATCTCCGGCACGTCTATCACAAACTGCATGTGCGTTCACGAACCGAGGCCGCCCTCAAGTTCCTGTCCGGCAAAGCAGAATAGCCGCGGGCAGCCGACCGACTAACGTGCCCGCGCAAAATTGACAAGAACCATACATCTGTGAGGCTAGGCAAATTATTTTTATAGGCAACAATATGGAATGCAGTTACTAAGAGTTAGTTTGGCTCCGACGGAATCAGGATCGAAGGCGCGGTCAGGAGAGCAATTCTCTACGAGTTCAATGTCATCATGAGTGGAGGCGTAGGTTTGAAACTTCCAGTTTTGCTTGTCATCGTCCTGTCGCTTTTCAGCAGCCCGGCGCGAGCGAACACCAATTTCCTGGCTGCGGCTGACTTCTCCCTCCTGGCGTTCTTCGAATCACGTGGCGTTACCTACAAGGACGGCGGACAGGTACAGGACGGGATTCAGATTCTCAAAAATCACGGCATAAATTGTGTGCGCTTGAGGCTTTTCACCAGCAGCGCCGCCCAGGCAAGCGCGGATCCGTACAACTACGGCAATAATCTGAGCTACACGGTGCCGCTGGCAGTGCGGGTCAAGAATGCCGGATTGCTCTTCTCTCTGGATTTCCATTACTCCGATACCTGGGCCGACCCGGGCCATCAAGCCATCCCGTCTGCCTGGACGAACCTGACTTTTTCCCAACTGGTTCAACAAATGCGGACATACAACAGCAATACCATCGTCGCCTTTGCAGCCGCAGGAGCAACGCCCGATTACGTGCAAGTCGGAAATGAAATCACCGCCGGCATGTTGTGGCCCTATGGACAGGTTAACGCTTACACCAGCGGTGGCACACAATGGACCAACCTTTGCCAATTGATAGAGGCGGCAATCCAAGGAATTCAGGACGCTACGAACGCTACGGGCGCTAAAATGCCCGCGATAATTATTCACATTGATCGTGGCGGAGATTGGACTACTACCATGAAGTTTTTTGACAACCTGAACGCGCAAGCGGTTCCATTTGACATCATTGGCGAGAGTTATTACCCGTTCTACCAGGGATCACCGACTAGCTTGAGTAATTGTCTCAACAACGCGGCCGCGCGCTACGGCAAACCGATTATGGTCGCCGAAGATGCTTTCCCCTACACCAACACCTGCCCCTCCGCATGGCTAAGCCAATTATACGGCTATCCTCCCACCATAGACGGTCAAGTCAGTTTCATGGCGACTTTGGCCCAGATTGTAAAAAGCGTGCCCAACCAGCTTGGAGTCGGTTTGTTTTATTGGGGCGCAGAATACCAGTCGGTCAGCGGTGTCAACGAAGCCGGTTTCAATACGGCCTCGTTCTTTGACTCACACGGCAACGTCCTGCCGGTCGCCAGCGCGGTCGGCGGGATGGCCGCCCCGCTGTTGGTGAACGCGTCGCTGCAGGGCTCAAATCTGCGGCTACAGTGGCCGTTCAGTGGCGCCGCTTTACAGTTGATGACCTCGACGGCTTTGTCGCCGCCGGCGTGGTCTTTGGTGACCAATTCGCTCCAGACCACGGGCGCCGTGTTCAGTGTCACCCTGCCGCTGAATAACAACACCTCCAGTTTTTACCGGCTGGCACCGGACTGATCGGCGACTCTTAACGCTCAAATCGCCCGCGCACTTCAAAGTGCCGCCGCAATCAGATCACCCACTTCCCGCGTGCCGTGGCCCATTTTGCCCGCGGCGAGCGACTTGATTTTGGTGTTGATGATTTTTACAACGGCATTTTCAACGGCCGCGCCCGCTTTGGCTTCGCCGAGGAAATCCAGCATCATCCCGGCGGCATTGATGGCCGCGATGGGATTGATGACATTCTTGCCGGTGTATTTTGGTGCGCTGCCACCCATCGGCTCGAACATGCTGGTGCCCTCGGGATTGATGTTGCCGCCCGCCGCCACGCCCAGCCCGCCCTGAATCATCGCCGCGAGGTCGGTAATGATGTCGCCGAACATGTTGTCGGTGACGATTACGTCGAACCACTCCGGGTTTTTTACGAACCACATGCAGGTGGCGTCCACGTGCGCGTAATCGCGTTTTACCGATGGATACTTCACGCCGAGTTGGTGGAACGCGCGTTCCCACAAATCGAAGGCGAACGTGAGCACATTGGTCTTGCCGCAGAGGGTCAGCTGTGCGGTTTTGCCCGCTTTGATGTCCTCCGGTTTGAGGCCGTTCCAGGGTTTCCCGTTGCCCCTCTTTTTCGCCAGCTCAAAAGCATATTTCAAACAGCGGTCCACGCCCCGCCGCGTGTTGACCGACTCCTGGATCGCGACCTCGTGCGGCGTGCCTTTGAATACAAAACCGCCCGAGCCGGTGTAAATCCCCTCGTTGTTCTCGCGCACCACGACAAAATCAATGTGTTCGGGCCCCTTGTCCTTGAGCGGGCAGTCAATAGCCCGATAAAGTTTTACGGGACGAAGATTAATGTACTGCTCCAGTTCGAAGCGCAAGCGCAGCAAAATGCCCTTTTCCAGGATGCCCGGCTTGACCTCCGGATGGCCCACGGCCCCCAGAAAAATCACCTTGAACTTGCGGAGTTCATCCACGGCACTGTCGGGCAGCACTTCGCCGGTTTTGAGATAGCGTTCCCCGCCGAAGTCATACTTGTGCCAGTTCAGTTTGAAGCCGAATTTTTTCGCTGCTACGTCGGATATTTTGACGCCTTCGGCCGCGACTTCCGGGCCGGTCCCGTCGCCGCCAATGAGTGCGATGTCGTAGGTTTTCATGCCGTTTTTCGTCTATGGTCAAAACCAGAGCGTTCATCCTAACATTTTGCCGCCGGGTGACAATGGAATTTTGCATTCGACATTCGCCATCCGAAATTTGAAATTTTGCGTGGTGGCATTGCCTTACAAAATTGCGACGTTGCTATATTGTTTCAGTGAGCGTGACGACGTGCTCCTGCTCGAACGCGCGCAGGAGCCAAACCGCGGATTCTGGAGTCCGTGTGGCGGCAAACTCAAAATGGATATCGGCGAATCGCCCTACACGTGCGCCGGCCGCGAAGCCGCGGAGGAACTCGGCGTCAAAATCCACCCCGCGGATCTGCATTTGACCGGCATTGTCAGCGAACATGGTTATCAAGGCCAGACGCACTGGTTGATGTTCTTGTTTGAAGTGAGAATGAAATTGAAGTCGTTGCCGCCAGCGCATTCCGAGGGAACCTTCCAATTTTTCCCGCGCGCGGCGCTCACGGGCCTGAAAATTCCCCAAACCGACCGGGAACAAATCTGGCCGTGGTTCTGGCAATTCCGCGACGGCTTTTTCGCGGCGCATTGCCATTGCCATCCTGATGGGCGGAACGAGTGGACGCTCGAAGAATCCGCAGTTGCAGCACATCGAATCGGAGACCGTGGACCGGCGGCTCTGGACTGACGCTTATGGATGAACCGATCATAGATTTGCACAGCGACGCATTCTTCATGGGCGACGCGTTGCGTCAGGCTGCCCGGGCCAATGAAGCCGGTGAGGTGCCGGTGGGCGCGGTGGTCGTACGGGAAGGACGCATCGTCGCGCGGGCATTCAACCAGGTGGAGACCCTCAAGGACGCCACCGCCCATGCCGAGATGCTCGCGCTTACGCAGGCCGAGGAGGTGGCAGGTGATTGGCGGCTGACCGATTGCGTGCTTTACGTGACGAAGGAACCTTGTCCGATGTGCGCCGGCGCCATCGTGCACACACGTCTTTCGCGGGTCGTGTTCGGCGCAAGTGACCCGAAGAGTGGCGCGGCCGGCAGCGTGATGAACCTGCTGCAAAACCCGAAGCTGAATCATCGTTGTGAAATCACGAGCGGCGTGCGGGAACCGGAATGCCGCGCGCTGCTGCAAAATTTTTTCGCCCGGCAAAGGCTTCACAAAAAGTGAGAAGGAATCGCCGACCCCGCGCCGATATTTCCAATGGCGGCGCTCCGTCAGGTTCAAGCGATGAGGCGTCTTCCGCAAAAAAAACCAAGGCACCCTTGCGGATGCCTTGGTTCTGTTTTTACCCTAAACCCAACTACAATCCTAGTTCGGGAAGTTATAATACGGGCTGGGGAACGGCGAGCCGTTCGTGGCGTTGATCATGGCCGCCCAGAACGTAGAAGGTGTTGTCTGCTGAACACTCCCATCGGCCAGTCCCATATTGCCAGCCTTCAGGTGCAAATCGGCTGCTGACCAAGCCCATATCTTGCCCTGCGGCCACTGCTGGCCGCCGGTAAAGGTAATTGCCGTGGCGTAAGTACCCGCGGCGGTGGCACTTCCCAGGTTGCGGTCGCCATCCAATACCATTTGCGGATAAGTGTCCGCCGCATCGCCACACACAAAATAACTGATACAGTTGGTGCCGGTGGTGCTGGTCCCTGGAGCAGTTCCCGCCAGTTGCGTAAAGTTCGTGGCGGCTCCACGGCCCGGAGCGTTGTCCGAAGTGCAATACAGCACTTTGGGCGTGCTCAATTCGTTCGACATCACGTTAAATACGTTGGTAATACCCGCGGGAGGCATGGTGGCAAGCGGATTGGCTGCACTAAGCACATCTTCCAGCGCGCCACCTTTTTGGGTGCTGACCGCCATGGGATAGCGATCACCGTTGTCACCTTCCCAGGTTTTGAAGGCCAAGTTGATCTGGTGCAGGTTGTTCACGCAGTTGATGCGTTGTGCCTTGCGCTTGGCGGCGGCGAGCGCCGGCAGCAACATGGCCGCCAGAATGGCGATGATGGCGATCACGACCAGCAGTTCGATGAGTGTGAACGCCTTCTTGTGTTTGAAGAGACTTTTCATAGTTTAACGGATTTGTTTTTTGTTTTGTTCAGACGGCAATCTGTAACCCTTACCGAGAGATTACTCATTGCCAACGCTGACTCTAACGCCTCTTTAGCACCGCCGGTGCCAACCGATTTTTTTGCGAAAATCCCAACAAAACGAAGGGAGGGAATTTGGCAGGAACGCATTTCGCGTGAAATTTTCACGCGCTGCGCGTGAATTTCGCGCGCCTTCCCGAGCCACTTTTCCCGGGAAAACATCATCGAAAACCAACCCGGCAATCAAAAAATGCGAACGGTCCAGCTTGCGGCGAAAGGCTGGTTGACTTTCGCCTCTGGCCGCCGGCAGGCAGGTTTTCCCCGGGGAAATTGGCCACCGGTCAATGTGACAAATCCCCGTTCGTTTAAATGGCTTGCGCTTGCGATAACAAGTTTGAAATGCTCGCGTTTGAGAAAACGCCCGCTGGCATGCGACCGATCAACTCACATCGTTGGAACGTCATCCTGCTTTGCCTGGGTCTGTTGGCGTCTGTCGTTATCACCTATTTCCCGGTGCTCAACAATGATTTCATTTTTTACGATGATCCCGGTTATGTCTTAGAAAATCCCCATGTTCAATCGGGTTTGACCTGGGAAAACTTCAAATGGGCGCTGGTCAGCACTGAGGGTGGCAATTGGCATCCCATGACCTGGCTGTCGCACATGCTGGATTGGCAATTTTTTGGTTTGAACCCTCGGGGACATCACCTCACCAACCTGCTGCTCCACGCGGCGAACACCATGCTGGTTTTCCTGGTTCTGGAAGGGATGACGGGTGCCGTCTGGCGTAGCTTCTTTGTGGCCGCGATTTTCGGTTTGCATCCCTTGCACGTGGAGTCGGTGGCGTGGGTGTCTGAACGCAAGGGTCTACTGTGCACCGCCTTCTCATTGTTAAGCCTTCTCTGCTATAGTTCGTATGCCAGGCAGGCATCGAACCAACAAAACCCTGCGGCAAAACCAGGCTTCCGCTCTCTCGTTCCTGTTTCTCTTGGCATGACGCGCTATTGGTTCGCTTTGCTCCTCTATGCGCTGGGTCTGATGTCCAAACCTATGTTGGTAACTTTCCCTTTTGTGCTGTTGCTGCTCGATTACTGGCCGTTGAACCGCTTCCGGGGCAACAACAGCCTGAAATTGGCGGTGGAAAAAGTCCCTTTCTTTGTCCTCGCGGCCGCCGTCTGTATCATCACCGTCCCCGCGCAAAGGATGGCGGGGGGCGTGCGCACGATGACTACTTTCCCCTTGACGGTCCGCCTGGAAAACGCGCTGGTTTCCTATTGTCGCTATCTCGGAAAATTTTTCTGGCCGGAAAACCTCCCGTTCTTTTATCCGCACCCGGGCCATTGGCCGCTAGCGGAAGTGTTGGGGGCCGGTCTGCTGTTGCTGGTCGTATTCCTCGCCGCCTGGTTGACACGACGCAATCATCCTTATTTCCTGATGGGCTGGTGCTGGTATGTTGGCGTCCTGGTGCCGATGATTGGTCTGGTGCAAGTCGGCTTTCAGTCTATTGCCAATCGTTACACCTATGTGCCTTTGATCGGGATATGCATCTGCCTTGCCTGGGGCGCCTATACTTTGACGCAACGCTGGCGCTACCAATTTCAGGTCTTGCTCCTCCTGGCGGCAGCCGCCATTGCGATCTGTATTCCGGTCACGCGCGTGCAAATCGGTTATTGGAAAAACAGCGAAATCCTCTTTGAATACGCCAGCGTCGTTATCAAAAACAATTGGGTGGCCCACGGCCGGCTCGGCCTCGTTCTCAGCAAAGAAGGCCGGCTGGATGACGCCATCCGCGAATACCGGGAAGCGCTGCGGCTGAAGCCCGACGATGCGGACACGCATTATGATTTGGGCAATGCGCTTTGCCGAAAACAGTTGTGGGACGAAGCCATCAGCCAGTATCGCGAAGATTTGAAACTGAACCCGGACGACGCAGGCGGACACAATAATCTCGGTGTGGCTCTATTCCATAAAGGCAATCTGAACGAGGCCGTGAGCGAATTCCAGGAAACGCTCCGGCTGAAGCCGGATTACGCGGATGCACGTAGAAATCTCGCGGCCGCGCTGCGAGCCCTGAATGCCTCCGCTGCGCCCGCGATTCCCGGCCCAACCCCGGTTTCCCCGCCGCCGCCAAACAGGTGAATGTAATAAAATCCCGCGCTTCCCCTCTGGATAGCTTACCTCGAAATTGAAGGTCGATCTGAATAAAAAGGGGGCGCCCGAGCTCTGTGACGCCCCTCATGCCGGTCCCTAGCTTTCGAGAGAAGGTCAGGAAGGCGGATAAATTTTCAAATTCACGACCGGGTTTCACAACAGCAAAAGGCAAAATCTTATTAACAAACGATTCAACCCTTATTCACATAGTGACCCGCGTCGTTCCCTTGACAGGATGGCGCGCATCGCGAACACTGTGCGACCGTGGCCGAACCAAAAGACAATCTGTTGATGGAAAAAATCGTGTCGCTGTGCAAGCGGCGCGGGTTCATTTACCAATCCTCCGAAATTTACGGCGGTATCAACGGTTTTTGGGACTACGGCCCGCTAGGCGCTGAACTCAAGCGCAACGTCAAGGAACTCTGGTGGAATGACATGATCCGGCAACGCGACAATGTCGTCGGCCTTGAAGCCACCATTATCATGTCACCGCAAATCTGGAAAGCCAGCGGCCACGTGGACACGTTCAGCGACCCGATGATTGACTGTAAAACGTGCAAGGGCCGCTTTCGAGCTGATCAGACAAACGAAATCGCCTGCCCGCAAAAGCCGAGCAAAATGGTTTCTGAATGCCACGGTGAGAAGACCTCCCCGCGCGCGTTCAACCTGATGTTTCAAACCTACGTCGGGCCGGTGCAGGATGACTCGGCCATCGCCTATCTTCGTCCTGAAACTGCCCAGGCGATTTTCGCTCAGTTCAAAAACGTTCTGGAAACATCGCGGCAGAAAGTGCCGTTTGGCATCGCGCAGGTCGGCAAGGCGTTTCGCAACGAAGTCACGCCGCGCAATTATACTTTCCGCTCGCGCGAGTTCGAGCAGATGGAGCTCGAATTCTTCATCAAACCCGACGAAGTCGTCGAAGCGATCGAAAGTGTCAAAAGTTCAGTTTCAGGTGTTCAGCCGGAATCTTCGGAACTGAAAACTGAAAACTTGAAACTCGAAACTTCCGCCAACTGGGGTTGGCGGGAATGGCACAAATACTGGGTCGAGGAACGCATCGCGTTCTACGAAAGCATCGGGCTGCCGCGCACGACGCTGGAGGAATATTGGCAGAAACCGGAGGAACTCGCGCATTATGCCAAAGCCTGCGTCGACATTCTGTTCAAGTTTCCCTTCGGCACGCAGGAACTCGAAGGCATCGCCGCGCGCAGCGATTTTGATTTGAGCCAGCACGAACGTTTCTCCGGCAAGCCGATGGGAGTATTTGATGAGGAACTCCGCGCCGCCTGGCCCAAACTCGATGAAGCCAGGAAAACCGGGCTGTCGCGGCGCTATTTCGAAGCAAGGCTGAAATATCTTACGAAAATGGGCGTCGAAACGGCCAAGGCGGAAGAAGAGGCGAAGGAAGACGCCGCCGGTCTGGCGAAAGGCCAATACGTTCCACACGTGATCGAACCGTCGGCGGGCGTGGACCGTCTAATCCTTGCCTTGATATGCAACGCGTACAGCGAAGTCACCGAAACTGATGACAAGGGCAAATCCGAGACGCGGGTGATTCTGAAGTTTCATCCGCGCGTCGCGCCCATCAAGGTGGCGGTGCTGCCGTTGCTCAAAAACAAGCACGAGCTCGTGAAAAAGGCGCAGGAAGTCCGCGACCTGCTGCGGCCGTGGATGAATGTATTTTACGACGACGGTGGTTCGATCGGCCGCCGTTACGCGCGCCAGGACGAGGCCGGCACACCATTCTGTGTGACGATTGATTTCGACACGCTGGGCGAGAAACCGGAATTGAAGGACACCGTCACGATCCGTTACCGCGACGACGGCAAACAGGAGCGCCTCGCAATTGGCGAATTGTTAAATTGGTTGCTGCCGAAAATCCGCTGATGAGTGACGAGCAAAAAAATCTGGCCGTCCTGGCCCCGCAGCCCAAGCCAAAGCGCGCGCCGACGCTATATTTCATCGTCGCGATCAAATTGATTAAAGGCGGCGCGCTACTGCTACTCGCGCTGGGTGTCTTTTCGCTGGCCAACAGGGATTTGTCGGACACATTCGACCAATTTCTGCGCTGGGTGCACCTTGACCCGGAACGGAGTTTTTTCCAGGGCATTGGCGACTGGCTCGACACCATCACGCCAGCCAATGTGCGGTGGGTGGCCTC
>Ga0335079_10007986_pt1 | contig 12034 bp, 9 predicted proteins | sample Lox_Sample_33_FD_206719 | JGI IMG/M metagenome (GOLD analysis project Ga0335079, IMG submission 206719) | Soil microbial communities from Loxahatchee National Wildlife Refuge, Florida, United States - Lox_Sample_3.3 | ecosystem: Environmental > Terrestrial > Soil > Wetlands | place: USA: Florida... | reverse complement strand
CCAATCAAAACAATTCCCTCAGGGCGTCTCTGGGAGCCAGGACCCGCAGGTCCGGGAAGCGAAGGCCGGTGGAACGGATGTCCGCGACGTTATTCGTAACAATTGCCGCGGCGCCGGATCGTGGTCACTCGTAGCGCAGCGCGACGAGCGGGTCGATCCGGGTAGCCCGGCGCGCCGGAATATAGACCGCGACCCAGGCCACCGCCGCTAGCGTGACCACCACGGCCCCAAATGCCATCGGGTCGCTGGCCTTCACTCCGAACAGCATGCTTTGCAACAGACGCGTCAGGCCGAACGCCGCGGCCAACCCCACCGCCAGCCCGATGCCCGCCAGCGACAGACCCCGCGCGACCACCATCCGCTGCATGGCGCTGCCGCTCGCGCCCAGCGCCACGCGAATGCCGATTTCCTGGGTTCGCTGCTCCACCGAATACGACATCAATCCGTAGATCCCGAGGGCCGCCAGAAGCAAAGCCGCGCCCGCGAAGATCGTCAGCAGCAACATATTGAAATTCTGACGGGCGGTGGAATCGGAGATCACCTGCTCCATGGTCCGGAATCTGGAGACCGGCAACTGGCCGTCTACGGACTGAAACTCGTGCTGGATCGCGGCGGTCAGCGCGGCCGGCTGCATGGAGGTGCGGAGTATCCAACTGAGCGGGATTACCCGGTTGGCGAGCTGCGTCAGTCCATTGGTAATCTGGGCCGCCGGCACATACATCACCGGCTGATTGGAATCCGTCAGCCCGTTTTCGCGCACATTGCCGACGATCCCCACGATCTCGCGCGCGGGCTCGTCGAAATCGGGCCCCAGGCCTTTGCCGATCGTCATGCTGTGGCCGATGGGATCTTCCTTATGCCAGTACTTCTTCGCCATGGCTTCGTTAATCACCACCACGCGTGCGGAGGTCCCGGAATCGTGATCGTCGAAAACGCGGCCCCGCAGCACCGGGATCTTGAACGCCGAGAAGTAATGGGCCGAAACGGATCGCCACTGTTCATCTCCGTTGTACGTATCGCCCTTGGCGGGCGTTTTGCCGGCGATGTTGAAAGGCATGTCGATGCCGCCTTCGATCGGCAGCACGATCGCGCTCGCGGCGAATTGCACACCCGGCAGGCTCTCCAGGCGCGCCGTCATCTGCCGGATCAGGTTGCCGGCCTTCGCGGTGGTGTCGTACCGCCCGCCGGAAAGCGAAGTCTGCAAGGTCAAAACGTTGTGCGGATCGAATCCCGGATTCACCGCCCGCAGGCCGGCGAACGTGCGGATCAGCAGCGCCGCGCCCACCAGCAGAATCACCGCCAGCGCAATCTCGCTGACCACCAGGAAGCCGCGCGCGCGGTTCTGATGGCGGCCCGTTCCCGCGCGCCCGCTGGTGTCCTTCAGCACGGAATTCACATCCAGCCGGGAGACGTGCACGGCCGGAAAGAGTCCGAACAAGACGCCCGTGGCGAAGGCCACGGCCAGCGTGAAGCCCAGCACGCGCCAATCGAGCGCGGAAACCCCCGTCGAGGAATGCAGGCTGTTGCTGATGCGCGGCAGGTCGCCGGGAGCGATGGCCAGCAGCGCCCGCACGCCCCACGCGCCGACCGCAAAGCCAAGCGCGCCTCCGGCCAAGGCCAATACCACGCTCTCGGTCAGGAGCTGCCTGACGATGCGCAGGCGGTTCGCGCCAATGGCGGTGCGGATAGCCATCTCCTTCTGCCGCGTGGATGCCCGCGCAAGCTGCAGGTTGGCGACGTTCGCGCAGGCGATCAGCAGCACGAAACCGACCGCTCCCAGCAGGATCATCAAAGGCAACTTCACATCGCCCACCTGCGCCTCCTGCAGCGGCATCACGGCGACGCTCTCGGTCTTGTCCATCCACTTGGGGTTGGCCTGGCGGAACCGCTCGCCGACGATCTTCATCTCGGCTTTGGCGGATGCCAGGGTGGCGCCCGGCTTCAACCGGCCGGCGACCAGCAGGTAGTGGCCCTGGTTGACGCTGTTCGGATCGGCCTGCAAGGGAATGAAGATATCCGCCGGCGGATCGGACTGGAAGGTGGCCGGTAGAACTCCTACCACCGTGGTGGCCTCGCCGCCGATCAGGATAGGCGTGCCAACCAGCCGCAGGTCGCCGCCCAGGCGCCGGCTAAAGAGTGGATAGCTGATCACGGCGACTTTTGGCCCGCCGGGCAGATCCTCTTCCCGAGTGAAGGTCCGGCCCAGCACGGGAGAAACGCCGAAAACACGGAAAAACCCGGCGGAAGCGTGGATGCCTTTCACCTGCTCGGGACGGTCGCTGCCACCGACGTTCATCCCCGGACCGACGAAATCATAAGCCGCCATGGCCTCGAAGACATCGTTCTTCTTCCAGGCATTGAATTTCGGGATGGAGCACGAATTGCCGTAGCCGCCGGGGAAACCGCGGACCACCTGCATGATCCGGCCGGGCTCGGGATAGGGCAGCGGTTTCAGCAGAACTACGTTGATTACCGAAAAGATCGCGGTGTTGGCGCCGATGCCCAGCGCCAAAGCCGCGATGGCGATGGCCGTGAAACCGGGACTCTTGCGAAACACGCGAAAGGCCTGCCGCAAATCGGCCAGTACGCTCTCCATGCTTTCGGTTACGGTCCGGGAGTTCGCGGAGTTCCATTATTTTTGGGAACAATACCGTGATCCTCATGCATCGGTGGAACAACTAGGAGCTTGTTGAAAGACGCGGCCGGGGTACCGCTCCCTGATGTCGCGGCTCAGTAAGTTCTCGCCAAATCGAGGCGCCGTTTCAGAGGGGCGTGCGTCAGCAAGCGGTGCCGCGCCTTCCTCACCATCCTCTTAAGCTTGCGCCACGCCGGTGCGGCGATCGCAAATGTCCTGGCTCCAGCGGGTACGCTAGAGCGTGGGCCACCGGGCCTCTGCCGTTGCGGCCTCCCTACCGCGCTATGCGCCCGGCTTCACCTTTTTCGCAAACTTGTGGCGGAACTTCTGGACCTTGGGCGCCACGACGTACGCACAGTAGGGCGCCCGCGGATTGTGAGCGAAGTACTCCTGATGGTAGTCCTCCGCGCGGTAGAAGGTGGACGACGGCTGGACCTCCGTCACAATGGGATCGTGAAACGCCGCGGCCGCCGTCAATTCGCGGATCAGTTGTTCGGCAGCCGCCCGCTGCGCTTCCGTGTGATAGAAAATAGCGGACCGGTACTGCGTTCCGACGTCGTTGCCCTGCCGGTCGCGGGTAGTCGGGTCGTGTATGGCGAAGAAGACTTCCAGGATGTCGCGGAACGAAACGACTGCCGGATCGAAGGAAACTTGCACCACCTCGGCGTGGCCGGTGCGGCCGGTGCAGACATCGCGGTAGGTTGGATTCGGCTGGCGGCCGCCCATGTAGCCCGACTCCACCGAGAGGACCCCTTCCATTTCGTCGAAGACCGCTTCCAGACACCAGAAGCATCCGCCGGCCAGGGTGGTGGTTTCCGGTTCAGACATGGTCACCACATTATCACGCCGGCACGCGCGCGCGGCTACGGCGCGGGCCGTTTGCGATCCGGGATGATCCAGAGATACAGTTTCCGGCCGTCGACCTCGATCTCCCGGGCGGGCTTCCAATCGCCCATGTCGAAGCTGTGGGAGACCACCCGCGTGCCCGCCTTCAAATCGCGCAGCAGCTTGGGCTTCAGCCGCAGATTGACGCTGGGCAAGAGATAGAGCGTCACCACGGTGGCATCGTCCATCGTGGCGTTGAACAGATCGCCCTCGCGGAAACTGACCAGGCCGGTCACACCGGCCTTCCGGGCGTTCTCATTGGCTTCCTTGATGCGATCGGGATTGAGGTCCACGCCGACACCGCGCGCTCCGAAGTCTTTGGCCGCGGCGATCACAATGCGCCCATCTCCACAGCCCAGATCGTAAACCACATCGCCCTTATGCACGTCCGCCAGTTTCAGCATGCCGTTGACGATGGATCCCGGCGACGGCACGTAGGGCACATCCAGTTCGTGGACACGCTCGCTCTGCGCAAGAATGAGCGGGGCGCTTGCCAGGGCCAGCGCCAGGAACAGACCACCGGGCTTTGCAGGCCGCATGCGTACAGTCTACTCGATAGGGCACGGATCAGCCAGCCATTCGCGATCGAACAATGTTAGGATTCATCCGATGTGGCAACAGAATTACACGCCGCTGGCCGGCGGCCTGGCGCTTTCCGCACTCGTCGCGGCCATCCCCATTTTTGCGTTGCTCTACCTGCTGGGGATCCGGCGCAAGCCCGCCTGGACGGCATCGCTGTTCGCGCTGTTCGCGGCCGCGGTCGTAGCTGCCGCTGTTTATCGCATGCCGGCCGCGCCATTGGCGGCGTCGATTCTGTACGGGGCCGCCTTCGGGCTGTTTCCGATCGGCTGGGTCGTGTTCAGCGCCATTCTCCTGTATCGGGTGACGCTGGAGAGCGGCAAATTTGAGATCGTGAAAGACTCCGTCGGACGTCTCACGGACGACCGCCGGCTGCAAGCCCTGCTCATCGCGTTTGCTTTCGGCGCGTTCATCGAAGGCGCCGCGGGGTTCGGTACTCCGGTGGCGGTGGCGGCCGCGATGCTCACCGGTCTGGGCTTTTCGCCGTTCTATGCCGCGGCGATTTGCCTGTTGGCCAACACGGCGCCGGTGGCTTTCGGCTCGATTGGAATTCCCGTGGTGACGCTGGCGGCCATCACCGGCCTGCCTCTCGACCGGATCAGCGCCGGCGTGGGACGCATCTGCGCGCCGGTTTCACTGATCGTGCCCGCTTACCTGATTGCCGTCATGGGCGGATGGAAGGCCCTGCGCGGCGTTCTGCCGGCGGCGGCGGTTTGCGGAATCGTTTTCGGCGGCGTCCAGTTGCTGGTCTCCAACCTCGTCGGCCCGCAATTGACGGATATCCTGGCATCGCTGGCGGCGATGGGTGCGCTGGTCGCGCTGTTCAAGCTCTGGAAACCGCGCGATCGTTTCACGCTGGAGGGACCGCACACTCCTCCAGCGCCGCACCCACAACACTCCGCCGGCGCCTTGCTGAGCGCCTGGGGACCTTATGGCCTGCTCGTGATCTTCGTGCTCCTCTGGGGCTACAAGCCGGTGCAAACGCACCTCGGCAGCGCCAACCTGGTTTTCAACTGGCCCTGGCTGCACAACGCGATTCAGCGCATGCCGCCGGCGGCCGGTAAGCCCGCCCCGTATCCGGCCCTGTACACCTTCAACTGGCTCGGCGCCTCGGGGACGGCGTGCCTGCTTGCGGCGATCGCCTCGGCGCTGTGGGTGAGGATGCCGGCCCGCCGGTTCGCGCGTGTTTTCGCGCACACCGTGCGGCAGTTGTTGCCCGCGGAAGCGACTCTGGCGACCGTTTTGGGACTGGCATTCCTGATGAACTACTCCGGCGCCACCGCCACGCTGGGACTGGCCTTCGCCGCCACCGGCACGCTGTTTCCCTTCTTCAGCGCGCTGCTGGGGTGGCTGGGCGTTTTTCTTACGGGCAGCGATACCTCCGCCAATGCCCTGTTCGGAAACCTGCAAGTGGTCACCGCTCATAAGCTGGGGATGAACCCGGTGCTGATGGCCGCCTCCAATTCGAGCGGCGGAGTGATGGGCAAGATGATCAGCCTCACCAGCATTGCGGTGGCTTCGGCGGCCACCGGCATGAAACGGGAAGACGAATCCAGCCTGTTCCGCTTTACGCTGCGGCACAGCGTGTTGCTGGCGGCGCTGATCGGACTGATCGTGGCGTTCTACGCGTACGTGGCGCCGCAATTCGCTCCGTAGCAGGAGTCACTCGTTCCGGCGGCCCCGCCGTGTTCCGCGGAACGCCAACAACGGCATCCTGGCCGCGGCCGTCGCGCAGAAGGAACCCGCGGCCTCCGGAGAAACCTAAAGTCCAGTTCCGGCGTCTTCTTTGGTATAGTTTAGCTGGCTGAGGTATGTCTATGAGATCCTGGAACAATTTCCCGGTTTTGCTTTTCGCGGCCGCCGCGCTTTTCGCGTGGCCGGATTTATCGCTGGGCCAGGAGCAGGAAGGTCCCACCAAGGATGTCGACAAGACCGTGGCGCCGCCGCGCCAGCCGGCCGGCGAGCCGGTGGAAGCGCCCATCCCGTCCAAGCTCAGCAAGAAGGCCCAACCCGATGTCCCGGTGAACCTCCCGAGTTTCAAGAGCAATGTGGACGTGGTAAGCGTGGACGTGGCCGTGCTCGATAACAAAGGCCACTTCATTCCCAACATCCCGCGGGGGAATTTCCGCGTCCTCGAAGACAACGTGCCGCAGCCCATCAAGTCCTTCGGCAAAGGCGAAGCGCCTATGACGGTGTGCCTGCTGATCGAGTTCAGCGCCCGCTTCCAACGCTACTGGAGTTCGACCTGGTATCAGACGCTGCAGGCCTCTTATGGATTCCTGCAGACGCTCAAGCCGGACGATTATGTCGCCGTAATCGCCTACGACATGCGCGAGGAAATCCTCTCCGACTTCACCACGGACAAGCGCCAGACTTACGAAGCGATGCAGCGTTTGCGCATTCCCGGCTTTTCGGAATCTAATCTGTTCGACGCCCTGGCCGACACCGAGGACCGCATGTCCAAGATCGAAGGGCGCAAGGCGATCGTGCTGATCGCCTCGGGTATCGATACGTTCAGCAGGCTGACCTTCGACAAGGCCCGCAAGGCCGTGCAGGATGGCGGCGTTCCGGTCTACGCCATCGGGTTGATGCAGGCCCTGCGCATCATGATGGAGCCGCGCATGGGCCCGATCCAGCAAATGGACTTTTTACAAGCCGACAACGAGATGAAGACCTTCGCGGCGGAGACCGGCGGCATGGCGTTCTTTCCGCGCTTTTTCGGAGAGTTCCCGACGATTTACCAGGCCATCTCCCAGGCCCTGCGCAACCAATACTCGCTTGCCTACGAACCTTCCAACAAGGCGCGCGACGGCAAATTCCGAAAGATCAAGGTGGAGCTCGTAAACCCGGCCACCAACGAACCTCTGCGCGTCACCGACGAGAAGGGCAAGCCCGTCAAATACACGATCGTCGCCAAGGCCGGTTACACCGCTCCGCGCGAAGTGGAATAACGCACTGTTTGTCAAGCGCTCGATCTCGCCTTTTTGCAACCCGATGCAAATGGGTTGACACTCGCATTACAGGTTTGTTACTCTCGCCTCCGTTAGCATGAAACACCCGCTGGCCCCGTTGCCTGATAAAGTTCCCGAAATCCTGCTGGTGGACGACAACCGGCAAGGGCTGATTGCCCGGAGATCCCTGCTGCAGGAGTTAGGCTACAGCATCTCCACGGCTAATAGCGGGGAAGAAGCTCTGGAGCTTTTCACCACGCGGAGGTTCGACATCATCGTGACGGACTTCAAGATGCCGCGCATGGATGGCATCGAGTTGATCCGCCGCATTCGCGGTTCTCAATCCGATGCGCGAATCATTCTGCTGTCCGGCTTCGTGGAGCCGCTCGGTTTGACCGAGCAATCTACCGGCGCCGATGTCGTGATTCTGAAAAGCGCCGGCGAGGTCGGACACTTGACTCGCTCCGTCAAACGCTTGCTCAGCAAACCGCCGGTACGTAAGCCGCCGTCTTCGGCCGACGCCTCCGCCAGATCGCGCGTCAAAGCCTAGGCGCCGGTGTCGCGCGCTTTTCAGCGGAGCCGCCGGCTGCACGCGGACAGTCCTTCGCAGATGTCCGGCGAATCCGGCAAACGGAAGCTGCGCCCGGCCTCGACCGAGCGGGGCTGAAGTCCCGCGGCTGGCTGAAGACGGTGGTGGGAAAGAGCGTTGCCCGCTTCCCGGCGCGAGCGTCCCGGCATCCGTGGCGGACCGCCCCGGTCCGGGCGCGCTGAAGCGGGCGCCACCGGTCCGAGTACACTGTAATAGTGCTCCGGTTCCGCCGCGCCCTTCTGCTCCTTGCCATGTCGTTCGCGCTTCCGGGAGCCGCCGTGCGCAAATCGGCGCCGCCCAACCAGACCCGCCAGCCGGTCTTTGTACGGCGCTGGATGAAGGCTCTGACCCTGCGCGAAAAGGTGGCGCAGTTGGTCTTCATTCCGTTTCATGGCGCGGCCCCCAACACCCGTTCGCGCGAGTATCGGCAATTCCTGAAACTGATCCGCGACACGCGCGTGGGCGGCATGGTGCTGGTGAACTGGAGCCACGGCCGGGTGACCCAGAAAGCCCAGCCGCACGCCCTGGGGGCCTTTCTCAATCGCATGCAGAGGCTGGCGCGCGTGCCGCTGCTGGTGGCCGGAGACTTCGAGCGCGGCGCTTCCATGCGGGTGGATGGAACTACGGTGTTTCCGCAGGCCATGGCGTTCGGCGCGGCCGGCGATCCCGCGCTCACGCGTTTCGAGGGCCAGGTCACGGCTCGCGAGGCGCGCGCCGCCGGCGTCCAGTGGATCTTCTTCCCGGTCGCCGACGTCAACAACAATCCCGATAACCCCATCATCAATATTCGCTCGTACGGAGAGGATCCCAAAACGGTCTCGGCGCACGTCGCGGCCTTCATTGAAGGCGCGCGCGCCGATCCGCATTATCGCGTGCTGACTACCGCCAAACATTTTCCCGGACATGGCGACACCGCCGTGGATACGCACGTCAATATGGCGGTGATCGCCGCCAGCCGCGAGCGCCTCGAGAGCGTGGAGCTGCCGCCGTTCCGCGCCGCCATACAGGCCGGCGTGGATTCCATCATGACCGCGCATATCGCAGTTCCCGCGCTGGCGCCCGCGGATGTGCCGGCCACCCTGTCCCCTGCCATCCTCACCGGCCTGCTGCGCGGGGAGTTGGGCTTCAAGGGGATCGTGGTCACCGACGCCCTCGAGATGGGCGGCGTGGCCAAAGGCTACAGCAGCGGCGAGGCCGCCGTGCTCGCGCTCGAAGCCGGCGCCGACGCGCTGGTGATGCCGCCCGATCCGGAAGCGGCCATCAAAGCCGTGGTCGCCGCGGTGCAGAGCGGACGGCTCACGCGCGCGCGCATCGACGAGAGCGTGGCGCGCCTGCTGGCCGCCAAGGAGCGCGTTGGCTTGGACCGCCGCAGCACCGTCGATTTGGAGGCGATCAGCGACCAGATCGACATGCCGGAGGACCAGGATCGCGCCCAGGAGATCGCCGACCGCGCCGTGACGTTGGTGAAAAACGAAGGCGGCATGCTTCCCCTGCGTACGCCCGCCAAAACCTGTTTCCTGACGCTGGCCGAGAGCCGCTATTCCACCGCGGGCCAGGAGTTCGTCCAGGAGGTGCGCCGCCGCGAGAAGGGCGCTGGCCTGTTTTCACTGGATGCGTCCATGACCGCACCGGAGCTCGCCGCCGCCGTGCAAAAGACTGCTCCGTGCGATAGCCTTGCCGTGGCGGCCTTCGCGTCGGTGGCGGCCTACCGCGGCGACACGGCGCTGGGCGGAGAGTTGCCCGGGTTGCTGGATTCGCTGTTCGCCACCGGCAAGCCCGTGGTATTGATCGCGATGGGCAATCCGTACCTGGTGCGCAGCTTTCCGAAGGCCGCGGCGTTCCTGCTGACCTTCAGCACCGTGCCTCCATCCGAGGCGGCGGCGGTGAAGGCGCTGTTCGGCGAGATCCCCATTCGCGGGCATTTGCCTGTTTCCATACCCGGCGTGGCGAAGCTCGGAGAGGGCATCCAACTGCCGGCCTCGCGGGCGCCGTGATGCTGGTCCGGAAATTCAAATTCAGGCGCTGTAAGGAAACGGGCGGTTATCGTTGGATCGCAACCTCGGAGATCGAACGTCCGGGGTTCTACCGTGGGTTCACGGCGGTTGGCAAGACCCTCGCGGACGTCCAGGAGTTTGCCGCTCTGGTGCGTTGGTGCGAACGAACCGGGAAGCTGGAATACTTGTCGGAAATGCATCCACCCGAATTCGAGGATCGGCTGCAAACCACCTGGGGTGGCGATTGGTATCCGCAGAAGAGAGCCGTCTGCGCGCCGCCCTAGGCGCTTGTTGAAAGACGCGTCCGGGGAATCGCTTCTTCCACGGCCGCGGCTCTGTAGGTTGTTGCGAAATCGAGGCTCTGCAGCCGTGCGCGTCAGCAAGCGATCCCGTGCCTCTTCCACAAACTCCCAGGTGATTTGTCTGCGGACCCGGCAAGGTATCGGGTCATCGTCGCGCGTCCGAGACGAGAATCGGGTTTGACCGGCCGGGTGGGAGTGTTTGATAATAACGGTTCTGTCGGGGCCGGCTGTGCCACTTGAAATACGCAGCCGCGCGCGCTTTCTCCGGCCTGCATAAACTCATGATTCGCGGCGTTACGTTGCTGGTGCTGCTGTGCATTCTGTCGCGATGCACGTTCGCGGTACAGAGCAACAAGAAGAGAAAAGCCCGCAAGCCCGCGCCTGCAGCGTCGCGGAGCAAGCCCGCCACCGCGCCGGGCGCGGCCGCAACCGCCCACCGGCGTAGCTCCAGGCGCATGCCGCGCATGCCCATCTTCGATCCGACAGCTGGCGACAACGTGGATGGGGACGACCTCGCGGTGCGCCGCGCCGCGGTCGAAGCGCTGGGCCCCTACAATGGCACCGTCGTGGTGGTCGATCCTCAAACCGGCCGCATTCTCACCATCGTGAATCAGAAGACGGCCCTCGAAAGCGGTTTCACTCCCTGCTCCACCATCAAGCTGGTCACTGCCTTCGCCGCGCTCCACGAGGGGCTCGTGGAACGGAATACGCCGCTGCGCCTTACGCGCCACACCAGCCTCGATCTCAGCAGTGCCTTGGCGCATTCCAATAATCCCTATTTCAAAATTCTCGGCAACCGCTTGGGCTTCGACCGCGTGCTGAGCTACGCCCGCCAATTCGGGCTTGGCGAAAAGGCCGGATGGGACATCGAAGGCGAGCGTCCGGGCGTCCTGCCTCCGGCCCCTCCGCAATACGGCGGCGTGGGAATGATGACCGCCTACGGCGAAGGGATCCAGTTGACGCCGCTGGAGCTGGCCGCGCTGGTCTCGGCCATCGCCAACGGTGGCACCCTCTACCATCTCCAGTACCCGCGCAGCCCGGAAGAGATCGAACACTTCGTCCCGCGCGTCAAACGCCAGTTGGATATCACGCACTGGATCGACGACGTCAAAGTGGGCATGCGCGCCGCCGTGGATTTCGGCACCGCCCACAGGGCCGGCTACGACCCCATGCAGCCCATCTTGGGAAAGACCGGCACCTGTCACGATTCCCGTGCTCTCAACCACCTCGGCTGGTTCGGTTCCTTCAACGACGTGGAGCGCAATCAGTTGGTCGTGGTGGTCCTGCTGACGGGCGGCTGGCGGATTAATGGCCCGATTGCCGCCGGCGTCGCCGGCTCCATTTATAAGCAGCTTTCCCAAGAGAACTTCTTCGCCCGCACCAATCTCGTCTCCACCCAGATCTGCTGTTCCCGCTAAACGTACTAGGCCGTCCGTCTCAGTTCCTAACGGCCGGCTTCGCGCACGGTATGGTCTCTCTTTAGCCTGCCGGCTAGACGCCCGTCAATTCCATTGCCCGGCGTATCGCATTGCAGAATCTACAGAAGGCGCGAGTTCCCCGCGTAATCGAACTGCGAAGTGGCCCGTCGCGGCGCGGGTACGCGCTGCGGATCGTCAGCCGTGCGAACCGTCTGAAGATATGGCCGGTCGTTCCCCTCATGGTTAGCGCTCTGCCGATATCCATCGGTAACAGAGTACCTTTTCGAGCCCGGTACCGGTGGTGCTTCTGTGACTTCTAACTCACGCAGAATCATTTACATCGCCAAGGAGTTCGACGTACACTCGGTCAGGTTGATGGATCGCGGAAGTGATTCAAGGATGCGGCAACAAGCTTTGGAAGGAGCGGAAATGAAACCGGTGGCTAAGACTAAGAACAACGAATCCGAACGAGGTTCCTATCTTCTGGAAGCCTCGCTGGTCACTCTATTATTGTTCGGACTCATGTTTCTGCTGGTCGATCTGTCGCTGGTCCTGTTCACGAAAGCGACCCTCGAAGCTGCCGTGCGGGAAGGCGTGCGATTCGCCATCACAGATCAGCTCGCGGCCAATCAGTCCTATCTGAATGACTCGATCAAGCAAGTAGTGCAGCAGCATGCGCTG
>Ga0335079_10007984_pt1 | contig 12035 bp, 10 predicted proteins | sample Lox_Sample_33_FD_206719 | JGI IMG/M metagenome (GOLD analysis project Ga0335079, IMG submission 206719) | Soil microbial communities from Loxahatchee National Wildlife Refuge, Florida, United States - Lox_Sample_3.3 | ecosystem: Environmental > Terrestrial > Soil > Wetlands | place: USA... | reverse complement strand
GAGTGCCTGGCTGCCTTTGGCTCGCCGGTGCTGCCGGAGGTCAGTATCGTGAGACTGCTCGCCCCGCTCCATTTCTCCTCACCCTCAAGTTCATGCAATCCGAACGAAGCATTCCCGCCACTCGCTGAATCGGCCAGCAACGCCCCCAGCTTCAGCTTTCCTGCCATCTGCAGCATGTCTTCAAGCGGGAGCCGTGAATCGAACAGAAACGAATCGCACTCCAACTTGTCCAAAGCTGCCAGCGCCGCGTAACTCGTGGCCGAGGGATGCAGCGCCAACCCAACCCGCCGCCGCGCCAGAGTCGAGTGCACTTGCAGAATACGGCCAGCCTGCTCGCGAAGGTCCCTCCAGCTGGTCCCGCCCAAGCGAGTGACGACCGCTGCCTGGCCTTCCGGCAGTGCTTGTTCGAAGATGAGCTTGCTTAGCATGCTGCGCTGATTCTGCAGGTCAGTCGTAGAGAGCCGCAAGATCACTGAGGGTCTTGATCTGGTATTCGGCTCCAGTGGCAAACGGATCCTTGCCGGTAATCTCTTCCATGCGGATGACGGCTTGGGCAAAGTCCAGCGATTCCAGACCGAGCTGGTCCAGCACGGTATCTGCAGCCAGCGCGGGCGCAGTCAGGCCCTTGGCCTTGAATATCTCGAGCAGCACCTCGGCAATTCGACTCTGGCTGTCGGTGGCGATCATGCAATCCTCTTCTGAGTGGCTTTAGTTGTCACTGGTTTTCGGCTGCGGCCTTGCAGCACTTCGCGTACCCGCCGCTTCAGCGAAAAGGCATACGGCAGCCAGCGGTAAGCACCCGCCAGCTTCAAGCGGAACTCGATCGGCCAATCGGTAGGAGCCGTGCCCGCGCGCCCACTCACAAATTCCGCCCGCTCCGAGAAAGCATAAACCGGCAGCGCCGAAAACACGCGTGTATAACCGGCTTCCCGGCAAGCCGCGACGACTTCCTCATTGAATCCGCCATACGGAAAGCTGAGCGATGTGACCGGGCGTCCCGTGATCTGCTCGAGCTTTACCCGCGACCCAGCCAGTTCCTGATTCAGCGCCGCTCCAGTCATCTTGGACAGCAGCGGATGATTCATAGTGTGTGAACCCACTTGCACCCGTTCCGGACGCAGGTCCCGCAACTGCTCCGCCGACATAACCCTTTCATTTCGCGTGTCGTCGCCGCCGAGATGCTCCCAAGCGCGGTTGCCGCCCAGGGCCTCGGTCACAATGAACAGCGTCGAAGGGATATCCCGTTTCTCTAGCTCGGGAAGCGCGTTTCTGACAACGTTTTCAAATCCATCGTCGAAGGTGACCGCTGCGAAGTGTCCGCGTTTGCCGGGCAGCACATCCACGTCCGCGCGCACTGGCTTTGCTGTCTTTATTAACCAGTCCATTTGGCTGGCGAATAACTGCCGTTCGGTGTCACTCACCGAGTGGTAGGCCAGCACCACGCAGGTTGCGCGTCCGCCGCCAAACAACCGGGCCATGCCACCGCGCAGCCAGTCCACAAACCTGACCAGTAAACTCACCAACAAGTTAAATACTCTCTTCGGCATCCAGTATTGTCCTTTGATTTTACGTGCTCACTTCCAGATCGTCTCTCGGCCAGAAAGCCTTGCCAGTTGCTGGGTTTGGAGATATCGAATCAGTTCCGGATCGTCCACCCGCGGAGCTTTCTCCAGAAACGCCGCGACATATCCATACATCAGCGCCAGCGATCCCACCACATACGGCCGCTGCACCACGCGGGCTCCGCACTTCGCCAGCATGAACAGCGGATGGTACCCGCAAACATAATCCGTTTTTCCGTTCTTCGCCAACCCGCCCCAGCGTCCGTACGCCGCCCCGGTCCAGCGGTGGTGCTCAATCTCGAGATCGGGAAAGCTTCGCGTGCTCCAGCCGAGCATATTGGCCTTCACCTCATCCAGCGTGTCCGAACCCGGACCCACCCACAGTCCGCCCAGCGCGTCCCAGCACTGCCTGCGATATACCTTCGCTCCTCCGCGCACGTGAAAGGTCGGATGTCCTTCGACCGTCTTCCGCCCGTTTTCCACGTGATATAAGAAACCGCCTCCGATACCCAGCCGCGGATCGTCGGCAAACTTCCCGAACACGCCCTCGAAATACTCTGGTGCGAACGATAGATCGCCATCCATTTTCGACATGAATTCCCAATCCCGGCAGGTCAGGGCATCGAACCCGGAATAAAACGCCTCAATAATCCCGGCGCCCCACTTCCGGTATCCGCGATCCTCCCGGTGCACCGCCCGGATCCAGGAATATTGCCGCGCATACTCTTCAATGATCTGCCCCGTCCGGTCCTTCGAGCCATCATTGACGACCACATATTCCACCGGACGCACCGTCTGCGCGACCATGCTCTCGATGGTGCGCCGGATGTACTCTTGCTCGTCGCGAACCGGGGTCACCACCACATATCTTTTCTGCTTCGGATTCATTCAGGAAGTAGTTTCAGCGGCTCGCCCATATCTTCGGCAAGGCCAGGGCATCGCCCGATGGCAACGCCGGTGTCATCTCCTCTCTCGTATCCCCGACTGGCACCTCGTCAACCTGCGACTCTCTTGATTTCCATACCCTCGCGGCCGAGACATACGCCGCCGAAATCATCGCCAGCACCAGGAACCATCCGATCCGCGACTGATCGAACAGGTTTACGCCAAAAAATCCCACCAGGTAAGCAAACAGCGACGCCCCCAGGAACCAGACCATCCATTCCCGCTTGGTGCCTTCCACCAGCCGTCGCGCCTTGCCCACCCTGGCGCACGCCCGGGAAATCAGCGTAAGGAACAGGGCGAAGGCCCCCAGTCCGCCCACTTCACCGATGCTCACATACTGATTCTGCTGGTCCCACAGGTCGAATCCCCAGTTCGCAGCGTCCTTGGTCCCAATCAGCCACCAATCGCTGAAATGGGTAATGAACTGGTCGATGAGTTCTGCCCGGTGATAGCCAGAAGAGCCGCCCGTGAGATCAATATGTGCGATCGCGAACCAAACCGGTGCCTTCATGGCCAGGTGCAGCGCAATGATCGCCACCACGAGTCCCCAACGCACCTGCCGCATCTGTTTGCGAATCGGCCACAGGCAGATGGCGAACACCGCGGCCACGTATGTCAGCAACGGCGTGCTGGAGTTCGAGCAGATGGTCATAACCGTGCACCCAGCTACTCCTACAACCGCCAGCACCTTGGCCTTCGCATTCTTCCACAGAATCAGAAACAGCGGCAGCATCGCTGCCGCAAACACTCCCGCGGTAAGCGAGTGCTGGAAAGCGCCTTGGGAGCGAATCTTGTCCAGGCGAACTTCCGGGGTCAGATTGACCCCGCCGAGCAGCCCAAAGATATTTTGAGTGGTCAGTTGCTCCCGGACCATGCCGATCGACAGGACGACCGTGATCACAGCCAGACACTTCAGAGCCCGATAAAGGTCTGCCTCATCCTGGATCAGGGCCCGCACTAGAAAGTATCCGCCGAGAAAATCGATGAGATAGCCGAACTGGTTGTTGATCGCGTCCATCTCATGGTAGAGCAGGATGAAGCAGATCGCCTGCAGCAGCACGTAACCCAGGAAGGCCTTGTCGATGTTATTGAAGCCGCCTCCCAACACTTTGCCTTTAGCACTGAACTTGATGACGGTAAGTCGCGCCAACCCGCACAGAATCACAATCCTCAACACCAGCCAGTGAACGCCGCCGATCACCAGTTGCTGCCCCAACGGAACCAGAAACGCGAACGTCAGAAATGGAATCAGCAGGTATTTCCTCGGCAGCACAAACATCAGCACCCCGGCGAGAATCAGCGCCACCAGCACCGCCGGGTGCAGAATCGACGCGCTTGCCCCTCCGCCGAAGATGTGATCTTGTCCGGGAACCCCGTCTGGCATGATCGTAGCGCCTGTTTACCGAGTCTTCTGGAAAACTGCGTGAATGCTCTCGCCGTCTCCGGCGAGTCCGGCAAGACCGTTCAACACCGGGAGAATGCTCAGCCGGAAACCCTTGCGGACAATTCTCCACGGGAGGCTCGGCCGGCCGGTTTGAGCCAACGGCAAGCGAGCAATACCAAGTCTCGCGCACACCTCATCCAGCACGTAGCGCGTGCTGTATTCGATGAAGACCTCGCGATGTGTGGTTACCGACACTTCCCCCAATCCTACCGATTGCGCCAAATTGCCCAGCGACTTCGGCGAGAACTGATAGAGATGCCTCGGCAATTCCAGAGCGTACCAATAGGATTTGAAAATGCGCGCGCCGGCAGAATCGATGTTGGGCATCATGGTGTAGAAAATTCCGCCCGGCTTCAGCCAATTCGATACCCGTTCCAGAACCTCGCGTGGATGATAGAGATGTTCAAACACATGGAAACAGGTGATTGCGTCAAAACTCTCCGCGGCAAACGGAGCATCCAGGATGTCTCCTACGAAAACCTGAGCCCCGCACCGCGCCTCGGCTTTCCGGGCCACCTCGTCTGACATCTCGATGCCATGAAGCTTCCACGCCGGACTCTTCATCGACGTCAGGAACCCACCAGCGCTACAGCCAAGGTCAAGAATCGAACCGCCAACCTTATATTTCAGCAGCGTATTCCGCCGTTCCCGCCAGTGGCTTGGATCCTCTCCCGCACCGCCGATCCACCGGTCATAGTCAGGCCCGTAGTGCTGCCCCATCTCCTGGGGGCTCGGGGGAGCGTCGAGCCAAACCAATGAGCAGTTGCCGCAGCGCCGCAAAGTATAGTCCCGGGCGCGGCCGTGAAAGCGGTCACGAGCGACCAGAAAAACATCCGCTTTCGAACTGCCACAGCCTGAACAGCTGGCTATGTCGACTGAGTCCAATTGGTTGCTGCGTTGCTCAATCACGGTCGATGAACTCACATGGCCCCTCGGACGTTGATATCACTGGCAAACCGCCGCCGCAGGAAGCTGACGCTCGGGCTTGCCATAACGCTGCATCGCTTCCTGGTAGCTCGTCTTAAGCTTCTCGCCGGCAACCTTCCAGGTAAACTGATTCCTTTCACGGATGCAGGTATCTCTCAACTTCTCCAGCAGAACGCGGTCCTGATACAGCACCGTGATGTGACGGGCCAGGGTCTGCGTGTCCCCGATGGGGTGAACCAAGGCATTCTGCATGTGCATGCAGATATCGGTGCACGCCTCGGACACCAACGGCACACATCCACTCCCGATAGCCTCCGCACACACCAACCCGAATCCCTCCTCCAGACTGGGCAGCACCAGCACGTCGGCCTGTCGCATCAGATCGGGTATGTCGCGCCGATGGCCCAGGCAAACGACGCTTCGGTCCGACAAGATGTATTGCAAATGCCGCTTGTAATCGGGCGCGATGTCCCCCGCGATCATGAAAACTCCGTCGCGCATCGCCGGTGAGTGCATCCAGGCATCGAGCGCGATGTGAAGACCTTTGCGGACGGCAGCTACTCCGGCGAACAGAACGGTGAACTTTTCGCGCCGCGGCGCCGGATCGGGCCAGAAACGGCTCTCGTCAAAACCGTAAACGTGGCGGATGATCTTCTCCGCTGAAAACCCGCTTTCGCGAAAGGTCTTCGCACTGAACTCCGAAGCACACAGCAGGTAGTCGGACAGACCAAACTCCTCTTCCTCCTGGGCCAGAACATCATTCCGATAGGTGTAATCGTCGCCCGGTGGCAGTTGCACGCCAATTCGTTGGCATTCCGCCTTCACAATCTCATACGCGTAACGCGTATGCGCGTTGGGGCGCTCCATCACGGTCGGGATTCCCAGGCGCTTCGCCACTCGCAGGGTCTGCAGAGCACCCGAGGGCCAAACGTGCACCAGGTCGACTTGATGCGCCAGCTTCTCCAATCGCCTGGCCACAATTCGATCGTGGAGATGGAATGTTCTGAACCGGCCCAACAGCTTCGCAGGAATGCGAACTCTACCCCACGACAGGGTTGGGATCACTTCCGCCGGGACCGCACGAGCGACGGCGACTGGCATGGTGAGGACATCGACGCCTGCCGCCACCAACCCCGTCACCTGCTGCCACGCCGTATAGCAGATGCGGTCTGCCCCGAGTTTATGAGGAAAGCTGTAGAGAACCCTCATGGCACTTCCCTCCTCAAAAAAGCATTCATGCTAAACCGTCCGGGGCGACTTGCCGCCGGCTGAGCCGTCTTTGCAGCCAGCTGCTCAGATAGCGGCGCAACTGGGGCTCGAAGCTGAGCAGTGCGGCTACCCCGACGATTCCGCCAAATGCAACCTCGGCAATCAGGTGCACTATGGGTTTTGTATTCGTCAGCCACCCGCTCGATTCCAGCAACACCACCGCGAGCACGATACTGATTGCCGCGGCAACCGAAGGAGCGATCGTTGCAGTCAACTCGCGAAACGATATTTTGCAGAGCCGCATGAGTAGGTAAACAAAGATCGGCGTGATGAGAAACACTCCGGTGACAAAGCGCGCGCTGGCGATGGCGATCAGCTGCGAATTCACTGGGCTATTGCGTACCAGAAGTCCGGCAATTACCAGGATGACCGTGCCTGCCGCGGTTCGCGCCCACTCCAGAATGGCAAGATGGTGGGGCCGTGAGAGTGCCTGCAACAAGGGTCCGGTGAAATATGCCAAGGTGATTGCAGTGCCAAGCACGCATAGAATTTTCAGCACGTCGGCGGCCGGCATCCAACTCGGCCCAATGGCGGCCATTAATGGAGTGCTTACCGCGGCGAGCCCGGTGAGCGCAGGCACGGTCACAGTCGCGCTCAGGCGGACACAGGACAGCGCACTCTTCCTCAACTCCTCCGGCTTGTCCTGCAACCGCGAGAACTCCGGCAGCGCAACCGACTGGATCGAGGACGTGGCCATGGCCACAACCGTATTCATGAAACGATCCGCCAGCCGGTATAAACCGACCGCTACCGGTCCGAATATCAGGCCCAATATGATCGACCCAGCCTGCATGTCCGCGAAAATCCCCAGCTGAGCCAGAAAATTGGAAACCGAAAAATGCATCAGTTCGGTCAGATGTTTCCAGGAGAATTCCAGTCTTGGGCGCCACGGGCTCAGCTTCCACAAAAGCAACAGCGTGGTCGCATCCCGAACCAGTTGCTGTCCCACCAGGGCCCAGGCATGGAATCCGCCGAAGGCCATGCTCAGTCCGACCACCCCGCTGACGATTACCGAAACATTCGACCGTATCGACAGGCTCCGGAAATCCATTTCCTTCTGCAGCAGGGCGTTTTGCACGACCGATAATCCCTGAATCGGAATGCTCAGAGACAACACGAAAATAAAGGTGGCAGCTTCCGGAGAATGGTTCGCCCTCGCCCACCAGCTGCCCAGCAATGCGCTGATCCCCACCAGCACCAGACTTAGCACCACGTCCATCCAGAAGACTGCATCCAGATGCTCCGGATCCAGGTGCTTCTTCTGAATCAGCGCGGCGACCAGTCCCTGGTCGAGAAACATCTGGAGGAAAAGTACGTACACCATCGCAATCGAGACCATGCCAAAATCCTTTGGTCCCAGAATGCCGGCGAGCACAAAAGTGAAAAGCGCGGAAAATGCCCGTTCCCCCCAATTGAGGGTGTATGACCACTTCACCGCGTTCAGAAACGATCGCTGACCTGCCATTTTTTCTTTCTTCCGCTGCTTGAAGAGTGCGCCGATTACTCTGCCCTTCGCACCGCGGCAATAAATTCTGAGGCGAGATACGAGTTCATCAGGCCGAGCGTCGCTCGGCTCGCCCTGCGGCTGCGACCGGCCAGGGTTCCCGAAAGGCTTTCGATTCGCATGCCGGCGTCGTTAACCCAGCGGCGCAAGGCTCGCCGGGACGTCCAGTGCACCCCACCTCGCTCATAATCGCTCATCATCGCGACCTGATCGTCACCCTGCAACCGTTGCCAGATCACTGGCAGCCTCTGAAGATTCGGCACTGAAACTACCGCCACCGAGTCTAGAGTCATGAGATTTTTCAGGGATGATAAGACGCTTCTCGGATTCTCGACCAGGTGGAGAAGGTCCAGCAGAAGAATGCAGTCGAACTGCCGCCCGGCGAGCTGTCTCACCGCCGTTTCAAAATCTCCCGCGACTAGTTCCATCGCTCTCGATTCCACACCTCCCGGAATCACCGGGTCCAGCGGAAGCGCTGTCACTGCCATGCCGCGTTCCACCAGACAAACTTCCGTCGCTCCCCAGCCGCAACCGACCGAAAGCACCCGGCGGGCATTTGCAGGAATCAGCGACAGGATCTCCGGCCGAGCGGGTTCGTAGTATCCTTTCGAATACAGGCCGTTTCTCAACTTTGTGTCGGTCTTAAACAAGGGTGTGGGCCGATGTCCGTTCCCGCCCACCTGCATAAGGCGGCTGATCTGCCTGCGAAGCTCTGCATCACCCACTCCCAGTTTTCCCACGTACTTGTTGGGGAGATGATGAATGACGAAGTCATCGATCTGCGAAATGCAAATAAGGCGGCGAAATCCGCATTGGGTGTAGGGGTCCGTAGCGGCGCTGCACAGCAAATCGTACTTCTCCTGGTGCGGCCTTACCAGGAACCCGCCTGAAGCGATGGCCCTCCTCAACTGCTCCCGCGTCAGTACATAGCATGCAGAGTGTTCATTGGTCAGAAACGCGAAAGCCTGGCCCCCGCGCAACCGGACCGAGCTAACATCCCAGTGAAAGTGCCCGTGGATCTCCGGATAGGAAACCGTGTTCTCCCTCGAGACTTCGAAGCGCAGAAACCCCGCCAGTTCGTTATCGGCTAGCACGCCGGACGCCCGCACAAAGGCGCATAGATTCCTCTCCGTGATCAACGTGTCGTCTTCGGAGTAGATAAACAGGTCGTATTGATCCAGCCGGTCGGCAAAGATTTGCTTGTGGGCAAATGGCAGCGACCAGGGATTTTCCTCGGGAAGCCCGACCGCGACTTCAATCCCGGGCCCTAACGCTTTATTGAGGTTCGACATCACGACGACATCCACGTCGAACGACATTGAGCGGTACTCCGCCAACAGCTGCGAAAGGTACTGGTCGTTGCTCGTCCCATAGCTCGCGATTGCGACCAGAACTTTCAGCTTCTTTTGAGTTTCCAGCATAACCATGATCAGAAAACGTTCAGAAAAACGGAATGGGGATACCGACGGGAACTGAAGGGGGGCGGGAGGTTAGAATCCCCGTTGGATGATCAGCGTCTGTCGCGTTCTTAACGAATCGCCGAACCTCCCACTCGGAAGGTTCGGCGCTTAACTCTTAGTGGACATCTGCCGCCAGACCGGACGGGGGATCCGGCTTACTGCCATTGTTCCCGAAAACGTAGGCGCCGATATCCCAACTTCCGTTTGAAGGCCGGGAATTCCCATCGCGATCATTGCATAGCGCGTCTGGAAAAGTGCCCCCATTCTTGCTGCAGAGATTAGACAGGTTCACAGCGGCGGCGATCACCGCAGATCCGCTCTGCGGCCTTCCTTGGGAATCCAACTTCTCTGCGCCGTTCACATAGACGCCGCCACTCTCACTCGTCCACCCTTCCCAGGTGTTGAAACTGCTTTTGGTGAAGTTGAGAAAATCGCAGCCTCCGCCCATATGGCAGAACACCCAGGCATTGCTTCCGCCGTTCATGTACGCATTGTTGGACCATACGTAGCTGGGCTGGCCGCCGGGATATTCATTGTTTTGACCGGTCAACTGGACGCCGTCGGTGATCACGTTGTTCTTGACCACGACGTTGGGGCCCTGTGGATTCACCAGATACGAGACTTGCCCGCTTCCGCTTCCGATAATCGTGTTGTTGAAGATGTTGATATTGATGCCGTAAGCGTTGAAAAAGCCGTTGTTCATCGAGCGGCCACAACAACCAATGTTTACGTTGTTGAAGACGTTGGCGCCATTTTCGTTGCCTTCAAAGAATATGCAACCCGTATTGTCCTTGCCCCAATCGCCATCGCAGAGATTGTTGTAGATATTGATGTTCGTCATGGTGGCATTGGCGCACCAGCTGGTTCCATCTCCGCAATACGAAAACAGATGGATGCCATCGTGGTGAAAATTGGAGTTGAACGTGTCCCAAATCGCAGTGTCGTGGATATGGTTGTCGTGGAAGGTGATGTTTTTATACATCACGGTTCCGTTGCTGACGATTCCCATCCCTACGCCGTGGTCGAAGTTATAAATCTCATTGTTCGCGAAGCTAAATCCAGTGGTCGTTCCGCTCTGAACTCCGCCGCCGTTGAGACACCATGCCGCGTCATGCATGATGTTGTTGTGAATGTTGATGCTGCCGCCAGAGCCATTGAAATGCACGCAGCCCGGTCCAGGAGGGCCGGTCAAGTCGTCCTGAGAACTCCCGTGAACGTACATGTTAGCGACCAGCAGGTTACGGATCTCGATATCCGTCGCCCCGTTCGCCGATATGGCCAGAGAATTGACATTCTGGTTGGCCAGATTGGTGCCGTTGGCGGTGTTCTGGATTGTACCGTTACAACTGGTCACCGCACCATTGATGAAGCCGCAACTGGTGCCGCCATCCACCACAAAGTGACTGCGATTATCCAGATCGATGGCACCGGCTCCGGTCCACGCCGGAGAGGTAAGATTCGTACCCGACTCGAAGAAGATCGTGACCGGATTCCCACTCGTGCCATTGCTCTGCGCTGCCAGCATGGACTGGTTAGTGTTGCCCGTGAACGTGCCGCACAGATGCACCGTGGTTCCGGGGCCGATCTGGTTGCTGCCGCCTCCCCAGTTGGCGGCGCTGTTGAACCAGGCCGGGTTGTGGGGACTGGCGGTGCAGGCGCCTTGCGCGTTGCCGTCCGGCGTTATGTAGACGTTGGTTGCAGATCCGAAACTTAATGTCGCGAGGGTTGAGACAAGAATAATTGCACCGATGAGCTGCCAGGGGGCTTTCACCATTTCCTCCGTCAATCGCGAAGCTCTCAGTTTTGCTCGCCGCAAAACCGTGCTGGTTTGTAACAATTCCCAGTAGGGGGAGTTCGCCCGTGATCTACTGGACTGCCCAGCCTTCTTTATATTCGAGAGCACGAAAATGGAGGTAGGTGCCGTCAGGGCATGCCCCGTGTCATTGGTACAGTGGCCGGTTTCCCGTTTTGGGCTATCCGGCCCCAAAACCAACAGCTTACGACCCATGCCGCGCCGCCTTCAGCCGAGTCTTCGCGGCTTTCACCAGATACTGCGGCTTGGCCAGCCAGTCGTACGCGCCTTCGAGCTTGGCCTGAAATAACCGCCGGTCGTCGGCGGAGTTCACCGGCAACCGCGGCAGAAACAATGGATCGCTGGCTGCACTCGGACGCCCGATGCTGGTGCACACCCCGATCGCGTATCCGGTCTGCAGCAGCATTTCGCGCAGCCGGCGCTTGAATTCACCGTCCGCCTCGGGAAAAGCGTAAGGATAGGCGAAGGCATCCACCGGCCAGCCCAGGTTGTCTTCCATAGCCTTCTTCGAACCGGAGAGTTCCTGCTCGATGGCCGCCGGCGTCATCCCGTACAGCTTAGGATGCGTCACGGTGTGCGATCCGAACACCATCCCGTGTTGCTGCAGTTCGCGAATCTCTCCCCAGGTCAGGCATTCCCGGTCTTTGAAGGTTTGCGGAGTCTTTCCGATGAAAGCGGTCGGCAGAAACATCGTAGCGGTAAAGCCGTAGCGGTTCAGGACCGGAAACGCGTTGCTGCGGAAGTTGCGGAAACCATCATCGAAAGTGACGACCACGGTGTTCGCGACATTTCCGCCCTGACTGAGACGATTCCAGGCTTCCGCCAGACCCACGGCCTGATATCCGCCCTGATGCAGAAACCGCATCTGCTCTTCGAAGGCCGAGACCGTGGTGACGGTCTGATAGTACCCGGGCACGCCGGCCTCGTCCTCATTGCCGATACTGTGATACATGAGGATCGGAATGCAGCGCTTGCCGGCAAAACGGCGCAGCGGGCCCGCCAAATAGAGCGTGGCTGCGCGGTCCAGACGAAAACCCATCAGGCCGAGCGCTCCGCCAGGGACATGGCCGGAGTCTCCGCCACCGGCTTGACCCGCTGGCTGCTCTTGAGG
>Ga0335079_10007983_pt1 | contig 12035 bp, 10 predicted proteins | sample Lox_Sample_33_FD_206719 | JGI IMG/M metagenome (GOLD analysis project Ga0335079, IMG submission 206719) | Soil microbial communities from Loxahatchee National Wildlife Refuge, Florida, United States - Lox_Sample_3.3 | ecosystem: Environmental > Terrestrial > Soil > Wetlands | place: USA... | reverse complement strand
GCCTGCCAGCACCATCAACGCAACGTCCCGGGTCTCGGCGTCTGTCACGCGCAATCCGTTCACGAAATTGCTCTCCTTGCCGAGCAGCTTCAAGGTGCGAGTAAGCGCCGTTCCACCGCCATGCACCACCACTACCTTATGATCATCACGCGCTAACGCCACGACTGCCCGCGCACATTTTTGCAACGTCGCCTTATCCTCGAGCGCGGCGCCTCCGATCTTGACGACAATTTTCAAGCCAGGCCCTCCTCTTCTTTCCATCCGCACATCAGATTCATGTTTTGTACCGCTTGCCCGGCGGCGCCCTTCAGCAGGTTGTCCACGCAAGAAACCAGCACCAACCTCCGTCCGTCCGCGGCCAGGCAAAATCCCAGGTCGCAGTAATTGGTGTGCAGCGAAAACTGGATTTGCGGCAGCTGGGGCGTGGGAAACAAACGCACCCAGCGCTTGCCCTGATAGAACTCCCTAAAACAATCTTCCACTTCTTGCGCCTTCATCGGGCGCTTCAGGTGCACATAAATCGTGGAGAGAATGCCCCGGGGAATCGGCAACAGATGTGGAGTGAAGATCAGTTCTTCTCCGTTCAGCTTCAGTTGCTCAAGAATCTCACCCACATGCCGGTGTCCGAAGACCGCATAAGCCGAGAGATTGTCCGCCACCGACACAAAATGGGTCCGGGCGTTCGGTTCTTTCCCCGCTCCCGAAACTCCAGACTTGGAATCCGAAACAATTCCCCGTTGCCGATCGATAACCTCTGCGGCCAGAAGCGGCGCCAGCGCCAGAATCACAGACGTCGCGTAGCAGCCGGGATTCGCCACCAGCGAAGCGCCGGAAATCCGGTCGCGGTTCAGCTCCGGCAAGCCGTAGACCGCCCTGTCGGTAAGCTCGGCGGCAGTCACGGCATCCGCATCCTTGAAACCGTAAACCGCGCGATGCTGCGCCTGCTTCAGCCGCCACGCCCCGCTGAGGTCGATCACCCGGATGCCCTTGGCCAGCGCTTCCGGCACCAGCGTTCTTGAAACCTCGTGCGGCGTTGCCAAAAACAGGAGGTCCACTTTCTGCTGCTGCAGCAGCGCCCACGAAAATGCTTGCATGGGATAGCCGCCATTCCCCGAAAATGCAGGGAGTATCTCAGCCAGGTTGGGCATCACTCCTTGCGACGGCTCGTCCTGCGCACCAGGCCGCTGCAAAAGGAGCGGGGCTGCCACACCGGGATGACGCAACAGAAGGCGCGTGAGCTCAGCCCCGGAATAACCGGTTGCCCCGAGTACCGCCGTGTTGATCTTGGCCGTCATCAGGCCAGCATCCCCTCCACCCGGCGGGCCACTTGAGCCGCACCCTTCTTGTGCGTGCACACCATCAGGATCGTATCGTCTCCGGCAATCGTCCCTACCGCTTCCGGCCAGTCTTCTCCGTCCAGGGCGGCGGCCACCGGTTGGGCGCTGCCGACCGCAGTCTTAATCACCAGAAGGTTTTCCGCCGGGCGAACCTCCAGCACAAACTCCCGCACCAGCCGCGAAACCGGCGGCAAGGCCGGCTCCGGCGGCGTCTGTTGGGGAAGCGCATACCCCAGCCCGGTCTTCACCAGCCCGAGATCATGCGAGTCCCGGGAGAGCGTCGCCTGCCCAACTTTGAAACCGCGCTTATCCAGGGCTCGCTGCAAGTCCTCCTGGCTCTCGACGGGCCCTTCCTCGAGAACTTGCAGGATCGCTCTTTGCCGCAAGGTTTTGTTCATAATGAATTCATATTCATATACATGAATAATTATTCATTTATCCTAACGGATTCCTCCTCCCTGTCAAGCCCAAAGTGACTGCCGGAGGGACCACAGGAATACAGCTGGATTCGTGCAGCGGCAGGCCCCTTATCTTGACGGAAAAGATAGGCGGACCACGCGCTATTTACTTTTCGGGATTCGTTACAAAAGGTGCAGGATGCTCTCTGCGCGATCGTGCCGAAGCTGCCCGGTTAGCGGCCGGAAATTCTGGCGGGAAGCAAACGTAGCTGCATTCAAGCTAGTGTTCGCGCTCCCGGCTCGCGTGCGCTCCTTCTTCCACGAGTTCTGGTCTCAGCTCTTCGAAGAACTGCACCAGGCGATCAATCAATCGACGGCGCCCACCAATCACATGCAGGCCGCTCTCATGCTGATGCTCTTCCAGAACCTGGTTCAAACTGCTTTCCAAATCCATCATGTGCGGTACCTCCTCAGCCTCAACCGCTTGCAACCACAGGCGGGGGCCCTCCTAGATATCTCATACGTTACCAAGCTCCCAAGGTGAGTCAGATTCGAAATTTCGATAGCCCTGATCGACGAAATTGATGACGGACTGTGTGACCCGCACTCGCCCCCGAAAGCTATTTCGAGGTTGCCGCCAGTTGGCGGACAGTACTGATAAAGGTGGCGGTTGCCCGAGTCGGCGTGCGGTCCCTGCGGTAGGCGAGCCCGAGTTCCCGCCAAAGCTCGTGGCCTTTAACGGGTATCAGCTTGACACGGCCGGCCAGGACCTGGTCACGGGCGAAGCTGGCACTGACTAGAGAAACCCCCAGCCCGGCGGCCACGAAGCTCTTGATCATGCCAATGCTCGGTAACTCCATCCGTACCTGCAGCTGCGCTTTATAAGGGCGGAACAGTTTGTCCATCACTCTGCGGCTGAACCCGGTTTTGGGCAGGAGTAGCGGTTGCCTGGCAATTTCGCTCACGGGGACTACGTCATGCTTGGCCAACGGATTTGCCGGGCTCACCATCAACATCAGCTGGTCGCGGAAAATCGGATGCACTTTCAGGCTGGGCGATTTCACGGGAAGGGTCACGATGCCCACATCGATTGTGCCGTTTTCCAGCTTCTCAACGATTTTGTAGCTGAAGTTGCGGTAGATGCTGATTCGCACGCCCGGATGCAGATGGCAGTATTTGGCAAACACGTCGGGCAAGACGTAAAGACAGGTGGCTTCATTGGCGCCGATTACCAGCGTCCCCCGCGGCGTGCTGCCCTGATCAGCAACCGCCAGTAGAGACTCATCCCGCATTTGCAGCAACCGCTCCGCGTAGGCGAATAAGACCCGGCCGGCGGGAGTCAGGGTGACATCTTTTCCCGAGCGATCGAGAAGCCGGTCTCCATAGTCCTGTTCAAGCTGGCGAATCTGCGCGCTCACTGCGGACTGCGAGCGGAAAATTTTCTGCCCCGCACGGGAAAAGCTCCCGAGCTTGGCCACTTCCATGAACGTCACTAACTGGTCGAAGTCCATGCGCGATTATAGCGAAGCGGTGGCTTCAAAGGGCATGCCAAACTTCCGGCTGCGAGGGAAAGGACGCGAGCAGCGTGTTCCGGATTCATCTCATTCTGTGGGCTTCGCGATCTGCACGAGCGACCGGGCAGATTCCGGATCCGCCACATGCAGACCGCACTCCGTCTTCTCAACGCCCGCCCAGCGCCCGGCGCGAGCGTGCTCTCCCGGATGAATTGCCCGAGTGCAGTGGGTGCAGCCGATACTGGGATAATTCTGGTCGTGAAGTGGGTTGTAGGGGACGTCATGCTTGCGGAGGTAGCTCCAAACCATCTCGCTCGTCCAGTCCGCAATCGGATTGATTTTTACCAAATGGAATTTTGAGTCCCACTCCACCTTGCCCACTCCCGCCCGCGAAGCTGTCTGGTCTCTGCGAATAGCCGCAATCCAGGCATGCAACTCGGCCAGCTTGCCCGTCAAGGGCACAACCTTCCGCAAATGGCAGCACTTGTCGGGATTGCGGGTCCACAGCTCCGGCCCGTGCAACTGTTCCTGTTCCTCCGGCGTAAGAGGAGAATAAACCCGTTCGACGGTGATTCCGTACCGCTTTTGAACTCGATCCATTAAATCGTAGGTCTCGGGAAACAATAGCTCCGTATCCAGCGTGAAGACCCGAAAGTCAGACTGAACTCGGGAGGCGAGATCGATCAGCGCCATGCCTTCCGCGCCAAAAGCCGAGGCAATAGCAATATTCCGGCCGAACAGGGCGAAGGCCCAACGCAGGATTTCCTCCGGTGCCCATTTCTCGCTTTGGATTCGTGCCTGTTCCCAATCCCGGTTCACGCTTCATTCTCCTGGCGCTCTTCAATCTGCGGCACCGATAGCGCAGGTAGCGATGGCGCTTCATCGTGGAGCTGAAAGCCGTATCGGGGGGAATCGCTCAGTACGGTATCCGCAGCGAACCGCACAACGTCACCAACCACCAGCAATGTCGGCGCCGGCAGGCGAGGCGCTTTTGCTATTTCCCCGACTGTGCTGCGATAAACCCGCTGCCGGTTCGACGTGGCCTGCGAGACGATTGCGCAAGCAGTATTTGGTCGAATGCCAGCCGCCAGCAGTCTTCGCGAGGTGCCAAGGTATTCCTGTCCGGGCATGTAAATGACCAGGGTTGCGTCGGCCGAGATTTGCTGCGGCCAACCGGGTGAATCTTTCTCCTCCGAGTGATGTCCCGTAAGGAACAGCACCGCGGAGGAAACCCGGCGATGTGTGAGAGGGATCTGCGCCGCCGCAGCCGCGCCGAGAGCAGCGGTGATGCCCGGGACAACTTCAACGTCAATGTCTGCCTTGCGCAGAGCTTCAATTTCTTCGCCCGCCCGCCCAAAAACCACGGGATCGCCGCTCTTCAAGCGAACCACCGTGAGTCCCTCGGAAGCGTATTGCACCAGGAGCCGGTTGATTTCCTCTTGCCCGATGGCTTTATTTCCGCAACGCTTTCCGACGTTTTGGACGCGGGCAGATGAAGGAATCAATGCCAGAACCTCAGCCGTAACCAGCCCGTCATGCAGCACCACATCGGCAATCCTCAGCGTCCGCAACGCTTTCACCGTGAGTAATTCCGGATCGCCCGGACCGGCACCGACTAGATAAACCTTACCGTTCATGGAATGTCCCCCGGGTTGGGCTGGTGCGCTGCCTCGAATGCCTCCTGGCTTGCCAGCTCGTGCAGCTGGCGCTTCTTAACTTCTGGCTCCAGATCACTCGCCTGCAATTTCTTGCGCGCATTCCCTAGTTCATCCACCCAGCCCGCATATTCCGGGCTGAACTGCGCTTCCAGCTCCCGCCGCAGCCGCTGAGCAAGGGCCGGGCTTCGCCCACCGGTCGAAATGGCAAACTGCAAATCGCCCCTCCGCACCACCGCGGGATAGTAAAAGTCGCAATGCTCAGGATCATCGACTGCGTTGCACAGAATCTTGCGGCGCTGCGCCTCGCGGAAAACTTGTTGGTTGACCTCGGAGGAATTTGTCGCGGCGATCACTAGACACATTCCCTCGAGATCCTCCGCTGCGAAGTTCCGCCTGTGCCAGGTAAGGACACCGGCGTCCGCCCACGCCGCAACCATAGCGGTGGCACGCGGGGCGATTACTCGAACCTCGGCTTTCGCCTGGAGCAAGCTGCGAATCTTAGGCTCGCCCACGCTGCCCGCCCCAACCACCAGGCACGTCCGGCCTTCGAGTTTTAGAAACATCGGAAACAGACTCACAGTTTCACTCCCACTCTTACCCTTCCAAACCGTGCGGCACCCGTCCCGGAGATTCGTCGCGGGCCACCGCTCCCACCCACTCTCCGGCCAATGATTCCCGAAGCTCAGTGTCGCTGTGCCGGGCAAAAAAGTTCCGTAGGTTCTCTCCCGCCAAACGCTCGTCCAGATAGCGGCGCAATAGTCGCTCAATCGCGTCGGGAACTTCGCTGGCCGCGCAGCGATAGCCGATAGGCCGTGCGACCGATTGATGCAAGCCCAGTGCGCCCCCCACGCAAAAGTAGTACGCATCCACCAGGCGGCCATCTAGCTTGATCTTCTTGCCTTCAATGCCGATGTCGGCAATCCAGTGCTGCCCGCAGCTATTGGGACATCCCGTAACGTGCAGCTTCAAATGCTCTTCGAATCCTGGAAGCCTTCCTTCCAGTTCTTCGACCAGCCAGCGCGAGAAGCTCTTGGTCTCGGTGATCGCGAGTTTGCAGAACTCAGTGCCGCTGCAGGCGATGGCTCCCCGCCAGAACGAGGAACCCGCAACCGGCAACTGAATGGCGCCCAATTCTTGGGCAAGCTGCGCCGCATGAATTCTTGGCACATTCACGATCAGCAGGTTCTGCATATTCGTGGTGCGGAGCTCCCCGCTGGCGAAACGGTCTGCCAGATCGGCTGCCGCGTGCATTTGCCTGGCGCTGATCCGGCCGCGTAACACCGCGGCTCCCACGTAGCAAAGGTCCTCTTGTTTTTGCTGATGGATGCCGACGTGATCCCGATACACATCATCAGGCGGTCTTTCTTCCACCGCCGGCTCCAGAGAGAACCCGATGTGCCGTTGCAGTTCGTGGAGAAACTGTTCCCCGGTCCAGCCCTGTTTCAGGAACAGGAACTTGAGCCTCGCCCGCTCACGGCTTTCGCGCAGGGTCTGATTCTCGCGGAACATTTCCGCAATCCCGCCAAGCACCGGAATCACCTGCTCCCAGCGCACGAAGGCGTTCAAGCGCACGGCAAGATGAGGATCGGTGGAAAGGCCGCCGCCAACTCGCAGGGAGAATCCAACTTCCGAGCCGCTCCCAGGGCGCCGCACCGCGGTCAGGCCGATATCATTGATCTCTGGATAGGAGCACCAAACGGGACATCCCGTGATGCTGATCTTGAATTTGCGAGGCAAGTTGTAGAAATCAGGGTTCCCGGCAAGAAATCTGTTTGCTTCCAGTACCAGCGGCGAGGCATCACAAATAGCATTCGCGTCCACACTGGCCAGCGGGCACCCGGTAATGTTGCGGGCCACATCGCCACAAGCGCCGCGGGTGCCTAAGCCGCAGGCCTCCAGGGTTTCCAACACCTCGGGCAAAGCTTCGATCGTCACCCAATGCAGTTGAATATTCTGGCGAACCGTAATGTCGGCGGTTCCGCGTCCAAAACGCTCCGTGAGCGAAGCAATAGCGCGCAGCTGGTGGGAAGTAAGCAATCCGTTGGGGATGCGAAGGCGCACCATGAAATAAGGCAAGGCCTTGCCTTCGCCTCCCTGCCCGCCGATTGCGCCCGCTCCGTCGCCCTGGGTGTACACACCCCACCAGCGAAAATACGTGCCCAGCCATTCCGGCGGGATAGAACTGAAGCCGGAACGTGCAAACTGGCGGATCTCCTCGATGGCCTCCCACGGGTTCTTTTCCCGCTTCAGCCGCTCGATGCGTTGCGCCTTGGTTTCTGTGCCGTCGTTTGCCATAAAAAAACCCACCGCCAGTTGTCTAAACTGGCGGTGGGTATAAGTGCTGGTCTTTTTAGTAAGTTCTTAGGTCAGCAGCCTCCCTGCGCCAGTGCACACACCCCGACAACAACAAGAACAGAACTGGCGCACTTGGCAAGCAGCTGACATAAATCGATGCTTACTATATTTCGTTCTATGAGATGCGTCAACCTGATTTCTCGATTCAATTACAAAGGTTTTAATGCCTGGCAACGTGGTCTCTCCCTTCCTACTTCGCGCCGAGGGCCAATCCACACAAGCTGGGAAGGAAGATGGAAGAATTTCCCGGACACGGGCCAACCTTGCACGATGGCCTTGCTCCAATTTCGCGCTAATTCCGTTACATATCAATCAGATAGACTCCACGTGTCTGTTGGAATGCGACATGCTACCTTTTCACCCATAACATACAGGCTTTCACCGATTCAAGAACCTGGCGTGGCCGGGGTAACTTGTACGTGTTGCAGCATCAATAGGTCTGCGTGAGGCGGTTCCGAGTTGCTTCCGTCTCCAGATTTCTTACGTTCGGGCTTTCCCGCCTTTTCACAGTTCCAGGTTCCGGGGTCAGAAAATTCGAGAGTGTCGGCGGCACACACCTCTCGGTGGAGTTGGCATGCGACTGTTCAGTGCGCGCTTGATCATCTCTCTCATCCTTGGGATCACGCTCGTCTCCCTAGCCTCGTCGTACTACGAAGTCCTGGGAGAGAAACGCGGCCTGCGGCGCGATCTGGAACACCGCGCCGAGGTGTTGAGCGAGAGCCTCGCGGGAAACGTCGAGAAAGCCTGGGACAAAGACCCGAAGCGCGACCTCCAGCGGATCGTTCAACGCTTTGGCAACCGTGAGCATCTCATCGGAGTCGCGGTGTACGACGCTCACGACACTCTGATAGCTGCCACACCCGATCTGGCGAAGCGGCTCATCGCGAGTCCCCAGGTCGTAAGTGAGGCCATCCGCACGGGCCGGGGCGAGAGTGAATTTGCCCATCTTGATACCGATTCAGTCCACTTTTACGCCCTTCCAATTCAGCATGATAACGAGAACGTCGGAGGGTTGCTGATCGTGCATGATGCGGGCTACATCCGTGCCGAAAGTCTGCGCGTTTGGCGCGAAACCTTCTTGCGAGTGCTGGCGCAAGTCTTCCTCATCACTTTGATCACCTTGCTGATCGTCCGCTGGAGCATCGCCGGTCCGATCGCGCGGGCCGCTGAATGGATTCGTGCCCTGCGCACGGGAGGGGTGTCTTCGCACCAGGCAATGCCTGATCTGGATCTCTTTCGCCCTCTGGCTCGAGAAGTCGCAACCCTGGCAAGGAGCCTGGATCGAGCGCGGTTTGCAGCGGAAAAAGAAGCGCGCTTGCGCGAGGCTGGCGAGTCGATGTGGACGGCCGAGCGTCTCGCAGTGCACGTTCGGGCGCGGCTGGACGGCGGACATCTCTTCGTGGTGTCAAACCGCGAACCCTATGTGCACGTGAGGCATGGGAAATCGCTGGAGGTCGTGGTGCCTCCCAGCGGCTTGGTAACGGCACTGGAACCGGTCTTACGCGCATGCGACGGCACCTGGATCGCCCACGGCAGCGGCGATGCGGACCGGGAAACCACCGATCAGCGCGACCGCCTGCGCGTGCCCCCGGACGATCCTCGCTACAGTCTGCGCCGGGTATGGCTAACTAAGGAAGAAGAGGAAGGTTACTACTACGGGTTTGCCAACGAAGGGCTGTGGCCGCTCTGCCACATCGCCCACACTCGTCCTATTTTCCGCGCCGGCGATTGGGAACACTATCAGAACGTAAACCGGAAATTTGCCGCCGCCGTGCTGGAGGAGATCAAACACATCGCCAAGCCCGTCGTCCTGGTGCAGGATTACCATTTCGCGCTGTTGCCCCGTCTCATCAAGCAGGACCGCCCTGACGCTCGCGTGGCGATTTTCTGGCATATTCCCTGGCCCAATCCCGAGGCCTTCGGCATCTGCCCCTGGCAGCGCGAATTAATTGACGGTTTGCTGGGAGCCGACCTGATCGGCTTTCACATCCAGTCGCATTGCAACAACTTCTTGCAAACCGTCGACCGGGTCATGGAGTCGCGCATCGATTGGGAGCACTTCTCGGTGAGCCGCCTCGAACATGTCACCAGTGTGCGGCCCTTTCCTATCAGCGTGAGTTTGCCTGAAGAAGAGGAATCCGAAAAGCAGATCCACGAAGTGGCCTATCTCGAGCGCTCTGCGCTGATGAAGAGCCTGGGTGTGGAGGCAACTTTCATGGGTATTGGCGTCGACCGGGTCGATTACACCAAGGGAATTCTGGAGCGGTTTCTAGCGATTGAACGCTTCCTCGAAAAATATCCCGCGTATCAGGGTCAATTCACCTTCGTGCAGATTGGCGCTCCCAGCCGCACCCACATCAAGCGTTACCATGATCTGCTGGCCGAGGTCCATGCCGAAGCCGAGCGGATCAACTGGCGCTTCCAGACCGGCAAGTGGAAGCCCGTTGTCCTGCTGACGCACCAGCACAGCCACAAGGAGATTCAACCTTACTATCGCGCCGCGGACTTGTGCCTGGTAACTTCGCTACACGACGGTATGAACCTGGTGGCCAAGGAATTTCTGGCAGCGCGCCAGGATGAGCGCGGAGTATTGATCCTGAGCCGGTTCACCGGAGCGGCGCGGGAACTGCTGGATGCGCTGCTGGTCAATCCCTACGATATCGATCAAACCGCAGAGGCCATCCATGCGGCGCTGGAGATGAATCCGGAGGAAAAAGCCGACCGCATGCAGCGGATGCGCAAGACCGTGAGGGAGCACAACATTTACCGCTGGGCGGGAAACTTGATGGCGGAGCTGTGCGAAGTCAGGCTGGGGGCCTCATCGGAGGAATCCCAGGAGAAACTGCGCGTGGGCGCTTCTGCGTGAGCATACCCTCAAAGAATGGGCGCGGCGGCGAGGCCCAACTCGCTACGTACGGGGAAGCCTGTGAACGGTGAGCCTATGCGTTCCCCTTCCCGGGAAATGCCGCACCGGCCGTTCTACTTCAATACGTCCGCGCATTTATTGCGCATCACGCGGGAGCGGGCCAGCAGTCTTTCCGAGTTATTGCGGGCCTTGCAGGACTGCTCCGAGGACTCTATTTTCCAACACACATTTCGCACCCTGGAAGAACACCACTTCATTCGGGAAGGCTTTTCCAATGACTTCGCGCACTGGGCCTTTTCGGCATGTTACGAACCAGGCCTGGCCGAACGGTTGGCCAGTGTGGACGTGCGCACCTTTACCTCGGTGGCCGAGCTGCGGGAACGAATCATCGCGATTGTGGACGAATACCTGAGGCACAACCCAAAAAGTGCGGACCGCGCGGCGCGCGACCCATTCTACTTTTGTGCTTCCGACACGGTGGTGCTGCCCACAGCGTTCGTCGCTCGCACGCTCGCGGAGTTTGCCGAAGGGCTGCGGCAGGTGAGCGTACACTCCGTCCACCATCATTTCATCGAGGCCCGCTTGCGCCTGAAGCTGATGTCCAACGATTTCTCCCAATGGCTGCAGGAGGACCTGGACCTGACCGATGCGGCGCGGGCGCTGAACCGCATCGATATTTACACCGGTACGCTGGAAGATGTTCGCCGGCAACTCGTGATTGTTGTCGAGAGGGCCCTGGCCTAAACGATTGCTCATGATGGATCCAGTTAAAACGCGCGGTGAAGAAGGCCGGCCGGCAGAAGCCGATACACCGGAAGCTTTTTCGTCCCGGTCGGGGGTTTCACTGCAGTCGGCTGCGACTCCCGCCGGGGCTGAGTCGCGCAAACCCGGCCGAAACCTCGACACTCCACCCATTCCCCCGCCGCCGCCACACCTCGACGACTACCAGAGCGTCGTCGGCGGAGCCGACCTGGATGAGTTGCGCTTTCTGGCGCAGCAGCTCAAGGGTAAGAGCCTCAAGATGGTGAACTCCACCGCAGTCGGTGGAGGTGTGGCCGAGATGCTGAACCGGCTGGTTCCTTTGCTCAACGAACTCGAAGTGTCCACTCGCTGGGATGTAATCACCGGCGGCAACGATTTCTTCGAGATTACCAAGGCCTTCCATAACGCCCTGCACGGCAGCAGCTATCAGCTCACTCGCCAGGCCCGGGAAATCTTCCTGATGTACAACGAACAAAACCGGCAGCGCATGCAGTTCTCCGAAGACGTGGTGGTCATTCATGACCCTCAGCCGGCGGCGCTGATCAACGCCCGCGACTCCTCGCATGCTCACTGGGTCTGGCGGTGCCATATCGACCTCTCCAACCCTCATCCCGAAGTCTGGGAGTTTCTACGTCCCTTTGTCGAGCGTTACGATGCGGCCGTTTTCTCTTCCCAATCCTTTGCCCGCCAGTTGCCCATTCCGCAGTACCTCTTCTACCCCTGCATCGACCCGCTCTCGGAGAAAAATCGGGAACTGGAGGACAGTTTCGTGCAGAAGGTGTGTGATGACTTCGGCATTGATCGCCGCCGCCCGATTGTGACTCAGGTCTCCCGCTTCGACCGGCTTAAGGACCCGGTGGGCGTGGTCCAGGCCTATCGGCTGGCCAAGAAGTACGTGGATTGCCAGCTGGTCCTGGCTGGTGGGGGCGCGAGCGATGATCCGGAGGGGGCGGTGGTACTACAGGAGGTGAAAGAGGCGGCGGGCGATGATCATGATGTTTTCATCCTCGACCTGCCTCCCTGGTGCGCGCTGGAAATCAACGCCCTGCAGCACGCTTCTACCCTGATCGTGCAGAAATCCATCAAGGAAGGCTTTGGGCTGACGGTGACCGAGGCTTTATGGAAGGGAAAACCGACCATCGCCG
>Ga0335079_10007981_pt1 | contig 12036 bp, 10 predicted proteins | sample Lox_Sample_33_FD_206719 | JGI IMG/M metagenome (GOLD analysis project Ga0335079, IMG submission 206719) | Soil microbial communities from Loxahatchee National Wildlife Refuge, Florida, United States - Lox_Sample_3.3 | ecosystem: Environmental > Terrestrial > Soil > Wetlands | place: USA... | reverse complement strand
GCACGCGGCAGGTCCGGTCGACGCTGCCGATATTGCCAAAGACCCAGCCACCACCGTGAAGATAGACCAATACCGGCAGTGTCCGATCCGTTGCCGGCCAGTAGACGCGGACAGGAATCGGGCCGCCTGGACCGGAAATGGTTCGGTCTTCGACGCGCGCGACCGCCTGCTCGGGTCCAGCCAGCGCGGCCATCGCTTCCGCATTCTGAGCGCGGCTCGCGCGAACTTCCTCCGGCGTGCATTCTTGCATCGGCTTTCCGCCCTGCGCCGCCATTGCGTCGAGAACCGCCTTGCATTGAGCGTGGAGTGGCATGAAGACATGATAGTACGGCCGCCGTCAGGGGCGGTCAGTGGTAAAGAGCGGCAAGATGTTGGCGGTCGGCATCCGACATACCTGCATGTTTGCGAATATCGGCCCGCGCGGAAAGTTGCCGGCGGTATCGCCCAAAGTATTCCGGGATGTCGCCTCCGAATTGAAAGCTGTACATGATGTCGGCAAACGCCGCCGTGTGAGCCAGTCCCAACGCGTGCCCGGTCTCGTGCAGACAGGTCAGGTAGACGATGGCATCGCGCATGAGTGGATCGCCGTTCGTCCCGGCCGCCGGGAGCACGTAAACTTCCGCGCCGCGCACGCCGTCCACTTCTACCGGACGCGTTTCGCCATAAAGCCCCTGATTCCCGTTGGCCCAATAAATGCGAATATGGGCGCGCGATTCGCTGGCGACTCGTTCGAATGTGAGAACGCCGTGGGATGCGGTCTGCCATGCCTCCACCGCCCACTGAGCGAGTTCGGGGTCGTCGGCGTGACATCCACTCTGTGGGTTCGTGCAGGGTTCCACCCAATACCGGAAACTGGCGCCCTGCGCCGTAAACGGAAGCAACAACAACAGCCAGATCCTCATTCGAACCTCTTCCGAAATTCCTCAAATTCGCGCCGCAGTTCGGCGAGCTCGGTTTCCAGGGCGGCAATCCGGTCGTCCGCTGCGGGACCGCGCGGAGCGGCGGCGGGTTGTAGCGCTTCCGGCACTTCCGGCTCTTCGACTTCCCCGGCCAGCAGATGCGCGTAACGGGATTCGCGAGATCCGCTCTGGCGCGGCAGTTTCATTACCATCCCTTGTTCCGCGAGGTGATTTAGCGTGCTTTCGACACCCTCCAGATCTTCGAACGCGTGCAGCCGTTCGGCCCGCCCGCGCAACTCGCCAACCGTCTGCGGACCACGCAGCATCAGCACGCACAGCAGCGCAACCTCACGCCGGCCGAGGTTCAGCTTCTCCGTGAACCGCTGGCCATGTTTGGGGACGCGGCTATCGCCGCCGGTGATTCGCACGGCCAGCCCCTTGCCGCGGAGCCCTTCCAGAGCCTGTTCCACCGTGTCTTCGTCATAAGAGACGACCGGCTCCCGATTTGACTTCTGGTTGCACGCATTCACCAGCGCATTGAGCGAGAGCGGGTAATAGTCGGGAGTGGCGATCTCTTTTTCAAGCAGCGCTCCGAGCACCCGCACCTCGGAGAAGTCAAGCCGGTCCATGAGCCGATTTTACTCAACCCTAGCGCATGTAGAACAAACTTAGCCGGGGAAGTCCGGCTTTTTCGAGCAGGTTGCGCTCGAGATACTGCTTTTCGAGCATCGCCAACTGATCGGCCGTCATCTTGCCGCGATACGGACGAAGCTGGCGATCGAGTTCCTGGCGTGCCTGGAAAAGTTCTTCCTCGGTTTGGCGGGTCCGAGCCGCCGCGATCATCTTCTCTTCGAGCACCGTGAGGCGCTGTTCGAGCGTTTCCAGGTCATGATGGTGCTGCTCGATCTCTGCCGCAAGCCGTTCTAAGGAGGCGGCGATTTCCGCGCACTCCGGCGGCAGCGCCCGGGCATTATTTTGCAGGTACGCGCGAAGCTCGTCCGCAGCGAACGGCGGTGCCGTCTGTTTGCGCGGCCGGGCGGTGCTGTTTTCCGCCATCAGTTGCGCTTCCGCCGCCACTGCCTGCGCGCAAAACGCCAGAGAGTTGACCATCTGGGTTTTCACTTTGCGCGCACGCCACTTCTCGAAGGCGGCGTCGATGCCGCGCAAGACCGCTTCGAGGGGCACGCCGGCGTTTTTCCAACTCTCAATCAGGGCCCAGTCGAGCGGCGACAGCAGGAAGAGGCTCGTGCCCCGCGCACGCTGGAAGTGCTCTTCGATTTCCGTGAAATAGTTGAAGTAGTTATCGACCCAGTCCGGATCGTTCACTGCGCGCCCTTATTGCGTTCCCAGATCATCTGCAACCCTTCGAGCGTGAGGTGCTCGTCCACCGTCTTCAAGTATCGCGAGCCTCCGACGATGATCGAGGCCTGCCCGCCGGTGGCGATGGTCTTGGTGTCGGGCCCAAGCTTCTGGATGATGCGCTCGAGGATGCCGTCGATCATGCCGATCGCGCCGAAATACAAGCCGGATTGCATGCTCGCCACCGTGTTGGTGCCGACCACGTCCTTCGGCGGACGGAAATCAACCAGCGGCAGACGCGCGGTCTTGCTGAAGAGGGCTTCGACCGCGATTCCAATCCCCACCGCGATGGCGCCGCCCAGGTATTCGGCGTTCTTCGAAATCACGTCGAAGTTGATGGTGGTCCCGAAATCGACGATCACGCACGGGCCGCCATATTTGTAGAACCCGGCCACGCCGTTCACCAGGCGATCGGCGCCCACTTCGTTGGGATTGTCGTAGCGGACCGTCAACCCGAGATTCGTGCGCGGGCCGACAAACATCGCCTCGGTATGAAAATACCGCTGCGTCATCAAAGCCAGCGTGCTGTCGATCGGCGGCACCACGCTGGCAATGATGATGCCGTCGACTGAGGCGATGTCCAGCCCGGCGGGCGCGAACAGGTTCCGCAACAGGATGCCCCATTCATCCGCCGTCTGTTCATGGACCGTGCGCAGCCGCCAATGCGCCCGCATTTTGCCGCCGTCGAACGCGCCTATCGTGATATTGCTGTTGCCTGCGTCAAGAGCCAGCAGCACGCACGCCTCCTGCAAGGATCAGGGTATCGGTTCCGTCGTTTTTTCGCACCACCAGGTAGCCGGAATCGTCCAGACCGGCGGTAACTCCTTCCACCGTGCCTCCAGGTTGGGTAACCGTGACGCGGCGGCCGGCCGCGTAGCTGGAAGCCTGCGTGAACAATCGAAGAATAGACTCTTTGTCGAAGAACTGGAAGCTTTCGATTGCCCGAATCACGCTTACGAGGATGGCAGTCCGTGAGAACTCACAGCCGGCGTGGAGCCGCAGTGACGTAGCGTCAGCGGCGAGATCGGACGGAAACGCGGTCTGGTTCACGTTGATTCCGATGCCGCCGATGGCGAGCCCATTCACGACTTCGACCAGGATTCCGGCAATCTTCCTTCCGCCCACCATGACATCGTTGGGCCACCGGAGGTCACAGGCGATGCCAGTCGCCGTAGCGATAGCCTCCGCGGTGGCGAGGCCGAGCGCGAGCGTGAGAACAGGGCCAGGCCGGAGCACGATCGAAACGTAAATGCCGGCGCCCGGCTCGGAGTGCCAGCCGTGGCCATGGCGCCCCCGGCCGGCGGTCTGTTCATCGGCGACGACAATCGTTCCGAGCGGCCGAGTCGCGGCGGCTGTCATCGTCGAGTCCAGCGTTGCGTAGTATTCGACGGCGCGGCCACGGAATGCGGCGCGCAGCCGGTCGAGATCGAACGGGCTCACGTCAACTCCAGCCGGAAGCTGATGTCGACGGCCCGGGCCGAATGCGTGATCGCACCCGAGGACACATAATCGGCGCCGGTCTCCGCGTACCCACGAACGTTGTCGAGCGTGATGCCGCCCGAGAGTTCCACCTTCGCGCGGTGTGCGACCTCACGGATCCATTCTGCCGCTTCGTTTGGCGACAGGTTGTCCAGCAGCAAATGGGCAGCGCCAGATTCCAGCGCTTCCTGTAGTTCGGCCCGCGTGCGCACTTCGATTTCGATCGGCAGGCCGGAGGCTCGTGCGCGCTCCATGGCGGCGCGGACACCGCCTGTCGCAGCGATGTGGTTGTTCTTGATAAGAATGGCGTCGAACAACCCCATCCGGTGGTTGGTCACGCCGCCCGCGGCCACGGCTTTCTTTTCCAAGGCGCGCAGCCCGGGAGTGGTTTTGCGAGTGTCGAGAACCTGGCAGCCGGTCCCCGCAATTGCATCGGCGAACTGGCGGGCACGTGTCGCAACGCCGCTCAGCCGCTGCAGGAAATTCAACGCTACGCGCTCGCACTCGAGCAGCGTACGGGCCTTGCCGCGTACGGTCGCCAGGAGATCGCCATCGCGGACGCAATCGCCATCCCGCCGCACCACCTGCAGTTCGTCGACACCGCCCCGGCAATCGTAAATTTCGCGGAGCAGATCGAGTCCGGCTACCACGAGTGCTTCGCGCGCCAGAAACCGGCCCGACGCCATTTGCTCTTCGGGAATGCAGGCGGTGCTCGTGACGTCTCCCGAGCCGATGTCTTCGGCCAGAGCCAGCCGCACAATCTCGCTCATACTGCGCCGCAGGTCTTGTTCCACTGGCTCTCGTAATCCGCCAACTTCTTGCGAATACTCTCAACCACCTGCGGAGGGGCCTTGCTCAGAAAAACATCGTCGCTCAACTGCCGTTTCGAGTTAGCAATGTTCTTGGCAAGTTGCTCGCATTCTTTTTCCAGCCGCTTGCGCTGCGCGTCTTCCTGCGCTTTGGGGAGTTGTAACACCAGATCGAATTCGGGCGTGGAACGGATGGCCGCCGCCCTGGGGGCAGCGTCCGCGTGAAACTGCAGCTTTACCCGTGCCAGTTCCTGAATCGCCGGAGCATGCTTTTGCGCGATTTCGAGTGCCGAGTTGCGAGAATAAAGCGCCCCGTCGAGCTGTAGCTTGGGGTCTAGCTTGTTCTCGGCGCGCAGATTGCGCGCCATCGTCACCACTTGCTGCACGATCTCGATTTCGCGCTCGGCTTTGTGGTCTGTAGATTCGCTTTGATACCGGGGATAGCCGGCGAGGGCGATCGACATCGGCCGGTCTTGGCGGCCTTCCGCAAGTCGCTGCCAAAGCTCTTCGGTGAGAAACGGCATGGCCGGATGCAGCAGCCGCAGCACGGTTTCAAACGCCCCGAGCGTATTTCGCCAGTCCGCGTTGAGGCCGGAGTTCTCACGGAATCGGAGCTTCTTCAGTTCGATGTACCAGTCGCAGAACTCATGCCAGAAGCACTGCCACAGCACCTGCGCAAATTCCTGATACCGGTACTGCTCGATGGCGCGGGCCGCCTCCGCCGCGCAACTGTTCAGACGGCTGAAAATCCAGCGGTCTTCCACCGGCACTTCCAGGCTCTCGGCATCCGCCTCCGGCTGGAAATCTTCCAGAGACTCCGGCAGCCACGGCTCCACGCCCGAGCGCTCCATGTTCATGAACAGAAAACGCGCCGCGTTCCAGATCTTGTTGGCGAAGGCGCGGGAACTCTCCATCCGGTCTTCGGTAAGGACCACGTCGGCGGTCGGAGCGGCGCCTTGCAGCAGCGACATGCGGACGGCATCGGTGCCGTACTTTTCCGTGACCACCAGCGGATCGACCACGTTACCCCGCGTCTTCGACATCTTCTGCCGTTCGGCGTCGCGCACCAGGCCGTGAAGATAGACGTGGCGGAACGGCACCTCGCCCATGAATTCGAGCCCCATCATGATCATGCGTGCATCCCAGAAGAACAGGATGTCGAAACCCGAGATGAGCAGCGAAGTCGGATAGAACATCGCGAGATCTTCGGTGCGCTCCGGCCAGCCGAGAGTCGAAAACGGCCAGAGAGCGGAGCTGAACCAGGTGTCGAGCACGTCGGGATCCTGCTCCAAATGACTCGCGCCGCAGCGCGGGCACGTCTTGGGTGCTTCGCGCGCCACAATCGTTTCGAAGCACTCACGGCAATGCCAGGCGGGAATCCGATGTCCCCACCAGAGCTGGCGCGAGATGCACCAATCGCGGATGTTGTACATCCATTCGAAATAGGTTTTCGTCCAGTGCACCGGCGTGAACTGAATTCGGCCGCTCTCAACGGCGTCGATCGCCTTCTCCGCCAGCGGCTTCATTTTGACGAACCACTGCGTGGAGATGAGCGGCTCAACCACCGTCTTGCACCGAGTACATTTGCCGACGTTGAGCTGATAATTTTCGATCTTCGCGAGCAGCCCTTGCGCCTCCAGATGCGCGACCACCTGGCGCCGGGCTTCGAAGCGATCCAATCCGGCATACGGTCCCGCCTGGGCGGTCATCGTGCCGGTCTCGTCGATGACTTGAATTTTCGGCAGGTTGTGCCGCCGGCCGGCCTCGAAATCGTTCGGATCGTGCGCAGGCGTCACCTTCACGACGCCGGTGCCGAACTCGGGATCCGCCAGTTCGTCGAGAATAATCGGAATCTCGCGGTTCATCAGCGGCAACTGCACCGTCTTACCGTGGAGATGCCGGTACCGCTCGTCGCGTGGGTTGATGGCGACCGCCGTATCTCCCAGCATCGTCTCCGGGCGGGTAGTCGCGACGATCAGGAATTCGTTCTTCAGCCCGTTGATCGGATAACGAATATGCCAGAGGTGCCCTTGCTCCTCGGAGTGCGCCACCTCGAGATCGGAAATCGCGGTGCGGCAGCTCGGACACCAGTTCACCATGTACTCGCCGCGGTAAATAAGGCCTTTCTCATAAAGCCGCACGAACACTTCGCGAACGGCGGCCGAAAGCCCCGCGTCCAGTGTGAAGCGCTCGCGGCTCCAATCGCAGCTCGCGCCTAGCCGGATCATCTGACGCTTGATGTTGTCGCCGTATTCGGCTTTCCACTGCCACACGCGCTCTTCGAATTTTTCTCGTCCGAGATCGCGGTAATTGATTCCGTCTTCGGAGAGCTTCCGCGCCACCACCATCTGCGTCGCAATGCCCGCATGGTCGGTTCCTGGAAGCCAGAGCGTTTGGTCCCCCTTCATGCGGTGCCACCGGATGGTGACGTCGATTTCCGTGTGTTCGAGCATATGCCCGATGTGCAACGCCCCAGTCACATTCGGCGGAGGGATCACGAGCGAGAAAACGGAGCTCGACGGCGTCGCGGCTGCGCGAAAAATTCCGGAATCGATCCACCACTGGGCCCAGCGCGGCTCGAACCGCTGCGGCTCATACACCTTCTCAATTTGCATGGGAAAATTCTAGGATAGCAAAGCGGAAATCGCGCACTCACCGCGAACCGGCTTTCAATTCGGCGGCCTGGTCCGGACCGGCGCGGCTGGAAACGGCATGCGGTCGATCACGGCTAGCGAGATGACTTGCCAGCCCGTTGCCGCCTGTCGAACCAGCACCAGAACGGGACGGCTTTGTTTTAGGATCAGGCTCCCATACGTCACCAGCCGCGCACTGACCAGAGTCAGTTCAGAGGTCAGCGGAAACACGTCTCGGATCTCCAGATGGGACGGGGTTGCCTCGCTGAAGGGGAAGGGCTGGAGCGCCTCGGCAATCTCAGCCGGCCCGGCCGCCACGGTACGGCCGCCGACGCGATATTCCGAGTCCTGCGCAAACATTGGTCGCAACGCATTCGCATCGGCTCCGAGAGCGCGATTCAGGGCAGCTGTGAAGGAGTCGATCGGATCCTGGGCTGGGACCGGAGTTCCTGGGGCGCACGCAGCGCAAAGCAAGAAGAAGGCTCGCAGCCAGGTCATACGGTGGAATGTCACCACCAGGAGCGGCCTTTCACTCGCTCAGATGGCTACGAAAACCGGTATTCCGGTTTCAGTTCGCAGCGGTAGACCCGGCTCCCGTCTTTGTTCACCACCTGCTGGCATGTTGCCCAGCTCAGAATCAACGCCGGTCCCAGCGGGAACACAATTGGCGAGTCGTTCATTTGCGCTTCGATGCTCACGCCCTCCGCCGATCCGGGCAACGTGAACGTGAGCGCACGCTCAAAAATCAGCGGATAGGATTGGCGGAGGAGGCTGCTCACCGTCGGATGGAATACCTCGGCTTCCAGAAGAAAAGTAGTTGTGGCCGACCAGTTCAACACCGAGACCTTCAGAGTTTGACTATCGCGGGCGAAGTTGTTCTCCTCAATCCGCGTGAAGGCGCACGGGCCCGCGATACACGACGCACGCGCGTTGTGGAACTCATTCCCTGCGCCCGCGTCCATTGTGGCAGTGCCGAGCGCCGCCTTCCATTGGCCGTCGGGCGAGCATGGACGCTGGCTGTTGCAAGGTACGTTTCCCTTGTTCACCACCTCGAACGTCTTCACGGCGCTGCCTACATTCACAGAGTTGATAGTGTTGACCGAGTAACGCACCACCACGTTGCTGATCTTCACTTGTGGGCCGTGGTGATCGGGCGGCATGGGACGCTCAACTGCCGGAAGATGCGCAACGTACAATCGGTCATCTGCCGCAACTCGCAGATCGAGGGCCTCGTAGTCGGGATGCTCGAAATGCACCACCAAAGGCTGCCCCGGCCGCGTTCCCGGCGGTAACAATAGCCGGTAGAAACCGCTATCGTCCGATTTTGTGGTGGCGGACACGCCGCCCACCAGCGTGATTTCGGCCTGGCCGACCGGCAGTTCCTTGGTCGGGTCAGCGTTCTGCATCACCACCGCGCCACGGACCACCAGCGGTATTTCGTTCATGCGGCGCGCCAAAAGTACGATTCCTGACACAACTCCCACCCCAACTCCCGCCGCTATCAATACGGTGCGCTTTCGGCTCATAATTGTAGTAACGGCCTTTCGGCCACGACCGTTGCAGATCATCGCCGGTTGGCCAGGTACTTGCCTCGGATCTTCGGTGCAGGTCGTCTGCCAACAGGGAGTGGAATGAAGATGACTGATCCGCGTTGTTCGCGCCGCGAACTATTCGGACGCCTGGCGAGGCTGGGCGCTGGCGCCGCACTTGTTTCCCGCTCGCCGGCTTCGGAATCGCGGTCACCCTTTTCCGACGATGACGAGAAGCTGCTGGAAGAAATCGAGCACGCCGACTTCCTGTTCTTCTGGGAGCAGGGCAATCCCCAAACCGGGTTGGTCAGGGACCGCTTCACCGTGCACGGAACGGACAAGGGAACCGTCTCCAGCATCGCCGCTACCGGTTTCGGTCTGACTGCGCTTTGCATCGCTGACAAGCGCGGGTACCTTCCCTCCAGCCAGTTGCGAGAGCGTGCGCTGGCGACGCTGCGCTTTCTCTGGAAGGGGTTGCCCAACCACCGCGGTTTCTTTTACCATTTCGCCAACGCCAGTACCGGCGAAAGGCTGTGGGATTCGGAAGTCTCCTCGGTCGATACGGCGCTCCTGCTCTGCGGCATCCTCGCTTGTCGTGAGCATTTCCACTACTCCGAAATCACCGAGCTCGCCTACCGCATCTTCAATCGCGTCGACTGGACATGGCTTTCCGAGGACACTACCTTGTTGCCCCACGGCTGGATGCCCGAAACCGGCTTCCTGCCGTATCGCTGGGATGGATACAGCGAGTTGATGATGATGTACCTGATGGGCCTCGGCTCCTGGACGCATCCTCTGCCGCCGCAGGCCTGGAATGCATGGAAGCGAAATATCTTCGAGTATGAAGGGCTGCGGTACATCGGCTCCATCGCGCCGCTGTTTGTTCACCAATACTCGCAGGCCTGGTTCGATTTTCGCGGCAAGCGCGATCAATACGCGGATTATTATCAAAACTCGATTATCGCCACCGAAGTCCACCGGCGGTTCTGTGTGGAGCTCGCGAAACAGTTCCCCGATTACAGCAATGACCTGTGGGGGATTACGGCTTCCGATTCCATCCACGGCTATGTCGCGTGGGGCGGGCCGCCTGCCGTGGGGCCGATCGATGGAACCGTCGTGCCCAGCGCCGCCGGCGGATCGCTCCCTTTCCTTCCGCAAGCCACCATACGGGTTCTCAGAAACATCCGAACGCGCTACGCCGATCGGGCCTGGTGCCGTTACGGCTTCATTAACGCCTTCAACCCGCTGACCAAGTGGTATGATCCCGACGTGATCGGCATCGATACCGGAATCACCATGCTGATGGCGGAAAACGCACGAACCGGCTTTGTGTGGGAGACCTTCATGAAGGGTTCGGAAGCACGACGCGGAATGTATCGAGCTGGCTTCAAAATGTACGATTCTTCATACGATGTGACCGTTCCTTCCCAAAGTTGACTCAAGCTTACCATCAGACCGCCGTGTAGGAATTCTTGGCGCCGAACAAACGGCGGCTTCTTGCGCGTAAGAAATTCTCAGTTCGCGCGCTATCCACTGCGTTCCAAAGCGAATAAAAAACGGCAGCGCAGGTGCAAGCGTGCCTTGCGTTGAAAAGAATTTTGAATTGTGTGTTCCGGACAACGGAACGGTGGGAACGTGAACTCTACCACAGTTACTCAATCCTCTCTCTGGTCAAGTTGGCAGGAAAGGCTCCAGGCCCTCAATAACGTTCCGGCGTTACTGAAAATTGTTTGGCAATCGGGCGCTTCGGTTGTTTGCGGAATCATTGGCTGCCGCCTGATTGTGGCGCTTATGCCGATCGCCTTGCTGGCGGTCTCCAAAAAGATCCTCGACGGAGTGCAGGCTCATTACTCCGGACATCCGTTGCCGGCGAACTTTTGGTACTTCGTTGCCGGTGAATTTGTGCTCGCTCTGGTTGCGGCTGTCGCGAGCCGTTCTGTCGCGTACTTCGATTCGGTGCTCTCCGAACGGTATACACGCTATGTCAGCTTGCGCGTGATGGAGCACGCGTCGCGATTGGATCTCGCCTCCTACGAAGACCCGCTCTTCTACGACAAGCTCGAGCGTGCCCGCGTCCAAGCCACCGACCGCATCGGCATGATCCAGTCGATGGGCTCGCTCATCCAGCAGTTGGTGGCCGCGATCACGCTTTCCGCCGGCATCTTCTGGTTCTCACCTTGGCTTCTGGCATTACTTGTCGTTGCGGTTGTCCCAGCGTTCATCGGCGAAAGCCACTTCGCCTTTCTCGCTTACTCACAAAACATCCGGCATACTCCCACGCGCCGGCAGCTCGACTATCTTCGGATTGTCGGAGCGAGTAAGGAGTCCGCCAAGGAACTTAGGCTTTTCGGCTTGGGTAATTTCTTGAGCCGCCAATACGCAGATCTTTCCGGCAGGATCTACGGCGAAAACGTGCAACTCGCTCGCCGCCGCTTGTGGGCCGGCGCAGCGCTCTCCATTCTCAGCACCGGCGGCTACTACACAGTTTACGCGTTCGTGATCTACCGGACGCTCACCGGCGCTCTGACGTGGGGTTCTCTGCAGTTCCTCGCCGGCGCGATCGCCGGTGCGAGCACCAACATTCAGAGCCTCTTTTCGACGTTCTCCAGTATTGCCGACCAATCGCTGTTCCTTACCGACCTGGTCGAGTTCCTGCGGGTGTGCCCAAAGATCGAATCGAAGCCGAATGCGCTGCCTGCGCCGCGTCCCATTCGCGACGGCTTCGTGTTCGACCAGGTAACTTTCTCTTATCCTGGCCGCCAACGCCCCGTCCTCGACCGCCTCGATTTCCGGCTGGAGCCCGGCGAGCGCGTCGCCCTCATCGGCGAAAACGGCCAGGGTAAAACTACGCTCGTAAAGCTAATGACCCGCCTTTACGATCCCACCGGCGGCCGCATCCTGCTCGATGGCGTGGATCTGCGTGACTACAGCATTGAGGATCTCCATAGCCAGGTCGGCGTGATCTTCCAGGACTTCATGCGCTACGAAATGACCGTTCGCGAGAACATCGCGGTCGGACGCATCGACGAAGTTGACGACGCGGTGATCCGTCGCGCCGCGCACAAAAGCCTCGCCGATCACGTAATCGGAAAGCTTCCTGGCGGCTATGACCAGTTGCTGGGACGCCGTTTCGAAGGCGGCGTCGACCTCTCGGGTGGCGAGTGGCAGAAGATGGCGCTCGCTCGCGCCTATTTCCGCGATGCCCAATTGGTGATTCTCGACGAGCCCACCGCCAGTCTGGATGCGCAATCCGAGCACGAGGTCTTCGAGCGTTTCGCCGAATTGACCCAGGGAAAAATGGCTTTGCTCATCTCCCACCGCTTCTCTA
>Ga0335079_10007979_pt1 | contig 12037 bp, 7 predicted proteins | sample Lox_Sample_33_FD_206719 | JGI IMG/M metagenome (GOLD analysis project Ga0335079, IMG submission 206719) | Soil microbial communities from Loxahatchee National Wildlife Refuge, Florida, United States - Lox_Sample_3.3 | ecosystem: Environmental > Terrestrial > Soil > Wetlands | place: USA: Florida... | reverse complement strand
ACAGCATCGAGTTCTATGGCACGAGCATCGACACGCCGTATTCCGGCACGCGCGTCTACTGGCTGATTCGAGGGACGCGCGCGGGCAAACGTATTGCGCCCCTCGTTTCCGGCGGCAGCTCGACTGCCAGCGTACCGAGCTTCCCCTGCACGGTGCTCTTCGAGCAGCGCACCACTTACTTCGCGGCGCTGCTGAACGGCGAGGACAACGACAACTTCTTCGGCGCGATCGTCAGTACCGAGCCAGTGGATCAGAGCTTCCATGTTGCCCACATCGACCGCTACTCGACCCTGCCGGTCACAATGGACGTGACGCTGCAAGGCGTGACCGATGGCCAGATGCATCAGGTGGCGGTTTCGTTCAACGGCTCGCCCGTCGGCGAGATTGACTTTGCGAATCAGGCGAATGTGACGAACACGCTGCCGATCTCCAGCACCTTGCTCCAGGACGGCACGAACACGGTCACGTTCACGGCGCTCGACGGCGACGTCGACGTGAGCCTCGTGCAGTCGATTGCGCTGCACTACGCGCATACCTACACGGCCGACGGCAACTGGTTGCGCGCGACGGCGAACTCCGGCGACACAGTCCACATCGGCGGCTTCACGAATTCGCAGATTCACGTGCTGGACATTACCGATCCAACGGCGATCGCGCAGCTCGTAGCCCCCGCGCAGTTCGAAGGTTCCGGCTTCGGCGTGACGCTGGCGATTCGCGGCGCTCGCGGCGGCAGCCACACGCTGCTTGCGTTCACCGACGATCAGACGTCATCGCCCGACGCGCTTTCGTTCCACCAGCCGAGCTCGATCGACAGGCCCCAGGCTGGCGCGGATATCATCGTGATCGCCCATCCGGATTTCGTGACGAGCATTGCGCCGCTTGTGAAGCTCCATCAGTCGCAGGGCGACTCCGTCATCGTTGTGACGACCGACCAGATTTTCGACGCCTTCAATTTCGGCGAGCGCAGCCCGTATGCGCTGCGCAGCTACCTGCAGTTGGCGTCCACCAGTTGGCGCGTGCATCCGCAGGCCGTGCTGCTGGTGGGCGGGGCGTCATTCGATCCGCGAAACTATCTCGGATTCGGCTATTGGGACTTCGTGCCTTCGCGCATGATCGAAACGGCCGCATTCAAGACGGCGTCGGACGACTGGCTCACCGATTTCAAGCAGACCGGCTTCGCGACGATTCCCACGGGCCGCCTGCCCGTGCGCACGCCGGCCGATGCGGCTTTGCTGGTATCGAAGATTGTCGGTTACGAATCGGGCGCGTCCGCCGGAAGCTGGCAGCAGCAAGCGCTCGTGGTCGCCGACCAAAACGTGGACGTTGATTTCACCACGTCCGCGAACTTCGCGGCTGCCGATATGCCCAAGGCCCTGACCGTCACCAGGATTCTGGCCAATGGAATGGACCCCGTCGTGGCGCAGCAGCAGATTCTGGCAGCACTCAACGGCGGCGCGCTGCTAGTGAACTACATCGGCCACGGATCGGAAGAGCAGTGGTCATTCTCGGACCTGCTCGACGATTCGACGGTCGCGGCGCTTTCCAATGGCGACCGGCTGCCGGTCTACCTGCTGATGGACTGTCTCAACGGGTATTTCCACGATGTCTACGCGACCAGCCTTTCCACGGCACTGCTGCTTGCGCCGAATGGCGGCGCCGTCGGCGTGTGGGCCTCTTCCGGCTTCACCGACGCCGCGCCGCAAGCCACGATGGATCAGGCGCTGCTCGGCGCGCTGGCCGCGAATCCGTCGACGCCGATCGCCAAGGCGATTCTTGGCGCCAAGCTCGGCATCACCGATCCGGACGTTCGCCGCACGTGGATCTTCTTCGGCGATCCGGCGATGCGTCTCCCGATTCCCGCTGTAGCGCCGTCCTCCACAAAGAAGCACTAACGCGCTCCTGGGCCCCGCAGCTAAGATAATTGGCATGAAGACGAAGGCAGGCCCGCTCACACGCACGCTCGCCGTCCGCACGTCGCGCCGCACGGAACTCCAGGACGTGACAGCCGAGATCGAGGCCGCAGTCCGCGAATCGGGCTGTGCGAGCGGCGTTTGCCATCTCTACGTCCCGCATACGACCGCCGGAGTGCTGATCAATGAAGGCGACGATCCCGCCGTGGCGCGCGATATCGAAGCGGCGCTCGATCGGCTGATTCCTCATCGAGGCGACTACACGCACGCCGAGGGCAACTCGGACTCGCACATCAAGACCGCGCTCGTCGGCTCGTCGGAAATCGTGTGGATCGAAGGCGGGCGGCTCGTGCTCGGGCGGTGGCAATCGATTTTTCTCGCTGAGTTCGACGGTCCGCGCACGCGCGAACTGCGCGTGAAGATCGTGCCCGACGCCGCGCCCGACGCGGGCTAGGGTACAATTTCCTCTCGCATGTCTTTCAAATCCGGATTCGTCGCGATCGTGGGCCGGCCCAACGCCGGCAAGTCGACGCTCGTCAACACGCTCGTCGGGCGCAAAGTGGCTATCGTCTCGCCGCGGCCCCAAACCACGCGAAACAGAATCCAGGGCATCCTGAATCGCGACGACGCGCAGATCGTCTTGATCGACACGCCCGGAATTCACAAGCCCGATAGCGTTCTCAGCCGCCAGATGATGGACGAGGCCGAACAGGCGCTCGAAGGCATCGATATTCTCTCGCTGATCGTGGATGCTTCGGCGGAGTTCGGCGCGGGCGACCGCTTTTGCCTCGAATGGGTGGGTCGCTTCAAGGGGCCCGTCTTTCTCCTGCTGAACAAGGTCGATCTCGTCAGCAAGCCGTCGTTGCTGCCGCTGATCGACCGCTATCGCAAGCTCTTCGAATTCGCGGAGATTTTCCCGGTCTCTGCGGCGACCGGAGCTGGCTGCTCCGATCTCGTGAAGGGATGGCTCGCACGCCTGCCCGAGGCTCCGCCATATTTTCCGCAGGACCAGTTTACGGACCAGCCGGAGCGATTCCTGGTGGCCGAGATTGTCCGTGAAAAAGCCATTCACGCGACGCGCGAGGAAGTGCCGCACGCGATCGCCGTTTTGATCGACAGTTTCGACGAGGGAGAAAAGCTGATCAAGATTCGCGCCACGATCTACGTCGAACGCGACGGCCAGAAGGGAATCCTGATCGGCAAGGGCGGCGAGATGATCAAGAAGATCGGCACGCTGGCGCGCAAGGAAATTGAGACGATTCTGGGCGTCAAGATGTTCCTGGAGCTCTTTGTGAAAGTCCAGCCGAACTGGCGCCGAAACCCCGCGCTGGTCCGCCAGCTCGATTGGCATCGGCAGCTCGAGCAACTGGCCGGCGAGTAGTGTGCCTCACGGCAGCGTTGGCAGTGACGGCGCCCCGGGGGCGGCAGGCGGAGCGCTCGTCAGATCCAGCACGTATACCGATTGATCCTGCGTCAGCACGAGTATTCGTTTTCCGTCCGCTGAGAATCGCGAATAGACAACCATGCTCGGGAAGCCGTACGAGTCGCGCTGCTGCCCTGTCTTCAAGTCGTAGAGGGCCAGATGGCCTCCGTCCTGCGTGACGGCGAGCAGCCCGGTTGGTCCATAGAGCGCCGGGTAGTACGCGGTCAGCTTCACGCGTTCGGCTCCTCCGGAGAGAGACACGGCCGTAACGCGCATCTCGTCTTTCACCAAGATCAGCCAGTCTCCCGCCGAAAAGGCGGACGTGTAGCTCTCCGGCCCCGATCCGCCGGGCACCAGCACCAGGCCCACGCGATTGCCGGTGCGCGCGTCGAGCACTTCGAAGAGCGAATCGTGTGCGGCGGCCTTCGTCTGCTTCAGCGCCTCCGTCATTACCGCATTGCCCTTGGCCAGTTTCTTCGCGCCGTCGGAGGCTCCGTCCCAGCCCAAGACGATTCGTTCGCCTTGCGGATCATCAAACGGCACCGGCGGCATGGTGGGTGCGGGTGCGCCGCGATTCGCGTCCGCTGCGGCGCGCGACCAGAGAGGTCTTCCCGTATTCCGATCGAGAACGTCCAGGCTGTAGCCGAGGGCCGAACCTCCTGAGCCGAGCCAGAAGTAAGCGAAGGTGTTGTGCTGGGACAACACGACCGGTCCGGACATCAGGTACTCGACCAAGTGGTCGTCGTTTGGCCAGAGCTTTTCCTTCGCGCCACTCGCCAAATCGATCCGATCCATTTCCCATCCGGGCGGATTGGCGCGGGGCCCGCGAACGTAACAGTGTTGTTCGTCGTCGAACCACGCTCCGCGCAGCCCGTGGAAGTGCAGAAGCTGCTTTCCGTCCGCGACACGGAAAATGCCTCCGTCGCCCGAAACACCCAGAGCCAGATTCTGCAGGTTGGGCGACGCCATCGCCGTCCGCAAGGTTTGCAGCGGCGTCGGAGGAACGAGCGCCAGCGTCTTGACCGTATCCTTGCCAACCGGCGTGATCGCCAGCCCGACGTCCGGCGCGTACGAAGCGGACTCGTCGCCGAAAACGTCTCCGCCCTCTCTCAAGATTTTCGAGACGGGCTTGCCCGTTTGCGTGTCGAGCAGCTCGGCGTCCGACCCATCAGTTGCAAAGTGGACCATGTAGCGTGGATCGCTTGTCCTCTGGGCGCCGCCCGTGACGTTCAGCTTTGCCACCACGTCGCCTTTGGGAAACGAAAGCAGCGCCGAATCCTCGGCTTTGTCCTCCGAGACGTACGCCAGACGGTCGTCGGAGACAAATTCCAGGTCGCCGTGATCGATCGCATGTTTGAACGAACCCGCGACTCCGATTTTCTTGCCGGTCTGCAGGTCCGCGATCGCCATCGTCTCTCGCCACGCCGTGGCCAGCAGATAATGTTCGTCGGGCGAGAATCGCAGATTTCTTCCCAGCAGCCGGCGATCCGCTCGAAACGAGAGGAGCGCTCCCATGTGGTACCCGAAGGGTTCGGAGCGCGCGAGCCCGTCATGCAGGGGAATGATCGCGGGCGCGTGTATGTCACGTTCTTCTCCCACGCGGCCGTTGAAAACCAGCTGGCCGTCGTCGATGCGAAAGACGCGCAACGTGGAGTCGGTCTGGAGGCATGCGTAGTACGTGCCGTGCGGAGAGACCGCCGCATAATAGCATTCGGTTCCTTCGGTGAACTTTTTCGCCTCGTCGCCTTCATCCGACTCGATATGCCACTTCCGCGCGCGCATGTCTTGCAGACCGATCACGATGGCTTTGGAGTCGGCAGTGAAGCGAATGGGCAGGGCCCTGTTCGCCGGCAGACTCAACTGAATCGCGAGCGGGGACCGCGTCAGCACATATGCCGTCGCTTCGTCCTGCAAAAGGATGTATTTCCCATCAGGACTGAATTGCAGCGCCCGCAGGCGGCTATGCAGCGGAGGCGTCAGGTGCGAGTGGCTGAGAATGACCGGAGGCCTGCTGACCGGCCCCGCGTCGCGCCTCTTGAGCTCCTGGGCCCTCGTGTGGCTCGGCACAGCGGCTGCCAGACAGCAGCACAGGATCGAAATCAGCACGATGCCACCGTCAGACTGGGCGCAGTTTCGGGAACCCCTATTCAATCGCAGACCCCGGGTAAGGTGTGAACTTCGCGAATACCATCCGGCGGCGAATTATTCAAGCGTCAATCCCGCGTGTCCGGCGAGCTTCGCGGCAAGGCGGCTAAGGGTGGACCACTAGCAGGTCGTGCGCGGCGATCACGGCGCCGCTGTAGCCCTGGTGCAGCGCCTGAACCAGATCAGCCTCGCTCGCACCAGCCGTCAGGACGATGTGCGTTGCCACGAGCGTTTTCGCGCGCGCCCGTGTGGCGATGTCGGGAAGCTCGCTCGACGAAGTGTGGAAGGAAGCCATGTAGCGCGCCCAATGCTCGGGTAAGTGGCTCGTGCTTGTCGGCGAGCCCAGGTAGACCTCGTGGATGAGCAGGTCGCATCCATTGCACGCCTCGACGACGCTTTCGGCAGGGGCCGTATCGCCCGAATAGACGATGCTCTTGCCGCCCGCATCAAATCTGTAACCGAGAGCAAGCGGCCAACTCCCATGCTTCACCGCAAACGCCGTCACCTTCACGTTCGCGTCCTGATAGATCACGCCCGGCTGGACGTCGTGGCCGTTCACCCTGTATCCGGTCAGGTTACCCTGTTCGAGGCCCGTGGTGCGGATATGGATGTCTTCCGCGTACGCCTTCAGGATGTTGTCGGCCATCGCGGAGATTCCCGGCGGCCCGTACAACTCAACCGGATCCGTCCGGCCCATCACCCACGGAGTCAGAATCAGGTCGGGCAGTCCAATCGTGTGGTCCGAGTGGAGATGCGACACAAACGCCACATTGAGTTGGCGCGGATTCAGTTCGGCGACGCCATTCAGGAAGGCTGCGTCCGCCTGCCGCATCACGCCGGGGCCGACGTCCACGAGATAGGCTTTTCCTCCTGCGACCACGGCCAGGCTGGGCCCTTGGCGGCTCGGCGTCGGTCCCGGCGTTCCGGTCCCAAGAAAAACGACGAATGGAGACTTCGGCGCGCCCGCGGACGCGCCGCCCTGGCCCTGAGAGAATGCGGCGCTGGTGCAGAGCAGGGAGCTGGCCGCCAGGGTCAGGCAAAGCACGACTGTCCGGATTCGCGCGAGCATGGTTGGTCTCCTTAAGAAGCTTTTGAAGGTGCGATACCCAGCGAACGCATCTTGCGGTAGAGGTGGCTCCGCTCCAGTCCGAGAGCGGCGGCGGCTTTCGTCATGTTCCAGCGATTCTCCTCGAGCTTGCGCAGCACGAATTCGCGCTCGTACGCCGACCGCGCCTCCTGCAAGCTCGCATAGGGCTTCTGCGGGCTCTTCGACGCGCCGCGGAAAAGCTCCGGCGGCAAATGGTGCGGCTCGATGCGCGGCGACGGGCAGATGATCACCAATCGCTCGACGAGATTCCTCAGTTCGCGCACGTTGCCGGGCCAAGGATACGCCAGGAGGACTTCCATCGCCAGCGGCGTGAACTCCTTCGGCTTCTTCCCGTATGCGTCGCAAAACTCCTTGAGGAAGTGGGCGGCCAAAATCGGAATGTCTTCCAATCGCTCGCGCAGCGCCGGAACGTAGAAGGGAATCACGTTGAGCCGGTAGAAGAGATCCTCGCGGAACGCGTTGCGTCCGATTTCTTCCTCCAGCTTCTTGTTCGTCGCAGCGATCACGCGAACATCGACGGTGACCGGGGTGTTCGATCCGAGCGGTTCGACGCGCTGCTCTTCCAGCACGCGCAGCACTTTCGATTGGGTCTTCAGGCTCATGTCGCCCACTTCGTCGAGAAACAGCGTCCCGCCATCCGCCTTTTGGAACTTGCCGACCTTGTCTTCGCTCGCGCCCGTGAAGCTGCCTTTGCGATGGCCGAACATCTCCGATTCGATCAGCTCTTCGGGAATCGCCGCGCAGTTGACCTCGACGAACGGTTTCTCCCTTCGGGAACTGTTTGCGTGCAGCGCGCGGGCGACAAGCTCCTTGCCGGTGCCGCTCTCGCCATAGATCAGCACGCGCCCCGTAGTAGGCGCCGTGAGCGCGATCTGCTGGCGGAGAGCCTTCATCGGCACGCTGCTGCCCAGAATCTGATGCCGCTCTTCGAGTTCGGCGCGCAGCCGCCGGTTTTCGAGAGCGTTGCGCACCACGACGACGATTTTGTCGAGCGACAGCGGCTTTTCGATGAAGTCGAACGCGCCCAGTTTCGTGGCCCGCACCGCGGCTTCGATATTCGCGTGGCCGGAAATCATCACCACCATCGGGGAGGAATCCTGCGCCTGCATTCGTTCGAGCGTTTCCAGACCATCGTTTTTTGGCAGCCACACATCCAGCAGAATCAGATCAAATTTGCGCTGCTCGACGCGTTCCAGGCACGCCTCGCCCGATTCGAGCGTCTCGACGTCGTAGCCCTCGTCGCGCAGCAGCGCGCCGAGCGACTCGCGGATGCCGCTCTCGTCGTCGACGATCAGGATGCTGGCTGGCATGTGGGGCGGGTCCTTGTCCTATCCGGCCTGCGTTGGCATGGCCACTTCGGCGGCGGGGAAGCGCATCACGAATCGCGCGCCCAGCGGCGTGTTGTCTTCCACCCGGATCGTGCCGTTGTGCTCGGCGACGATGCGGCTCGCGATGGCGAGCCCCAAACCAGTGCCGCGGCCCTTTGTGGAAAAGTGCGGCAGGAAAAGCTTCTCTTTGTCTTCGGGAGATATGCCGTGGCCGCTGTCGGAAACTTCGATTTCGACTGCGTCTCCGTCGCTTACCGTTCGTGTGGCCACGTGCAACCGCCGAATCGACGAACCTTCCATTGCGTCGGCGGCGTTGTCGATCAAGTTCGCAATCACTTGACGCATCAGCTCGGCGTCCGCCCTCACGGGCGGCAGCGAAGGCGCGAGGCTGGTCGAGAGCACGATGCCCTCCAGACGGCCGTCGAACAGAGTCAGTGCGCTCTCGACGATCGGATTGACGCCCAGCGGCGTGAGCCGCGCGGCGGGGAAGCGCGCGAATTGCGAAAACTCGCTCACGAGCGATGACAGCGTTTGCGCCTCCCGCTCGATCAGCCCCGCGCACTCCGCCACCAACTTCTCGAGCTCGGTGCGGGCGCCGGGCGAAATCGTCGTCGCGCGATCGAGATAGCGCAGCAACCGCTGTGCGGAAAGCTGGATCGGCGTGAGCGGGTTCTTGATTTCGTGCGCGATTCGCTGCGCCACCTCCTGCCAGGCGGCTGCCTTCTGCGCCTGCAATAGCTCGGTCAAGTCGTCGATCACGACCACGAATCCGGGATTCGACCGCCGCGGCCCCAGCGAGCTGACGGTCACCGCCGCGCGCACCAGCCGTCCGCCGACCGCGATCTCGATTTCGCGCGATGCCGCGCCCATCCGCAGCGAACGTCGCATCAGGTGCAGCACGGCGCGGGCCGCTTCCTCGCCGAGGAGGTCCGGCAGGGTGTGCGCCTCGCGCGCCGCTTCGCCGAGGATCGTAACCACCGCCGTGTTCACGCGCGCCACGTCGCCCGACGCGTCGAGCGACACGACGCCCGTCGGCACGTTTTCGAGGATCGTTTCCATCAACTTGCGCCGGTGCTCGCGCTCTTCGACTGCCTGCTCGAGGCTCTTCGTGAACTCGTTGATCTGGCGCCGGCCTTCGCCCAGTTGCTCGGTCATCCGGTTGAACGAGCGCACGAGCGTACCGAGCTCGTCCTGCGCCTGCACGTCGATCCGCTGGTCGAAATTGCCGCGGGAGATTTCGCGCGTTGCCTCGGCCAGCGCCTGGATCGGGACCGTCACTTGCTTCGAGAGGAAGACGGCGACCCACGTGGTGACGAACAGCAGCACGAGCGTAATGAACCCCAGCACGCCCAGGAGCACCCGCTTGTACTGGCGCAGTTGCTGCTTCAAGCTGAGATAGGTGTTGGTTTGCGTTTCGATATCCGCGTAGCGCTCCGAGAAGTCCGCTGGCAATCTCCGCGCCACGTAGAGCGTGCCACCCTTCACCGGGGCGCTACCGGCCAGGTAGAGCTGACCGTTCAGCTTCCACACCTGCGCTCCGCTGCGAATGGTTTGCACCGGTTCGGCCGAAAGCGCGGGCGGCGGCGTCGAGGCGCCGTTTGCGGTGACGGCAAGATCGGCGCTGGAGGCGATGTTTCCTGATGCGCCGGCGATCCACCAGGCGTCGACGGCTTGGCTGCCCGCCAGAAGTTTCGTATCGGGGGAACCGCCTGCCGTTGCCGCCGTCGCAAGGCGGTTCAAGCGATCGAATTCGGAGGCCTCGAAGTGAGAAAGCAGCGTCTGGCTTTGTTGGTTGGCGATCTCCAGGGGTCTCGGAAACCAAAGATTCAGAGTTCGGTTGATGAGAGCGTAGCTGAAAAAGAACAGGAACACGACGGGCAGCAGCGATATGCCCATCGCTCCCACCACCATCTTCACCTTGAATCGCGAGCCGAGCTGGCCGCTGCGCCGCTCGGCTCCGAGCTTGAGCACGTAGCGCGTCAGGATCAGCGCGAAGATAAGCAGCAGCACGCCGATGATCGTGAAGAGCGCAAAAAACACCGGATACGAGCTTCGCTGATTGGGCTCAACAGGAAACCGGAAGGAGCCGAAGGTGACCACCATCGCGGCGAGCAATACGGCCACGGCGCCGACGGCGATCGGCCACCACTCGCGCTTTTGCTCGCGTCGCGGCATCTTCAGCGGCCCTCCTCCCGATAGCGCCCGAGCGGGCACTGCCCGCAGAGCGCCTCCTGCGTACGGCAGAATTTCTTGCCCGTATTCACAATCAGCGCGTGGAATTCGTTGAACCACTGGCTGTTTCCGGGGCTTTGCCGCTCAAACATCCAGCGAACGTCTTCGTAGTTCGCCTTTTCGCCGATCCACCCGTGACGGGCCAGCATTCTCTTCGCATATGCGTCAACCACGAACACCGGATGGTCGCCGCCATAAAGCAGAATCGAATCGGCCGTCTCCGGTCCGATGCCGAAGACACCCAGGAGTTTTTTCCTCAAAGCGATCGTCGGCGTGTCGAACATCCGTTGCAGCGATCCGCCGTATTCCGCTCGGAGAAACGCGCAGAACGCCTTCAGCTTGCGCGCCTTCTGGCGGAAGTAGCCGGACGAGCGGATCAGAGTCTCCAGCCGTCGCGGGCTGACCCCCTCGATGGCTCGAGGCGAGAGCAGTCCCGCCGATCGCAGATTCTCGATTGCCCGCTCGACGTTCGTCCAAGCGGTGTTCTGCGTCAGGATCGCACCGACGATGATCTCGAACCGCGTTTTGCCGGGCCACCAGTGCTGTGGTCCCATGGAGGTAAAGAGGGAATTGTAGTATTCCTCGAGCGGCGGCTGGCCATTGGCTGAAAGCGAAGGGGCGGCTGGTTTCCGACCGCTCCGATCAGTTCGCTGGAGCCGCGAAAGCGATTGAAGGAGGGCTTTTGGAGCAGTTTTCACGGAAATCCCACGATATAAGCGCGGGAAGTGCGTTGTCAAGACACATGTGGCATTTTGGCCACATGCGCGTGGTCAAAGCGCACCGCTAGCCGTTCTTGCGCTCGAATTCCTTCATGAAGCTGACCAGCGTGTCCACCGCCTCCTGCTCGACGGCATTGTAGAGGGAGATGCGCATCCCGCCGACCGACCGGTGGCCTTTCACGCCGACGAGTCCGGCCGCCTCAGCCTCTTTCGCAAACTTTGACTCCACAGCCTCGTCGCCGCCAGCCACACGGAACACGACATTCATCTTCGAGCGCGAAGCCTTCTCGACAGGGCATCGGTAGTAGCCGCCGGCGTCGATCGCTTCATAGAGCTTGCGCGCCTTTGCTTCATTGCGCTTGCCGATCGCCCCAAGCCCGCCGGCGGATTCAATCCACTCGAGCACGAGTCCGATGATGTAGACCGCGAACGTCGGAGGCGTGTGATAGAGCGACTTTTCCTTGATGTGCGTGCGGTACTGCAGAACCTTGGCGACCTTGTCCGTCGCCCGGTCGGCGAGATCGCGCCGGAGAATCACGATCGTCGCTCCGGAGGGTCCCAGGTTCTTCTGCGCACCCGCGAAGATCAGGCCGAACTGGCGCACGTCGAGCGGCTGCGACGCTATGTCCGACGACATGTCCGCCACCAGCGGCACAGCTCCCGTCGCTGGGATGGCGCTCCACTGCGTCCCTTCGATCGTGTTGTTCGTGCACATGTGCACGTATGATGCGTCGGGCGCCAGCGCGATCTCCTCCGACCGCGGTACGCGCGTGAACTTCTCCGCCTCCGTCGACGCTGCCAGCCGGTATGTGGCCAGCCGCTTCAACTCTTCGATCGCCTTGGTGGTCCAGGAGCCCGTGTGCAGGACGTCCACCGCTTTGCCGGGCAAGTACAGATTCATCGGCACAACGGCAAACTGGCCGCTGCCCCCGCCCTGCAGAAAAATCACCGCGTAGTCGTCCGGTACGCCGAGCACTTTCCGCAGGTCCTTCTCGGTCTTCGCGTTGATCGCCTCATATTCGGGCGACCGGTGGCTCAGTTCCATTACGGACATGCCGGAGCCGCGATAATCGAGCAGCTCTTCGCGGATTCTCTCGAGAACAGGCAGCGGCAGCGCCGCCGGCCCCGCGTTGAAGTTGAAAGCACGCTTTGTGTCACGCTTCGATGCGATC
>Ga0335079_10007976_pt1 | contig 12039 bp, 13 predicted proteins | sample Lox_Sample_33_FD_206719 | JGI IMG/M metagenome (GOLD analysis project Ga0335079, IMG submission 206719) | Soil microbial communities from Loxahatchee National Wildlife Refuge, Florida, United States - Lox_Sample_3.3 | ecosystem: Environmental > Terrestrial > Soil > Wetlands | place: USA... | reverse complement strand
GCACCTGGGCGCCTACCGCTTGAATCATGCGCGTGAAAGTGATCGCACACTGCAGGTTGGCAGCGTTTACCGGCGCGTAATAGCAGAAGTCGGGCGCGCCGGCAATCACTCCGTCATATAGAACCGTGGAAGGTGCGACCTGGCTGCCCGGGTTCGTGGGATCGATGTCATGCACTTCCAGGACGATACGCACATCGGCTGCGATCTCAGCCCCACCCCAACCGTTCCCCGCCGGGTGCAGCGAGGAATGAAATATCTGCTGGCGACGGTAGATCTCGTCGGAATACAAACGAGTGGTGAGCACATAGTGATGCCCCACAACTGTGGTGATGGGAATGCCGGTCAAAGCCCCATTGACGAGAGCCTGAATGTTCGATTGTGTTCCCGAGGGCGTGATCTGAAAACCCGCCAGGCATCCCGCGGCGGAAATATTGCCGGCATAAAGTCCGCCCAGCACGCCTGTCGACGCCGCACTGAACTGGACATCTCCGTGCTGCATCACCCAGGCCCCGCCCAACTCAACTTGTTCCACAAACTGTACGACGGTCCCACCGTCCGCTCCGGTTCCTCCTGCAATCTGCAGTTTCCCGCCCCTGACGGAGACCACATGCGCCGGATCGGTCAGGCGCCACAGTGTGGGGTCCAAGGGCGAAGCGGTGTATTCCTCGTCGAACAGGGTCGAGTTCTTTTTGGTGAACGGCGTCTGCGAAAGATAAAACTTGTAGGTGGTGCCATCGCCGACGAAGTAATCCTTCACATAGGCCTGCGGCTCGATTTCTCCAATCACGGTGACGTCATTCGCCAGGGCGTTGACCGGTTGCAGCTTCAAGCCCCCGGGACTGAAGTTGGGATCGCTCTCATGCAGTGCGTAGGCATTGTTGCCAACCGGCGAAAAGACCATAGCGCCATTCAAAAGGTAATAGCTGGCACGCGCCTGGATCGCAATCTCGGCAGCTTGCTCGGTCCATTTTTTTTGCGGATCGGAAGCCCACCACGCCAACCTGTCCAGATCCTGCACCTGGCTGGTGTCGAATACACCGGGCAACAGGTCCTGGGTCAGTTGCCGAAGCGCATTACCGGCACTTCGTTCCACGAAAGGGCAGAGCTCCGGAAGCCGCTTTTCGTTGAGCAAGACTTCATCACTTTGGGCACTCAGTTGGTAGCGATAAACGGGTCCCTGCTCGCCCCACCCCAGATATTCGAAGACCGGCGACGCAATCAGGTATCCGGTAAAGATGGTTTGACCGTCGGCGCAGGCCAGGATGATTCGCGCGCCGGTTCCGGAGACCACGAAAGTAGGAACGTCCGCCACCAGGCTCATCCGCAGTTCTGCCGGCTGATTCAGTTTCCGAACTACCTGCGGTGGCGTAGAGCCATCGATCGCCGACGTGTAGTCGACAAGCCCCAGACCGTCATTGTTGTCGATCTGCAATTTCATGTGGACTCTTTTCTTGCGATGGCGCCGCATCCAGCGGGTAAGTAGAAATTGTTGTCGAGTGTTCGTCTGATGCAAACGCGGGAACGACTGCTTTCAGTAAACGGCGGCCATGACCGCCGGGAAATAGCTTCGATAACACACCACGGTTTGTCCGTCGTTCTCGTCGACGTGGGGCATCGCCTGGAATGCCGCGTGCAGCGCCAAAGCGGTAACGGGTTTGGTAATTTCCACTTCTTTCTCCCTCTGCAACACTTTGGCGCGGCCTGCCGGTGGTGGGTTCGTCATTCCGATCTGGGTTTCAATTGCGGTTGTCGGACTCAGCCGCGGATAGTGCCAACACACCCGCCCCCCCGACTCATCCTCGGCCACAAACAACGCCGACCATTCCTGAAAGAACGTCCCCCCCTCGCGGTCCACGAAGGCAACCACCTTTTGTACTCCGGCGTTGGCCGGAGGCGTTCCTCCCAGTAGCGCCTGGGCCAAGACCAGCGAGGTCATAGTCTTTTGCGTCACCCGGCCCAGGTTGAAGGTCACGCGCCGGATGTAGTTGATGTCACGGTTCACATCGAGCGGATCTTCCACGTAGGCAGCCGAAATTCCCGTGCCCACATATCCGGTTTGCTGGGCATAGTCAGCGTCTACCGCAATAAGGTCTCCGATGGCGAATCCATCCACCACGCCCACGCCGACGACAATCTCATTGGCGGTCGATCCCGTCAGCACGGCCGTGGCAACAATCGGAGTTCCGCCCGAGGGTTGGGGATCGGCATTTGGATCCGAGGCTAGAACGTTCATGTGCTCCGATCCGCCGGCCAATGCCATCTGCAACTTGCCCCATTCACGGAAGTCGAATTCAAGCCGGGCGTCGAGCATGCCGCGGTATTGTGAAACCGGGCCCCCGCGGGCGCCCGCCCGCACCGGCTGTGTGGGCACGCCACAAAAGCGCTGAAAGTTGTCGATCCATCCCAGGTCAATCCAAGGTGACGGCGGTTGATCCAAGGGGAAAGCACCGTACTTGCCGGGATCGAAAAGCGTCGGTGCTTCGGTTTCGCGGTCCACCGGAGCAAAATAAGCGCGAAAGCGCCGCGAGACCGGAACCATGGCGGCGCGCAGCGGTGACGTACTCATAGGAAGTCCACCTCAGAGAAGAAAAGAACTTTCAAACTGGCGCTGCGCTCCAGACGCACTCCCTCATTGCCCTGGGGGAGACCTTCGTTCTTCGGAGCCTCGCTTCCAGCGACCTGGCCAAAGGCTGGTTGCGTCCAGCAGATATTCGTTCCCAGATCTACGCTGGGCGCCTGCGTGTAATCTCGCTTTGAGGTCCATGGGGGCTGGCAAATGGCCAGCAGTTCCATGTCCAGCGACGCCAGACTCCGGCCGCGGTCTACTCCACTCTGCACCGTGCCAAAGGTGTGATAAGAAATGACACAATCCATGGCCAGCAAGGCCCGGCTTCCGGCTTGCAGCAGTTGAGCCGCGCCCCATTCGATATAGAAGGCGTTGGGCAACGGCACCACTGGCACCACCAGTTCATTCTCTGCCACGACGAGCGGTGGCCGCGTGGTCCCATTGAGCGTAATCGTCTGTTGGGGATACTGCGCCACCAAGCGCTCCAGCAGCGTCATGTAGAAGCTATCTTTTGTAAATTGCATAAAAGTCGGCTCTTGGCATTTAGCCCTTGGCTTGAAACGTCGATTTTGTGCCGCACTCCTGTGAAGAATCTGCTCGTTCAGCCACGGCCAAGAGCCAATGGCCAACGGCCTGTTCTCACTCCACCGCGGTCACTTTGTACAGGTACGGTGTTCCTGCGAAGTACTCGGTCGCCACGTCCTCGATGTGAAACAGGTCGTTGTCAAACATGATTCCCAGCGAGTTGGCAAATAAGGCCTCTGCCGTTGCCATGTTCTGGGAAGACAAGGCCGCATTCACCGCCGTGCTTGAAATCAAGAACTCCAGCCGCCGGCGCGGACCGGTGCTCGGGGTGGCTAGAGTCCGCACCACGACTGGTGAGAACGGGACTTGGTGTACGCCCGGATCCACCAAGCCCAGCTGCACGCTGGGGTCGTTGGGCATTTGCAGGAGCGGAAATAAGAGGATGACCTCATCTCCCCCCAAGGTGTGCAACATCGCGTCTGCCGCGCGGACCACGGCAGCGCCACTCATGGCCAATCCCGGGTTCGACATAACTCAGCCCACTTTCTGCGCAACGTAAAGCGCCAGCATGGCGCTCACGGTCTGGTCGATCAAGGTGTCGGCAAAGTACTGCAGATACATGCTGTCCAGGCGCTCTGATTTCGCGTTCAGCGCCGGGGTTGCTTGCGCATTGCGCACAATCTGCGCGCAGGCAAACTTCACCGGGTCGGGAATGGTTGCGTAGCCTGCGGTGTACACGATGTCGATCTCGCTGAACCACAGCCCCACGATGTTCAAGGGCAATGTCAACTCTCCGGTGTCGGCGAAGAAGTCGATGGCGGTAGGATCGATGGCCGTCCATACTCCCGGTAACCCAAATAGCAGGGCGACATCCAGGCGCAGATCGTCAAACGGCCATTCTCCGCGCCGCGGAATGCAGTAACGGCCTTGCGCCGAGACGATGGGGATCGTCGCCGGCGCTACGGCCACAAGCGGAAGATACGTCAAGCGGACAGTGTTCCGGTCGGGGGCCAGCCGGATCCGTTCTTCGTATTGCGCGGTCCCCAGCGTCGTCCTTCGGCAATGAGTGTCGATCAGCGTCGATGCCGCAGCCACCAGGGCCGCCGGAGTGGTGGCGTCCAGCCCGTAATTAGAGTAATCAGAAGGCGCAAGATAATAATTCATCGTAGATTCCAACTTTCAACACACCGGTCATCAGTGGCCGTCGCTGGTCTCGCGACCGGCAACAGGCCACCGACAACTGGCGAGGGGGGTTAGCGATCGACTTTGACTTCGTAGTGTGCGTAGGCGGCGCCCTTCACCACCACGGCGCCGAACTTCACTACGACCATTTGCGAGGCCAGCGAACCCTGCAACCCCAGTTGAAAAACCCGGGGATTCGGTTCGCTCAGCCAGTGATACTCAATCAGGTCCTCGGTCACGATGTAGCAGGGAAGCACCGCAGTGCCGCTGCCCGGAGTTCCGGTGTAGGGGATGGTCCAATCCGGAATCAGGGGCAGGTCGCCCGCCTGGGTGGAGAGATTCTTCACCCGCAAACCGCCGGTGATCTCGGAGGTCGAGAGCACCACGTTGAACTCCGCCTTCATTTCCCGGTCAATCAGGTCCAGCAAAACCGGGTTGGAGTAAATGGCCGTGGGCCGGACTTCGTAGGAAGCATTGGCCATCATCTGCGCGATCGTTCCCTTGATTCCATCCACGATGCTGGCGGTGGTGCCGATGGTGGTGCTGTTTCCGCCCGCTTCAATCTGGCCGATCACCCCGAAATACTGGAGCGTGGTGGGATTGCTGAGCGAAGTGTCGTTGCCGTTCCACAACGCCACATCGTGTGTGCGCAACAGTCCGTCCACCGAGTCGGCCAGGTCCTTAGCTTGCAAATAAGCAAACTGGCTCTGCTGAACCCCGACCTCCAGGTCAAACAGGTTGTAGTTGATTTGGGAGACGAGAGCCTTCAAAGGCACGCTACGCTCCACCCGGGTTGGCGATCCCACCACCGCCTGAATGTTTCGCGGATCCACGAAGGCCTGTGCGGCGGTCGGGGAGTTGATCGCCGTCTCTTCGAAAAAGCGCGAGGGGTGCCCGGTGGCAGGCACCTGCTTGATTCTCTGTCCGAATACTCCACGCCGCCGGACAATGTCGAAAATCTCAGTTTGGTACCGGTTGATCTCAATGGCGCCCGGCCCCAGAAAGTCTGCCGACGCATTCAGATCGATAAATTGTGCGTTCATGTTTTCTCCTGAAAGTTGAATTGGTTGAAAAAAGCCATGGGCGCGATTCGCATCGCGCCCATGGATTGCTTGATGCAGATGCGGGAACTAGTCGATCATTCCTGCCCGAGCCATCTCCGCCTTGACTGCGATCCGCTGCTCTACACTCAGTGATTGCATGGTCTTGTCCAGGGCGGCCGGATCCAGCCTTTCGCCCGGCTCGTTGCCGCCCTTGCTAAGCAGTGCGGTAACCAGTGGCGAGAGGGTTTTGCGGGCCATCCGGGCGGCTTGCGCCTTGAGGTCCGTGTTGGCTTTCTCCAGCTCCGCGACTCGTTTTTCCAGTGGATCCGGACGATCCGCCTCCCACCGTCTGTGATCGTCCGCTTGTGCCGAACGCTCCTCGACCGCGGCCACAATGCGGTCGACCTTGGCGTTCAGCGCTGCTTGTTGTGCATCGAGCTTTTCCAGAACCCGATCCAGAGTCTCGGCTGCGCTAGCCAGCCGCGCCGCCGTCGCCACCACTTGTTGCGTCATTTCTTCATTCATGCTGTCTCCTTGTCATTGTCTTTTCTTACTCAAGCTCGATCCAGGTTTCCGGGTACGCGGCGCGGTCTCGCCGCAAGATCGCCGCCCCGGTGAAGGTCACATGGGTGAGCGTCCAAACCCTGGCGCGAATGTCCGCTACGGAGGCGTCGGCAATCTCATAGGACATGCCCAAGCCTTTGCCGGGTTCGCGCCCGCTCCTTTTGATCTCTCGCACAATTTCGGGAAAGTCCCTGGCGAACAGATATCCGCCGAGCTCCACTTTTCGGCCCTCGATGTCGGCGCGGGTGATGATGCCCACTTTTCGCCGGACGTCGTGCCGGTCAAGCGTAGGGGAATAGTCCAATGCCATTCCCAATAGCGACGCCAGGGCAGCTTCCGCCGCCCTGCGCATCAGGACTACCCGGTGGCCTCGGGATCCGGCCGGCGCGCGGTCTGAAGGCACATCGACCAGTGTCAACACACCCCGAAAAGCCTCGCGATTTGGATGCCCCGCGACCACCGGCATCTCAATCGCCATCGACTCGATGTCAATCGTCATCATTGCCCACCCTCTGAGAAACAGAACTGAGAACCAGGAACCGAGAACTGAGAACTGGTGTTCGAAAACCGAAACTTGCAGGCTGGTCTTACAGCGGAGGCAATCCTCGCATCCGCCGCACTTCGTTAACCGTCAAAACGCCGTTTTGCAGCAAAAGTGTTTGAATCTGCGCGTCTTCGAGTTCATCTCCGCTCGCGTCCACGTCGGTGAACACAAACTCCAGGTCACTCCAACCAAGTTTCTTGGCGATGGCACCCCGCGTCAGGTGTTCGGCCAACAATCGCGCCGTGGGCACGATCGCCTGGCGGAAGGCCTGGTCGCTCATTTCCGCCGAGGTTGAGCGGTTAACATCCCGCTCCAGACCCAGGCTCTGGGGCGGAAGATCAAACGCGTCGGCGATGACGCGAAGCAAGAACTCCTGCCACTGCAAACGTAAGTCGGCATCCGTCCCGCCACCGAAGCGCAATACCTCGGGCTTGTTTTCCACCGAAAGAATCGGGACCCGGCCTGTGCCTTCGATCTCATCCTGCCACCAGCGAATCAGCCGCTCATGGTGGTCAGGAGAGAGGTTCTGCAACCACAATGCATACTCGACCACTGAGTTCGAGGCCAGCTTGGTGGCATAACGATGCGCTCCCAGAAACGCATTGACCGCCTCAAACGCAACTTCCAGCCGGCCCAGTCCGAAAGGTGTGAAGGTCCGCGGATTCAGCCGGATGTAAATCAGCTCGTCATCATTCAGAACAATGTTGCCCTGCGGGCCGGGCTTTCCCGTCCCCTGTTCGTACCTCGGCGAGCCCGGCAGCCCGTCCCAATCGGTCTTCATGCGGATGGTTGCGCCGTCCACCGGCCACAGCATGAGCGGCTGCTGCGGATCTCCGGTGTCATCGACTTCAATGGCGCCGAATCCGCCGACGATCACATCGTCCAGCACTTGCTCACTCAATGAGCGGAAGGAGTCATCGGGATTGGGGGAGGCGAAGTTGTTGGTCAAAACCCTGATCCTGACTTCGCTGTCCGCCTCCGGAGCCGCCAGGCCCGGCCGGGACTGGACTCGCCAGCGCATGCCGGCGATCTGGTCCTTAATGGCGTTGATCGCGCGGCGTGCCACCGGGGTTTCCGAGAAGCGCCGCAGGTTGATGGGCGTCGGCTTCGGCATGGTATCGGCCCGCGGCCCGTAGGTTTGAAGAATGGAAGGCAAGGCCAGCGTCTTGCGTTTGCCCTCGACCTTCGACGAAGACACTTCTGCGATCCGGCGCATGGCGCCGCGTAACGTTTTTGTGATATTCATGATTTTTTCTTTTGAGTGCGGGCCTGAGCGCCCGCAATGCAGAAACTAGTTTTCACCCTCACTGCCAAAGCCAGAGATTTGAACCGGAAGGCTCAATTGCTTGCATCCCCTGGGCCTGACAATTCTTTCCTGGCCTGCTCCGCCAGCGAAGGCATGTCTGTCGCGATCGCTACCCTGATCCGCGCATCCTCCAACATCTCCATCGCAAACCGCGTTTGTTCCTGAGCTCTGTCCAGGCCATCTTCCGTGACCGCGGTCAGGAGGGGGAATGCCTGAACCTTCTTGCCGATTCCTTCCGCAATCGCCGGATAGCGCGCCGCCAGGAGCACAGCCTGATCAATGCTCGACTTCATCGAAACCGCCTGAAAGAGTTTCATTGTGTTCCCCACTCGATAGCCAAAATCAAACTTGAAGGGATCCCCCGCCCTGGTATACGGAGCCACTGCGATTCCGCGCATGATCCACTTTCCAATTCCCGCATCTTCGAAGGATCCGTCCATGCTTTCGTAAAGGCGCTGCCGCGGGGAACGTCCACTTCGGGTGGTGCGCTTGGGTCCGTCGAAATACAGTCTCGCCAGCGCCTCGATTTCCTTCGCCGGATCATCTGTCAAACATGCTTTCGTTGTCGAAAGCTGAACCAAGTTGGAAGAAGAGTCGTTGAGCCTCCGAAGCAGCGTCTCCCGCGTCTGGGTTCCCAGCAGCTCACGTCGCATATCACTCTCGAGAGCTTCCAGCATCTCAATGTCCACTTGCGGATCGAGGCACCGCACCCGCCGCCAATCGCGAGTGAACCGAACATCTGCGAAGTCGCCTCCGGGTTCCACCATCACTAGCCCGATGTTAACAAACTCATCCTGCACCGCGTTGGGCACATACCGCAGCAGGAAGAATTCGAATTGCCGCTGCTCAGCCATCGAGGTCGCTAGTTGTGCCTCCAACTTGGGAACGGATTCCTGGTTGAGGTGCGAAACGCCGTAATCAATTCTCTGACCAGCGCCCGGCGATCCAGCAACAGGTGCATCAGTTCCTCTAAGGCGTCCCACTCGTTCTCATACCACTCCGGGGGAATTTCGTTTGCCGCTTTCCACACCACGTCTTCGCGCATGCCCTCAATCCGCGACAGCCAGGGCTCAAACGACTCCCACCCATGCACCCCGGAATACACTTCGTTGCGTGCATAGACCCCGCGCAGGGGAGAATCCGGAAACGTCCACTCGCCGGCATTGAAGCAATAGCCTTGATCGATAAACGCAGCCGTGTACTTCCGCTCCCGCATTTTCCGCCAGAATGTTGCCTGCCTTCCGTTGGCATTGCCCGTCCACTTATCCATCGCCAGGATCCCGGCAAACGTCTCCAGGTTTCGCACCCGCTCCAGGGTTTCCATGGGCAGATAGTCGAACACCTGGCCTTCCAGGGGGCTCACCACATAGCGCGACCCAAACTGTAGTCCCGCCTGGCAGGGAATGGTGCCGCCCGCCAGCTGAATATTCAGGTCCGAGGTGTGACCGATCATCCAATCGCTGACCTCCACCACCTCGGTCCTGGGGACGGGGAGATCGATTGCCTCGGCCAGCCGCGTCGCCAACAGTTCATTGGCCAGCACCCGCAGGTGCTGCGGATTGTTGCGAAACTTCACGACATAGAAATTGCCGTCGGAGCAGCGCATCAGATGCCCCTGCGCGCCACCCCGCATCCGCCGCACGTGTTGCACCGCAACCAGAGGCATCTTCTGAAGGCCGAGAACCGCAGTCCATCTCGGGCGGCACCATGTTAGGCCATCTCAACCGTGCCGTATGTGACGGATGAACATCGCCCTAACCATGACGGGTCAACGCGTTACTGGCAGACTAGCCAGCTCGAGCCGGCTCGCACCCGGCAGTTGCCCGGCCACGGCAGCGCGCGCGGCAAGCGCCATCGCCATGGCCATCACGCAGTCATCGTGCGTCCCAGATGTGGCTCCCGAACTGCCATCCCCGTGCCTCACAAATGTCCGGCATTCTCCCAGCAGCCGCCGGCTGCGAAACAGTGCAGGGTCAGCGGCCAGCGCCGACGCCAGGTTCTCAATCATCGCCGGGCGCGTCACCGCTGACGTCAACCACCCCGCTTGCTTTCCGGCACAATAAATATTGTCGTAGCCCGCCATCTGCAAATGCGCCAGCACACCATAGCCATGGTTGTTGCGTTCGACCACCAGCAATCCATGGTTGTAGAGATTGCACAACTCAAGCAGCTTTCGAGCCAGTTCGCCCGGCGGAAAATGTCCATGCAACTCTGCGCATTGCAGTCCAGTTTTGCGCTCGATCACCTCGGCGCAGGAGTAGTCTCCTTCCGACCCTCCCCCAGCAGGATCAACGCCGACGATGTATTGTTTGCCGGCGTGCGGCGGAAACCACAGGTTCAGCCGCTGGTTGTCATGCGATTCCCAGGGATCACCGCACAAATGCAATGCCTGCTCAATCGCCTCTAAATCGAAGACGCATTCGCCCGAGGCCCGGAAGCAGGAGACCGCGTCTTCCGCATATTCCTGCACTGCCAGGCCCCGCAATTGAGCTCTCTTGATGCGCCGCCACGCCATCTGCGCCGGCGTCAATCGGTGTTGCTCCACCAACCGTTGTTCTTCCGCCGTGAGCGGCATCTCCAAAGACTGGCCGGCCTCGACGCGATATTCGTCCTCGCACCACCAGGGGAAGAAATGGCGCCGGTAGCCTGTTTCCGCGGCTCTTTCCCATTCCTCATAAAAAGTCCCACCGGCGCCATTCGGCGTCGACTCAATCACTACCTCGCCCGACTCCGGGACCGCCGCCCGCAGCGAAGTGAGCGTCTCCTCTGCGTCTTCAGGCCAGCGCGCCACCTCCGAACAATGCAGGTGGTGGATGGTCGTCCCCCGGCCCGCGCTGGGATCGGCCGCGGTTGCAACCCGATACTCGCTGTCCAACCGCGGAAACGCCAACTGGCGTACGTTCGCCCGCGAGGTCCGCAGCGCGCCTTTCTGCATTCTTTCCGGAAGGTTCTCCCAGAAGCGATGCACGATCTTAAAAATGCCCTCGGCTGATTCCTGATCGTGCGCGACCAGTACCGTCAGCGTGCCAGGCTGCGTGATCGTCTGCACAAAGAACCGTGCGGCAATATAGGTCGTGATGCCCACTTGCCGCGCCTTCAACACGATGTTTCGGCTGCCGCAGTTCTGCGAGTAGGCCCGGACCCAGGCAACGCTCCACATCGTGTACAAAAATTACGGTGTCCTCAAACGTCTGGGTATGGTAGGACGAAACTCGTGTTCGGAAGAACTCCCGCCCCAGCAGGGCCGGTAAGCGACCGACTTCTACCGCCAGACGCAGGTAGCGCCGCAGAATGGCGCACGTCCGGTCCCGGTACAGCCAGAGATCTGGATCGGCAGGAGGAACGATCTCGTAGCCTTCCTCCAGAATGAGAGTCTCGTCTTCGGCCTCCGTTTCCCCAGGCTGATCCAGCGCCAATTCGTCGTTACACCACGTCTCTCCGTCTGAACCTGGATCCCACTCGTCCTCACCTGAAGGCAACGCCGCTGCTTCCGCTGGTCCATCCACTTCGTCGTCCGTCATGCGCGCCCCCGTCCATCCCCAACTCGGTACCGTACTGCCCCATCCTGGCTTGCACTTTCGCCGGTCGGCAATCGTGGCCGGCTGATTTTTCGGCCGCAGAGCAGAAAGTCCGGGGCTTCTGAGGCGCACGCCGCGCAGTACACCCTTCCCATACCTTGCCGCCGCAGCCACAGCCCGCCGCAGCACTCACAGTACTTCAGTTCCAATCGAATGATCTCCCAATTTCCGCTTTCCATGACCGCCTCCGTCCTGTAACTTGTTTTCTTCACTTACGCGGCAACTCGAAGTCTGCCGCTCAAAGAAAAGGCCCTGGACCGATGCTCGGTCACAGGGCCCGTTTCTCTTACGGATAACCTGGTTCGTCTATTTAGCTGGAACTGCTCTAAGTCGTCGGTTGCCGGAAATAGCCCTCCTCATAGCCCGATTTTAAGACCCGGCCATTCTGTATTACCACGCAGAGCTTCCCGCTAAAGTGCAGCGCTCGCAGCAGTTGCTCCATCGCGGCCGACAGCACATCGGCCGAGCGAACCTTGCGGCGAAACTCCACAAAAGCCTTCTCGTCATTTTCCGGCTGCCCGTTTAATGCCATGTTCGTGTCCTGCTCTTTACATATGAAGTTGTATTTTCAGTTTGCATCGTATAGCTCGATGTTTTGTGGGTCAAGGTTGTTTGCCGGAAAAGGCGGTGTTGGCGTCTGTGGAAAGCTGTGTGTTTTGGTATGTTCTAAAGATGTTCTAAGAATAGTTACAATAGCATTGTGCTATAGATGCTGGTAAACTCAAGAACAT
>Ga0335079_10007974_pt1 | contig 12041 bp, 17 predicted proteins | sample Lox_Sample_33_FD_206719 | JGI IMG/M metagenome (GOLD analysis project Ga0335079, IMG submission 206719) | Soil microbial communities from Loxahatchee National Wildlife Refuge, Florida, United States - Lox_Sample_3.3 | ecosystem: Environmental > Terrestrial > Soil > Wetlands | place: USA... | reverse complement strand
CAAATAGGTCATTATTCCTTTCGCTGCCAAACTCCTCTAAAGGATCGGACCAAAGAATATCGCACATTAATCCCGCAGTCGGAGGCTCTCGAAATCTATCAATCTGGATAAAAATAAGTATCGATCAACTGGAAGCATGCGTTTGTTGGAGTTCGGGGGTTAGGAGGACGATATACCGCTCTCAAATCATCCAGAGTATGCATTTCGGGGGACAATCCACCGTGGATACACAAAAATTGTTTATTCATGATGGCAGCAAGAGGCAGCGCACAGAACGACTCCATGCAAGCTTCGTACACTTCCTCCGAGTACTTGTGTTTGCCTAAAAGGGGAGGTGAGCCCGTAACAAAAATACGAGAGTACATTCGATCTTGAAAGTGAAATAATCGGTTAAATGGCGACATTCGTGGTTACCACGAAGGAGCCAGAAGGATTTCGGATACCAAATTTTCAAAGACCAAAGGAAGAGAACACACTGTGAATAAGGGTGCGAAGACAGGAAGAAATGTATACTTCAATGGAAAAGTAGCCACGGTCAACATAGTCGCCGAGGAAGAGATAAGTTGTGTCCGCAGGATTGCCGCCAACCTCAAATAACTTCATTAGATCGAAGTACTGGCCGTGAACGTCGCCACAAACTGCATGTTAGGGACGGCTTCTTCAGGATAGCAAGATCGACCTGTTATTGGGGCATCTACTTCAAGAACGTTGGGTTCGCGACGAAGCAGTTCGGTGCCAGCCCTGATGATGTACAGAGCCTGTTGCTCCGTGAGTCGGCCCTCTCGACAAAAGTGATTTTTAAGAAAGTTAACATTTGGCTTTGAGGGGTCCTCCGGATCGAAGAATTCCTTATCCGTGGGACAAAAGAAAGCAGGGGCCTGAACATCTACGATCCAAGATCAGACACCAGGGTTCGTCTCTGATTGTTTAAGGAAGAAGACGAGAATTTTGCATTCATGCTTTGTGCTTGAACGGAACGCAACTCAAGAGCGAAAATTACCTTTGCATATGCGTTCCTGAGTCGAAACTTCGGAACCATCATCCATGACATGGATGGTAAAGTCAATGTCAAGCTTGGGGGCCTTGTTTTGAATGGCGTGGATGGCCTTGCGTGTCTGCTCATAGGAGCTATAGGATGCAGACGGGCTTCTCGCTGGCGAAGCGGGAGGAGACGACATGGCGGGCACACGAATAGGGGGAGGGAGACTACAACTTGCAGCAAAGCGAGGGGCGCAGGGAGAGGAGATGGCGAGAAGGATGGGGCGGTGGAGCAATGTGGGGGCAGAGAAGAAAGGAGGACAGGGGCGGTGAGAGGTAGAGGAGGAGGGGAAGAGAGGAAAGGGAGCGCAGGGTCCACGAAAAGGTGACGCTGAGCAATTTGAGGGAGACGCTGCGTGAAGGTAGTTTTAACGTAATAATGCGGGCGAATAAAAAGTAGCCACATTTACCAAATGCCCGTCGACCAGGCAACGGTGCTGAGTCAGCAGCGCACCTTGCATTTGTTTACACCGTGCAGATGCTTGTGAAGCTGGACGTGACACGCCGAAGAACACCGTAGAAGCGACTCAGCGGAACAGCGGAGAAAAGGCGGCACTCGGTCGTGCTGCAGAGGCGAACGGGTTTATGGCGGTGCCGCTGCCCGCGCAGTTTCCATGTCTCGTCAAAGCAGTCTACTCGTTCGCCGGAGAATCAAAGGGCGATCTTGGATTTGTGCAAGGAGACCTCATTGAATGCCTTAATGCCGGGGACGGCCAATGGTGGTTCGGACGACTGAAGCGCAACAAGACGATTGGCGTATTCCCAAGCAATTATGTCGAGCTAGTGTAAGCTTCCCCGCCGGTTGCTTGCCTCCCTCTGACCAGCGACAGCGATGAAAGGCCTTCCTCGAAAGCATCCTCATACAACAGTCGTCCTTCCTCAAGTCGCTCTGAATCTCGGTCAGGCTCACGACGGTCCCGGAAGTCTTTTCGCTCCTATGGCCCGGGCCCCAGCACTGAATATCGCCCATCTTCCTCCGCCGGCAGAAGGACTCCGTTGCAAGCAGCGAGGAGCCCGAGCTCCATGTCTCAATATAGAGACTCCGACCCTTACTCCCACCACCCCCCACCCGCCCCGCGGGCCCCTTTCTACCATGACGGGAACCATTATAACGAGTATCGAGCCCCCTTCGATGGCTGTGTGCAATATCCCGAGGACAGCCTAACCGACTTCGATCCGAGCGAACTTCATGGCGGATATTTTGAATCCCGGCCTCGTAGTCCTGCAGGGCTGTCCTCAGCTATGCGTCAGACCCCGAGCCCCTTACGCTGGGCCATGCAAGATCTCATCGATTCGCTTGAGACCATGAGTCCATCAACTCAATTCCCACCGGCGCCTGGAGAGACATCCATGCGTCCTGGTGAATATGACCACCATGCGCTAGAAAGGAGGCATTCGTGGGCCCAACCTTCTTCGCCCTCTGTTTTCCCACCTGCGGACCTGGGTTCTGAGTATCCATATTCTGAAGAAATGCCACCGCCTCCGCTCCTCAATTACGCTGACCGGATGCACGCCAAGCTCGACCAGTTTCACAACCTCCAATACGCTCCTCATAGGGACAGCTACAATCCTACTCTCGACAACGACAGGCCTCAGTCGAGATTATCCAATTCATCCAACCCACGGCCACGATCCTCCCACTCTGCCAACCAGCCACTTCCCAATTTTCCCCAGCCTCCAATTCCTCCTCCACATATCCATCAGCGTCAAGAAACCTCGAGCACGACCGGTCAAAGTGCAAAGTACTCGATTTTCTCAGCCGGTGCTAGCGACTATTCCTCGGCAAGCTCAGCGTCGGCAGGGAGTGCTGGCTCGGCAGGTTCGTTTGCAAGGAAGAAGGCTCGTCAACAACGTCAGGCTGACGACGCAGTTAATCAACGCTCTGGTTCAACAGTTCTTCCCAAATCTCAATCCAATGTCTTTGCCTTCAAACGGAGAAAGTCGTACGGATCTTCGTTAAAGAAAACGATTGGGAAGCTTTTAAACACGTCGCCGACCAAGCCGCCGCCTGGAACCGTGACCGACCATGGCGACAAGATTATAGAATGGCAAAACGTTCGGCGGGATGTGAACCGTGCCAATACACCGTCAGCCCAGGAGCGTGAGGAACACTGCGAACGCCTTGAGCTAGCTGAGGGGCTAGAATTAATTCGGCCTATTGAGATATTGGAGCGGATCATAGAAGGCGACGAATCCGCTAATGGCTCCCCCATCCTTCCAGACGAAACCTTCGACATTTCCAGTACCAATCTTTCACAGGCCTTGTATTCTGATATTCTTAGAAGTAAATTTCTCATTGATTGACAGAGCCACACGGCTTGTCAATCAAATACCCCCGCAGTATCTTTCCAATCCGGCCGCTTTTGCCAAAGCTGTCCTATGCCGTCCGTATGCCAGTGAGATTCAGAGGCTCAGGGCCATTTTTGTATTTTTGGCAGAGAAGTTCACGTGGGAACCTCTTCAGAGCGGAGAACCTATCGATTCGAGACAAGAGGGTGTTTGTCTGCAAAAGTTTCTGGAAACAAGGAGAGGAACCGCCGAAGAAGTCGCCTGGTGCTTCTGGGAGATGTGCCAGGGATGTAATATTCACGCTCAAGTAATTTCTGGGCATCTCAAATGTGTGCCGCCTCCCCCTGTCAAGCTGACTGAGAGCTCCTTTCCACGACTCGGATATTAGCATTACTCCGCAGCAAAACCATTATTGGAACGCCGGTAATCCTCTAGACACTTCAGGTCCGGCTAAAGTCTAGTCATTGTCAACGGCGAGTGGAGGATGGTTGATGCCTCCTTGGCATCACCTACGCATCCGAGTCGGCCACCACCGGTCACTAAATCAATTGAACCGTTCTACTTCCTCACGCGACCAAGCGAATTTCTGTATACCCATGTCCCCTTGCTCAATCAACGACATCAGCACGTCGTCTCGCAGGAAATCATTTACCCGGCAATCCAGCTGGCCCTCCCATACGCGTGTGCAGCCTTCTTCCAAAATGACATTACTCTCGATAGTGACTTTAATATCGCCCAGACTCGACTTGACGACTTGCAAGTGGCATGTATTGACATCGAAGTCCCAGAGGATGTCGAATGTGTAGCGGAAGTGGAAAGCCAGGCGTACGCCAGAGACCTAGAGGGTGACTTATTCGAGAGCGGAGAGACCATTCGTAACCAAGCTCTGGCCCAGCCACTTTGGCTAGATGGTGGCCAGATAAGAGTTTATCGAGTGAAGGGATTCTTAAGTGGAGAAGGGGTACGAGGTGCATTAAAAATATACGCTGGGAAGAAGGGACTCATGGTATGACATCCTTCATGAAGGACTATTATTAACTCAGACCTCTGCCGCTGATAACCCCCATCGTTTAGCTTTGTCGATCCCCCTTTCTCAGTTCGGCAGCAACCCACCCTTTAGATTCGTCACCCGCCATCCAACACCACATGCTCAAAGACATGATCTCTATATACGTCAACCACAGTGCAGAGAACTACGAATGAATCAAACGTACATTTTTTCGGTTCTTCAGAACCCATCTAGCCGTTCTGCTGTCGAAACAGCCAAAGTGGCAAAGCTAGCAATTCAGTCACCTGGAGGCAAGATTATCAAACTGAGCGACAGAGTTGAGAACGAAGATGGAGGCTGGGAAGCTTTGATTAAATGTGGAGAGAGGGGAAGTTGGAAAGGTATTGTTTTGGGGGCGACGGCAAGATGGTGCGTCTTCGCCGAGTGGGAATGTATGTAATCGATCTCTGGAAACAATCTATGGCTATTAAAATAACAATGAAATTCTATTTCATCGATCAATCAACATACAATTTAGGGACTGTTTCCAAGATAGATACATGTAAATGCTAATTAGACTATAGTTCGGGATGGTGCTGGTTTTCTACGGCCGTTTCGGCCTGTTGATTTAAAAGTGCTGGAGTTATAACCTGATCTCCCCTCAGAACAACGTCGTTGGGCGGCTCCGTAAGACCATACCATATTATGGTTGCCATTCCCATGACCGCCGCTATGACACATCCAGCCATTGCACCATATCCCTTTGCGGTAAATCCGCTTGGAAGAGGAGGAGGAGCAGCTGGTTCGCCAACGAGATCTAGCCACCCTCCGTTGGAGTCGGAGTGATTGGCCGCGTTGCCGTTAACGGGTATATTCTGACGTTGACACTGCTGACTCATGATCTGTGGAAACTGAGTTCTTTCTCGCATTTGTTGTGGCGCTTCAACGAAAGTGGAGACCAGGCCTGCAATAACATGCCATTCTAATCGTTATATGAGTAATGAACAGTCAATACCGATGTGACAATGGAACTAATCTCATCAGCCTGAAAATGCAATATATGGGACCATACCAACCAGACTCCCGGATTGTCAGCGCGAAATCTCAAAATAAGAAAGCCGTTTGGTTTAACTTGCACGGTATCCCGCCGCATCGGATTTTCAGAAAAGGTTAATGCTACGGATTCGTTATAAGGTCCTGAGTTTTCGTCGCTGCGGTAAACAACTTGGAATGTGTGTCCGTGGAGGTGGACTAACCGTCAAGCTAGGTTTTGAACGGAACTATACAGGGATGATTGCCGGTGTCTCCATTATTTAGCACAATTTGTACCATGTTGTTATGTCCCAGCACGAAAGGATTTGTGTAGGTGCCGTAGATAGTAGGGTTCATGGAATAATTTGACGGAGCGGAGAGGACGGTCAGAAGAGTAGGTACAATCGGCGGCGTATAGCTGATTCCGTTGAACATTGCATAGTTTTTGCCATTTCCGCGAGTTCCAAAGAGGACATCCAATTGACATGATTCGTCGGGAGGAAGGACAGGTTCAGGCTCAAGCGGCACGAACAATGTATCGTCCCAATCGTAAAAAGCATCCAGTAGCTTTGGTGTCGGATTTGAATTATTGCTATCATAGACAACCCAACCGGTTACATCTACCTCATTAGCGGGCCAACTTAGCTGCTCTATACTTGGATTGAGATTAGGAGGGACAGAATCGAACATGGCTGTATCCATTGCACCGACCATCGCATAGTTTTGAGTCGTCGAGTTCTTGGCGGTTACGAGGACAGAGACACGCTGTGCGGTTGTCAAGACGACTCCTGTGACGGTGTATGGCTCCGTATAGACGCCGTCGACCTCGATCACCCGCATGTCATGATCCTCGATCCAAAAATGGAACATAGCAAAAGCAGCCATGTTCACCAGACGGAGGCGATATGTCTTGCCCGCCTCGAAATTGATGGTGCCATTCTGATGATCGTTCATCAATGCAGCATCAGGAATCGGTTCCCCTCCAGTAGGATTCGTTAGCGACATGAAACTCTGGGTGAGTTCGGGCATCTCCTTATGGTACCAATCGGAAAAGGTAACTACCATCTCATCGTCGTAAGTGTATGGCTCGTTTGGATTGTGGATGATGAACGCTGAGCGAAGTCCGTCGGGATATTGGCCCATAACATGTGAATGTATCCAATATGTCCCATTCTGCAGGACGGTGAAGTTATATGTCAAACTTTCAGAAGGAGGAATCCCACTTGAATGATCAGACTCAATACAGAAAGTATGGTACCATTGCACCACCCCAACGGGACCATCGTAGTAATTCGTGCCATTTTGGAACAGCCCGTGAGCATGAAGGCCGGTGACCGCGTCATCCAGCTGGTTGTTGACGGTAAGGACAAGTCTGTCGCCGAAGTCCAAGTCAATCGTCGGAGGAGGCCACTTGCCGTTGACCCCGATGACCCTTCTCTCGTGGGCGCCATCAGGATTGGCTGTCGTATACGTGACATTCCACTCTAGCGTCCGAACTGAGGCGAGAACGGAGCAAGAGAAAACGCAGAGAACGAGGGCAATCGCCTGTCGAAGTGACGGCATCACGATGACGGATGGATGATGATGATGGATGTATCGGACAAGTTGGGAGCAAAGGGAAGAGAACGGAGCGGGGCGGCCCAAATTTAACAGGAGGCCCCTCCCACGGCGGCGCGCTAAGAATGTCGAGGACGAGCGACGCAGAGGGACGAAGTAATCGTACCACCCGCTCTGCTCTGAATAACGCAATTTGTCACGCGAATGTGGACTGATCGTCGGCTTGCTTGGAATCGGAAAACTTTTTTATCAGATGCAGCCCCTGCTAGAACCCTCCCACATCAGACCACCGCGACACTCCGTTGATTGGCCGCTCGGTAATTTTCGCCATGCTGTCGACGAATCAGACGAAGATCTGATAAAAAAAGAAAAAAGAAAGGGAGGAGGAAGCAAACCGGCGGGGCACCATCCCTTCCGAGGAAAGTCAGGCCATCCCAAAACCACCCCGTCTGATTTCCGACGACCCCACGAAACACACTCTTTTGCCTCGCCCTTTTATTTCGCTCCCCTCTCCTCTAGTCTCCCCTCCTTTCCTCGTCACCTCCCACGGCGTCGCTCTCTACTATCTTGTCCTCTACTCCTGTCGGGCGGCCTACAAGTCGGCGTACGACGCTCATCGGTCCATCGTGAATTGGCTGCATTCATCCTTTTGGTTTGACTTGCTTGTACTCTGAACATGACAGTCAACGTGTTTTCTGTTCCAATTTTCTTCATCCTGTTCCGAGGTCCAATTTCCCCATAACAAGCTGTCCTGACTCTGTAGAGACGCTCGAGGCGGCCATCATTGTTTCGGTCCTTCTTTCCTTCATTAAAAATGCGATTGGTGATGATGATCGAGCTTTGGGACGGCGTCTTACGAAACATGTAATGTATCCGATCCTGGCCATCCGCTAATCCTCAGGTATGGTTGGGGTCGTTGCTTGGCTTCATGATCTGCCTGTGCCTTGGCGCCGCCTTCATTGCTGTTTGGTACACGTTAGCCAAGGACATCTGGGGCATCGCTGAAAACATCTGGGAGGGCGTTTTCTGTCTCATTGCTTCCATTCTCATTACTGTCTGAACCCTCATGATAAATCAAGCAGGGCAGTCTGACTGTTGCAGGTTATGGGTCTCGCCATGCTCAGAATATCGAGTCTGCACCAAAAGTGGAAGCTGAAAATCGCCAAGATAATGGAGCAACGACAGGTGAGGGGCATTGCCGGCAAATCACGAAAATATGCCATGTTCCTTTTGCCCTTCATTACTGTCCTGCGGGAGGGATTGGAAGCAGTTGTGTTTGTCGGGGGAGTGAGCTTGACCGAGCCTGCCACCAGCTTTCCCATTGCAGTCATCGTGGGAATTGTGTGTGGGATTGCTGTCGGTTATTCCATCTATCGGTAGCCTTGGGCTTTTCGAATCCACGTCTAATTTGCAAAAGGGGAGGTGCTTTGGTCAAGATCAATTATTTCATTGTCATATCGAGCTGTCTACTCTATTTGATCGCCGCCGGTTTATTTTCACGAGCAGTGTGGTTCTTCGAAGCTTATCAATGGGCAAAAGCTCTTGGAGCCGACCGTGACAACCTGGGGGATGGCCCTGGAACATACGATATTACCAAGTCCGTATGGTATATCGTTTCTTAAAGTTCCCACTCACCGATTCTAGGCATGTTAATTGCTGCAGTCCGGAGAACAAAGCAGATAATGGCGGGTGGGGCATATTTAATGCTATTCTCGGTTGGCAGAATTCCGCGACCATCGGCTCGGTTGTATCTTACTGTGTGTATTGGATTTTTGTGACCGCTGCATTGATTATCATGCGAATCGACGAACGAAGAGTGTCTCGAGGCGAGACGTCGCTGTGGAGGACCTTGGTTCGCAAGGCACCTAACCAGACAGAAGATGGGACGGAAAACGGGGCGACTACTGTTCAAGGGCCATATGATTCAACCGAGCAAATAATGGAGCAAAATGGCGGCGCAATTGAAGGGGTTAAGAGAGACCTCCGAAATCTGACTGTGTGAATAATTCACTGTTATATGTTCTAATGAAACAAGTATCATATGATCAAAACTTCCCTGAAAGCCATGCATTGAACATCTCGAGCGAATTTTCTGGCTGATTATAAGGAACCCTGACGTCAGTAACCAAAAATTGGGGGCTTCGTATACATGTGTCCGGCACCAAAAACCTGACGATTAGACAAACTCTTTTTTAGGAGAGAAACCCTCATGAACGTCAATCCTTCAGCACCCTTGTAAACGCCGCCGACTTTGCCACTGGACTCACCTTCAAACTTCTTCCGTGGGGCAGCTTGGAAGCTGTTTGCACCCGGCCACTCGAGTGCTTCCGTCCAAGCCTCGTTCCCCATCCAACTGAAAATTAGATCTCGGATAGCAACTCATGTACTTGCAAATATAATCAGCATCGCCTGCGTAAATCAAAACTTGAATTCCTCGGGCTAAAATCTTGGGAACTTCCAGATGGTACGGCTTGAACCAATCGCCAGCAAAAAGGAAACTAGTGATTAGAGCTTACTTGAACAACACCTGTACTTGCGATTAATATTCATATTGCATGATTCATAGTTTGAAACCTCCGCCCCAAGAGCGTCCTAACTGATCAGATTGAAGGAAGCGGCTTTGTACCATCACATCCTTCCTGTTCAAGTATTTCTGGATACTGCCTAAAATGGGATAACTGAGGGTCAGAGGCCAGAGGAACCAGGCAAGTCACCAGAGGTTTCCTAGTCATTAGCAACAAGAATAACATGAACTTACCAGAATCAGAGCATTTTTCACGAACATCGTATACACTGATTGAGGGATTAGTAACTTGGTACACGGAAACGGACAGATTACTTTTGCCCGGTGCGCTGATAAGGGCCGATCATTGCGTTCTTCAGTCAGCGAGGGACGGGGAGTAACAGCATACATTACAGTAGAGACTCGCCGGCACACATGACCAAACATTTCTGCAATGGATGAGATTGATGTAGGTGATTAACGTACTGATTGTCATAACAGCTCTGAATCAATCCAGCGCATCTGGGATATGCAGCATCCATGGCTGTGCAATCGGTCTGGGATAACACCGGGCCATATGAATTGTTACAAGCCATATTAGCATATTGAGAGTATTGAGTTTTCCCATCGGTCAACCCATTGCCTTCATAGGTAAGAAATCACTGTGCATGGACATACCGATAAGGACTGACTTGAGGTTGATGTTTGGTACGTCCGCACCGTCGGCTAGCGATGTGAAGAAAGAGCTATCCTTTGCTTGGTGAGAGAGAATATCTAAATATATCAACTGTGATAAATATATCGAATCGAACCGCTGGCGAATACAGGGATGTAGTGACCTGCGTAGGATTCACCGGCAATATGGAAGTCGAGATCCTTATATTCGGGGAATTGTTTGAAGAAAAGAATAAGAAGGGCATAAACGTCTTTGCTAGCAGCGACAGTATCCGATACTGAATCGTCTCCATAACTGTAGCCGACATTGATAGGTTGGTCAAGAAAGATCACTGAAGCGTTGTTGTTCCAGGAGTACACATTCCGTATCGGTTTCGTGCCGGCTTTGTCAACTGTCGATGGACCAAGTTCCATGAAAAGCCCAGTCATGGAAGAGCAGCCAGGCCCTGAGCATGGTTAATGCATACATGTAACCACTTGTCAGCTACCTCCATTGAGCCAAAGAACGATGGGATCGTTTTGGGGATCATTTCGGCTCTCGAAAAACCAGTAGAAGAAATGCTTCCCATCGCTTACATCTAGATAGCCAGCATACTGCAAGTAAGAAAATGAAGACAACTCGGCATATACTTGTTTTACGTCATCGACGCCAAGACCGTCGGGCCTTTTCACGCGGAGGGAATGTTCGGAGAGGGCGGACGAGGAAACGATAAAGTCCCAATCGTCGGGGCGGGGGACGACGTTCTTCTTGGGCAGACTCCAGGTCATGTCTCTGGCCGCATCGCGAAATTCGGACATAACAGATTCGAAGGTCTCGAGGACCTGAGAAGAAGCGTCACGGAGCGACTGCAAGGCAAAATTTAAGCAAGGGAGCCTGTCGGCCCCATCGTGGGCGAGGCCAGGGGCATCGGCATTTTCGGGTCTGGGATTTTGAAAGGTGATTTGCGTCAAGGGGGAGGCATGTGCAGCAAAGGCTAGCGAGAGACAGAGGAAGAGAAACCTAGGAAAAGAGATGGGAGAACGTCGAGGAGGCATCCGGTAAGGTATTAAAGGTAGTGTTTCGTGTGAGTGCTACGGGGTACGCTAGCGTGCGTAATGCCTGCGCAAATTCCGGTGGCGTGCGCATTCACACCATGACATTGTAAACAGTTCACACCAACAGTTTTGCAAATTGCAAGTGGCAGGCAATCTACCAGATCTACATGCTGATGGCTCCAAATAGGCAGTACAATCATCTCCAAAAGTGGAGATAGATTTCAAAATCTATTATATGTTACAAAAATTCAAATAATTATATATTAAAATATATAACTACAATGTTATCAGTTACAAAGTCTATAATTTATATAACTTAATATAAATCACTTTATAAATATAATTCATTTTAAAAGCCAATAAAATTTTTATTATTTATCTTATATAAAAATATATATAATTAAATCTAAAATGTGTTTAAATTTTTATATATTATATTATTAAAAATCATTTTTAAGCTAGCTAAAACCAGATAGTTCAATGGTATACCTAGCTAAATGTCACAAAAATAAAAACCCTCTCTATCTGTGCCTAGCTGTGAAAGTTGGAGGTTCTTGGGGAGCCAAACTGTCTACTGCCTAGTAAATAACTTTTAAAGCATGTTTTTTTATATATCTTCACAAGTTTTAACTTGAGTCACATGATCAAGGATGATTTTAAATCTGCTGACTAAGCTCTTTCATTTTAAACTCATAATTACCAGTTGGATTTAAAACTGGCCTGAAAAAACCCTAGAAATGTCTTAAATATACACTTATTATCAGTAATGTCCGCCGGTCGAGTCGGATCCCGGTTCTGGTATGTATCCGATTCGACCGGTAGATCATGCCGGCACGTTGTAACCCGACCGATTTCAGATCGATCGGGTTACAGCGGAGTTGTCACTCGACCGGTTTTCAGATCGGTCGGGTTACGACCTCAGCC
>Ga0335079_10007973_pt1 | contig 12041 bp, 9 predicted proteins | sample Lox_Sample_33_FD_206719 | JGI IMG/M metagenome (GOLD analysis project Ga0335079, IMG submission 206719) | Soil microbial communities from Loxahatchee National Wildlife Refuge, Florida, United States - Lox_Sample_3.3 | ecosystem: Environmental > Terrestrial > Soil > Wetlands | place: USA: Florida... | reverse complement strand
GATTTCCGCGCCCCCTTTCTTCGTTGATTCAGCAAAATCTGATTCGTGGTGGAGCGGGACTCGCCGATGCTGGTGACATACACCGCTGGGCGATCCTGCAGCGGGCAGGCGTATTCGCAGGCGCCGCAGCCGACGCAGCGCGCAGGATCGACACGCGGCTGCTTCAGCGCTTTGGTCTGGCCTTTGGCGTCGATGACTGCGGCCGTCTCAAGGTAAATCGCTTTGGGGGAAGTGGGGCACCACTCTTCGCAGACGATGCACTCGGTAGCCATGGCCCAGGGCAGGCAGCGGCCACGGTCGTAGAATGCGGTGCCGATGTGGATGGGTTTGGCTTCGCTCGAAACACCAACGACCCAGCCCTTGGCCTGTGGCGTAATCTCCCAAATGGCGCCGGTGGGGCAAGCCTCCGAACAAAGCACACAGCTTGGTTCGCAATAGCCGATGCGCGGAACGACGACAGGTGTCCACAGGCCTTCGAGGCCGGCTTCGGACATGGCCGGATGAAGCGCGTTGTTCGGACAAACCTTCATACACTCGCCGCACCGCACGCAGCGCGCCAGGAAGTCCGATTCTTCGAGCGCTCCGGGAGGACGGACGCGGCGGTCATTTTTCTCCGCAGAGAAGGATGGGGTGGCGCGCATCAAGGGAACCGCGGCGACGCCGACGGCGAGGCCGGTGAGGACCTGGCGACGCTTCAAGCTGGGAGCCTCGAGCGTGTTGCCCTGCGGGAAAAATCTGAATTGCAGGCCGTGATGAGGGCATTCGCCGATGCAATTCAGGCACAGGTGGCACTCGGACTTGCGCCAAGGCACGCCGCCGATGGGATCGTCTCCACCCTGGCAGCGCAGCAGACAGCGGTTGCAGTTGTCACACGAAACCGGAACCTTCTGCAAACCGAGGATCGACCAGCGCGAGACGAATCCGAGGAGCGCGCCCAGCGGGCAAAGCGCCCGGCAGAAGAAGCGGCTGACGCGGTAGTTCAGCGCCACGACGAAGAAAAAGAGCAGTCCGAGAATCAGGCCCTGCCGGAAGTGTGGTTGCCGGAGGCTGAGCACCGTAAAGCTGAGAATGGCGTGGACGATGCCACCGACGATGCGCATCACGGAGAAGTCACTGGATTCGGCGGCATGCAGGATGGAGTTGGTCAGGTAATCCAGCCCGGGCAGGATGGAGAGACCGAGGGAACGCGTAAGGAAGGAGAAAGGATCAAACCAGCCAACCAGCGCCGTGCCGCAGAAGGCGGCAAGAAGGACGGCGACGAGGATGTAATACTTGGTGGCTTGCCAAGGCTTGTACCTGTTTGACTCAATGAGCTGTTTGCCCCGCTTCGATTCGGATTTCAGGCTGCTGAAGAAATGGTGGATTGTCCCCATGGGGCATACCCAGCCGCAGAAAAAACGTCCGAAAAAGAAGGTCGGGATCAGAAGAATCAGGCTCCAGAGCAAGCCGTGGTAGAGCGCGTGGCTCGCGAGTGCATTCGAAACAGCGACAAGCGGATCGATCTGAAAGAAGAGTTTGCCCGGGGAGGTGAGGCGCATGTCGCCCGGCGAGGCGGAAGGAGATACACGGAAGTCGGTCCTCAGGAGAAGAAAAAGGAAAAGGAGCAAGAAGAGAACCTGAGAAAAGGTGCGAAGCCGCGTTGCCGAGGGAAACTTCACCGCTCGATTTTCGCAATTCGGGACTGGGGGGGATGTGATGAGAGTCACGGCTGCAAGCTGGCGTGCTGTTTAGGCCGATAGCGCGGGCCAGTCAAAGCAGATGAAGAGGCGTTTCCGGTACAATTCAGGGAGATGCGAGGGAATGGACCGGGCGCGGTAGCATAAGCCTTAGGCTGTCATGACGGTTCAAAATAGAGCCTTTGTTTACGGGAGAGAGTTCCAGGTGAGGACGTGATACATCGCTACGTATTTCATAACGAAGAGCTGCAGCCGGTGGAAAAGGCCCGATGGTCGCCGGGCCAGGCGGGTTTGATCTGCGGCTGGGGGATATTCACCACCATTCGCATTGTGCGTGGAGAGGCATTTGCCTACGAGCGCCACTGGCGGCGGCTGGAGAAAGACTCGGCCCTGACGCGCCTGCCCATGTTGTATTCGAGCGCCAAGGTACGGGTGCATTTGCAGGAAGTGATTCGAGCGAACCAGGTGCAGGAAGGATGCGCGCGCGTCTATCTGGTCTGGAACACCATCGGCGGCTGGAAGAGCGACGAAAATATGCCGGAGGTGGACCTGGTCATCACGACGGCGAACTTGCCGCACTATCCGGAGATAGTGCGGTTGACCGTGCGCGAGCATGGGCGGCACGCGGCCTCGCCGCTAGCCGGAGTAAAGACTATCTCCTGGCTGAACAGCGTGTGGGCCTCCGCGGAGGCGCAACGGGAAGGATTTGACGAGGTGGTGCTGCTGAACGAACGCGGGGAGGTCAGCGAATGCACAGCCGCAAACATCTTTGCGGTGAGGGAAGGCAAAGTGCTGACGCCGCCGCTGAGCTCCGGCTGCCTGGAAGGCGTGACGCGCGGAGTCCTGATGGAAATCGCCACGGATGCGGGAACAAGCGTCATCGAGCAAACCATGCGGCTGGAGGATTTGTATTCCGCCGACGAAGTGTTCGTTACCTCGACGAACCGGAATTTGATCGGAGTGAGGGAGATCGCGGGACACACGATCGCGAAAGGCACCACCGGGCCGCTCACGAAAAAGCTGGATGATGTGTTCGAGGCCTACATCCGGGAGTACGTGGAACGGCGCATGGCCGCCAGCCATTGAGGGTCATCCGTTCTCAGTTCCGAGTTCCGGATGTGAGCTTGCGCCGGCGCCGAGCGTGGCGCGCAAGAGCACGGGCGCGAGGACGGTCGTGACCATGACGAGGAGCACGACCGCGGAAAACAGGCCGTCGTCCACGACCCCGATTCCCTTCCCGACGCCTGCGAAAATCAGGCCGACTTCGCCGCGCGGCATCATGCCGAAGCCAACCGCGAGGCGGTTCATCCGCGGCGGGCACCCCCATCCGGACGCGACTTTCCCGAGGATAGCGACGATCGTGAGCGTCAGCCCGGCGATGACTACATCCTTCGAAGCCATGCTCTCCAGCTTTACCTGAATCCCCATCCACACGAAAAAGAGCGGCACCACCAGCGATTCGATGGGAGTGAGCAGTTCGTGCAGCGAGATCCCTTCCACCTCTTTGTCGAAGAAACTGTTCAAGATCATGCCCGCGGCAAACGCTCCCACGATGGTCGCCAACTCGGCGACATTGGCGAGCCAGGCCAGCAGCAAGGCAAAGCTCACGCCGAAGAGCAGCTTGAGGTTGTGTACCCCGTACGAAGCGAGGCCCCGCACCAGCCTGGGAACCAGCAAGATGCCGACACCGAGCGAAGCCACAAGGAAGACGGCCGCCTTGCCGGTGATGACCGCAATCGAGGCGACGCTGATGGTGCCGGTCACGGCGAGGCCGCTTACGACGGCCAGAACGATGAGGCAGAGTACGTCATCGATCACGGCGGCTCCGAGGATGATGCGGGCTTCCTCAGTAGTGTCGCGGCCGATGTCGCGAAGCACGCGGGCGGTAATGCCGACGCTGGTGGCCGTGAGGATGCCTCCGATAAAGAGATCCGCGGCGAGCGGATTATCCGGGCGAATCAGCTTCATCACGCCCATGCCGAGAGCCATGGGCAAAATGATGCCGAGCACGGCGACATAGGTGGCGTACTTCCCGACCCGCTTCATTTCCACCAGGCTGATCTCCAAGCCCACGAGGAAGAGGAGGATCAGGATGGCGAGCCGGGACACAATGTCGATAAAGGCGTAGACGGTAATGTAGGTCTGGCCGTGGGGGCCAGAGAGAAGCTGCGCGAGGAGCTGGGTGTGGGGACCGGCGGGGAGCACTTTGATGGCCGCCTCGCCGAGATTGTAGGGACCGGTCAGGGCGATGGAGGCGATGCGGGACAGATTATCGCCTTCGCGGAGAACCGTCAGCGTAGGATTTGCGAAATAGTAGCCAAGATTGCCGGCAAGAAGACCAACGAGCAGCTCGCCTAAGACCGCGGGCTGCTTGGCCCAGCGCATCAGCATTCCGCCCAGCGCCGCGCCCATAGTTATGAAAATCGAAGCGATCAGGATGGGAACAACAGGATCGGCATGCGAGAGTTCGCCGCCAGTCACAAAGACAGCCAAGGGAAGCGGCGCAATGGCGCAAAAATGAACAAGTGACACCATCAGCATGGAGGGGCTCCCGGAAAAGTGGCGGGGCGGCGGGGCCGTGACGGCCTGTCTGTATTGTGGCGGGGACAGGAATGGGACGCAATGGGACGCAAGGGATAAGGCACAGACGGGCCCTTGCGTGCTACAATGCGCGGCTTGTAAGGGAAAGCAGGCCACACCGGGAATGACGGAGAGTCTGTCACAAGGCGAGGCGGTCCTGGAAGTCATTTCGCCGGATGGCGCGCGAAAATATGTGCGCGTGACGCAGACGCCGTTCCTAATCGGGCGCGGCGCCGAAACCGGCAATCATTTGCAGCTCACCGACCGCCGAATCTCGCGCAATTGCGCCGCTATCGTCAGCGAAGCGAACCGCTATTATCTGGAAGACCGCGGGCAGCGGCGCGGGATTTTCGTGAACGCCGAAAAGGTGGAAAGCCGGGCGCTGGTCGACGGCGACATGATTACCTTCGGTCTGGAAGATTCCTACCAGGTGATCTTCCGTGCGGCTACGGGGACTTCGGACGAGTCCATCCCGCAGTTGTTGACGCGCATCGATCACATGACCAGTTCCGAGACGACGGGCGGCGGATTGCGCAAACTGAACCTGCTGCTGGAAGCCACTTCCCTGCTGCACTCGCAACTGCCGCTGGATTCCGTGCTGGCGAAGATGATCGATCACGCGATTGCCGTGACGGACGCCGACCGCGGCCTGCTCGAAGAAGCGGTGGAGACTCTCGGCGAGCGCGCGACCTCCGAACGGCTGCGCGTGCGCCTGGCGCGACGCAGCGGCGGCCAGCGTTTGCCTCCGGAAAGCATGACGCCAAGCCAGACGGCCATCCAACTGGCGATGAAGAAGCAATCGCCGGTGATCACCGAGGACATGGAGCAGGCGGAAATGAACCTGCAGGCCGCGGCCAGCATTGTGGCGCAGGGACTGCGCGCGGTGGTGGTGATTCCCTTGTACGCGAGCTCGCGAGCCAGCAGCGAATCCGCCACAAACGTCACGCGCGGCGAATTCCTGGGTGTGCTGTATCTGGATTCAAAGAGGCCGGCGGCGTTTTCCAAGCTGGACCGGCAGATCCTGGACGCGCTGGCCGCCGACGCCGCCAGCATCCTGGACAACGCGCGGCTGGTGGAGCGCGAGCGCGAACGGCAGCGCCTGGAGCAAGAAATCGGCATCGCCCGGGACATCCAGCAGGCGCTTCTGCCGAAGAATTTCCGCGACTATCCACATCTCGCGGTGACCGGCGTGAATTTTCCCTGCTTGTCCGTGGGAGGAGACTATTTTGACGTTTTTCCCCTCGACGACCGCCGCACCGCCTTCCTGCTGGCGGATGTGAGCGGGAAAGGACTGGGAGCAGCGCTCCTGACCACCATGCTGCAGGGGGCGCTTTCCGGCATGACCCTGGGAACCGATCCGGCGCGCGTGTTCAACCACATCAACCGCTTCCTTTGTGATCACGCGGAAGTCGGCCGTTATGCGACGATGTTCTTCGGCATTCTGGACGACGTGGGAAAGCTCGAATATATCAACGCCGGGCATCCTTCGCCCGTGCTGATGCGCAACAGCACGGCGGAAGAAGCTTTTACCGAGGGCTCCTTTCCGGTGGGGCTGGTGCCCGAGGCGGAATTCGCCACCACCACACTGCAACTGGAACCCAACGACACGCTGGTGCTCTACAGCGATGGTGTGACCGAAGCGATGGACCCCGACGAGGAGCTTTACGGCGTGGCGCGTTTGCGAGGCGTGCTGCAAGGGAAAAACGAGATGGGGCTCGATGAGATTCAGAAGACCGTGCTGGAGTCCGTGGAAAATTTCGCGCGCGGCGCGCGCCAGGCCGACGACCTGACGATTCTCGTGGTGCGGTTCCGCGCAGTTGGCACAGTGATCACCGACACGGCCAGTTCCGCCGGCAGGACCGCCGCGGCGAGCAGTTAAGCCAAAACCGCCGCTGGATTCTGCCCACCCACCCATTCCCGTGCGTGGAAAATCGGGAAGCGCAGAGGCGACAATGAATGTGGATGAAGTGTTTCGGTTTATGAGTGAGGAACGCCTGGGCGTCCTGGCCACAACAGGCGAGAGCGGGCGGCCGGAAGCAGCGCTGATGGGTTTTGCAGTGACGCGGAAGCTGGAGATTATCTTCGACACGCTGAATACTTCCAGGAAGTATCCAAACCTGAAGAAGAACCCGCGCGTGGCGTGGGTTATCGGCTGCACGACGGAGGTCACCGTGCAGTACGAGGGAATCGCGGAAGAGTTGGAAGGCGCGGCGCTCGACGAGTACAGGAAGATCTACTTTTCGAGATTCCCGGACGGGCCTGCGAGGCAAAGCTGGCCGGGGATCACGTATTTCGTAGTACGGCCGAGGTGGGTGAGGTTTTGCGATTACGATCCGAAGAACCGGCGGATCGAGGAGAAGGAGTTTTAGTTTAGCCGGAGTGAAGCGTACGGGCCGGCTGGAAGCCGGCGCTACAGAGCTAGAAAAGGCGCATACAGGCTCCGCTACAGTTCGCGCAGGGCGACGGCCACGGGGCTGATTGCCGCGCGAACCGCGGGCAACAATCCTCCCAGAACACCCATCACCAGGGCAAAGATGACGCCCATCACCAAGAGATCGAAGGTGATTTTGAAGGCGAAAGCCACGTTGGAAAAAGTCTGGAAGTTCATCGTGTTGGTGGTGAAGCCGTTCAAGGGAAGCACGACCACGCAACCGATGATCCCGCCAATGATGGAAATCAGCAGCGCCTCGAACAGAAACGAAAGGATTACGTTCCAGGCGGAGAAGCCCACCGCGCGCATGGTGGCAATTTCGCGCCCACGCTCCGCCACAGCGGAGTACATGGTATTCAGCGCACCAAAAACCGCGCCGATGGCCATGATGAACGCGACAATTCCGCCAAGAACGGTAATGAGGCGAGTCATGGTGGTCGATTGTTTGGCGTAATAGTCAATCTCGCGCCACACGTCCACGTTCATACGAGGGTCCGAGGTGACGGCGTCCTTGAATTCCTGAAATGCGGCAGGCGAAGCCAGGTGGACAGTGGCGGACTGGAAAATGTTAGCGGGGCGCTTCAGAACGGCGTTGAAAATCTGGGAATCGCACCAGACTTCCGAATCAAACGCAGAACCGCCCGCATCGAAAACGCCGACAACCTGCCAGTGCCCGCCCGCGAAATCGATCTTGTTGCCAACGGTCAGGCCGGCGTAGGTCTTCGTGGCGTTACTGCCGACGACGAGTTCGTTCAGGCCCTCCTGAAACATGCGGCCCTGCTTGATTTTGACGAAGGTGCGTATCTGGAGGACGTTGGGAGAGACGCCGCGCACCTGGACGTTGGCGTCGGTGCCCGTGCTGATCAGCGGCACGGGAATCACGCCGACAACTTCGTGAGTGAGCATCGGCTGGCCGGAAGAATCGCGGGCGATGCCCGGCGCATCCTGCAGGACTTTGATGGAGTCGAGCGTGATGCCGCCCATCATTTCGGAAGTCGAACCGGCACGCATCACCAGAGCGTTGCCGGGAGAGCCGGAAGCGACCAGCGTGGCCCTGAAACCGCGCGCCAGGGAAAGCATGGCCACGAAAACGCCCACCGTGCCGGCGATGCCGAGAATGGCGACAATCGTCGACGTCCAACGAGCCCGAATGCTCCGAAAGTTATACGAGATCGGAACCGAGCCCAGAAAAGGCGCAAGCAAACCCGCGGCAATCCCAAGCACAACCACGAGCACGAGAAGCAGTGCCGCCACGGCTGCGAGCGTGATGATCAACCCGAATACGAGCTTTTCCACCATGCTCAAACCCTCCGCAGCGCGTTGACGACGCGCAAACGCATGGCGGTGATGCCCGGAAGCAAGCCGCTCAGAATGCCGACGACAAGGGCAACGACGAATCCGAATACAAGCATGGACGGCGCGAGGATGATGCTGGGCAGCAGGCCGTTCAGCGCGGCGGCGAGACCGGGAATGGCCAAGAAGGCAAAGATCAAGCCGAGCCCACCCCCAATAATGGCAATCGACAGCGCTTCGGCGAGAACGAAAAAGAGGAGGAAACGATCGGAGTAGCCAATCGCCTTGAATACGGCAAGCTCGGAGGTCCGCTCGCGGACAGAAATAGCCATGGTGTTGCCGGTGACCAGGAGCAGGGTGAAAAAAACCACGCTGCCGATCGACAGAATCAGCGTCTGGATGTTGCCGAACTGCTTCACCCAGCTGGCGGCAAAAGCGGATTCGGTCTCCGTCTTGGTCTCGTTGGGGGAATTTGCGAACTCGGTATCAATGGCCTTGGCCACGCTCACGGCATCATCAGGATTCTTCACGCGAAGCACATACCAGCCGATCTGGCCCTTGATTGCCTGGGGGATGCGCTCCTCAAAATAGTCCCACTGGAACCAGAACTGCGTTTCATCATCCTGCGGCCGTTTGCCATGGTAGATGCCGTCAAGGTTGAACTCCCAGGACCCTCCGCCATAGAGGGTCGTCTTGATGGGAATACGGTCGCCGATCTTCCAGTGAAAGCGCTCGGCAGTCTTGGCCCCGACAACCGCGCCCTGGCGGTCTTTCAGGAAGGCGTTCCATTGGTCGTCGGGAACGATGAGCTCCGGAAAGACCTGGCGCTGGTTTTCAGGATCGATCACGAACTGCGGAAAGAAGTTTTTCTCCTCTTGGTAGATGCCGCCAAACCAATTGTTGTGCGTCACGTAGGTGACGCTGGGGATCCGCAGAATTTTGTCCCGGTAAGAAAGAGGAATGAGGTTGATGATGGACGTGCGGTTGATGACTACGAGGCGGTCCGCCCCGGCCACGTCCGCGCCACGATTGAAGGCATCGCGCACGACGGCAAGAAACGCAAACAGGAAGAGGGCCACGGCGAAGGAACCGAGCGTGAGGATCAAACGCATCTTCTTGCGGACGAGATTGGCCCAGATGATGCGGGCGAATTTCATGCCACACCTCCCGCGGTAACGCTCTGCGGGGACTTACCACCCTCCACCAGGGCGCCCTTGTCCAAATGGAGAATCGTGTGCGCGCGGGACGCCACGACCGGGTCATGGGTCACCATGAGCACGGTCTTGTGGTGACTGGCGACGAGCTCCTCGATGAGCGCCATGATTTCATCGGCGCTCTTGCGGTCGAGGTCGCCGGTGGGCTCATCGCAGAGCAAGAACGTGGGGTCGGAGACGATGGCGCGGGCGATGGTGACGCGCTGTTCCTGGCCGCCGGAGAGCTGGCGGGGGAAATGATGCATGCGGTCGGCGAGGCCGACGATGCTCAACGCGGTCTCGACGTGTTTGCGGCGCTCGGCCTTCGAGAGTTTCGTCAACAGCAGCGGCAGTTCGACGTTTTGAAAAGCGGTGAGAACCGGGATGAGGTTGTACATCTGAAAAATGAAGCCGACGTGGCGGGCGCGCCAGTCCGTGAGCTTGCTCGCGGACATGTGTGTGATTTCGTCCCCGGCAACGGTGATGCTGCCGCGGGTAGGCACGTCCAAACCACCGAGGAGGTTGAGCAAGGTGGTTTTGCCCGAGCCACTGGGGCCCATGAAGGCGACGAACTCGCCCTGCGACACATCGAGGTTCAAGCCTTGCAGGACGTGAATCTCCTCGCCGCCGCGGCGGTATTTCTTGTCGAGGTCGCGGGCCTGAATAAGACTGGAATTCCCTCCACTGCCGTCCACTTTGACCATCGAGTGTGCTCCTATTTCTGGACTTGAACGGACTGACCGTCGCGAAGTGTCGCGGGGCCGTTTACAACGACGAGGGCGTCGGGCTGAATGCCGGCAATGATTTCCACATCGGAGCCGCGGGTTTCGCCGGTGGTCACGGCGCGGCGTTCCAAGGTATCCCCTTTGACCACGAACACGAACTTGGAATTGTTTTCCTGGCGGATGGCTTTTTGCGGCACCATCGCCACAGCGGGAGACTTGTTCTCCTTCGTTCCCGGCTTCCCTTCGGTCTCAAGGAAGGTGACCTTCACGCCCATGTCCGGCAGGATGCGCGGATCTTTCGCGGGATCGAATGGGTGAACATGATCCGGCTCCGTGACCGAGATGCGCACTTTGACGGTTGCTTTCTGCCGGTCGGCCGTGGGAATCACCGTGCGCACCTTCCCTGGAATCGTCCAGTCGGGGTAAGCATCCAGAACGGCGTTCACCGGCTGGCTGGTGGAGACCTTGGCGATATAGGACTCGCTGACGTCCACCTCAAACTCGTTGGAGTGCAGGTCCACGACGGTGGCGATGCCGGTGCGCGTGAAGCCTCCGCCCGCGGAAATCGGGGAGACCATCTCACCCACCTGCGCGTCCTTCGAGACCACGATTCCGGCAAACGGGGCGCGGATCGTGCAATTGTCGACCGCCTGCTGCTGTTCGCGGATGCGCGCTTCGGCACCGAGCACCTGTTGCTTGGCCAAAACGATTTTGGCGCGCAAGCTATCCGCAGCCATGACTGCGGAATCCAGCGCCTGCTGTGTCTGCACGCCTTCCCTCACGAGCTGTTGCGTGCGGCGCAGTTCGATTTCCGCGTTCTTCAGTTGGACTTCGAAGTCGGCAATGGCCGCTTGGGCCGAGTCCCGATCAGCCTTCGTGGAGTCCAAGGCGCGGCGCACGTCGGAGTCATCGAGGGTAGCCAGGAGCTGGCCTTCGGTGACGCGTGTGCCCTCGTCGAAGAAAACGCCGGTGACGCGGCCAGTGATCTTGGCGGCGATGGTGGCGCGCCGGCGGGGAGTGACGTAGCCACTGGCGTTCAGCACACCGGCAGGGCCGTTCACAGGCTTGGAAGCGGAAGCCGCTTCCACCTCGACCTTGCGGTTCCGAAAAGCGAAGGCCGCCGCGGACACCAGCCCCAGGAGAACCACGGCAAGCGCAATCCAGATCCAGCGCCTGCCAGAGGGTCCGTTGGTGCGTTTGGCATCGGAGATGCGCAGGGAAGACAAATCCTGCCTAAGCGATTTCGGTGGCGTCGCCATGGGGGCGGCTGCTCCTTGCAATGTCCAGTTCTAGATAATGTCCAATTCTAAATAAGGATACGTACCCGAACGTCTAAAAGTATCGATTCTGCGGAGGGGCGTTCCGGTATATGTGTATTCTACTGGCCGGGGACAAAAAAGTGGCAAAGAATTAAAGGAGCCTAGAAGCGGGTCCCATGGTAGAAGAACCTCCCCAATCCGATTGTAAATATGAAGTTACCGAAGAGGGCATGATCGAGGCAGGCGTAGAGAAGCGAACCGGATTGGTGATAGCTAAGGGAAAAGAGGAAGCCACCGATCACGCAGAGCCCCACGGCCAGCCAATTCCCAAAAATGACATGGACGAAACCGAAGGCCAGGGCGCTAGCCAGCAGCAGGACCCAGCCGGAGCCAAAAAGAGGCTGGTAACGGTGAAACAGAAAAGCCCGGTAAATGAGTTCCTGGGGATACACCGAGGCCAGGGGGTAGAGGACCATAATGGCCGCCCAAAGCCATGGCGAGCGCTTGATGAGGGAGAAGAGCAGTTCCGGGGCGAACAGACGGACCGCGATCCCCAGCAAGGCCAAGAAGACGGCGTCACGCAGGAGGAGGGGCACGAGGCGCGGGCGGATCGCGTCCCAATTGGCCAGCCGGGAGGAATCGAACGAAGAATCGTAGTGCAGCAGGAGAAAAGCGGCGGCCGCCATCCCCAGGAGATACGGAATCGGGAAATTGGGAAGAATTCTGTAATGGATGAGTAGAGGCAGTCCCACGAAAACGATGCAGAATTCCGCCGCGAGGAAGATAAGCCGAAGCATAAGTTGGCGCGGGAGGAATGTATCAGGAAACGGGCGGTTTATCGATGGTGACTTGGCCCGAGGGCGAGCCCCCGCGCAGCCTGTTGC
>Ga0335079_10007971_pt1 | contig 12042 bp, 13 predicted proteins | sample Lox_Sample_33_FD_206719 | JGI IMG/M metagenome (GOLD analysis project Ga0335079, IMG submission 206719) | Soil microbial communities from Loxahatchee National Wildlife Refuge, Florida, United States - Lox_Sample_3.3 | ecosystem: Environmental > Terrestrial > Soil > Wetlands | place: USA... | reverse complement strand
ACTTGGCCACAGTCGCAGTCAGTGCGGAGTCGATTTCCCGTCCGACCACATCCTCGTTGACGTTAAGCTGAGCGAGTTGTCCTGCGATGGACCTTACCGTCTCCCGCAGCAACTCAGCTTCGCTTCCCCTCCCACCTTCGATGGCCTCAAGCCTTCCCTCAATCTCGCGGGTGAGTTCAGTGCTGATGACAGTTGGTGCATACTTGGTCATCGTCTCCACGACTGACAGCCCGAGATCTGTCACCTCCATGCTCTCCCCGGAAACGTACCCCCTTCCCACGAGAGTGCTGATTATCTCGGCCCGGGTGGCCTTGGTCCCTATCCCCTCCTTTTCCATCTTCTCGAGGAGGCTGCTCTGGTTGTATCTGGGAGGTCGCTGCTCAGACTTTTCTTCCAGTGTCACGCCGGCAACGTTGAACTTGTCTCCCTCCGAGATCAGGGGGACTCGGGCGTCTCTGTATCCCGCATATTTGCCGTAGTATTTCATCCAGCCAAGGAAGACGGTCCTCCCGCCCGCCAGCCTGAACTCATGTCCGCCCACGGCAAGGGTGGCTTCGGTCAGCTCTCTCCGAGCCGGGGGACCGAAGGCGGCGAGAAACCTTCTGACGACCAGATCAAACACATCCGCCTCCGAGGTCTGCAGGGGCCTTCTCGGTTTCTCGCCAGTAGGATGGATAGCAGGATGGGCAGCATCGGATTTCGCGCCCTGTACTGGCTTTCGCTCTTTGTTCAGAAGCTCGGCGGTGTAGGCAGAGTACTCCGAGATCCTGTCCAGGCCTTGTATGATGCTCCGGTACTTAATCGACGGAGGGAGCCTCTGGCTCCCAGTCCGAGGGTACGAAATGAGGGCGCTGAGGTATAGCCTCTCAGCAATCTGGAGGGTCCGGCTAGGGGTGTACCCGAACGCCCGGTATGCCTCCTTCTGGAGGTCGCCAATGTTGAAAGGCGCTGGAGGTCCAACTTGGACCGCGTTCCTGCGCAAAGCGGTCGCAACGGCCACCTTGCCCACGCATTCTCGCCTGACTTTTTCTGCCATCATCTTGGTCTCGATCCTCTCCTTGGAATACCCGGCCATGAGCCTCTCGCCACCTCTCTCGAATGTCCCCGAGACCTTCCAATGGGGGACGGGCACGAACTCCCGAATCTCCAGCTCCCTCTCCGCCAAGAACCCGAGGGTGGGCCCCTGAACCCTGCCGATGCTGACCGTTCGGTATCTGTGCCCGGAGCCGAGTGCCGACTGCGAAAGCGCTCGTGAAAGGTTAACTCCCCAGACGAAGTCTATCGCATGCCTGATTCTTCCGGCGCGCGCGAGCTCCAGTCCCATCTGCGGCTTCAGGCTGTCGAATGCTCTCACCAAGTCCTCTTCGGTGAGCGTGGAGAACGTGGCTCTCAGTGCAATTTCTTCCTTCCCCCCGCACGCATATCTCAGCAGGTTGTAACCTATGGTCTCCCCTTCCACATCGAAGTCACAGGCGTTGACGAACCTCGACGCCCCAGCCGCGAGCTTCCTGACTGCCGAAATCCGTCTCTCCGCGCCTGTGCTGCGTTCGTCGACAAGGTGAGATGGGTACCACTCGATGTCGAAGACAGGGTAGACCGTCCTTTCGGCTGTGGGGTCAGAGATTCCGTACACATGCCCCTGGGCGGCGCAAACAACGAATTCCTCGTCCTTTCGGCTGAACCTGAACACCGTAGTCCCCTCCACCAGCTCCCTGTGGTATTCGCCTCCTGAGAGTGCGTCGGAGACGCTCCTGGCAACGTCAGGTTTCTCGCAAATCACCAGAGTGTAGCCAGCGTTCATCTAGAAAGGTTCCTCGAAAAGCACAATGTACCCACAGTAGCTTCAGCCTGTCTCAGGAGAATGATCCATCTATCTTCTTGATGTCGACCTCGAACTTCGAGAGTGAAAGCTTCATACCACACTTTCTGCACTTGTAGTCGGCAGCCTTCAGCACATCGCCCGGGGATCTCAGATCGAACCCAGAATAAAGCGGCGTCCCACACGACGAACAAACGATTTCGTATGTCAACGCCGGCGCCACCTGGTGCCGGGCATTTAGCAGTATGCCGGCTCTAGGCACTTGGTCCCAGGTAGCCAAGGCTCCGCAGGTAGACGCACTCATCCATCGGGATCGAGAACCTCTTGCCGCCGTATTCCGTGTTCCTCAGGAGCCGGCGGCTCAGTCCTCTTACGAGCACCATGGGCGTTGCTTCGTCAGACTCGCCCATCAGAATCTCCGAGGCTGAGCTCAGGTCATCGGCAACACTCTGGGAAGTCACCTTCAGAACGTTGCCGAAGAGGTCCCTCCATCCACGCATGTCGAGTATGGCCTCTATCCCCGAAGATGCAACAGCCACTCCGGTGGTTCCCCTCCTTGTCGGGGAGAGCCTGCTATCGCAGATGACGACACCAACGGAAACTCCTCGAGAAAACTTGAGCGCCTCCCTTATCCTCCAGGCGGAGAGCTCTGGTCTCCTGGGATACAACACCACGCTTCCATGTGCTACATTCGACTTGTCTATGCCTGCGTTGGGGGTAAGGAGCCCGTCCTTGCTGGCTAGCACGAACCCGGGGACACCGCCGATGACCTCATCCGACTCTCGAAGCACAAGCTCGCACAACCTCTCATCCATCCTGTTCCCCGCCGCCAGCTTCTTCGCCATTCGACCCGCCCTGACCGAGTCGAGCTTCGTCATTCTTCCCTCCGAGACGGCGACGAGCTTGCTCGAGATTACCAAGACGTCTCCGTCCCTCAGGCGCGCGCCTAGCTTCTCCTCGATCAGGGATACTAGGTCGAACCTCGAGCTCTTGGGCCGGACAGCTACCGGGACCAGCGTCAGCAAACAGTGGACCAGAGTGTGGCTCTCTTAAATAGAGTCGGGAGTCGCGGGCTACCATGCTCAGGACGACCCAGCTGTACGGGTATCACTCTAAGCACGCCAAGCTGACAGAATTCGCCGGGTACGATATGCCCCTGTGGTACACGACGACCACTGACGAGCACATGGCGGTCAGGAACAGCTCCGGAATCTTCGACGTCTCCCACATGGGGAGGTTCACGGTCAAGGGGAGCCAGGCGGGGCCATTCCTGGAAGGTCTCGTCCCCACCAACGTTCAGTCGCAGCCCCAGGGGAAGGCGTTCTACACGCTTCTGCTCAACGACAGCGGTGGGATTATCGACGACCTGATTATCGAGAAGCTTTCAGACGATAGGTACATGGTGGTGGTCAACGCGGCGAACGCCAAGACGGACATGGAGCACTTGAAGGCAATGGCTCCCCAAGGCTTTGAAATCGAGGACCTGACTTCTGTCTCGGCCATGGTGGCTGTGCAGGGTCCGAAGGCGGCCGATTCTCTTCAGCCTTTGACTGAGCTCGACTTAGAGCAGCTGAAACGCTTCCGTTGCGCGGAGTCGAAGGTAGCTGGTGAGGAAGCTCTAGTGTCAAGGACTGGCTACACGGGTGAAGATGGATTCGAGGTAATCGTGTACGGTGCATCTAACGAACACCCCGAAGGTGCCATGCGGGTCTGGGAGAGGCTAGCCACGACGTCGACCCCCTGCGGCCTCGGTGCAAGAGACTCGCTCAGGCTCGAAGCAGGACTCGCCCTGCACGGGTCGGATATCGACCGGAACACCGACCCCTTCCAAGCCGACCTGTCTTGGGTGATCTCATCAGGCAAGACCGGCTTCGTGGGTTCCAAGGCAATCGCCGAAGCCGCCAGTCAGCACCCCCAATCGATCCGGAGGGGGCTCGTCCTGGACGCAGGCATACCAAGGCACGGCTTCGAGATTGAAGGAGATTCGGGTGACGTGGGAATCGTGACCAGCGGCGGCTTCTCCCCTATTGTTAGGAAAGGGATCGCTCTCTGCCGTGTCCGTTACGATAACTCCGGGTTAGGCACGAAGGTCGGCGTTAAGATCAGGGAAGCCCATCAGGGTGCCACCGTCACCAAACCCCCCTTCTACGACGAACGGCTATACGGCTGGAAGAGACAGAAGGGGTAATTAGTCTACAGAGAGGCGCCAGTCCCGATGGACATCAAGGGCTACAACATACCGGAAGAGCTGTTGTATACGAAAGAGCACGAGTGGGCGAAGGAACAGGACGGGGTGGTGAGGATAGGCGTCACAGACTACGCCGCAAAGACACTGAACGACGTCGTCTATGTCACGCCACCAAAGGTGAACGAGAGGGTTGAGCAGATGAAGACCATGGGGACCGTGGAGTCCATCAAGGCAGTCTCCGAAATCTATTCCCCTATTTCAGGCACTGTGACAAGGGTGAACGGCGCACTTGACTCCCATCCAGAGCTCGTCAACAAGTCCCCATATGGCGAAGGGTGGCTGGTCGAGGTAAGGCCCTCGAACTTAGCCATTGAGAGGAAGGTGCTCCTGGACGCCAAGGCGTACGCCGCGCACCTGAGCTTTCTCCTCGACCAGGAAAAGCACGGTTAAAATAGCCCGATGAAATTCGCCACCCAGAATTGGGTCTACTGGACACCCTAAGGTCCCGAGTGCACAGACCTGAGCTGTCGCGCAGGGCGCTCATGGCCACGATGATGCTCTCCATCGTGTTTACCATCGCCATCCTGATCAGGGCTTATTCTGCGAAGTACGGATACTATCTGAACGAGTTCGACCCATACTACGACTACTTCGCGGCCCAACACGTCGTAAACTTGGCCCAGTCCCAGGGGCTTTGGAACGCCTTGTTCGCCAACCCCTCCAACTGCGGGCCCACCGTCTACACCGCCTGCCACAACTTGCAGGGGTACTTCTATTGGCACGACATTACCACCTGGTATCCCGTCGGAAGGAACGTCGCTGCGACGTCCCAGGGTGGGCTTCAGCTTTTCGGCGCCCTTACCTATCTGCTGATTCACAACATCTTCGGGGTTCAGATCTCCCTCTACGACTGGCTTGTGATCATGCCGGTCCTCCTCGGCGCGCTCACGTCCATCGTGTTCTACTTCCTGGTGAGGAAGATTGCAGGCGACGCCGCGGGGCTCTTCGCTGCCCTAATATTCGCAGTTTCCCCTCCACTCATCCAGAGAGGCAACCTAGGGTGGTTCAAGTCCGAGCCGCTTGCAATTCTGCTTTTCGTCGCAGCGAGCTACCTGATGCTAACCGTCTTTGACAAGGAGAGGACGGTCCGGAGCAGAATCCTGCGGGGCCTCTTTGGAGGCGTTCTGATCGGCTACGCCAATACCGCCTGGGGGGGCGGCGATTATTTCAGCGCAGCGTTCGGGCTCATATTCGTCCTCATCCCGTTCCTTAACCTCGACCTCTCAGGGTACACTCCTGCCATAATCTCGTTCACAGCATTCACCCTCTTCGTCAGCTCCATCTTCCCGAGGCCAGGGGTCGCCATAGTAACAAACCCAGTCGGTCTGGTGTTAATCGGTGGAACACTCTTCACCCTTGTGGGCCAGTGGGCCAAGACCTGGACCAAGCCGACCGAGTACCGGTCGACAATGGTCAAGTTCCTCTTCGGCTTCGGGCTGGCCGGGCTGACTGTCCTCAGCTTCGGCTTGGTGGGCGGCCTCTCTCTGAGGTATCTCTCGGCCATAGCTCCCTGGGCCCGCTCAGGCAATCCTCTTGTGGAATCTGTGGCGGAGCATTTCGTTCCCACTGGCGCCGATTACTTCACTTCGTATGCGATCATCCTCTGCTTCGGCATGGCCGGAGCCGTAGTGGCGTTCAGGCGCAGGGGGATTCCCATGATCTACGCTCTTGTGTTCGGGCTCTCGGGCCTCTATTTCTCGGCGGCCTTCTCCCGTCTTCTTGTCTACTCGTCGATAGCTCTCGGTATCCTCGGGGGCATCGGGTTCGCAGAGCTTGCCTACGCCATAGTGAAGCCCAGCACCACGCCGCTCGTGAAGAAGGCGAAGCAGGTTCCGACTTCAAGGAACGAGATGAAGGTCGTCTTCTCAATCGCGGTCATCGCTCTAATCGTCCTCCCAGCAGGCTCGTACTGGATCCCCAACCCCGTTGCGTGCACGTATTCGGGACAGCTCTTCTGCAACAACAGCCCGGCCGATGCAGGCGTGAGCATAGTCAACGGCGCCACCGTCTATTCGCGTTCGCCCTTCACAGACTGGATTCAGACCCTGTCGTGGGTGCGGCAGAACACCCCGACCAACTCCATAATCATCTCTTGGTGGGACTACGGCTACTGGTTCGCCGTGATGGGTAACAGGACCACGGTGGTGGATAACGCGACTCTCAACAGCACCAGAATCGAGCAGGTGGGTCAGTTGCTCATGTCTAACTCGACACAATCTGCCGCCATGGCGAAGCAGATGGCCTACATTCCAGGGTGTACGCCCGTCAACTCGACGTCCTGCTACAGGCCTGCGTACGTTGCTATTTTCATCACAGGCAGCATATTCCCGCTCACCGACCAGACAACAGGCGCCCAGACCAACTACTACCTCCTGCAGGTCCCCGGATCTGGCGGCTTCACTGCGGGCGGCGGAGACGAGAGCAAGAAACAGTGGTTCATACGAATCGGCAACCTCACGGAGTCGAAGTACCTGGAGTGCTCGGGCACCACCCCCAACGAGCTGACGTCGGCTGGGACGCCGTGCGAGACCGTAGACGATTTCAACCTCACGCCTTACGCGATGACGAATAGTCTGTTCGGCCAGCTCCTGCCGTTCCAGCTGGCCGGGTACCTGTACTCCGTCACCCAAAATAGCCAGACGTCAATCCAGCTCGCGAATTCCTACACCTACGGCACCAACAACGCTCCGCCAGTCGAGGCGTTCTCCTACCCGAGCAGCTACACCTTCTCGGCCAACAGCACCAGCCTGTTCAGGCTGGCATACGTCTCGCCCAGTCTGGCAGCTGCAGAAGCCGGCAACTCTCCCTGTCCGGGCGACTCGGCCCTACAGTGCTTCAATACGATACTTCTCTATCAGGTACTCTACTGAGACTCGTTCCCGTAAGCCATGGGGCTTCTGTATCTGGCGTACCTGTCGTCAGGCGAGTACCTGGCTGGATGCACTGTGACTGCCTTCCCTCCGCACCCCGGGCACTTCTCGGACAGGGTGTACCTGCCGCACTGAGTGCACTTCAGCATGAGGCTCTTCAACTGGAGCCGCCGTACTTCCTTGAGATCTCGCGCTTGAAGCCGAACGCGTCGTGCTTGCCGACACCGTCCTTGATCTTCTCCAAGACTAGGTCGAGGGCCTTCTCCGCCTGCTTGTAGTCGTCCGCCGTGACCCTCACCCTGTAGTGAGGGGCGCCGGCATAGCTGATATGGACCTCGGCCGATTGCGCGCTAGCTGCCGCCATCAGCGTCTTCTTGACGTGCTCGATCCCTTCTGGGGATCGGGACGACACCTCGACCAGAGCGCCTACCTCGTACTTCGGTGGAACGATCTTCTCCGCGGCAAGCTCGGCTATGGCTTTGGCCTCTTTCTCCGGGAGCGCCAGTGGGGCCATGGCCTTCTCTCCCTTCCGGGCGGCTGCCTCGAGAGCGGCGTACAGGCTGCCGAACTCCCCCTCCAGCTTCTGCCTTACTTCCCTCTCGTGGACGTCGTCGAAGCTCAGTTTCTTCTTCACCGCCTCGATGATGGCCACGGCTCTCTCCTCCCGTTTCCATTCGATCACCTTGGCCCTCCGCTCTTCATTGGTCACCTGCCTGAGAGAGAGGTCGATCTCTCTCCTCAACCTGTTGATCCTGATTACCTTCAGGATGAGCTTCTGCGACACCTTGGCCACCCTGTCTATGTTCCTCACCCAGCCGGTGGAGATTTCTGAAACGTGGAGAAATCCGTTGGTCCCGTCGTACTGGTCGAGATTTACGTAGATGCCATGAGATGTGATTTCCCTGACAGTGCATACCACGACCTCGCCTGGTTCAGGAAGAGGCCTCTCCGTGCTCATCTCTATTGAGCCGCCTGTGCGTGGTATTTGGCGTTTAGCCCAGGCGCTTTACGAAGGTGGCGAGAACGACCGATTTGCCGCCCCTGCTTTCGGCGAGCTTCCTGCCACACCCTCTGCACCCTATATCCTTCGAGGAATTAGAGAAGAGGACTCTCTCCTCCCCACAGTCAGGGCACTTGACAAGAATGAATACGCTTCTGGTCTTCGGGACTGGCTCGCGCTCGCGCTTCATGCCGCTATTTCCGCCTTCCTCAGCCTTATCCCATCCCGCATCATCTCTCGGTTGCACTCTTTGCATTTGAGTCGAAGGGTCGCTTTCTTGGTGGTCTTGGCGGTCCTGATCAGCTCCGGGAACTTCTGCCCACCGTATCCCCTCTTCCTTCCAGCCTGCCTTCTCGCTCCCCAAGAGCCTGCGCGTTCTTTTCCTCTTTTGTAGAGGGCCACAGAGTGTATCGTATGCTTATGGCACCACGGGCAGTTAGTGCGTATCTCCTTGGGGAATTTCATTCTCTCACGAAGCGGATTGCCCCCGCTTTCACTCATGCTTTTAAGCTTGGTCCGGCAAGAACCACCAAGCCTGGTGCCAAGGGCGTCAGTTCGTGATTGCCATGGCCAGGACGAGCATCCAATAGGCGAACGTCTCCTGGTTACCTAGTGGAGGAGCCAGACCAGCGCGACGGAGACGGCGACCGCCGTCGCCCTGTACTGGAATGCTGGAATCCCGCCATTGCGGTTGAGGCAACTGGCGCAATCAGTTTCGGCAGAACTCTGATTGTCATGCGTATCGTCTCTCAACCCTTATTATCTGACTCCAATCGACCACGACCAAGGAACCTGACTCCTATGTTCGTGGCGAAAACAGCGGGCTCTGCAGAGTGGCGCGCTGTTGCTGCCGCGGTCAAGACTTTGGTCGAAGAAGCAACGTTCGACGCTAATTCAGAGGGCATCAAGTTCAGGGCGATGGATCCCTCCCATGTGGCGCTGGTCGATTTGGACTGGCCCGGTTCGGCGTGGACAGCCTATGAATGCGACAAGCCATTCAAGTTCTCAGTCCGTGTGGAGGACCTTACGAAGCTCATCAATAGAGCGGATGCAAAGGACAGCGTAGAAATCGGCTCCGGCGAGGATGACAGCATCTCGGTAAAATTCAGCAATGGCTACAAGCGGGAGTTCAACATACATCTGATCGAGAGCACGGCTGCCTCAGCGCCACTCCCCAAACTCGAATTCGACACAAAGGCGACGATGACCAAGACCGTTCTGGAAAAAATCCTAGGCGATGTCTCGGTCGTATCGGACCAAGTAACGATCTTGGCCACGAAGGAGAGACTCACGTTTTCTGGCAAGTCCGACGTCGGGAAGGCCGAGATTTCGCTTGCCAGGAATGACGCAGACGTGCTGGAGCTTCAGTCAAACGCAGAAAGCAAGGCTACATATTCCATCGATTACGTTTCGGGAATCTTGAAGGCACTTTCCGCAGTCGCTGACACCGTTGAGCTCGAGTACTCGACCAAGAAGCCCTTGCGGCTCATGCTGAAACTGAACGATCAGGGTGCGAAGATGTGGTACTTCCTCGCCCCAAGGGTCTCCGACTAGTTCGAATCAGCCGATTCGGAGTGCATTCCAAGCCGCGTGGCTCTACCACCACACACCCATGCCGCGCTTCAGCTCCCCCATCATCCCTGGCGGAGGGTCAAACTTCAGGGTGTAGACCTTCCCGCTAGGATTCGGGCCCGTCTGGGCCATCGCCGAGTGGACGTTGGCAAGGAACCTCATCACCGCCTCGGGGTCGCTCCGCCACCTTCGTTCGATGAGCCTGACATCGCTTCTCCTGTGGAACGAGGGAGGGATGCCCAAGATGGAGTTGAGCATGAAACGAGCTCGGACCTCATCATTGCACATTATGCCCACGGTGAAGCTCCACGGGTTCCCGGCGTTCGCCTTCTCACCGTACAGCAGGATTCCGTCCAGCGGGTCGAACTTGCGAATCATTACCGAGCAGGCAGGCTGACCGTCGCTCCCGCCTTCCTTGGGGAGCATCCAGATGCGGAACCTGTCGGTCAGCGCGTTCCATTCACCTCTGGCAAGGTGACCAAGGTCGATGTCAAGAGGGGAGAAGGGGACTGCGACCACAAGCGAGTAGACCTTTGCTCCTTTCATCGAGTGATACGCCGCTAGGGGGACCCTCAATCTGCACAACATCAGTCGGTTCTTCTTAACGACCAAGGAGCGGCGGATGCCTTATCTGCACGCCACCTACGAAGCGGTGCGATTGAACGACGGCACAAGGGCGTGGCTCAAAACCGCCTACCGTGAATATTATTTTCATGGGACTGACAAGATCGAGGTACCCAACGACCCCGAAGCCAGGGAGTTCGGCTACATCCCGTTCGGCGGAGGAATGATTAGGCACCTCTCCTTCAAGACGAAGGGCGAAGCACTGGCTGAGATTCTGAAGCAGTCTCCGTCGTCGGTCTACTGCTCTAACGCTCGATATGAATACCCCGCCAGGCCGATAGATGAGAAGGGGTGGCTGGGCGCAGAGCTGATCTTCGACATAGACGCGACCGACCTCCCAACCACCTGCAAGAGGGGCCACGACCTATGGTACTGCGAGAAGTGCCACGCGTCTGGAAAGCTTCCCCGCCCAGAGAAGTGCACGAAATGCGGGGGCCCCGTGGCCGAGTTCCATGGCAAGTGCGAAACGTGTCTGGACGCTGCCAAAGACCATGCCATGCGAGTCATCGGCTTCCTCACGAGTGATTTCGGGGTCGAACGCAATTTGATCCGGCTGTATTTCTCAGGCAACAGAGGCTACCATCTGCACGTTTTCGACAAGAAATTCGACCCACTAGACCAGGCGGCAAGAGGGGAAATCGCCGAGTACGTGCGCGGGTCGGGACTTCCTCTGAACCAGACGCTGGCGTCGTCCCTCAGGCGCAGGCCCCCAACTGGGCCGGAGGGTGCTGGGTGGACAAGGAGAATCACTGGGTACGTAGGCGAGCGAAGGCAGGACTACCCAGGTACCCTTCAGAAACTCGTGTCAGAGGCAATAACCTCACAGCGCGCTATGGTGGACTCCTCCGTCACTACCGACATCCACCGCGTTTTCAGGCTGTCAGGGACTCTTCACGGGGACACGGGCATGCTGAAGAAGAGAATAGAATCAGCGCAGGGCTTCGACCCGCAAGAGGATCCAGTGGTACTCAGCGACAGGCCGGTCAGGGTCAAGGTAGAGTTTTACCCCCGGTTCAGAATGAAGCACAGGGACTTTGGTCCTTTCCTTAAGCCAGAGACGGTCGAGCTACCCTCATACGCGGCGGTCTCGATATTAACCAGGGGCCTCGGAGAGGTCGAAATTGTAAATGGCTGAAAACACTCTTGAATACCTGAAGAGAAGGCTCGATTCCGAGTCCGCGTCCGATTCGCTCCTCCCTCTCCCCAGCGACTTCTACTCGAGCCTCTCGGCCTACAGCCAGAAGCTGAAGAGGTCGGCGAGTTCCGGTGCCTCTGAAGTGTCGGTTCACCTGATCGCCACCCAATCAAGGATGATTGAATCTATGGTGAGGCAGTTACTTCGGCTCAGGACAAAGAAGGCCATGCAGCAGAACGCCTTCTTGCAACTCCTCCCCGAGGAAAGATACGTCTGTTCTGCCGAGCAGAAGTTCCAGAGACGTTTCCAGACGCTCGTCGACGCAGTCGCTTCCGGCCAGCCCTCCTTCGTCGAGTTCGCCCATCTCAGCGAGTCCCAGAGGAGTGTCACGGTGAGGTTCGTCAGGCACGTCAACGAGCTCGTGGGGCTTGACATGAGACGCTACGGGCCCTACGAAGCGGACGACGTCGCTTCGATTCCTGCCGCAAGCGCAGACATACTGATCGCCGGGGGCGAGGCTGTGGAAGTCTACACGAGAGACGACGTCTGATTTCGCAAAACTAACATTCAGTGACCGCTTCAAGTGCACTGACTATTTATTCGGACCAGCGGTCATCTCGCCTGTCGAACGATGAGCAACATAATCGAAGTCGAAGGCCTGACGAAGACCTTCCTGCCATCGGCCAGGGTCGTCGACGGCGTCTCCTTCAAGGTCAGCGAAGGAGAGATTTTCAGTCTTCTCGGCCCCAACGGGGCGGGCAAGACAACCACCAT
>Ga0335079_10007969_pt1 | contig 12043 bp, 13 predicted proteins | sample Lox_Sample_33_FD_206719 | JGI IMG/M metagenome (GOLD analysis project Ga0335079, IMG submission 206719) | Soil microbial communities from Loxahatchee National Wildlife Refuge, Florida, United States - Lox_Sample_3.3 | ecosystem: Environmental > Terrestrial > Soil > Wetlands | place: USA... | reverse complement strand
GCAGTGGCAGGCGACTCTCGAAACGTTCGGCGCCGCCGCGCGCGTGATCACGCACGATTCACTGGCGGGCGAGCGATTCGTGCCGGCGCCGGGCAGCGATCGCCTCGTGATCGTCGATGAGGCGCACGCGTTCCGCAATCCGGCGACCCGGCGCTACGACGCTCTCGCGCGGCGATCGATCGGCGCGGGGCTGCTTCTGGTGACCGCGTCGCCGATCTGCAATTCGCCGGACGATCTCTTCGCGCTGGTTTCGCTGATCGCCGCCGACGACGCGCTCCGATTCGCGGGCGTCGGCTCGATCGAACGCGCGTTTCACGCACGCGATGCCTGCGGGATTCGCGCGGTCATCGCCGAGCTGGTCATCCGCCGCGATCGCGGCGTGCTGCCCGAGTCGCTTCGCTTCGGCGCGATCCGGCGGCGCGTCGTGCGGCATCGGGTGCCGGAGATCGGCACGATCGACGAGCTGCGCTTTCCACTCGTCGAAGGACATCGCGAGCTGCTGCGGCGAACGCTGTGGCGCCGGCTGGAGTCGAGCCCCGCCGCGCTTCTCGAGTCGATCCGCCGGCAGAAGCGCTTCTACGAGCGCACGCTCGACTGTCTGCGCGGCGGACGCACGCTCACGAAGCGCGAGTACCGCCGCGCGTTCGGCGACGAGGAAGATCGCGACGCGCTGCAGGAGGTGCTGTTCTGGGACGTGTTCGCGCCCGAAGAGTCGCGCGTCGGTGCGGACGAGATTGGCGAAGAGATTCGCCGCCTCGACGCGATTCGCGACGCCGCTCTTGCCGCGCCGAACGAGAAACGCGACCTCCTCTCGAAGACGATCGGTCGCGAGCCGGCGCTGATCTTTACGTCCGCGGTCGCAACGGCGCACGACATCGCGCGAGCGATCGGAGCGGGCGTGATCACCAGCCGCGACGCGATTCCGATCGACGCGATCGAGGCATTTCGCCGCGGCTGCATCGACGTTCTCGTTTGCACCGACCTCGCTTCGGAAGGTCTGAACCTGCAGCGAGCCGGAGTCGTCGTGCACTACGACATCCCGTGGAATCCGGTGAAGCTCGATCAGCGCAACGGCCGCGCGTGGCGCATCGGGCAGACGCGCGATTGCGTCGAGGCGATCTACTTCATGCCCGAGTCGCGACGGACGCGCATCGTAGCGACGATCGCGGCCAAGGATCGCGCTCGAAAACGGCTCCTGAATCGAGCAGCGGCTTCGGACGGTGGGAACCCGGACAGCCTCGCCCTCCTCCCGCCCCACATTCCGCACGGTGCCGCCGCGGCGGCGCTGGCCCGACGTCTGCGCGGCGCGCCGCCACAGCTCGCGCGGCGCTATCCGGCCGGCATCGAGCGGCTCATCGCCGAGCTGTCGACCGAATATCTCGACGAGCGGCGGATCACGGAGTTACTCGCGCTCCTCCCCGTATAATCGACCGATCATGGACCTCCTGATCGTGGACGACGAGGCGTCGCTCCGCGACTTTCTCAGCATCGTTTTCGAAGAGGACGGCTGGCGCGTCGAGACCGCGGCATCGCTGGCCGACGGCCGGGCGACGCTCGCGAAAGACGAGCCCGACGTCGTCCTCTGCGACCTCATGCTGCCCGACGGCTCGGGCCTCGAGCTCCTGCGCGAAATCAAAAATCAGAACCCGTCGATCGCGGTCATCATGATCACCGCGCACACCTCGACGAAGTCGGCCGTCGATGCGCTCAAGGCCGGCGCGTTCGACTACATCGCCAAACCGTTCGACATCGACGAGCTCAAGATCATCGTCCGCAAAGCGGTCGCGCAGAAAGAGCTCGAGGACGAGAACCTCCACCTTCGCACCGCGCTCGAAGAGCGCTTCACGTTCTCGAACATCATCGGCCGCAGCTCGCGGATGCAGGAGATCTTCTCGATCGTGCAGCGCATCGCGAAAACGATGTCGACGGTGCTGATCTCCGGCGAGTCGGGCACCGGCAAGGAGCTCATCGCACGCGCAATCCACTACAACTCCGGCCGCCGGGGAAAGTTCGTTTCGATCAACTGCGGTGCGCTGCCGGAGAACCTGCTCGAATCCGAGCTCTTCGGCCACGAGCGCGGCTCGTTCACCGGCGCGATCCGCGAGAAGCGGGGCCTGTTTCAGGAAGCCGACCGCGGCACGATCTTCCTCGACGAAATCGGCGAGACCACGACGGCGATGCAGATCAAGCTGCTGCGCGTGCTGCAGGACCGCGTGGTCCGCAAAGTCGGATCGAACGTCGAGACGCAGGTCGACGTGCGCGTGATCGCGGCGACGAACCGCGACCTTGCCGAATCGATCAAGGCGGGGACGTTCCGCGAAGATCTCTTCTATCGCATCAACGTCATTCCGATCAATCTTCCGGCGCTCCGCCAGCGCAGAGACGACATCCCGCTGCTCGTCGAGCACTTCATCGCGAAGTATTGCTCGAACCTCGGCGTGCCGCAGAAGAAGATCTCCGCCGACGCGGTGCGGGCGATCGAGAAGTACCACTGGCCGGGCAATGTGCGCGAGCTGGAGAACGTGGTCGAGCGCATGATCGCGCTCGAGACCTCCGACGTGCTCACCACCAAGTCGCTGCCCGAGGCAGTGCTGTTAGGCGGGACGGTGCCGGATGTGACGTTCGATCTTCCTCCGGACGGCATCTCCCTGCAGGATCACCTCGAGGCCATCGGAAAGATCTTCATGATGAAAGCGCTCGAGCGGACCGGCGGCGTGCAGACGCAGGCGGCCGAGCTGCTGCGCATGTCCTTCCGGTCGTTCCGGTACTACGCGAAGAAATACGATCTGATTCCGAGAGAGGCGAAGCAGGAGGACGCCGTCGCCGAGGTGGAGCAGAAAGAATGATGATTTTCGAATTTCGAATTTCGAATGAAGAAAAAAAGCCGCGGCGCCGCCAACGAATTCTTCATTCGAAATTCGAATTTCGGAATTCGAAATTCATCGCTATGGCATTCGCGGCAATCCTCATGTCTGCGTGCGGCGTGAACCACACCGGCGCTGCCGCCGCTCCCATCGCCGCGACCACCGGACCGCGAATCATTTTCCCCGACAATTTCGCCGTGCATGTCGAGATCGCCGCCGACGATCCGACGCGCGCGCAGGGCCTCATGTTTCGCGATCAGCTGCCGCCGGATCGCGGAATGATCTTTCTCTTTCCAGAGAGCGGCGACTATCCGTTCTGGATGAAGAACACGCTGATCCCGCTCGACATGATCTGGATCGACGATCAGAAGCGGATCGTCCACGTCGCGCACGACGTGCAGCCGTGCAAGGCCGACCCGTGCCCGAGCGTTCCGCCCGGCGCGAACGCGCGGTACGTGCTCGAGCTCGCGGCCGGAGTTGCCGCGCGTCATCATCTGGCAAACGGGCAGACGCTCCGTTTCGAGGGACTGGAGAACGTCGTCGTCCGCTGAATTTTCTGCAGAGGCCCGGCGTTCGGACAGCATATGTTCAGGAGCAGGGGGGAAAATCTCCGGTCGATCTACGTTCTGCTATTCCTGAACGTCGCCTTTTTTCTGCTGCAGCTCCAGGATCCCGCCAAATTCGCGAGCCTCTTCGCGTTCGACTGGCGGCTCTTTGCCGCCGGCGAGTTCTGGCGCGCGTTCACCTATCAGTTCATGCAGGCGGGCCACGTCGGTCTGATCACGATCCCGCCGGTCGTCACGCTGTTTCTCAATCTCATTCTGCTGACACTGATGGGAATGTCGGTCGAGGAAGAATGGGGAACGTTGCACTTCCTCAACTTCTATCTGATCTCGACTCTCACCACCGCTGCCGTCGCTGCCTACCTCGGCGTCCCCCTCCTCGGCTCGTTCTTCATCAACTTCACGCTGCTCTTCGTGTACGCATCGCTCTATCGCGAGCAGAGCTTCCTGCTGATCGTGATTCCGATTCGGGTGACGCTCCTTGCGTGGCTCGCCCTCGCTGCGCTCGTCGTCGGCGTCTTTTTCGGCGGGCGCCAGAACCTTGCGGTGCTCATCGGGGCATGCGCCGGCTTCGCGTATTACCTGTCGCAGCGCGTGCAGGCGATACCGGTGAAGCCGCGAACGTACACGCCGGCGCCGGAGGAGACGCCGGCGAATTCGATGACGCACAACCTCGCGCGCGTCGCGGCGATCAAGAAAGCGCTCTCGACCGGAGCGCAGAACGACATCGACCGCTTGATCGCGCTCGCGGAAAAAGAAATCGTACGCGGCGTCAACATCTGCCCGCCCGTCGACTACAAGCCGGAGCACTCCGATCGCTACTGCGTGCGATGCGAAGGATTCGCGGAATGCACCGCGCGGCACTTGCGCCTGCATCGTCCCGAGCGCGTCGAGATCGCGACGAACGCAGTCACTGAGACGTAGGCGGCGGCTGCCCGCCGCCACCCCCGCCCCCGCCCCGTCGACGGCGACGAAAGCGGCGCCGCTTGCCGCCTCCACCACCCGACCCGTCCGGCCGTGGTTGATTCTGCCCGGCCGCAGAGCGGGTGGGCGGCGGAGGAGGGGATGCCGCCGATGATTGCGCCGCGGGCGGGCGGGTGGCGCCGCGACGGCGGCGGCGACGGCCGCGTCCGGGCCTGCCCTCGGTTTCGCGATGCTGCTGCGCGCGCGGATCCTGCTGCTGCGAACGCGTTTCGGGCCGCGGCGGCTTGCGCTCGCGCGAGAACTTCTGCTCGAACTCCTGCAACTTCTTCTGCATGAACTTGCGGGCGATCGACTCCTGCTTCACGTCGAGATCGGAGTGCCCGCAATACGGACAGCGCCGCCATCCTTCGGGATACGTTTTCCTGCAGGCGGAGCAGAGGATGCTCTTCGGAAGCGGCATTCTTTAGTTTGTCCCAAGTCGCATCGACGGCGAGGGATCTCCGGTGGCGCCGCGACTTCCCGTCGCCCGCCGTTTCTCGGCGACCTCTCCCCGCGGAGAGGTTGGCCCCGCAACGCGGGACCGGGTGAGGGGCGGGAGCGGCATGCCTGAATCGGCGCGCATTGTACACTTCCGCTCGTGGACGACACCCGGCGCAAGACGCTGCAGACGCTCATCGGCCTGGCCGAGGCGAGCAATCCTGCGGCGTGCTGGGATGATGCGCGCGCCGAGCAGCTGCTGCGCTCGCAGTCCTCGCCTGAAGAGATGCGGGAGCTCGGGATGAGCGAGGAGATGATCGCGCACGTGTTCGGCGCCGCCGGTGCGTTTTCGGTTCGCGTCGAGGCGCGATTCGAAGCGGCACACTTTCTGCGCGAGTACCGCGGCATCAGCGAGCCGCTGCATGGACATTCGTACAAAGTCGAGGCGGAGCTCGCGTCGAACAGCGGCGGCATCGATGCCGATGCGATCGCAGTCGATTTCGTCAGCGCGAAACAGAAGCTCGAGAGCCTCGCGAGAAAACTCGACTATGGCTGCATCAACGACGTTCCACCATTCGACGCGATCAATCCGTCGGCGGAAAACATCGCGCAGTGGTTCTGCCGCGAGCTTGCCGAATCCGTCGCAAACGAAAACGCAGTCGTCCGCGCAGTCACGATCTGGGAAGGGCCGGTGAACTCGGTGACTTACAGGCCGAAGCGATGAAGAAGCTTCCGAACCACACCGCGCTCAAGGAATGGGCATCGGCAATCGGCGCGCTCGGCCGCGGCGAGCAGGTCGTCCTCATCCGTAAGGGCGGCATCGCCGATCCGAAGTTCGGGCTCGAGGCCGATCGCTTCTATCTGTTTCCGACGAATTTTCACGAGGGAGGAACGGCGCCGTCCAAAGTTCCGATCTCGCATTGGTGCGAGGTGGTGCGCACGTGGGAGCTGCACGATCTCGAAGCGCTGCTCCGCCTCGAGCCGCTCGTGGTGTTCGACCGGCAGACACTCGAAACGCGCTACCGCTTTCGGCCCGATCAGGCGATCCACGTCATCGCCGTGCGGACGTTCGCTCTTTCGCGTCCGTCCTGGGTTCCGTTGACCGAAGCGTATGCCGGCTGCCGCAGCTGGATCAGCCTCGATGAGGAAATCGACATCGAAGGCTCGCGCCCGGTGTTGTCGGACGCAGTTTTGCAGAGCAAGATCGACGAAGTCGGTTCGAGACTGTCGTGGGAGTCGCTGGCATCATCCTGATGATCGCGGGCGGCGGAGCGATCGCAGTGATTCTGATGATCGTCATCGCCGTCGCGGAACGGAACGCAGGGGTCGACCCCGCCGCCTCCACTTCGATCGACCGAACCCGGCTGGGCGCTTCGATTCTGTTTCATCTGATGATCGCCGGAGGCACGCAGCCCGACGAAGCGCTGCAGGTGCTGCGGCGAGTTGGGCTTCTGTCGCCGGTCACGGCAGGCATCGACGTCGCGAGCTGGTGCGCTCGCTACGCGCAACTCGCCTCCGCGCAGCAGCGCGCGTGGCTCCTCGAGACCGCGGTGCAGATGGTCTCGGCGTCCGGCCGGCCGGTTCCGCTTCGCCAGTATGCCGTTCTGCTCGACATCAGCTTCTCCCTCGGATTTCAGACGGACGCGCTGGCGAAACTGCGCGAGCAATATGGATTCGATTACGTCGACCACGCGAAAGATGCGCGGCCGCGAAGCGCCGACCGCGCGCTCTTCGTCAGCGACCGCGGCGCGCTGCTTCAAATCCTCGGACTGGAATCGAGCGCCGACCGCCAGACGATCATTTCCGCATACCGCCGCCTCGCATCGGAGCATCATCCCGATCGCGTGCACGGCGAATCGGATGCCGCGCAGACGGCGGCCGCGGCGAAGTTCATCGAGATTACCCGCGCGTACGAAACTCTCATGGCGATTTACCGGGATTGACCTCTGGCCAAGCGGCTGCTAAACTTGCTGTGGGAATTTGGCCTGTTCACGGGTTGTTCACCAGCAGTTTGCCAGCGTTTTCCCTCCGTAGACCGCAGCGAAACTCGAAGAAACAACAGACTTTAGGACATTCGTGTCCGGCGCGGATGACGCGGCTTGGCGGCCGCCTCGGCGCCGCTCAGCAGTTCAACACTCTGGCCTTGCGAGCCGTAAGTACAAGGTCAACAAGCAGTTCAAAGGTGCCGCCCGGAAAAAATGAGAGGTCTCGGTAACTAATTTATTTGCTAATGCATCTAATCTGGAAGCGGCACGGTTCAAGCAAAATTTTTCAAGGCACACGGGAGAAGCAATGAAGAGCGCGGAAGCGTACGAGCATGAGCAGGGATGGGACTTCGAAAAGGCAGCGATGCCTTACGTCGATTCCCTCTACAACACTGCTTACCGCATGACCCGAAACAGCGAGGACGCGGAAGACCTCGTACAGGAAACCTATCTCAAGGCGTACAAGTACTACGACAAGTTCGAAGAGGGGACGAACTTCAAGGCGTGGCTCTTCAAGATCATGAAGAACACGTTCATCAACAACTACCGGAAGAAGAAGCTCACCCCTCACAAGATCGACTTCTCGGAAATCGAAGAGTCGTACGAGCGGGTCATCCAGAAGAACGCGCCCGACCTGATCAAAGATCCGGAGAGCGAGATCTTCCAGGACATGATGGATGAGGACGTGAAGCGCGCCCTCGACTCGCTGCCGCACGACTACAAGATGGTCGTCCTTCTCGCGGACATCGAGGGCTTCTCGTACAAGGAGATCGCCGAGATCCTCGACTGCCCGGTCGGTACGGTGATGTCGCGTCTCTACCGCGGACGCAAGATGCTCGAGCGCACGCTGCTCGAGTACGCGCGCAAGTACGGCTACATCCGCGGCCAGGCGGAGCCGGCGAAGATGCGCTCGCGCAAGGACGAAGTCGAGGAGCCCGAGGAGAACGAAGAAGAGGTTCTCTTCGCGGACGACGAGGACGGCGATCTCGAGCTCACCGACGACGAAGACGAGGAATTCGGAATCGAGTAACCAAGTTGCAGACGCGTGACAATGCTCTGTCGCGAAGTCAAACGCGTCGCTTACTTCTTCCTCGACGGCACTCTCGACGAGAAACGCAAGCGGGACTTCAGCAAGCACCTCAGGCTCTGTCCCGATTGCGAAAAGCGCACGACGATTCACCGGCGCATCCGAAACTTCCTCAAAAAACGTCTCGCGCGACTGCGCGCTCCCGCTCGCCTCAAGCAGCGGCTCCGGCGTTCTCTCCGTGCATTTGCCGGCTAAACGAAGAGCGAAGCCCGCGGAAGCGCCGCAGCGAGATCCGCTGATCCTCGTTTCCTCCAACCCCAACAAAGCCATCGAAGCAGAGCGCATCCTCGGGATGCCTCTGCTTCGCGTGTCGCTGACGCTGCCCGAGATTCAGGCCGCGGACGTCGAGGAGATCACGCGCTACAAGCTCGAAGTGGCGCGGACGAAGGGATATCAGCGGCTCATCGTCGAGGATGTCTCTCTCGGCTTCGACGAGCTGGGCAACTTCCCCGGACCGTACGTGAAGTGGCTGCTCGAGGCCGCCGGCGGCAAAGGCCTCGCCGCAATCGCCTACGCGCTCAACAACCGCGCGGCGAAAGCGCAGTGCTGCGTCGCGTACTGGGACGGCAGCGAAGGACACGTCTTCCTCGGCGAATGCGCCGGTGAGGTGCTCGTCCAGCCGCGTGGTCACCGCAAGTTCGGATGGGATGCGTGGTTCCAGCCGCGCGATTCGAGCAAGACATACGCCGAGATGAGCGACGACGAGAAAGACCGCGTTTCGCATCGCGGCCGTGCATACCGGCAGCTCGCAGAGCACCTGAACAAAGAAGGACAGCGCTGAGCCCGAGCGAGGACACCCGGCGCTGAGTCCAGCCGGCGTCGTCCGTACAAATCACTGAAAACCTGAAAGTTGCAGGCAGCCCTCTTTGGCAAGGTGCTTGAAATTACCTTCGTCACGCCGGTGAATCCGGCGCGCAGCAGGAAAGGACGCCCTATGTGGATATATGACGGCGAACAGTGGATCGAAGAGGGCGTGAACGAAACCGTGAAAAAGCCCGAAACGGCACCGCGTCCGGAGGAGATGTATCAGCCCGAACTGCAGGTGATCGAGATCATTCCGGTGCAGAAGCCGTTCTACGTTCCGCCTTACCCGATGGCGTGACGACCGACAATCGACCACAAGCGAAGCCGCGCGGCAACGCGCGGCTTTTTCATTTCAGGCCGATCTCGCGCAGCCACGCCTCGATCGCGGCGATCGCGCGATCGTTCCGGAAGTTGTACCAGGCGCGCTCGAGCGCACGGTCGCGCGCCAGCTCGCTGCGAAAATCCTCGGCGGACGTTAGGCGAACGCGAGCCCCGCTGTCGTCGACCGTCGCGATGAACGCGCGCCGCTCCTCGTCGGCCGTTCGACGCGACGGCACTCGTCGGTAGCGATCGCCGGGCGGCGGCTCGCGCGTGTCGATGACATCGCCCGTTTCGACGTCGAGAAAATGCTGGAAGTGGCCGGAGTCATCGAGGTACGCAACGGTGAGGCCCTCGAGATCGATGTTCTTCCGTGGAGCGCTTTCTCGAGCCGCTTCGTCCCGACTCGAGCCGGGGCTCCATGTATTTTTCGCGAGGAACTCCTTCTCTTTTTCCTCGCGCCGCCGGCTCCATCCCCGGATCGCCAGATGGATTTTTTGCATCAGTGTCGGCACGGATCGGATGATATCGTTTCGCGCCATGAGTCAGGACCGGCTCGGCGCCAGCCTGGACATCGACCGCCGATCGACTCTCGAGATCGTTCGCATCATTCAGGAGCAGGACGCGCTCGTCGCTCCCGCCGTTGCAGCCGAGGCGCAGCACATCGCGCATGCGGTGGACGAGATCGTCAATCGGATGCAGAACGGCGGCCGGCTTTTCTACGCCGGCGCGGGAACGAGCGGACGCATCGCGATGCTCGACGCCGCAGAGCTGCCGCCAACGTTCGGAATCGCCGGCTCGCTGGTCCGGGTGCTCATGGCCGGCGGCGAGCGCGCCTTTTTCGCCGCCGCCGAAGGGGCCGAGGATGATGAGGATGCGGCGATTGCAGCGGTGGAGCGCGATGTGGTCGCCGATGACGCGCTCGTCGGCATCGCCGCATCGGGCACCACGCCGTACACCGTCGCCGCCGTGCGCAAAGCGAACATGATCGGCGCCCTCACGGTCGCCGTCACATCGCGAGCCGATTCGCCGCTCGCGCAGGACGCCGACATCGCCATCGTGCCCGACACCGGCCCGGAAGTGATCATGGGCTCGTCGCGCATGAAGAGCGGCACCGCGCAGAAGCTCGTACTCAACGCGCTCTCCACCGCGGTCATGATCCGCCTCGGTCGCGTCTACTCGAACCTGATGATCGACATGCCGGCCACGAACGAGAAGCTTCGCGATCGCGCCGTGCGCATGGTCGAGCTCGCGGCCGGCGTGGCGCGGCCCGCCGCCGTTCAGGCGCTGCGTGACGCGAACGGCAGCGTGCGCGTCGCGGCGGTGATCGCGAAAAAGGGAGTGCCGCCCGACGAGGCGCGCGCGCTGCTGCAATCGAAACCGCTGCGGGAGCTGCTGGAATGATCCAGCTGTGGGGACGCGCATTCGTCGCCGGGGCGATTCGCGACCGGATGCTGATCACGATCGAAGACTCGCAGATCGCTGAGATCCGCGAGGCGCCGCAGGCGCCGGGCGACGCGTCCGTCGTACACGATCTCATCGCTCCCGGATTCATTGACATCCACGTTCACGGCGGCGACGGCGCTGATTTCATGGACGGAGCCGAGGAGGCGGTGGCGCGCGTGTCGTCGTTTCACGCGCGCAACGGAACGACGGCGCTCGCGGCGACGACGCTGTCGGCATCGCACTCCGACATTCGCGACGCGGTGACCACCATCGCCCGCGTCTCACACTCCTCGCGGCAGGCCGCGGAGATCTGCGCGATTCACCTCGAAGGTCCGTACATCAGCGCAAAACGCGCCGGCGCGCAAAGCACCGACTCCGTTCGCCCCGCCGACATCCAGGAAATCGCGGCGCTGCTGAACGAAGCATCGCATCTGCGATGGATCATCACGCTGGCGCCGGAGATCGAAGGCGTGCGCGCGCTCATCGAGCACTTCCGCGGCCGCATCATCTTCTCCGTCGGCCACACATCGGCGGATTACAGCGAGGCGGTCGCCGCGCTCGAATGGGGCGCGACACACTTCACGCACCTCTTCAACGCGATGACCGGAATGCACCACCGCGAACCGGGCGTCGTCGGCGCCGCGCTGGTTTCGATCGCCGCCACGGCCGAGCTGATCGCCGACGGCCTTCACGTCCATCCGGCCGTACTGCGCGTCGCGACGCTGGCGATGCCGAACCGCATCGCCCTGATCACCGATGCCGTGCGCGCCGCGGGCATGCCGCGCGGAAATTATAAACTTTATGATCAACAATTTTCAGTCAGCGAAAGCGGCGGCGCACGCCTCTCGGACGGCACACTCGCCGGAAGCACGCTGACGATGAACCGCGCCGTGCAAAACATGGTCGAGCTCGCGGGGCTGCCGATCGAGATGGTCCTGCCGATGGCCACAGAAGTCCCGGCGCGGATCCTCGGCATCGCGGATCGCAAAGGGCGCATCGCCGCGGGATATGACGCCGATCTCGTCGTGCTCACGCCGAAGTTCGACGTGTCGCGCGTGTTCGTTCGCGGACGGGAACTGAAATGATCGCCACAGAGGCAGAGAGATCACGGCGAATCTCTGTGCCTGCTGTGCCTCTCTGGCGAATATGAATTGGGAAATCACGAACGATTACGACGATCTGTCGCAACGCGCCGCGAACATCCTCCTGGACGCGATCAGCGCCGATCCGAAGCTCGTCCTCGGCCTGCCAACGGGCAACACGCCCGTCGGCATGTACGACCGCGTGGTCAAAGCGTGCAAGCGCCACTACCGCTGCTTTCGCGATGTAGTCGCGTTCAATCTCGATGAATACGTCGGCATCCCGCGCGATCATCCCGGCAGCTATTTCACGTTCATGCAGCAGCACCTCTTCGCGCACGTGGACATCGAGCCGAAGAACACGTTCATCCCGAACGGCCGCGCACCCGATCTGAAAGTCGAATGCGAGCGCTACGAGCGCCTGCTCAAAAACGCAGGCACGCTCGGCCTGACATTCCTCGGCCTCGGATCGAACGGCCACGTCGCCTTCAACGAG
>Ga0335079_10007965_pt1 | contig 12047 bp, 10 predicted proteins | sample Lox_Sample_33_FD_206719 | JGI IMG/M metagenome (GOLD analysis project Ga0335079, IMG submission 206719) | Soil microbial communities from Loxahatchee National Wildlife Refuge, Florida, United States - Lox_Sample_3.3 | ecosystem: Environmental > Terrestrial > Soil > Wetlands | place: USA... | reverse complement strand
CTCTCCGACCTGCGCGCCGCCACGAGTGAGGTGCGCGACCAGATCGAGGTCGTGGGCGCCGGCCGTCTCGGCCTGACCGAGGCCCTCGAGAACGCCCTGGCCCTGGAGCAGGAGATGGTCGAGCGCGACGCCTACAAGGTCTTCGACAGCGACTCCGAGAACGTCGCTCGCGTGCTCAACCACCTGCGGGTCTCCTCCGAACGCCATCGCGACGCCATCAGGGAGCTCCTGATGCGCCAGGCGCGGTAGGGGACCATGCCGATCTGCGACAACTGCGGCACCGGCCTGCCCGTCGGCTACGAGTACTGCTTCCAGTGCGGGTACCCGGTGCGCGGCCTGCCGGCCGACGACCAGCACGGCGGGGGGGGGGCGGCTGCGCAGCCGCCGCCCCCGCCCGGCTTTGCTCCGCCCGAGGGCTTTGCCCCGCCCAGCTTCGGCGCCGCTCCGGGCTCGCCCGGTTTCGGCGCGCCGCCGCCCGGCTTTGCGCCGCCGGCCGGCTTCGCCCCGGCCCCGGCCATGGCGCGCGCCCAGGTGCTCGCCGGCTGGAGCGTGCGCCTCGTGGCCTCGCTCATCGACTACATGCTCGTCTCGCTCGTGCTCGGCTTCGGCGCCTTCTTCTGGTTTGCGAGCATCTGGGGCGGCACCCAGAACGTGCTCTCGCACCTGGTCGGTTCCCAATCGAGCTCGACGCCGATGCTCGAGCTCGAGGCGCTGCTGATCGGCGGCTTCTTCGTCTACAACACGGTCTGCGAGGCGTTCTTTCACGCGACGCTGGGCAAGCGTGTCCTGGGCCTTCGCGTGGTGGCCTACGGCGGCGGCCCGGCCGGCCCGGCCGCCGTGCTGGTGCGTAACCTGACCAAGGCGGCGAGCTGCGTGGTTCCCATCGTCGGCGTGCCGCTGGCGCTTGTGACCATCGGCATCGACGCCAACCGGCAACGGTTCGGCGACCGTCTGGCCCACACCTACGTGTTGCGCGACGTCGTCACCATCGTCGCACCCGGCACACCGAGCTAAGGCCGTGAGCATCCGGCGCCGGGCCCTGGTCGTGGCACAGCTCGCCTTTGCCGTGGTCGGCGTGCTGGCCGGTATCGCGCTGACCTTCTCGCTCGGCCCCGTCTCGCACGCCACCAACCAGACCACGGCGCGCATCGTCGGGGCGGCGCTCCTGGCCATGGCCGTGGGTGCCGTGGCCGCGGCTCGCGACCCCGAGGCCAATCGCACCATGCTACGCGTTGAGATCGTCTTCGTGGTGCTGGCGGCGCTCGACCTGGTGCATAAGCTGGTGGTAGACGAGGGCGGCCGGGGCAGCACCTGGGCGCTGCTCGTCGGCCTGATCGCCGGCTCGGTCCTGCTGATCTGGCTGTACCCGGCCGCCAAGGAGCGCCGGGGCAGCGGGGTCTCGCAGGGCTGAGGGGCCGGCTGGTTCCCGCTCGCCCGGCTGGTTCCCGCTCGCCATCCACGCTGCGAGGCGCCCTGTATACAGCCCCGACAACGCCGTGTGCAGCGGTGACAACACAAAACTGCGCTCGAATGGTCCCGCAAACGGTACTACTCCCCTATCATCCTCCGTGGGTACAGTGAACCTTTGGGGAGAGGTCGCGGTTGAACGACGCACGACATGCACGAAAGCCGGCGGGGGGGCGCCGGCTGCGCCCACGCCTGAGTCTCGAAGACGTGGTCGCAGCCGGTCTGCCGGCGGTCTTCCAGGACTTCGGTGAGCATCTGATCTATCGCGACGGCACGATCTTCGATTCCGCGCACGACGGGCCGCTCGGCGAGCACGCCATCCACGTGGGCGACGGTCTCGACGAGACCGTCGGGCTCGAGTTCGGCTGGCGCCACGCGAGCGGCTGCGGGTGCTGCTACTGCCAGGCCGGCCGGCCCGACCAGGACGAGGCCGCCAGCCTCGAGCGCAGCGGCAGGGCGAGCGCCTGACAAACGCCTCAGGCGCGCAGCACCAGGATCTCGAAGTCGTCGCGCAGCACGCCGGCAAACTCCAGCGCTGCAGCGCGCACGGCTTCAGCGATGGCCGCGGCCGGCTTGCCGTAAAGGCCGCCGACCACCTGCTGCAGACGCCGCTCGCCGAACAGCTCGCCGGCCCTGCGCGCCTCGGTGATGCCGTCGGTGTAGAGCACGATGGCGTCGCCCGGCGCGAGGGTGAGATCGACGGCGGCGAAGCGATCCGCGAAGGTGCCCAGCAGCGGTCCCCGGGCCTCGAGCGCCGTGGCGCCGGCGGCGGAGAGCTTGATCGCTGGCGGGTGACCGCCGCTCGCCAGGCGCCCTCGTCGCGTGCGCGGATCGAACTGCAGCAGCAGCGCGCTCACGAACTGCTCGTGCTCCTCGCGCTCGAGCAGCAGGTTGAGGTCGCGCAAGACGTCCTCGGGCGCGGTCGCTGCCAGCGCCAGGGCGCGCACCGAGCTGCGCACGGTCTCGGTCAGGCCGGCTGCCGTGACACCCTTGCCCATGACGTCGCCGATCAGCGCGTACACCGGACCGCCGGGCAGCTCGAAGACGTCGTGAAAGTCGCCGCCGATGAGCTCGGGCTGGTAGGCCGGCGTCGAGAGCGCGGCCAGATCGAGGCCGGCGATCGCCGGCAGGGCGTGCAGGAGGTGCTCCTGCAGCGTGACGGCGATGTGCTGCTGCTGTTCGTGCAGCCGGGCGTTCTCGAGGCCCACGGCGACCTCTTGCGCGACCGCGGTGAAAAAGGCGAGGACATCGTCGCTGAACCGCCGTGGCGTCGGCCAGACGACGTTGAGCGTGCCGAGGGTGCGCCCGTAGGCGCTGAGCGGCAGGATCAGGGAGGAGCCTGCGCCACCCTCCGCGCCCTCGACCGCCAGCGGCGCGCCGCTGCGATAGACGCGCGCCGACTCGACGTCTGAGTCGAGCGCGAAGGGCAACGCCAAGGCCAGGGCCTCGGCGTGATCACCGAAGGCCGCCTGCTGCACGAGCTCGCCGCGGGTCTCGTCGGCCACGAAGATAGCGGCCAGCTTGATGTCGAACAGGCGGCCGAGCTCGTCGACCACGTGCTGGGCGACCTCGCCGACGTCGAGCGAACCGGCCGCGGCCCGGGCGACGGCGTGCAGCGCCTCGATCCGGGCCGCCCGTTCGGCCTCGGCCTCGCGGCCGGCGACCTCGCGTTCGTACAGGCGCGCGTTGGCGATGGCGTTGCCGAGGATCGCGGCCAAGCCGCGATAGAGACGTATCTCGTCGTCGCCGAACGGGCGCCGGCCGGAGAAGAACAGGGCCATCACGCCGACGAGCTCATCGGCCCGCTCGATGGGCAGGGCGAGCCAGCGGCTGTCCTCGAGCCCCATCTGTCGGCGATGCCTGAGCGTGCCGAGCGGCTCGTTGGGCGCCTCGTGGGTCAGCACCTCGCGGGTCAGGGCGACCCGCCCTACGTTGGAGTCGTCGTCGAGGGCAAGCTCGTCGATCGTGGGCAGGATCTCCGCGGGGTAGCCGAACAGGGCGAGGTGGCGCAGGCGCGTGCCGTCGGGTTCGAGGATGTAGACGCTGCCCGCTGCGAGGTCGCCGAGATCGTCGCGGATGCCGGCGAGCACCTGCTCCGCGATCTCTTCGACGCTGAGCGAGCCCGAGGCGAGTGTCGCGACGCGGGCGAGCAGGCGCGTGGCGGCGAGCTCGTACTCGAAGCCGCGCAGCAACTCGTCGCGCTCGGCGGCGACGCGCTTCTGCTCGGTCACGTCGCGGCCGACCACCACCGAGCCGACGATGGCACCATCGTCGCCGCGGATGGGCGCCAGGCTGTAGCTGCCCACCCAGCTCTCGCCGGTGTCCTTGCGGCGCAGCAGGTACTCCTGGTTGGTCGCCGTCTCGCCACGCAGGGCTCGCTCCACGGGCCGCTGGTCGATGGGCGCCGGCGTGCCGTCGGCGTGCGACAGGTCGAGGATGTCGCGGTAGTCACCGATGACCCGCGAGGTCGCGTCTCGCTCGGTCAGGCGATGGAAGGTGGCGAATGCCCCGTTGAAGTCGGTGATGCGACCCTGGAGGTCGGTGACGAAGACGGCATCGGTCATGCTCTCGAGTGTGGCCCGCAGCCGGGCGCGGCTCGTGGTGAGCGCCTCTTCGGCGAGCTTCATGGGCGTGAGGTCGATGGTGGCGGTGCCCACGCCGGTCACGCGCCCGGTGGCGTCGTGCAGGGGCTCGAAGTTCACCAGCAGGTACATGCGGCCGTTCGGGCGGTCGAGCCACATCTCCTCGCTGATGCCGACGTCCTGCTCGAGCACGCGCCGTTTGATCGCGCTCAGCCGCGCGGCCTCTTCCGCGGTGAAGATGTCGGCGTCGCGCCTGCCGATGATCTGCCCGGGCGTGGCGCTGCGCTGGTTGTAGGCCCAGACGTAACACAGGTCGCGGTCCTGGACCGACACCGAGACGGGCGCGTTGCGCAGAGCCAGGCGAAAGCGTTCGTCGCTTTCGAACAGCGCCTGACGCGAGGCCGCGAGCTCGTCGTTCTGGGAACGCAGCTCCTCTTCGGCCACCCGCAGCTCCTCGAGCGTCGCGGCGAGCTCTTCGTTGTTGGCCTCGAGGGTCGCCTCGGCGACCTTCTGCTCGGTGACGTTCATGATGGTCGTGAGGATGTAGCGCCGTCCGGAGATGGTCACCCAGTCGAGGTCGAGCGAGAGGATGAGCCGCGCGCCCGACCTGGACGTGCGGTCGACCCTGAGATCGCGAACGTGGCCCTTGGCCTCGAGCTCGATGGCCACCTGCTCCCGCGAGTCCGCCGCGGCGATGCCGAGCTCGACGCTGGTCTTGCCGAGAACCTGGTCGCGTTCGTACTCGAAGAGCTCGAGGAAGGCGTCGTTGGCGTCGACCAGGGCGCCGTCGGGCATGGCGCTCAGCGCGAGGGCGAACGGAGCGCTCGCGAAGATGGCGGCGTAGCGCTCCTCGCTGTGGCGCAGGGCGGCGAGCAGATCGTCTCGTTCGGCCTCGCGGCGCTTGCGCTCGTCGATGCCTCGGGCAAAGACGCTGACGCCCGAGGAGGTGGGGTAGACCCGCGCTTCGTGCCACTCACCGGTGATCTCGGACACGTACTCGACGACGGTGAAACGGCCGAGCTCGGTCGCCTCGCGGATCGCTACGCCCAGCGCCGTGTCGCGCAGGCCCGGTCGCACGTCCCAGATACGCCGGCCCAGGAGCTCGTCGCGCGAACTGCCCTGAAATGCCGCGCCGGCCTCGTTCAGGTGCACGTACCGGTAGTCCCAATCGAGGGCGACGAACGACTCGTCGATCTCTTCGAGCAGGGCTCTCTGCCGGGCGTCGCGGTAGTCCTGGGCGCCCGGGACTACCGCCTGCAGGTCGCGGGGCCCCGCGCCGGACGGCGCCCGGCGGCGCACCCCCCGCTTGACGGCGCGCACCTCGAGCCCGCCGTCGCAGCGCAGGCTCATGTCATCCATGAGCCGGGCGATGAGGTAGAGGCCGCGACCTGAGGTTGCCTGCGGATCGGGCGGCCTCTGCGGATCGAACGAGGACAGATCGAACCCGCTGCCGTGGTCCTTAACCTCGGCGATCAGGTCGTCGCCTTCGAAGGAGAGCAGGATGTCGAGCTCGTCACGGGCGCCGCTGTGGCGCACGGCGTTGGTCATGGCCTCTTCGGTGGCCAGCACGATGGCGTCGATCGCCTCGGGGTCGGCCACGTGCTCGTTCAGATAGTCGCGCACGCGGTGGCGGGCGCGCAGCAGGCGGGCCGGATCGAGCGGCAGGCTGAACGACAGACGCGGCGGCGGACTTGTCGGGGTGGCGGCCATGGGTGAGCCCATTCTAAGTCGCCTGCGTCGGCGCGCCGTGTCGAGCGGCCGTTTCCGAAGATCCGCCGGCCGGCGCCCGTCGCTGCGGCTGACCTGGGCCCGGCGGGGGTATTTTCAAGCCGTGAGTAGTGCGAAAGAACCCCAGGCGGCCGACCGTTACGAGGCGCTCGGCGACGAGGTCGAGCGTCTGGTCGCGCAGGGCCGTGAGCAGGAGTGCCTGGAGGCCGCGCAGGTCGCCGCGGTGGTGGCCGAGGCGCAGCTTGGGCCCGACGAGGCCGACGACCTTCTCATGCTCCTGGCCGATCTGGGTATCGAGGTCATCGACGAGCCCGAGGCGGCGCCGCTCAGCGCGCAGGTGGACGGAGGCGAGGACGAGGCCGGGCCGGTCGCCGAGGAGCGGGTGAGCGATCCGCTGCGCACCTACTTCTCGCTGATTGGTCGCACGCCCCTGCTCACGGCGGCTCAGGAGGTCGCTCTGGCCAGGCGCATCGAGCGCCACGACATGGCCGCCAAACGGACCATGATCGAGGCCAATCTACGCCTCGTGGTGAGCATAGCCAAGCGCTACGACGGCTGCGGCCTGCCGCTGCTCGACCTGATCCAGGAGGGCAACCTCGGGCTCATCCTGGCCGTGGAGAAGTTCGACCACCGTCGCGGCTTTCGTTTCTCGACGCTGGCCTACTGGTGGATCCGTCAGGCGATCACGCGCGCCCTGTCCGACCAGGGCCGCACGATCCGGCTACCGGTGCACATCGTCGAGGCCCAGAACAAGGTGGCGGCCACGCGTCGCCGTCTCGAGCAGCAGAGCGGGCGCGAGCCGAGCGCCGACGAGATCGCCGCGGCGATGGGTCTGAGCGTCGAGCGCCTGGAGGAGCTCATCGCCACGGGCCGAACGCCGGCGAGCCTCGACGCGCCGAGCGGCGAAGACAACGAGTCGTTTCTCGGCGAGACCATCGAAGACCAGGCCGCGATCGAACCGCTCGCGGCCGCCGCTGAGGTCGAACGACGCGCTCTGGTCGAGCGGCTGCTGGGCGACCTCACGGAGCGCGAGCGGCGCGTGGTCGAGCTGCGCTTCGGGCTCCGCGACGGCCGGTCCCGCACGCTGCAGGAGATCGGCGAGGAGTTCGGCATCTCTCGCGAGCGCGTGCGCCAGATCGAGGCCAAGACGCTCGCCAAGCTGCGCAGCTTCCGTGACGCGCAGAAGCTCTGTGCGGTGGTCGACTAGCCCGCCGGGTGGAACCGCACGACGGACTCGCGTCCGTCGCGGCAGGGGTCGTGAGAGCCGTCCCCCGCCGGCCGCCAGCCATCTTCGACGACCTTGTCGCCATCTCGCACGGCGGCCGGTCTGACGCTCAGGATGCCGTGGACCCCTGCATGGCGGGCGGTTCCATCGGCACCGCGCGAAACAGCTCGCCGCACACGAACAGGTAGCCCAGCGGATGCCAAGCGAATTCCAGCGATTCACGGACCTGCGCGAGAGAAAGGGTGTGCACCACGGGTGCCTCCCGACGCTCGAACCGGCTCCGCGGGGCTCTGCCACGCTAGCGGGAGCCGTTCACTCAGATATGCCCATCGTTCAAGCGACTCATGTTGGGCGCCGGGCGGATCGCGGCGTCCGTCGCGCCGGACGACCTTCAGACGACCGTCTTGAACATGCGCACGAGCGTCCCGCGCCGTCGTGGCACGACCTCGATCTGATCGGTGAGCTGGGTCATGAGGAACAGCCCGCGACCGTCGCCTCGGAGCAGCTCGGGCGGCCAGGTCGCCTGGACGGACGTCAGGTCAAGACCACAGCCGCGATCGGCGACCTCGATGACGAGGGTCCCGTCGATGCGGCAGACCGAGACGTCGAAGTCGGCTCCGTCGCTGCAGCACCGACAGGCGTTGTTGCAGGCCTCCTGCGTGACGAGGGTGAGATCATCGCACAGCTCAGCCGGGACGCCGTGCTGCTCGAAGAACCCGCGAAGGTCGTTGCGAAACGCCTGGAAGGACTGCACGCGATGCAACTGCCAGTGAATCTCTAACTCCGTTCTGCCGCAAGCCCAGCCCTCCTCACTGAACATGGCACGGCGCCGCGGTCCCGAAACGTCGTGGACACCGGCGCGAGTGCCTCTCGAGCTGCTCAGCCCGAAGGAGCTGAGCCGGGAGCATCGAGCGGGTCCACACCGGGCCGCCCGTCGTCTGCCACCTGCTCCGTCCACCTCGCGCCGTCCCAGTAGCGGTGAGTGTGGCGTCCGCTGGGGTCGGCGTACCACTGGGCGGGCGGGAGCGGGGTCCGCGCCGGCGGTGTCGGAGCCGGCGCCAGCGGGGCCGGCCCAGAGGGCTGCGGTGCGGTGGGCGCCGGCCCCGACGGGTACGGCGCCAGTGGAGGCGGGCCCGATGGGTAGGCCGGCGCGGGCGCCGTCAGCGACGGCTCGAAGGTGAACGGCGGGTAGCGATCGATCAGCCCGAGGGCATAGCCGCTCACCCTCGTCTGCCAGCGGACGAAACCGGCGACGAAGTCGTACATGCCGCGCGGGAACCTGGCGGTGAAGAGGATCACCCACTGCACGACCACCCAGACCACGAACACGCCGATGCCCACGAAGAACAGCACGACGTAGTGCGGCAGCGCGGCGATCTGACGCAGGAGCAGGCCGACCCCTGCGTTGGAGGGGTAGTTGTAGGAGCGCCGCGCGTGCACTCCCCGGTGGATGAGAAACGCGGCCAGGGTGATGGCCCCGGCGAGAAAGAGCAGCTCGACGATCACGGTGAAGAGCGCGTAGAGGCGGCTGCTCTGCGTCGGCCGATGCACCACCACGTCCACCGGGTAGTCGTCGACGGGCCGCAGGGTGAAGGGTGGGTAGCGGTCGTCGAGCGAGAGGATGAACGCAGCGACCCGGGTACCCCAGCGCAGCACGCCCGCCACGAAGTCGAACATGCCCGGCGGATATTCGCCGCTCACGGCCACCGCCACCTGCGCGACCAGCGCCACGAAGAACTGGGCGATGCCGAGGAAGATGAGGACGAAGAAGTGGGGGATGAGCGCGAGGAACTTGATCAGCAGGATGGTCAGCGCGGCCCATCCGCGTGAGCTGCGCTCGGGATAGGTGGCGCGGACGTCGATCGGGTAGTCGTTGGTAGCCATGCCGCCATCCCTCGATCGGGGCCAGAGAACCCCGAGACTACCCCGGTTCAGGTCGCGTCACGCCGTCCTCGCCGACCCAGTGGGGTGGGATCCGCACCCACGAGGGGACAGTCCTCTGCAGTGGGGGCCACAGCGGCTCCCTGGCAGGCGACCCATCGGGAGGGCACATGCGCAAGCTGATCGTCAACGAGTTCCTGAGCATGGACGGCGTGGCCCAGGCGCCGGGCGGGCCGGACGAAGACCCCTCGGGCGGCTTCGCGCACGGCGGCTGGCACATGCGGTACGCGCAAGACGAGCGGGGCCGGGCCTGGGTCCTGAAGAACATCGGCGAGATCGGCGCCCTCGTCCTGGGGCGGCGCACCTACGAGATCTTCGCCGGCTACTGGCCGAACGCGCCCGACGACACGGCCGCCGTCCGCGAACCGCTCAACAGGGTGCCGAAGTACGTGGCCTCGACCACGCTCACCGAACCTCTGTCGTGGAACAACTCGACGCTGCTGGGCCCCGACGTCGTCAGCGCCGTGCGAGCGCTCAAGCAGGAGGACGGCCGGGACCTGCACGTGATCGGCAGCGCCCGGTTGGTGCGCGGCCTGCTCACCGGCGATCTGGTCGACGAGCTGCGCCTGACGATCGACCCGCTCGTGCTGGGTGGCGGCAAGCGCATCTTCCCAGAGGACGGCGAGCTGCGCCGGTTCCGGCTGGCCGAACACGAGCTCACGAGCGACGGCGTCATGCTGACGACCTACGCGCGGCAGCGAGAAGAGGAAGCGGGACAGCAGGCTGCCTGAGAGACGGTGAGGCGCGCCGGCGGCCTCGCCGGCGACTGAAGACGGTCGCGCGTTGTTCGGGCAACTGGCGGAGGGGGTGGGATTCGAACCCACGAGGGGCCTTGCGACCCCTGGCGGTTTTCAAGACCGCTGCCTTCAACCGCTCGGCCACCCCTCCGCGTGCGTCGCTCAGACGACCGACACTCGCGCGCGCGACGTCGAGCGGGATACTATGTCGGTACACCGCGCCGCCCCACATCGGCGACCCCCCGGCGGCGTACGGCGCATACTGACGGCCGTTCCTGGAGAGAAATCTTTGCCAGGCCCGCGGCGTTGCGTCAGGTGCGGGAACAGCAATGGCGAAAGCGGGTCACGTGGACGACGCGCAGACGATCATCGCCCGGGTGGGAGCGACCATCGCCTCGACCCTCACGGTCGGCGAGGTGATGAGCGCCATCGCCCGCCAGGTCTGCGAGGCTTTCGACGTGACCTCGGCCGACATCCATCGCTACAGGGCCGAGGCCGACATGCTCGACTACGTAGCCTCGTGGGGCACGGCCGAGGGGTTCACCGAAGAGGGCACCGGCGTGGGCGAATCGTACTCGCCCGAGATGCGCCTGAACTACGTGCCGGTCGTCAGGGAGCGGCGCATCTGCGAGGTCCACCGCGACGATCCGGGGCTGCCCGAGGCCGAGGCCGCCGAGATGGACCGCTGGGGCGAGAAGTCCAACCTCGACGGGCCCCTCGAGTTCGGTGGCCGCGTGATCGGCGTGCTGGGCATCGTCGACTCGCGCTCGTGCCGGCACTACACCGACGACGAGAAGCGGCTCTTCGCCCAGCTCTCGGTGCTGGCGGCCATCGCCATCCACAACGCCGACGTCTTCACCGACCTCGAGCGCCTCTCGATCACCGACGACCTCACCGGCCTCTACAACCACCGCCACTTCTACCAGCGTCTGGCCGAAGAGGTCGCCCGCGCCCGCCGCTACGAGCTGCCGCTCTCCCTGCTGATCATCGACATCGACGACTTCAAGGCCTACAACGACCGCTTCGGGCATCGCGCCGGCGACGCCGTGCTGCACGGCGTCGGCACGCTGCTCAAGGCCCAGACGCGGCAGCAGATCGACCTGGTGGCGCGCTACGGCGGCGAGGAGTTCGCCATCATCCTGCCGAGCACCGCGGCCCACCACGCGACCCTGGTGGGCGAGCGACTGCGGCAGAGAGTCGCCGAAGGTCTGGCGGCCGCCGACGTCGACGAAAACGGCAGCCCCGACGCCGCCTTCACAGTGGCCGAGCGTATCCGCAGCTCGGTGGCCGGCGAGAACTTCGGGCGTGCCGACGCGCCGGCGGTGATCACCGTGAGCGTGGGCATGGCGAGCTTCGGCCTGCACGCCTTGTCGATGGACGGCCTGGTCGAGGCCGCCGACCGCGCGCTCTACCGCGCCAAAGACCTCGGCAAGAACCGCGTCGAGGTGGCGGTCGAGGTGGAACCGGCCTGAGCGTCGGCGGAGCCGTCTCCAGGCGGCAGCCGAGACGGATGGGCCGAGCCGGCTCTAGCCGGCCGAGAAGGTGAAGCCCTCGTCTTCCATCAGCCGCAGGCAGGCGCGCGCCACGAGGGCGTCGTAGCGGGTGCCGGCGCCGCCCCTGATCTCGGCGATCGCCTCGGCCGCCGGCAGGGCGGGCCGGTAGGGCCGGTGCGAGACCATCGCCTCGACGACGTCGGCCACGGCCAGTACGCGGGCCGCCGGCAGGATCTCGCCGCCGCGCAGGCCGGCCGGGTAGCCCGAGCCGTCGAGCCGCTCGTGATGCTGCAGCGCGGTGTCGGCGACGTGGTCGTCGAAGGCGATCGGCGCCAGGATGTCGTACGAGGCCCGCGGGTGACCCTTGATCAGCTCGAACTCGAGCGGCGTCAGACGCGTGGGCTTGCTCAGGATCTCGGCGGGGATCGAGATCTTGCCCACGTCGTGCACCAGGGCGGCGGTGCGCAGGGTAGCGACCGCGGCCTCGTCCCAGCCCAGGCGTTGCGCGATCAGGCAGGCGAGCTCGGCGACCCGCACCTCGTGGCCGGCGGTGTACGGGTCGCGCTGGGCCACGGTGGCGCCCAGCGCCGCGACGGTGTCGCCGAGGGCGTTCTGCAGGCGGCGCTCGCGCTCGCGTAGCGCCTCTTCGGCCCTGACCCGGTCGGTGACGTCGAGCGAGGCGCCGAAGATCGTCTCCAGGCGGCCGTCGGCATCGAAGACCGGCACGCCGTAGGTCATGAGGTGGCGCACGGCGCCGGTGGCGGGGTGGACGATACGATGGTCGGCGCGGTAGGGCCGGCCGGCGACGGCCTCGTCGAAGGCCTCACGCACGATGTGGCGGTCGTCTTCGTGGCAGACGAGATCGACCGCGGTG
>Ga0335079_10007963_pt1 | contig 12047 bp, 10 predicted proteins | sample Lox_Sample_33_FD_206719 | JGI IMG/M metagenome (GOLD analysis project Ga0335079, IMG submission 206719) | Soil microbial communities from Loxahatchee National Wildlife Refuge, Florida, United States - Lox_Sample_3.3 | ecosystem: Environmental > Terrestrial > Soil > Wetlands | place: USA... | reverse complement strand
TTCGGCGCGCGGCCGCGAACTTTTTTGTTAAAATCAAGTTTCACCTCCCCACACAGGCCGAACTATGAAATTTGGTGTCGTTGTGTTCCCTGGAAGCAATTGCGATCACGACGCCTGGTATGCGGTCCGCGAAAATCTGGGCCAGGAAGCGGAGTTCATCTGGCATGATTCGGACCGGCTGGGCAACCTGGACGCGGTGATTCTCCCCGGCGGCTTTTCGTATGGCGACTATCTGCGCTGCGGGGCCATCGCCAAGTTTTCGCCCGTCATGCAGGCGGTGAAGAAGTTCGCGGCGGACGGCGGGCTGGTGCTGGGCATCTGCAACGGCTTCCAGATTCTGGTGGAAGCCGGGCTGCTGCCGGGCGCGCTGGTGAGGAATGCCGGCCTGAAATTCGTGTGCCGCGAAGTACGGCTGCGGACCGAGACCACCGATTCTCCGTTCACGGCGGCAGCGCACAAAGGGCAGATCCTGCGGGTGCCGATCGCGCATGGCGAAGGCTGCTACGTGGCGGACGAGCGCACGCTGGATGAGCTCGAAGCCGAGGACCGGGTGCTGTTTCGGTATTTGGATAATCCCAACGGCTCGGCACGGGACATCGCGGGCATTGTCAATCGTGAACGCAACGTGATGGGCATGATGCCGCACCCGGAACGGGCGTCGGACCCGCTGATGGGCTCGACCGATGGTCTTGTCATTTTCCAATCCGTGGTTTCCGCATTCGCGCACGCATGACGACTATCACGCCGGATCTTATCGCCACGCATCAGTTGACCGAGGCGGAGTACGACAAGATTGTCGGAATTCTGGGGCGCGAACCTACTTATACCGAGCTCGGCATTTTCAGCGTGATGTGGAGCGAGCACTGCTCCTACAAGAGCTCCCGGCTGCATCTCAAGAAACTGCCGACACGCGGCAAGATGGTGGTACAGGGTCCGGGTGAAAACGCGGGCATCATCGACATCGGCGGCGGCTACGTCGCGGCTTTCAAGATCGAATCGCACAACCATCCGAGTTTTATCGAGCCGTTTCAAGGCGCGGCGACGGGCGTCGGCGGGATTTTGCGTGACATCTTCACCATGGGCGCGCTGCCGATTGCGGTGATGGATGCGCTGCGGTTCGGGCCTCTGGATGATCCGGCGAACGGAGCGCGCAACCGGCGTATTCTCGAAGGCGTCGTCTCGGGCATCGCGCATTATGGCAACTGTTTCGGCGTGCCGACGGTGGGCGGCGAGTGCGTGTTCGAATCCTGCTATAACGGCAATCCGCTGATCAACGTTTTTGCGCTGGGGATTGCGAAGAAGGACGAAATCTTCTACGCGAAAGCGGCGGGTGTCGGCAATCCCGTGATTTATGTAGGCGCGAAGACGGGCAAGGACGGCATTCACGGCGCGTCGATGGCGTCGGCCGAGTTCACCGAGGAATCGAAACAGAAGCGGCCCAACGTGCAGGTGGGCGATCCGTTTCTAGAAAAACTGTTGCTGGAAGCGTGCCTGGAAGCCATGCACACCGGCGCCATCGTCGGCATCCAGGACATGGGCGCGGCGGGGCTGACGTGCTCGACTTGCGAGATGGGGAGCCGCGGCGGAACGGGCATCGAGATCGAGTTGGACCTGGTGCCGCAGCGCGAGACCGGCATGACGGCCTACGAGATCATGCTCTCGGAATCGCAGGAGCGCATGCTGCTGGTGGCGGATCACGGCCGCGAAGAAGAAGTCTTCCACGTTTTCAAGAAATGGGGACTGGACGCGGTGGCTGTCGGCAAGGTGACCGGTGACGGCCTGTTGCGCGTGCGGCATCACGGCGAGATCGTGGCGGAGATCCCCAACCAGCCGCTGGCGGATAGCGCGCCGCTTTACGACCGCCCGCACACCAAGCCACTGCGCCAGGCGCCCATGGAAGCGCCGGAGTTTACGAGCCAGGATCTGACGCGCGATTTGCTGATGTTGCTCGGGTCGGCCGATATCTGTTCGAAGCGCTGGATCTGGCAGCAATACGACTACCAGGTGCGGACGAATACCATCGCGGGGCCGGGATCGGATGCGGCGATTCTGCGCGTGAAAGAAACGGGCGAATCGCTGGCCATGTCGCTCGACGGCAATGCGCGTTATTGCTATCTCTCGCCGCGCGAGGGGGCGCAGTTGATCGTGGCCGAGTGCTGCCGGAATCTCGCGGTGGTGGGCGCGGAGCCGGTGGGGGCGACGAACAATCTGAATTTCGGAAATCCCGAGCGGCCCGAGATCATGGCGCAGCTGGTGGATGCGATCGAGGGCATAGCCGACGCCTGCCGGCATTTCGAAACGCCCATCACGGGCGGCAACGTCAGCTTGTATAACGAAACGTTGGGCGAAGGCGTCTGGCCGAGTCCGGTGGTGGGCATCGTCGGCCTCATGAAGACCGGCGCGCCAGTGGGAACGCATTTCCGCGAACCGGGCCGCGCGGTGATGCTGATCGGCAGCCTGGACGAATCCGATCCCGTGCGATTTGGCGGAACGCAGTACGCGAAAGTGATTTTGAAACAGCTCTGGGGATTGCCGCCGGCGCTGGATATGGATTATGAAAAGCGCGTGCAAGCGGCGGTGCGCGAGATCGTGCGCGCCGGGCTCACCGAATCCGCGCATGATTTGAGTGATGGCGGCCTCGCGGTTGCGCTGGCTGAGTGCTCGTTTGGGCCGGACTCCACCGGCGCCTGCGTGTATGTAGACGAGGAGGGGAGCCTGCCTATCGCTCTTTTCCACGAGGGGCCGTCGCGGATTTTGATTTCCACTTCTGAACCCAGGCGAGCGCAACAGATCGCGAGCGCCCACGGCGTGGACGCCACACAAATCGGAGTCACAATCAAGGACAGGCTGCAAATTATCAATCACGGGACGATGTTGATCGACGGCGAGGTTCAAGCGTTGAAGCGGGCCTGGGAGGGCGCGCTGGAGCACATGCTGCATTCTTAGCGAGGTGCGATGTTCGACAAATTCCACGACGAGTGCGGGGTTTTCGCCATCTTCGGCCATCCCGAGGCGGCGAAGATGGCGTATCTGGGGCTGTACGCGCTGCAACACCGGGGGCAGGAGAGCGCGGGCATCTGCACCAGCGACGGCGACGGAGTCCACTGTGAAAAGTCCATGGGCCACGTGGCGGAGATTTTCACCCCGCACGTGATCGACACGCTTCCGGGCGAGCTGGCCATCGGTCACACGCGCTATTCCACCGCGGGCGACACAGCCCTGCTCAACGCGCAGCCGTTTTCAGTGGCCTGCAACAAGGGGCGCATCGCGGTGGCGCACAACGGCAATATCACGAACGCGGCGGAGCTGCGCCGGGCGCTGGAGCGGGAGGGGTCCATCTTCCAGTCAAACAGCGACACTGAAGTGATTCTGCACCTGGTGGCGCATTCGCGCGAGCGGACGCTCTCGGGCGCACTGCGCGATGCGTTGCTACAACTGGAAGGCGCGTTTTCGCTGGTGTTTTTGGCCGAAGACCGCATCATCGTGGCGCGCGACCCGCACGGATTCCGGCCGCTGGCGACCGGGCAAATGGAGTTCTCGGGTGGGAAGATCGCGCACGTGTTTGCGTCGGAGACCTGCGCGTTCGATCTCATCGGCGCGGTGTATATGAATGATGTGGAACCGGGCGAGATGGTCATCGTGGGGCCCGAAGGCGTCACCCGCGAACGGTATGCGCCGGAGCAATCGCGGTCGCAGTGCGTGTTCGAGCATGTATACTTCTCGCGGCCGGATTCAATTGTATTCGGACGGCCGGTGCAGGCATCGCGCGAGATGCTGGGCCGGCTGCTGGCGCGCGAAGCACCCGCCGACGCCGACGTGGTGGTGCCCGTCCCGGATTCAGGCGTGACCGCGGCCATCGGCTACGCCGACGAATCGGGACTGCCGTTCCGCCAGGCGCTGATTCGCAATCACTACGTGGGACGGACTTTCATCGAGCCCTCGCAAGCTATCCGCGATTTCGGCGTAAAGCTGAAGCTCAACCCGGTGCGCGCGCTGCTGGAAGGCAAGCGCGTGGTGCTGGTGGACGATTCCATCGTGCGAGGAACCACATCGCGCAAGATCGTGCGCATGGTGCGCCAGGCCGGGGCGCGTGAAGTGCACGTGCGCGTCTCGTGCCCGCCGACCATCTCTCCTTGCTTTTACGGCGTGGACACGCCGACCAAGAACGAACTGATCGGCGCCAACAACACCGTCGAGGAGATCCGGCGCTTCATTGAAGCCGATACGCTAGCCTATCTTTCCCTGCCCTCTCTGCGCAAAGCCGTGGAGGACGACCGGAAGCACGAATACTGCTACGCCTGCTACACCGGCGACTATCCAACCGAGCTGATCAATATTGAAGAGCTGATGGCGGCCAAGAAGCGAGGATAGGGCAGCCACTTTCCTCCGCTCGTGATAAACTCCAGGAAATCCTCATGGAGGAGACAATGCAAGCATCGAGCGCGTTACCCATAACCGGCGTGCGAGTTCAGACCATGGCAGACCGGTGGCCTGCACTCGCGGTTGTCCTGCTTGGGCTCATTGTTGTTTACGCGACGGGTTTCTCGGATTTTACCCGCGTTCACAACGCCGCCCACGACACACGGCACGCCAACGGGTTCCCCTGTCACTAAGGAGCATCGGTGAGCAGGTTTAGAGCGCTGATGCTGGTCGTGCTCGCATCGGGAGGGCTGGCCGGGCTCGCATTGTTCGCCGTTCAGCAGTTCACGGTGATTCCGCTGATCGAGACAGCCGAGACATATGAGGCGGCGGGGCAGCACTCCGCTGTAGGAATGGCCCATGAGGACGAAGGATGGCAGCCGAGGAACGGCTGGGAGCGTACCTCTTTTACCGCACTCACCACGATGCTGAGCGGGATCGGATTTGCGGCGCTGTTGTTCGGGTCCTTGTCCTTGACCGGGAGACCGATCAACACGCGCCGTGGCGCGCTTTGGGGGCTGGCCGCGTTTGCATGCTTCGGCCTGGCTCCGGCGCTTGGGCTGCCTCCGCTGCCTCCCGGCGTCGCGGTAGCGGGCTTGTATCAACGCCAGGTCTGGTGGGTGACCACGGTGGCTGCGACGGCTCTCGGATTGTGGCTGCTCGCCGGCAAAGGGCGGAACTGGCTGCTGCGAATCGGCGGCGTAGCTTGCGTGACGCTGCCCCACCTGATCGGAGCGCCGGCCGCCAGCGGTCAGAACACCGTGCCGGCCGAGCTGATCCATCGATTCACCATCGCTTCCCTGGCGACCACCGGCCTGTTCTGGCTTTTGCTCGGGACAGTCGGTGGATTTCTCTCCAGCCGCAATGAGGCGGACTGCCGTTGAAGGATGATGAGGCGGCCCAGAGCAGTCTCATCCGCCACCCGGCGCTCCCGTACGTAATCCCGTTCGGGGTGTTTCTGGCGTTTCTGGCGCTGGATCGATATTTGCCGTTCAGCTCGGAAACCAACTACGCTGTCCGCTTTTTCGTGGTGTTCGCGGTGCTGGCGCTCTTTTCGCGGAAAGTGATCACTCCGCAGTTCTCCCATTTCTGGGGAAGCTTGGCTTGGGGAGTGGCGCTGTTCACCATATGGGTGGGTCCCGACGTGTTGTGGCCGGCGTACCGCCAGAGTTGGCTGTTCAACAACAGCATTGTGGGCGCGCCGAAGAGTTCCCTGCCGCAGGGCGTGAAAGCCAGCCTGACGTTTATCATCTTTCGCGTGCTCTCGAGCGTGGTGAATGTGCCGGTGCTGGAAGAACTCTTCTGGCGGGGATGGCTGATGCGCTGGCTAATCTCCCCGGATTTTCTCAAGGTGCCGCTGGGAAGTTACACGCGGCAGTCGTTCTGGCTGGTAGCGGCGCTGTTCGCGTCGGAGCACGGGTCCTATTGGGATGTGGGGTTGATCGCGGGCGTTGTGTTCAATTGGTGGCTGATGAGAACCAAGAGCCTGGCGGACTGTATCCTGGCGCATGCCGTGACCAACGCGTGCCTGGCCGCGTACATCCTCATTCGGGGGCAGTGGCAGTACTGGCTATAACCGCTGGCACTTATTTGTCCACAAACGCTAAAACCAAATGGCTGCCGGATGCATCTTTAATAGAGACAGGCCATTTCCTTCTCCTGTCGGGGCACCGGAAAATTGCCGCGGAGACTGTCGGGGCTTCGCGGCCCGGCGCTCTGGCCTCTGGGCTATGATGTGAAATCGCCATGGAGCTAGGAGAAGAGATGAGCGATTCGGTTTCGTCGAACCCCCACCAGGAGCGGATCTGAGCGGCACCGTAACGACTCCCACTCTCCGGCGCGAGCTGGGGTTACGGGACCTTGTCCTGTTCAACATCGCAGCCGTCGCCGGCATCCGGTGGCTGGCCGCGGCAGCGCACACCGGACCAGGATCGATCACCTTGTGGGTGCTGGCGGCGGTGCTGTTTTTCGTGCCGTCGGCGCTGGCTGTAGCGGCTCTCTCGCGAAGATTCCCCGAAGAAGGCGGCATCTACGTTTGGACGCGCGCCGGGTTTGGCGATTGGCACGGGTTCCTGTGCGGGTGGTGCTACTGGGTGAGTAACGTTTTCTATTTTCCGAGCCTGCTGCTTGCGGGCGTCGGCATGGCGGCCACCGCACTGGGCTTCGGCGAGAACCGGACGTGGCTGGTGATTGTGTGTCTCGCGATTTTGTGGATTGCGTCGATCACAAACATTGTGGGGCTTTCGGTGGGTAAGTGGACAGGCAACCTCGGCGGGCTTTCCACGTTCCTGGGAGGCGCGCTGATCATCGTGCTCGGGTTTCTGGTTTGGCTTCGATTCGGATCGGCGACGGCCATCCGGATTGCGCCGGAGTGGAACCTGGACAAACTCAATTTCTGGTCGCAGATCGCCTTCGCTTTCGGCGGGCTCGAACTGGGGGCCATCATGGGCGGCGAGATTCGCAATCCAGAGAAAAACGTTCCGCGCGCGGCATGGATTGCGGGGCTGGGCATTGCCGCTTTCTATATTGCAGGGACGCTGGCCATGCTGGCGCTCCTGCCGCCCGACCGCATCAGCATCGTGACGGGACTGGTGCAAGCTGCCAGCGCAGCGGGCGCTCGTTTGGGAATCGGCTGGCTGACGCCGGTGCTGGCATTCGCGATCTGCTTCGGCGTGATGGGGCAGCTCGGCGCCTGGATCGCGGGGAGCGCGCGGCTTCCGTTTGTGATCGGAATCGATCATTACCTGCCTTCGATTTTCAGCCGCCTTCACCCACGCTATCGGACGCCGCATCTTTCCATCCTGATCCTCAGCGCAGCGTGCACGGTTTTCGTCTTCGTGATGCAGGCGGGCGAGAATCTGCGGATTGGCTACCAGCTTCTGGTGGATATGACGGTCATCATGTACTTCGTGCCCTTCCTTTACATGTTCGGAGCAGCATGGAAGTACGGCCAACGCGCGAGCGGCGCTGCCGGCCTGCTGGTCACGGTGCTGGCGCTGGCGCTGTCGTTTGTTCCCCCGGCGGACGTGGCGTCGGTTTGGCTGTTTGAGGCGAAGCTGGCGGGAGGTTTTTTGGTGCTGGGGGGAGGGGCGTGGATGTGCTTCTCCAGGTATGAACTCCAACGAAAAAGGGCGTAATCCGGGGCATGTCTCCTATTCTTTGTTAAGCGGCGCCGTGCGATGATGAACCTGACGGCTGGATCTATGGGAGACATCGAAGCAGATTCAAATTCGGGCACTCCCCCTAACATGCCGAATCCTCTATGGGACCTGTACGGAATCGCTAAAGAGGTCTTTGCGGAGCTTGGCGGGGGCGAGGCATTCATCATGAACGAGCGCGCCACGTTCTCCACCTCTGCTCTGCGGGCTGACAGCGAGCATTTACAAAGGGATGATGCAGAAGAATGAGACCGCTGTCGCGTGTCTGGAGTCGGAAGTCATCTAGCCTCCAGCCTCTGGCGCGATAAAATAAAAAAGACTCCGCGCTCGATCCTCAATGATTCAACTGACAGGCGCGCTCAAGCGCTTCGGCCCGAAAATCCTATTTGACGAACTCGACTGGCTGGTCACCACCGGCGAACGCACGGGGCTGGTGGGCGCCAACGGCACGGGGAAAACCACGCTGTTGAAGATTCTGGCGGGCATCGATGGAGTGGACGGCGGAACGATCACCGTCATGAAGGGAGTGACGGTGGGATATCTGCCGCAGGATGGGCTCTCGCTCTCGGGCCGCTCGGTATTCGCGGAATGCATGACGGTATTTGCCGGGCTGCGCACGCTCGAAGAGGAGCAGGAGACGCTGGCCGCCCGCATGGGAGAGCTGGATCCGTCGAGCGCCGAATACACACAGGTGTCGGAGCGCTTCCATCGCGTGGAGAACGAATTCCGCGCGCGCGACGGTTACGCCATTGAAGCACAGGTGGGCGCGGTGCTTACGGGACTGGGTTTCAACCGTGAGGACTGGAAGCGGCCCACTGAAGAATTTTCGGGCGGCTGGCAGATGCGCATCGCGCTAGCCAAGCTGCTGCTGGAAAAACCCAACCTGCTGTTACTCGACGAGCCGACCAACCATCTGGACCTGGAAGCTCGGAACTGGCTGGAAGATTACCTGGCGCAGTATCCGCACGCCTACGTTCTGGTTTCGCACGACCGGTTTTTTCTGGATGTGACCGTGAAGCGCATCGCGGAGCTGTGGAACAAGCGCGTGAATTTCTATTCGGGCAATTTTTCGAGATACGAGGAGCTGAAGACGGAGCGCCGCGCGCAGATCGAGGCTGCCTATAAGAACCAGCAGGAGAAAATCAAGCACCTGGAAGGATTCATCGACCGCTTCCGCTACAAGGCTACCAAGGCCAGGCAGGTGCAGAGCCGGATCAAGGAACTGGAGCGCATCGAGCGGATCGAACTGCCGGCCGAAGAGCACGCGATTCACTTCCACTTCCCGCAACCCAAGCCCAGCGGCCGCGTGGTGGCGGAGTTTCACAACGTGGCCAAGAGCTACGGTGCGAAGCTTGTGTTCCAGGACGTGAATTTTGTAATCGAGCGCGGCGACCGCGTGGCGCTGGTGGGCGTGAACGGCGCGGGGAAATCGACCCTGATCAAGATTCTGGCGGGCATCGAGCCGCTGACCGCGGGCGAGTACGCGCTGGGCCACAATGCGGCGCCCGATTACTTCGCGCAGGACCAATACAAAGAGTTAGATCCGGCCTCGCGCATGATCGACGACCTCACGGCCGTTGCGCCGCGCGCCACCAACACCGAGTTGCGCTCGATTCTGGGCAGTTTTCTGTTTTCCGCGGATGATGTTTTCAAACCCATCGGCGTACTTTCGGGCGGCGAGCGCAACCGCTATGCCCTGGCGCGGATGCTCATGATGCCGGGAAACTTCATGCTGCTGGATGAGCCGACGAATCACCTGGACATGCGCGCCAAAGACGTGCTGCTGGAGGCGCTCAGGGAATTCTCGGGCACGGTGGTGTTTGTATCGCACGACCGTTACTTCATCGACAAGCTGGCCACGCGGATTTTCGAAGTGGGTGATGGCGCGGTGCACGTTTTTCCGGGCAACTACGAAGATTATCTGTGGAGGAAACAGGGTGGCGCGCCTGCCGCCCCTGCTGAGGAATCGCCCGCTCCGGTTGTCGTCGAAAAGGCGGCGGCGCCGGCACAGGTGGCGCCGCGAGCATCAACCCAGGCAGCCGACAGGCGCCTGAATCCCATCAAGCTGCGCCAGATGAAAGAGCGGCGGCGCGCCATCGAAGACGAGGTGACGCGACTCGAAGTGGAGATTGCGGATTACGAGCAGACGTTGGCGAATTTCAAAAGCGCGGAGGAGACCGTGCGTGTGAGCGATCTGCTGAACGCGCGCCGTACCGATCTGGCGAGCCTGCTGGCCGAATGGGAAGAAGTAGCGCAGGCGATCGAGGCCAACCGGTAGCGCGAATCTGATCGAACTACTGGGGCAAGCCGCCAGTGGCCAGGTTGACACGCATGGCGATGGATCCCACAGTCTTACCGTCCGCTTGGGCTTTCCAAACTACCGTCTGCCAGGCAGGCTCGCCTTGTGGTGGCGACGCCAACACAGTTTCCACCGGATAAGCATCGTGGGCATCGATTGGGTACGCAGCTTGCCCGGCTACTGTGCTCCAGCCTTTCGGAATCGTCACCGAGAGCTCCACGTTGCGCACTTCGGCGGTTGCATTGTGAATCACCAGCGGCAAGTGGAGGCGCTCACCGGGTGCGATGGCCACTTCGGGTGTGGTGAGCAGATCCGCCAGATGATCGATGGCGTGCGCCTTCCAAAACTCGCGGTAGAAGCTCCATGGCCCGCCGAGTTCCATGGAAAGCCCATCCTTTTTAACCGGCCGGTAGCCGGGCGCCGGAGCGAAGGCGGAAGGGACGCCGGTAATTCCTTCGAAAATGTCGCCAGTGACCGAGGATTTAACCAGCGACTTACCGAAAATCAGCAATACCGGCTGCTCAAAATATTTGAAATCGCCTTTTTCGATGGCTTGCCTGGCAAGTTGGCCCGTATCGCCCTGCGTGAGATGAAAGCTCATCTCCTCGGCGGCCAGTTTGTAATACGGGACCCCGCGCGACGGGGAGACACCGGTGGTCTCATACCGCGGGCCCTTGCCTTCCAGGAAATCGGTGTGGGAGGCGTCGGAGAAGTAGTACAGCTTCTTGGGCTGCCAGGGACGCAGGCCTTCAGTGAGGTTGGAGATGTTCTGGCGATCGCGCGGTGGCGCAATTTGTTCGGGGAATGCGGTGGCATCGCCGGCCAGATCGAAGGCTTCGGTGGCGATGACTCCGGCGGCTTGATGATCGCCGTGGTTTTCACCGGCCACATATAGCGGGAGCCATGTGAGGATGACCTCTGGGCGTGTCAGCCGAACCAGGCGCACGGCCTGTGCCAGCGCGGCGCCGTGGTTCCAGGTTTCGAGCGAGCGAAGCACATCCTGGCCGGGCGTATCGGGGCCGCCCAGGAACCAGACATTCATGACGCCGAACGAAGCCAGCGCGCGACGGCCCTCGATCTCGCGTTCGGCGCCCATGGCGGCAGCCTGCTCATTGCCCATGGCGTTGCCGCCGCCATCGCCTCGCGTTCCGAAGATCACGGCAACCCGGCGGTGGTCCTCGTAAATGGCCTTGGCGAGGTAACCGGTGACTTCAGTCTCGTCATCGGGATGGGCCACCACAATCAGGATGTCGGCCTTGAAGCGGTCATCCGGGCGCGGAGCCGGCGGAGCTTTGGGAAGCTCCGCGGCGCAAACACACGAAGCCAAGATGAGCAGGAACGATATTCTCATGCGCAGTCCGCTGCAACCTTTCAGAAGCGGAAATGCAGGCCTAGCTGCATCTGGCGCATCGGATTGGCCGTCGAGGTGATCTGTCCCGCTCCTCCCACATCGACGGTGCTGCCGGGGAGGCCGAGATTCACGTGGTTGAACGCGTTGAAATTCTCCCATCGAAATTCAACCGTTTTGTTTTCGACGATTACAAATTCTTTCGAAAGCGACAGGTTGAAGACAAACAAAGCAGGACCGCGCAGAGAACCCTTAGAAGCGTCGCCGTTGCGATAGGGAGCTTGTGGGGCAGTGTAGGCAGCCGGATTGAACCACATGTCCGCGTTGGGATTCGAAACATGAGGATCGCCGATGATATCGGGGCGAACGTAATTGAAGTCGGCGTTTAACAGGGGGGCATTGGAGATGGTCGGTTGGAAAGCCACACCCGAATACATGGTGGTAACACCGCTCAAGCGCCAGCCGCCTGCCACGGCATCCGCCGCCTTGCTTGCGCTGGCAAGATAACGGCGGCCTTTACCGAAAGGCAGTTCCCAATTGTTCAGCAGCGTGACGGCGTGGGTGCGATCGAAAGTAGCCGGGCCATGGTCATTGCGGACATTGTAATTGTCGCTAAAGCCGTAGCCGCCTTCCCCGTTGTCCATGGCTTTGGACCACGTGTAGGTGAGCAGGAAATCCAGGCCGTGCGAGACGCGCTTCTGCAGTTTCATCTGCAGGCTGTTGTAGCTGGAGTTGTCGCAGTTGCAAACATCGTAGATAGGTTGTTCGTCGCCGAACTTGAAGAACGGGCGGCGAGGATCGTAGTCGCCGGGCCCGGGAACCG
>Ga0335079_10007962_pt1 | contig 12048 bp, 8 predicted proteins | sample Lox_Sample_33_FD_206719 | JGI IMG/M metagenome (GOLD analysis project Ga0335079, IMG submission 206719) | Soil microbial communities from Loxahatchee National Wildlife Refuge, Florida, United States - Lox_Sample_3.3 | ecosystem: Environmental > Terrestrial > Soil > Wetlands | place: USA: Florida... | reverse complement strand
GTAGGTCGGAAAAATGACCGGACTCGGATTTCTCATTGACTTATTACGCGGGTGATATAAATTCGACGGACACTAAGGTGCCGGGCCGGCTGCGAGGTGTCGCTGAAAGCCCCTGCCGATGGAGGGTGTCGTGTCCCCTGTTTTTGGGTTCCTGAGCCTTAGCGTATTTTCGCACATCGTTTTCACCCGTGAGACCATCGTAGAAATCTACCTAGGCGGCGCCATCCTGATATCTGGAGCCTTGCTGCTTGCTGCATGGACAAGAACAAAGCAGAGCAGAGAGGAACGCAGGATGCTGGACAGGCGCTGTGCTCTGGGCAAACAGATTGCCGAGTTCTGGGAGGATTTGACGCGACGCCCACCTGAACTTCTTGAAAGCGGCATCCAAAGAGGAATTGAAGGAATTGTCAAGGCCGCCGAGGCGGACCGAATCTGCTGGTATGAGCTTCATGAGAGGTCCGGTGAACTCTGGCGCTTGTTCACTGCCGCCAGCTCCGAGGAAACACCCGCCTCACCAGGGTTAATCACTCCTGTAGAGATTCCCTTCATTGCCGACGCCCTAGTGCGATCGGAACGTGTCATCTTGTGCGGACTCGAAGACCTGCCCGCCGAGGCAAAGACCGATCGGCTCCTTCTTGAGCAACTGGGAATCAAATCCCTGGCGCTCATCCCTTCCGATTACCGGGGAAAGAAGCATAAAGGCGTGCTGGGGCTGACGTCCTACTCGGAGAAGGGCATGTGGTCGGAAGATTTCATTTATCAACTGGGGTGCGTGGCGAATATCATCGGAGCAGTTCTGGAACGCCGCATTACGGATGAGGCGACGCAGGAGAGTGAGAGACGCTTTCAATGCCTCTTTGAACAAGCCTCCATCGGCATGGCCATCGAGACCGTGGAGGGCAGAATCCTCCATGTGAATCCGGCCTTTTGCTCGATGATGGGTTACAAGGAAGAGGAGTTGCTAAGTCTGAGCTGCACCCATATCAGTCATCCCGACGACGAGCAGATGGAACGCGGCCTGTTTGAAGAACTGCGCCGGGGCTCCACGCCGAGCTACAGGGTCGGGAAGCGATTTTTCCGCAAGGATGGATCGATCCTCTGGGGGGAAGTCAGCGTTTCCCTGCTGAACCGAAATCATGGCCGCCCTCCTTTGGTCATTGGCATGGTGAGTGATGTCACGGCGCAGAAAATCGCGGAAGCGAGCCTGCACCTGAGGGATCAGGAACTGCAGAAACTTACGGAGCATCTCATCGAGGCCCAGGAGGAGGAGCGCCGCCGCATCAGCCGAGAATTACACGATGACATCGGCCAACGCCTATCTCTCCTCGCATGCGAATTAGACGTGGGGCTCCGCGGCCACACCCCTACCAGATGGCAGAACGCGTCGGCGCTGCTTCGTACGATGCACAAGCAGCTGGATGAGATTGCGACGGACATCCACAAGCTTTCCCACGAACTTCATTCCTCGAGCCTGAGATACTGCGGGCTCGAAGTGGCCTTGCGCGATTTGTGCGACAAATATTCGAGCAATCATCATTTCGAAATCGAGCTCGACGCCCAGAACCTTGAGCCCAGGATGTCGCCGGATGTGACTCTATGCCTGTTCCGCGTGGCTCAGGAGGCCCTGGCAAACGTTCTCAAGCACAGCAACACGAAAAGGGTTGCCGTAAGAGTGACTCAGGATGCGGAGAAGGTAAGATTGACCGTGAAGGATCACGGCGTAGGATTTGTCCCAGGTGTACATTCCGGGGGAATCGGGTTGACCAGCATGAGGGAACGCCTGCGCATGTGTGGTGGGGTACTGCGCGTTTCTTCTGCACCCGCCTTCGGCGCGGAGATCATTGCTGAGCTCCCCGTTTCGGCGAAACCAGCGGCCCTGGCAGCTCGCAGTGCTTCCTCTTCGAGTTAATGCCACAGGAAGGTTCCCTGCCCCGATGTTGTGAAGTCTTTTGGCAAACGTTTGCGATCGCTACGGACTACCGATGGTTCGACAGCACGTCTTCGAGCGCATTTTCCGCTGACTTACGCACGGGTGGCACATGGCTGGCACTTAGAAGCCGTTGCGTATAAGGGTGCCTGGGTGAAGTGAATATCTCCTGAGTAGAGCCGACCTCCAGTATTTCGCCCGCGTGAAGAATGGCTACGCGGTCACAAAGCGCAGATACAGAAATCAGGTTGTGGGAGATGTACAGGATGGCCATTCGTAATTCGTCGTTAAGGTGCGCAAACAGGTCCAGAATTTCGGACTGTGTAATGGTGTCCAGGGCGCTTGTGGCTTCGTCGGCGATCAATAGCGCCGGCCGGTGCAGGATGGCCATAGCGATGCACACGCGCTGTGCCTGGCCGACGCTTAGCTGGGAGGGGCGGCGGCGCAGGAACTCCTGGTCGAAAGGCAGTTGCGCGTTCCGCAAGGCCGAAAGGACGGCTTGGCCACAGTCTTCTACTACTCCGTCGGAGTGCGCACGCCAGGCTTCATTCAACTGCGTTCCAATCCGCAACGCCGGATTCAACGAAGCGAGGGGGCTTTGGAGAACGACGCTCATTCGGCGGCCGCGAATACCACGAAGTTGTGACTCTGGCTTGTTAAGAAGATCTTCTCCTTCGAAAATGATCTCCCCGGAGACGTTCGCGCCTTTCGAGGACAGAAGCCGCAGAAGTGCCAGAGCGATGGTGCTTTTTCCCGAGCCGCTTTCGCCAACGAGGCCGACAATCTCTCCCGAGTGAATCTGAAGGCAAACATCGCGAAGCACCCCTGAATGATTGGGGTAATCCACTGAAATCTTGAAAGAGAGCAGCGGCGCTTCCGCCTTCACTTCTGCGCCCCCAGGGCTGTGCCCGGTGATAGCCGCAGAATCTCTGCATTCCAGAAAGCTTGGGGATTCAGGACCACCGGGGCTGTGCCTATCACCGACGGGGAAACTGCAATGAGCACATCCTTGTTGATCAAGTAAATGAAAGGCGCCTGCTCCGCGACGAGTTGTTGCACCCGGTCGAACTTCGCCTTGCGTTCCTTATCGGTGGGGGCGCCGGCCTGCTCCCTCATCAGGGTATCGATTTCCGCTTCCCAAGCGGTTGCCGGCGTTTTTTGATTGGGATTCCACTGATGGTTCTCGCCGGAGCTGAGCCAAACGGTCATTTGGCTATCTGGATCGAGGTCCGTGTTGACCAGGCCCAGCAAACAGGCATCGTAATCGAACGTGCGGGTCATCCTTTCGATGAGCGAGGGGAAATCCAGCGTCACGACGTTGACTTTGATGCCCAATTGAGACAGGTCTTGTTGAATCATTGCGGCCATTTTTTCGCGGGAGGCGTTACCGGAGTTGGTCACCAGGTTGAACTCAACGCGGTTGCCTTTGGAATCCTTCAGGATTTCCTTTTCAAATTTGAATCCAGCGCGCGCCAAGAGGGCCAGGGCGCTCTTGGGATCGTATTTTGGCGATTCCAGGGCAGAGTTAAACCAGAAGTGATTTGCGGGAGAAACTGGTCCGTAGGCCGGCTTCGCGTATCCATTGTAGACGATCCGGCACAGGTCGTCGCGGTTGATGGCAGAGGAGATGGCCTTGCGAAACTCCGTGGTGCGAAACCACGCTTTCTTGTATTCCGGCAAGGGTGCGGAAGGCACTTGGTTGAACCAAAGCTCCTCGGCATCGAGCCCCGTGCCGGCGTTGCGGGCGGCGGAAGGATCGTCATGCCGCAAACGTTCGAACTGCTCGGCATCCAAGCGACCGATCAATTGCAACTCACCTTTGCGGAAGCGCACAAGCTCGATATCGCGGTTGCGCTGAATGTCGAGACGAATGCTGTCGAGGTACGGCAGGGGGTTCCCCTGGGCATCGTGCTTCCAGTAGTTCGGGTTCCTCCGCAAGAGGACGTAGGAGCCGGCCTTGTATTCCGCAACAAAGAACGGGCCGAGAACCGCCATTTCCTTCTTCGGAGAGTGGGCGGACATGACCGCAACCTGATCGAACAGCCCATCGAGGCCAGCGATGGCCGCGGGAAACGTGATGGCGACCAGGTCAGATGCCGGGGTTTTCACATCCACGGTTCCTTCGCCTGAGCGGAAGGCATCACCGGTCGGCGAGTGTGTTTGAGGGTCCATGAGCAGCTTGATCGTATAGGCCACATCTTCCGACGTGAATGGCGTGCCATCGGAAAAACGCAAACCCTTCCGGAGATGAAAGGTAATCGTTCGTCTGTCCCTTGAAATCTCCCAGGAGGAAGCCAGGGCCGGCTCAAGGGACTGCGTTTGCCGGTTGAGGCGGATTAGCACGCCGCCAGTCAAATATCGTATGTTCTCCGAAGCTTCGTCATCCACCAGAATGGGGTTGAAAGTCTTAGGCTCCCCATGTAGGCAGAAATGCAGTTCGCCGCCGGACTGCGCTTGAGCGGCGAGCGAACCCGCTGCCAAAACAGTCAGCAACCCCCCCCACAAGGACCGAGCGATCATGTGATCTCCTCCTGCGCAGGCAAAATCAATTGAAAGCTAATCATCGACAAAACCAGTAAGACCAGTGGCAATGCTCTCCACGGATTCGCGCGCACAATCGAGAAGTCCTCAAGGCCGCGCAACAGATTGCCCCATGAGGGCAGCGGCTCCATCACACCGAGGCCGAGCATGCTGAGAGTCGCTTCCGTGAGTATGTACAAGGGAATGGAAATCCAGAACTGCGCGAGCAGGACCGGCCGCAGATTCGGGACCATGTGCCGCAGGATGATGCGAGAACGGGTGCAACCGGCAGCCTTGGCGAGCAGGAGAAAATCTGAATTCCGCAAATTTCGCGCGGCTGCCCAGACTACACGCAGAGAAGCCGGCCATCCGAGCAGCCCCAAAAGGACGAAGGTGGCAATGACCGACACGAGCGGGGGGATATCCAAGGGCAACCATGCGCGCAGAGCAAGCAAAACAAAGAGTAGAGGCAACGCCATGGAAAGATCCGCGGCGGCGAGAATGAGCTTCTCCATCCACCCGCCAGTGAATCCCGCGAAGGATCCAAACACGGCGGCGATGACCGTGGAGAGCAACGCCGCGGCTGGGGCCAATAACAAGGAGATGCGGGTTCCGTAGAGCACTCTCGTGAACAGATCGCGTCCGAGATTGTCGGTGCCAAACACATGAACGGAGGAGGGCGCGGCGCTGGGGGATTCACGGAACTGTCTGGCATAGGAGTATTGCGTGACACTGCCCGCGAATAGTCCTGCCAAGAAGACAGCGCAAAGGAATGCAGCCCCACACAGGCGAAGCCATCTGGAGGGATTCACAGAACCCTCCGGCCGCCGACGTTAGCAAGCCAGTTCGCGCCGACGGAGATGAGGGTTGTGAGCAGCGTCAGATTCATGATCAGCGGCAAATCGCGATTGAGCGCCGCCTGCCAGGCGAGCTGGCCTATTCCGGGTGAGTCACATAAGGCTTCGATCGGTATTGCTGCGCCAAACGCCATGCTCAGGGAAACCCCGAGAAGCGCGAAGAGGGCCAGCGAAACATTGGGGAAGACGTGATGCGAGAGAATCCTTCCGCGAGCGATTCCTCGTGCCTGCGCCGCCAAGACGTGGGGCTGGGCGTAAGCGTGGGCCAGCATATTGCGTAGATAGCGGAAGAGCTTGGGAAACAGGACTGCGGCAATAGCTATAGAAACAGGGGCTCCCGTGTACACGGCGAGCATTGCGACTACGGCCACGGGAAGGGCTATGAAAACGCCCGTCAGCAATGTGCCCGACACTTCAATCGCAAAGTTCGGGAACAGGCTCACGATCAGGGACGCAACCAGCGCGGCCATCCAAGCCAAGAATGTGCCGAACAATACCGAACGAAGAGTCACCGGAAAGCGCTCGCGAACGAGAGAAGCGATGGGCTGTTGAAGCCACTGGGAATTCCCCAAGTCGCCATGCACAACGCCTCTTAGGAATTGCCGGTAATAAGCAAGCAGACTGGAGTTGGCACGGCTGGAGGCCCGAATCGATTCCAGGGTTTGTTGACTGAGTCGCGGATCCAGTTCGCGCTCATCCACGCCGTATCCCGGAGCAAAGCGAACCAATGTCGCGCCCAGCAGGCCGCCCAACAGGCACAGCAGGACAAGGGCGAGGATCCGCCTGGCGGCTCGGTAGATTAGGCCTTTCATCGTCTCTTTCGTCCTTCTCGTCCTCAGCCAGGAGCGCCCCTTCTAATGCAAATTCACAGGCTCGATCCGTGCGGCTTCGTTTAACCGCTGGTAGTAATTCTCCTTGTGCTCATACATCCGCCGATCGGCTTCCGACAGAAGCTCTTCCGCTGTCAGACCGTCGTGGGGATAGAAAGCACACCCAATGCTGACGGTGACCGCCTTCGATTGACAAACGGATCGGCCGGCGTCCTCGACCGCGCGCTCCAACCTGGGTTTCAAATCGCTCACTTGTTCGGGACTCAATTCCGGGAGCACAAACACAAATTCATCTCCACCCAAGCGACCGACCTGATCGTAAGGACGGCACGCGCTCTCCAGATTCCGCGCAATTTCCTGCAAGAGCCTGTTGCCGATAAGATGACCGAAATTGTCATTAACACTCTTGAAGCCATTCAGATCGCACACCAAAATGGCCAACGATTTGAAACCGTCGCGACTGGAACGCGCAATCTCTTTTTCGAGGTGGGCACAAATAGAGCGGGCATTCGGCAACGCGGTGAGATAGTCGGTACTCGCGGTGTCTTGCGCCCGCTCAAATTGCAGTGCATTCTCCACTGATAACCCCAGTTTCGTGCTGGCGGCGAGCAACAGCCGCAAATGGTCCTTTGTAAAACCATGTCTGGCGAGCAAGTAGAGCGACAGCACTCCCGCGACACTCTCGCGACCTGGCAGGGGAATGGAAAGAGCCGACTGAAGAATGGGTACCTTAGAGGGATCTCCCAGATGCTTCGTTTCCGCCGCGGGGTCTCCATTCACAATCGGCTGGCGGTTCTGCGCCACCCACCCGGAAATTCCCTGCCCCATGGGGATTTCGATCGTGTCAAAGAGTTCGTAGTCGATTCCGTGGATGTACCGCGGCACCAGTTTCTCGTTTTCCGCTACATAGATCACGATGGAATCGTGGGGAATCATCTCCTTCAAGCGAACAGCAACTACCGATAGGGTTTCACGAAGACTCAAGGAATTCCCCAGCGTCTGCGCTAGTTCGAAGAGCAACTGGGCTTCCTGCCGTGCCGAGACGATCGAGGCCAAGAACGAAGCGTTGCGAACTTCCGAGGGCTTCGGCAACACGGCAATCCCGGTTGCCGGTTCAACGTTTGCGGTTTCCTTTAGACCAAAGGAGTGCAGTTTCTTGCGCTCAGGCGCCTCTCGAATTCTTTGCTCCAACTCGACATAGCGCCGTTCTAGGCAAGTGACCACCTGCGGATCGTAGGTTTTGCCAGATTCGAGTTTGATGTGGCTGAGCGCCTCTTGCGTGGATAACGCCCGCCGATACGGCCGCTCCGAAGTGAGAGCATCAAAGCAATCGACAACCGAAAGGATACGTGCGCCGATGGGGATCCCTGATCCGCTCAGTCCGTCGGGGTATCCTCTGCCGTCCCACTTTTCATGGTGAGAGCGCACGATGGGAACCACTGGGTAAGGGAATTGAACGCGGCTAAGGATCTCCGATCCGACGATCGGATGAATCTTCATTTTCTCGAACTCTTCCGGGGTAAGCCGGCCCGGCTTCGACAGAATCTGTTCTGGCACGGCCAGTTTCCCAATGTCGTGCAAGAGCGAGGCGGCCCGCAGGGCATCCAATTCCTCCGGTGCCAGCCCCAGGTCCTCTCCAATTTGAACTGCGTAAGTCTGAACCCTCTTCAGATGGTCGTGCGTGGTGTGGTCCTTCGCTTCAATTGCGAGGGAAAGCGCTTCAATGGTCCGCAAGTGCAGTGCCGCCACTTCATCGGAGTGCTTCTTTTCTGTTTCCAGGCGGTTCAGGTAAACCCGATACGAACGGTAGATCCAGTAAACCACCGGCAAGACGAGGACCGCGACTTGCCATCCCAAAGAGTGATTGATGGTGCTGACAACGCCGGCAATCAGTGCGCCCAGAAGGTAGTAAGGGAATGACCAGAGGTAGCATTCTTTCCAGACTCGGATTGGGTTTCGCCGGTCGGAAAGTGCAATTACCCCTGATACGGACATGGTGTTCACGGCAAAATAAGTCGTTGAGGCAGCCGCCAACAACAGTGGCCATTTCATGCCAATGGGTTGCGCGAACTTGTTGTGATAAACGAAGTACGCAGCCACGATGGATATGGCTATATTCGAGAAATTGAAGATCAGTTGGATTGGCTTTGGCCGAGGCTTCGAGTGCCAAATTGACTGGAGCAGGCCCCCAAGCGAACCCATAAGGATCGTTTCCGCAGGAGCGAGATCCATGATGCCAACAAGAATGAAAAGGAAATTTGCGGACATCGTGGCTTCGATGCCCGGCAATCGCACCTTGAAGATAGAAGCCGCGAGCGCAACCGCTAAATAGCAGGCAAATCGGAGTGGATCGTCCGAACGCCAATGCAATATGGCGTAAGCCAGCGTTAACAACCCCAAGAAAATCTGTAGAGCGATAAAACCGACGGCGGACCAACCGAGAAATTGGTCTTCCTTGCCAGGGACAGATAGAAGTTTCTTCCACTTTTCCATGCTGTTCGCTTTTACAACCAAGCCATAGCTGACAAGATTGTGGTCCTCGGGAAGTCACACCCTGACACAGATGTATCTACAAGGCCCGGAGCGCTCTGGTTTCAGTCTGGCCTCTTCTTTTGGACAGACAAATGGTACTGACGGTTGGATTTGTCCCAAGATAAACCCCATCTGTGTAGATACGTAACTCTTCGTTGACGTACCTGCTCCGTATAGATGCCAGGGGTTCTGGGAGGTACTTTCTTCTGTCGAAACCACCAGTCCTTTAGTACTAGAAGAGGGCACCCCTGTACTATCGACCGAATTGCCCACCTGCCCGGAAACTGAACCACATTGAAACGCTGCGTCCCCCGCGTAAGTCCCACTGACGAACTGTCGGTTTAGGAGAGCTCATTATTATGAAAGCCCTGCCACACCACACGGCCAGGAAAAGTGATGGTGGTCTCCTGAAGACTACGACCTGGGGAACATTGATAGCGCTTGGCTTAGCCGTAGCGATTTGGGGAACCTTCGGTTCCGCTCCCTGGAATCACACCGGTTCTCAACTCCAGGCCAAGGCTGTGCTCACCCGCTCGGTTCCGGCCGCTCCTAATAAGGAAGCCGCTGGGGCGCGCGGGTTGTGGTCAAGCGCCCAGCACTTGGTGTCAGAATGGAATCCTATTTCAGTTTCCAGACAGGCGCCAATTGTCGCCCAGGCCGGAGCTTCGACTTTTAGTGACCAAAACGCGCCCACGCAGCGCGGATTGAATGCAAGGGGCCCTGTATCCGAGGGCAGCGAATCGGGAGCCGGCAACACGCAGACTTCGAGTGAGGCCGCAGCCGCGAGGGCAGCGGCAAAGATCTCTCCCGACCTGAGAAATATTGACCCCGAGAAGCCCGTCGATGTGATTGTGCAATTCAAGGGTGGAGCCGCGGCAGACCTGACCGCTGCCGGCGCGACCCTTAAGTCCGATCTGTCCGTCATTCACGCGCAGTTGGTGACCACAAAGGGTGCCCTCCTCACCACGTTGGCATCTGACGCGACCGTGGCATACATAAGCCCTGACCGTAAGGTGAAGGGCTCGACAATCAATCCTGTCCTTACCGCGGTGAATGCGGACGTGGCTAGTGCCGATGGCTGGGACGGCAGCGGCATAGGCGTCGCAGTCCTCGATAGTGGCGTGAACAGCGTTACCGACCTGAATTCCGACGGCAATAGCAACCCGTCGCGTGTGGTCTATAGCGAGAGCTTTGTACCTGGCTATGACAACGCCAACGACGACTTCGGGCACGGAACGCACGTTTCCGGAATCATCGCCGGCAATGGATACGATTCCGCGTTTCTGCAGTCTTATCGGAACGTGTATCAGGGCATTGCGCCAGAAGTCAACATTGTCAATCTTCGCGTGCTCGACCCCAACGGCGCGGGAACAGACAGCTCAACCATCGGAGCCATTCAGCAAGCAATTGCCCTGAAAAGCACGTATAACATCCGGGTAATGAACCTTTCGTTGGCTCGCGGAGTGTACGAGAGCTACACACTCGATCCGCTATGCCAGGCCGTAGAATCAGCATGGCAAGCGGGCATCGTTGTTGTGGTCTCTGCCGGGAATATGGGCGAGTATGTTGACGCTGGCACAAATGGATATGCGACGATCGGGGCACCTGGCAACGATCCGTACGTGATCACCGTTGGCGCGAGCAATCTCCACGGAACCGGTTTGCAGACGGCGCAAACCATGACCAGCTATAGCTCCAAGGGCCCCACGACCTTCGATCATATCGTTAAGCCGGACCTGGTGGCGCCAGGTAACGCAGTCGTATCCCTGAGGTCTTCGCCGAACAACACGCTCGTAACCCTGTATCCGGGCATAGCCGTGTATCCATGTGATTCGACGCTAACGTATTGCAGCGCGTTCTACGGCGCATCCAATTACATACGATTGAGCGGTACGAGCATGGCTGCTCCGGTGGTTAGCGGCGTGGCCGCGCTCCTGTTGCAGCAGAATCCATCGCTGACTCCAGATCAGGTGAAAGCCCGTTTGATGAAGACAGCCTGGAAAGGGTTCAGCCCGTCCACAACCGCCACGGACCAAGGCTCAGGAATTACGTACGAAATCGAACAAGATATCTTCTCAGTGGGCGCCGGCGCGGTTGACGCTGGTGCGGCTCTATCCAGTACGGATCTGGCGCCGGCTTCCTTTGGATCGGCGATGTCTCCGACTGCGACCTTCGACCCCACCAACAACACGGTTTCAATCTCCGGAGCCCCTGGCACTGTCTGGGACAATTCCGTGGTGTGGGGTAACTCTGTTGTTTGGGGCAACTCCGTCGTGTGGGGTAACTCCGTTGTTTGGGGTAATTCCGTGGTTTGGGGTAACTCCGTTGTCTGGGGTAACTCCGTGGTTTGGGGCAATTCTGTCGTCTGGGGCAACTCGAACGGCAGCCTGGGTAATGCGAATTAACTTCTGGAGCCGAGCGTGAATTCTATGCTACCCAGAAACGCCAAACTCTATATCGCATTCGTTCTCGTAGCCGGACTCGCGGTTCTGCTGCTTGCAGCAGAATCATGGTCCTCGCCGGACATCAAACAATTCGCCGTCTACTTGGGGCTCGCGGCCCTCGCGTCGACTCTGAAGATCCGAATCCCGGGTATCGAATCCACGATTACGCCGAATTTCATATTCGTGATATTAGCGATCAACGCGTGCCGGTTTTCGGAAGTGGTCGTGATTAGCCTGGTGGCAGCTGTAATCCAATCCTTCTGGGCAAGCGCCAAGCGCCCGCGCCTCGTGCAGGTGGCCTTCAGTGCCGCTGCACTGGTGGTCAGCGCGGCTGCTGCCTATCAACTCTCCCATTTGTTGTTGACCGGGAATGCCTGGGCTTCTTCCAGCGGGATCGTAGTACTCGCGGGCTGTGTCTATTTCCCGTTGAACTCCGCCCTAGTCGCTGTGGTCATAGGCCTCGTGTCGCGGCAATCTTTCCGCCAGATCTTCGCTCGTTGTGACGTTTGGACTTTTCCTTACTTCTTTGCGGGTGTCGTCTTCGCTACATTGGTCACGATCGGATATGACCGCGCCTCCTCCTGGAAGGGAGCCGCCATTCTCATTCCCGCGGTGATCCTGGCGCACGTTTACTTCAGGAATCGCACGGGGGATCAATTGGCTGCGAGGCCCTCGGCCTGATTCTTCGTAGGCTTGGCACAGTCTGGAGCCCCGACGTCCGAGATTAGGCAATTCTCCCGACCGACGGAATCACGTCCAAAGCACCGTTTAATCGACGAAATCGAGGGTCATGCCTTCGTGTCTGTACAGGAATCCTACGAATTGGCCGAAGTTTGGGGAGGCCACGTTATTGTAGACCGTACTGAAGTTCCCATGGTTGGTAACGTTAAGAGTATAGGCCCCGAGCCGGAAGTGATGTGGCTTCCCGTTTTTGCCTT
>Ga0335079_10007961_pt1 | contig 12050 bp, 12 predicted proteins | sample Lox_Sample_33_FD_206719 | JGI IMG/M metagenome (GOLD analysis project Ga0335079, IMG submission 206719) | Soil microbial communities from Loxahatchee National Wildlife Refuge, Florida, United States - Lox_Sample_3.3 | ecosystem: Environmental > Terrestrial > Soil > Wetlands | place: USA... | reverse complement strand
GCCATGCGTTGCCGGGCGCTGCTCCCCGAGGGGAGCGCCGGGCTCGCCCTCCTGGCCCTCGGTGCCGCCCAGGGAGTGCTCTGGGTACGCCTCGCCTTCCAGGTGGCGGGCACCCGCTTCGCCGCGGGCCTGGTGGAGCGCCTCGCGCCGGCCGGCGCGGGCCCCCTGGCGCCGGAGCCGGACCTGCCCGCCGTCGAACATCCGGCGGGCTGAGCCCGTTCCTGCAACCCCTCCGCAGCCCGGCGGGGCGTGACTACCGTTCCACCCATGCGTCGACGGAGGCCTCCGACTGTCGAGACGTGGACGCTCTGCCTGATCCGGGCGCGAACATCGTCCCTTCCGGAGCCGGTCGGGCTCCGATCGAATGCCCTGCTGGAATGGGAGATTCCGTGCGGCTGAACGTGGGCCGCAAGTTCGGATCGCACGTTCGGATCCTCCGGCACGCGCGTGGTCTCACCCAGGAGGCGCTCGCCGAGCGAAGCGAGCTGTCCGTGGACGCCGTCCGGCGGATCGAGCGCGGCGGGTTCTCTCCGTCGCTGGACACGGTGAACAAGCTGGCCACCGGGCTGGACGTCTCGCTCCGGACGCTGTTCCAGGACTTCGACCGCGATCGCCGGGACCAGGTGGCCGAGCTCTGCGACTACCTGGGCAAGCGCACGCGGAGCGAGCTGCGGATGGTGTGGCGGATCATGCGCGCGATGTTCGAGGAGACCTGACCGGCCCCTTGTCCGAGGGTGCCCGGACGGTGAATCCGACCCGCGCCCCGCCCTCGGCCCGGTTCTCGGCGAACGCGCCGCCGCCGTGGGCCTCGGCGATTCGCCGCACCAGGGCGAGCCCGAGGCCCAGCCCGTCGCTGGTCTCGCCGCGCTGGAAGGGGTGGAACGCCCGATCGCCGGCGCCGGGCAGGCCCGGGCCCGCGTCCTCCACCGCGAAGCGCACCACCCCGTCGGGTGCGTCCACCCGGAGCCGGGTGACGCCGCCGCCGTGCACGCGGGCGTTCTCCAGGAGGTTGGAGAGGGCGCGCTGGAGGAGCGTGGGGTCGCCCTCGAGCGCCAGCGGCCCGGACTCGACCTCGAGGAGCGCGGCGGGCAGCGCCGCTCGCTCCAGGGCCCGGACCCCGAGGTCGCCGGCGTCGAGCGGGAGCCGGGCCATGGCGCTGAAGTCGAGGCGGGCCGAGGCGAGGAGCTCGCCCACCAGCGCGTCCATCTCCAGCACCTCGTGCTCCAGCTGGTCCAGCACCGTGGCGTCGCCGCTCCGCCCGAGCTCGAGGAGGAGCCGGATGCGGGCCAGGGGCGTGCGGAGCTCGTGGCTGACCGCGGCCAGCAGCTCGCGCTGCTCCTTGAGCTGTCGCTCGATGCGCTCGGCCATGCCGTTCATCACCTCGGCGAGCGAGCGCACCTCGCCGCGCGCGTGCCGGACGTCGAAGCGGCTCTGGAGCCGGCCCTCGCCCAGGTCCCGGGCCACGCGGGTGAGCTCCTCCAGGGGCCAGGCCAGCTTCCAGGCGATCCGCCCGGACATCGCCCAGAGCATGCACAGCACAGCCGCGAGGGCGAGCAGGGCGGTCCAGCCGCCATGGCCTCCGTGGGGCCAGGGCTGGACGCGGACCATGCCCAGCCGGGCGCCGTTCTGGATCACCGGGACGTTCTCCATCCACCGGAGCGCCGGTGGGCCGAACCGGGCGAGCGGGTGGCCCTGCGCGTCCTCGAGCTGGACCGACCAGCCGAGGTGCGAGGCGATGGCGGAGGCCCAGGCGTCCCGGTCTGGTGGCGAGCTCCAGACCCGGGCGGCCTGCTCGCCCATCAGGGCCTGCACGCTGTCCCACTGCGCCCGGGTCGAGGGTCCCCGGAGGTGCTCGACGCCGGCGGTGACCGCGGTGACCACGAAGGCGGTCGCGAGGATGGCGACGCCGAACCAGACGAACAGCCGCCGCTGCATCCGGGCGCGCTTGCGCCACAGCGTGAAGTCGTGCCAGCGCCTCTGGTGCCAGGGATCGAAGCGCGGGACCACGGCTACTGCTCCCGGCTGAGCACGTAACCCACGCCGCGCACCGTCTTGATCCGGCGAGGCGAGCGGGGATCGTCCCCGAGCTTGGCGCGCAGATGCGAGATGTGGACGTCGACCGTCCGCTCGCCCACCACGACGTCGCTCCGGCCGGCCTCGGAGAGCAGCGCGTCGCGAGGAATCACCCGGCCGGCCCGCCGCATCAGCGCCACCAGGATGTCGAACTCGAGGCCGGTGAGCTCGATGGCCTTGCCCTCCACCGTCACCTGCCGCGAGCCCACGTCCACCTGCACGTCCGCCACCGCCAGCTTCTCGCTCACCGCGTCCGGGGCGCTCCGGCGGAGCACGGCCCGCAGGCGGGCCAGCAGCTCGCGGGGGCTGAAGGGCTTGGGGACGTAGTCGTCGGCGCCGATCTCCAGGCCCACCACCCGGTCGGTCTCGTCGCCCTTGGCGGTGAGCATGAGGATCGGCACGCGACTCCGGGTGCGGATGCGCCGGAGCACCTCCAGCCCGTCCATGCCCGGGAGCATGATGTCCAGCAGCACCGCGTCGAAGGCCGAGCTGTCCAGCGCCTGGATGCCGCTCTGCCCGTCGTAGGCCGGCGTGACCTGGACCCCGTTCTGACCGAGCCAGCTCACCAGGAGCTCCTGGAGCCGGCGGTCATCGTCGATGCAGAGCACGCGGACGGACATGGGCGAGGTCGGGCAGTCTACCAGCGCTCCGGAGCCTCGCCGGGAGAGGCCGCCCGGCCCGGGGGCTGGCCGGCCGTGCCGCGGGCGGCGTCGACGCAGAGGGCGGCCACGTGCCGCTCCCAGGCCAGCCGCCGCTCGCGGTGCCTCATCCCGAGCGCGTGGATGCCCGAGCCGAATCCGGCGACGACGCCGGCGGCGAGGAGCGCGATGCGCAGATCACGTCGCATGGCGTGGCTCCTCAGGCGTTCCAGCGCCGGCGGCGCCAGCCGGAGGCCAGCAGGTTGGCGAGCTCGGCCCGCTGCCGCGGATCCAGCGCCTCGTGGACCCGTGCTGCCTGCCCGCGGAGCGTCTCGCGCAGGGTGGCGATCCGCCCCTCGGCCCGGGCGAACGCCTCCTCCAGCGCTACCGCGTCGAAGGTCTCTCCCCGCATGCTCCGGGCGACGTCGCTCCGCATCCGCTCGACGTCGTCGTGCCAGCCGTGGAGGGTGCCACGCAGCGCGTCCGCGGCCTCGGCGATCACCTTCTCCTGCCCGGGCGAGGTGTCGATCCGCTCGAACAGCCAGCGGAGCGGCCCGCGTCCACCCGGCCGGCCGCGTCCTTCCCAGCCCTCGTGGCGCCAGCCCCCCCAGCGGCGGTGGCCCCAGGGACCGCCGCCGTGGGCGTAGGCCCAGCGCCCGGCGCGCATCGTCCGGGCGAGGGCGTAGAGGCAGAACGCGCCCAACACGAAACCCCACATCGTCTCTTCTCCAGTCACGGGGCGACGGAAGTGCCGCCCGCGGAACAGGACGTAAGCGGGGGCTGTGAAGGCACCCCCCTGACCCGGGTAAAGAAGTGCAAACCCGCCTGGCTACCGCGGGTTGGAGGGCACTCCGGCCTCGAGGCGCTCGGCCTGCTCGCGGAGCGTCCCGGACTGTGCGGGAAGGCGGATCCATCCCGCGGTGTGCTCGGTGCGGGCGTACCACTCGCTCCCGGCCTTGCCGACCTCGACGTAGCCCATTGGCCTGCGCTCGTGGCCGTACTCGACGCGCACGGCGACGACCGGCGTGCCGTCGCGCGGCGTCTCTCCACGGCCGAGGATCTCGATCGGCGCCAGCCGCCAGACGCGCTCGGCCCAGAGGGTGGCCTCCGGGCTCGGCGCATCCGGGTTCTCCGCCGGCGCGACGCGGGTGTTCCCCTGCACCTTGCGGATGACGAAGCTGCGGCTCCGCCCGTCGAGCTGGAGCTGGAGGGCGTCCGGCTCGTCGGCACGGAAGGCGTGGAGCCGCCGGTCCACCAGACGGCTCAGGGCGGCGGAGAGGTCCTGGATCAACGACTCCTGCACCAGCCAGAGACGGCCGCCCGCGTCGAGCAGGTACGAGCCCGACGCGCCCGGCGGCGTGGAGACGACGAACTGCAGCGAGGAGCCTCCGACGGTGTCGAGGCGGAGGCGCTTGCTCGAGGCCTCGAGTCCGAGCGCTGCGCGTCGTTCCGGGCTCGCGATGCCGAGGTCACGGATGGCCATCGGCGGCGAGAGGCGCTCGAGGAGCTCGGCCGCCGCATCGTTGCCGCGGAGCTCGCGCGGCGGTGGCGGCGGTGCCTCCTTCAGCGCCTTGAGGAGGTCCGACGGGCCGGCATCCGGGCGGCCCCGCACCCCGGCGTCGGCGCGTAGCGCGGTGGGCCTCGCCCCTGCGTCCGGCACGGCGCCTGGAGCGGCAAGCCCTCCGTCCCGGGCCACTCCTCCGTCGGCGACGCCTCCGTCCGGAGCCTGGAGCGAGGGGCTGGTCGCCACGCGAACCCAGACGGTGCGGTCGGCGTCGCCCGCGCGAGAGACGTCGACCTGGTGCGAGCCGTCGTCCCAGTGCACCGCCTTCACCTGGCCGTGCCCGAGCGGCGCCACCGGCACCTCGCCCGGAGCACCGCGCTTCGGAGGCGACAGCCATACCGCGGCGGCCAGCGCGAGCGCGCCGGCGGCCACCGCACCCTGGACGGCGACCGGACGGCCCCTCATCGGCCCTTCCCCCGCCGGGTGAACCAGATGCCCCCGCCGAGCACCGCCAGCGGCGCGGCGAAGACGGTGAGGTAGAACCAGGCCACGTCCTGGCCGCGGGTGTGCTGGATGGGGAAGTCCGTCTCGCCACCCGCCGATCCGAGCGACTCCTCGCCGAGGAGCCAGCGCACGCCATCCACGGCGAAGGCGCGGTTGCCCTGGCTGCCGTCGAGCACCAGGTCGGTGAAGACGTCGGAGTCGGCCACCACCACCGCGCGCCCCTCCTCGCTCCCCTTCCGCGGGAGGGTGACGGCCGCAGCCACGTCCCAGGCCTTGCGCTTCTCCGTCCGCGGGTCGAAGGCGAAGTTGCCGTCGACGTCGCGGAAGGTCTCGGGAAGGGTGCTGACGGTGAACACGACGTTCACCCCGGCCGGCTTCTGGCTCAGCAGCTCCAGCGAGCCGGCCCCGAGGAGGAGGAGCGGCACCCGCCCACCGGCCTTCACCAGCGTGCTCACGCTCGTGTGCGGCCCGAAGGTCGCGGTGACGAGCTGGCCCCGGTCGCTGGGCTGGTGGGTGCGGGCGAGATAGACACGGTCGTTCGCCAGCGGCGTGGGCACGAAGCGGACGCCGAGCGGCTGCAGCAGGGCGTCGAAGTTCGAGCCCGACTCGGGGTCGAGCGCGATGAGCAGCCGCCCGCCCCCGCGCACCCAGCGAACCAGGGCCTCCACCTCCTCGCGGAGGAAGGGCTGCGTCGGGCCGAGGACGAGCACCGCGCTCGCGTCCCGCGGGACGTCGCTCGCCAGGCCCTGGGCGGCGCCGAGTGGGCGTACCTCGTCGTTCTGCGCCCGGAGCAGCTCCTGGAGTGTCCGGACCGTGCCCCGGGCGTCCGAGGGGTCGGGGTTCATGGCGGCGCGCTCGCCGTGGCCGGTGGTGAGGTAGACGATCTTCGCCGCGCGGCCCACCTGGTAGAGGCGCTTCTGCACCTCGGGGTCGATCTCGCGGAGCTGGCTCTTCGAGGCGTCCAGCGTGGTGCCGGTGGAGTACGCCTCGTGCCGCTCGCCGCGGCTCACCGCGATGGCCCCGTTCCCGTTCACGCCCAGCGCCCGGGCGCGCGCGAGGTCCACCGCCGCGTCGAGCTCCTCGACGTGGAGGAACGGGCTCTCCGTCGCCAGCGACTCGGCGTAGTCGCGTACCGCGGCGCCCGTGTCCGAGCCCGGGGGATAGAACAGGCTGAGGGTCACCGGCTCGGTCAGTCCCCGCACCACGCCGCGGGTCGACTCGCTCGGCCGGCCGGGGCGGAAATAGCTCCAGTCCGCCGAGACGTCCTTGGCGTTCGTCACCCAGCCGAGGGCCAGCGCGGTGGTGACCACGGCCACGAGCGCGAGGCCGGTCCCGACCGCGTCCTGCACCCGACCCAACTCGATCTCCGGGGCCCGGGCCATCGCCTCGTAGGCCAGCTCGCCGAGGAGGAGCGGCACCACCGACGCCGCGGCGAGAAGCGCGGTGGCGATCTGCAGCGCCGTCGCCAGCCGCGGGACGCTCTTGCCGACGTCCGGTCCGCCGGCGGCGAGGACGACGTCCGACTGGGCGAACCAGACGACGAGCGCGAGGAGGGCCAGCGTCGAGAGCAGGGCGAAGAGCCGCTCCACCCGGGGCCGGGGCGCGGCGGCGGACAGCGCGGAGCGGGTCCAGCGGAGCACCGTGGCCACCGCCACCGCGAGGACGCCCGCCACGTCGAGGAGAGCACGGCCCGGTCCCGCGCCCACCACCCGCTCGCCGAGGAAGACCGCCAGGAGCCCGAGCACCGTCGCGGCCGTGAGGAGAATGCTCCGGGCGTTCATCGCCACCGCCGGGCCTCGAGCACGCGGGTGGTGGCGAAGAGCGCCACCCAAGTGACGAGGAGGTAGTAGACCACGTCGCGCAGCCGCACCTGCCCGGACTGGAAGGGCGGGAAGTGCGCGTTGTGGAGCGCGAGCGAGGCAAAGAGGCTGGAGAAGGGCGGCTCGGTCACCGACGCCAGGAGCCAGGCGACGAGCAGCGAGACCAGCACCGCGGCCCCGAGAATCGCCGCCACCACTTGGGTCCGGGCGAGCGAGGACCCCAGCGTTCCCAGCGCCAGGGACGCGGAGCCGAGGAGCAGCAGCCCCAGGTATCCGGCCAGCAAGTGCCCCACCGAGATGTGCCCGTGCACGAGGATGAGCAGCGGCATGTACACGGTGGCCAGGGTGAGGCCAGAGAGGAAGACCAGCGCTCCGAGGAACTTCCCCAGCACGATGTCCCGGTCGCGCACCGGCGAGGCATAGAGGAGGGGCAGCGTGCCGAGCTGGCGCTCCTCGGCCAGCAGGCGCATGGCGAGGAAGATGGCCGCGACCATGGTGGGACCGGAGGCGAAGTAGAAGAAGCGGGTGAGCACCTCGGTGGAGCGGCGCGAGCCCTCGAGGGCGAAGGCGTTGAAGAGGAGCCCGTCGATGAGCAGGAGCACCGCGGCGATGATCCACCCGGTCATGGTCCGGAGGTAGCCGCGCAGCTCGCGGCGGGCGATGAGGAGCACCGCGTTCACGCTGTGGCCCCCCGGCCGGCGAGCTTCAGGAACAGGGACTCGAGCCGATCGGCCGAGACGTCGAGCCGGAAGAGCTGTGCGCCTGCAACCAGCGCGGCCTGGGCCAGCGCCGGGCGAAGCGCGTCGGGCGCCTCGACCCGCAGGAGGGCGCGGCCTCCCGGGGCGGGCTGCACGCTGACCGCGCGGACGCCGGGGACGCGCCGGAGCGCCGCGGCGACGGCATCGACCGGCCCGCCGACCTCCAGCTCCACGCCGGCGCCCACCCCCAGCCGCTCCTCGAGCTCGGCCTCGCTGCCCTGGGCCACCAGCTCACCGTCGCGGACCACGAGGAGGCGGTCACAGGTCTGGGCGATCTCGGGGAGGATGTGGCTGCTGACGACGACGGTGTGGTCGCCGCGCAGGCTGCGGATGAGCGCCCGCATCTCCACGTTCTGCACCGGGTCGAGGCCGTTGGCCGGCTCGTCGAGCAGTAGCAGATCGGGGCCGTGCACCAGCGCCTGGGCGACGCCGACCCGCTGGCGGAACCCGTGGCTGAGGGTGGAGATGCGCTCGCCGTCCAGCTCCCGGAGGCCGGTGCGTTCCTCGGTCTCGGCCACCCGGGCGGCGATGCGTTCCCGGGGGACGCTCCGCAGCCCGGCGACGAAGGAGAGGTACTCGCCCACGCCCATCTCCTCGTAGAGCGGGGGCAGCTCCGGCAGGAAGCCGATCCGCGCCTTGAGCTGTCTCGGCGCGGTGAGGAGATCCTGCCCGTCGAGGCGGACGGTGCCCGCGGTGGGCAGGAGCACGCAGCCGAGGACCCGGAGGGTGGTGGTCTTTCCGGCGCCGTTGAGGCCCAGGAAGCCGACCACCTCGCCGGAATCGATGCGGAACGAGAGGTTCCGGATGGCCGCCCGTGCTCCGTAGTACTTGGAGAGCTGCTCGACCTGGATCATCAGCGGGGGCGCCCTCTTTCCCAGGCACCGGGCCCCCGGGTCAAGGGTGGATGTCGTCCCTACGTCGCGCTCGGCAGTCGCGCCTTCCCCAGGCAGAACCGGAGTGCTTCTTCGAGGCCGGGCCAGCGGAAGCGGAACCCGGCGTCGAGCAGCGCCCTGGGGACGACGTTCGCTCCGGACAGGACCGACTCCTGGCCCATCTCTCCGAAGAGGACGCGGATGACGCTGGCCGGCACGGTGGCGACGGTCGGCCGGTGAAGCACGCGGCCGAGCACGTGGGTGAAGCCAGCGTTCGTGACCGGCTCCGGCGCCGTGAGATTGGCCGCGCCCCGGAAGGACGAGGTGCGGAGCGCGAAGTGGATGGCGCCGACGACGTCCTCGAGCGCGATCCAGCTGAAGAGCTGCTTGCCCGAGCCGAGCCGTCCGCCCGCGCCCACCTTGAAGAGGGGCAGCATCTTTACCAGCGCGCCGCCGTTGGCGGTGAGGACCACCCCGGTGCGGAGACGGACCACCCGGACGCCTGCCTCCTCGGCCGGCCGGGTCGCCCCTTCCCAGGCCTCCACCACCTCGGCGAGGAAGCCCGTTCCCCGGGGCGACGCCTCGTCGACGGGCGTCTCGCCCCGGTCGCCGTAGTAGCCCATGGCCGAGCCGTTGATGAGCACCGCTGGCCGGCGGGCGGAGCGGAGGATGCCGGCGACCACCGCCTCGGTGGTGCGGACACGGCTGTCGCGGATCGCACGCTTGCGCGCCGCGGTCCACCGGCCGTCGCCGACCCCCGCGCCGGCGAGGTTCACCACCGCGTCGAGCCCGTCGACCTGACCAGCGTGGTCGCCCCGCCCGAGGCGGACGACGGTGTGCCCGCCCGCGGTCAGGAAGTGGGTGAGCGCGCCGCCGATGAGTCCGTGCGAGCCGGTGATGCCCACCCGGAGCGCAGGGCCGGGCAGCTCGGCGTGGCGCTCCAGGTCGGCCGCGGTGAGCGCGTGCCGGTAGGCGAAGAGCGCCTCCAGCCGCTCGAGCACCACGCCCGCGCCCAGCCGGCCCAGGGCGCCCAGCGGCAGCGCATAGCGGACGTCGTCCTCGAGCATCGAGCGCGTGTCGCCATCGGGCAGCATCCGGTGGACGTGCTCCCAGCGCGCGAAGGGACCGGACTCCTGCCGGTCGGCGAAGGAGCGGCCGTCCTCGAGCGCGGTGTGCACCGCGACCCAGCGGCGGGGCACGAGACCGACGTGGACCCGAACCACCGAGCGCGCACCGGGGACGAGGCCGCCCGAGCGCTCGAGGACCTCCGCCCGCTCGAACGGCGGGTTGAGACGCTCGAACGCGCCGGGGCGAGCATGCCAGTCGAAGAGCTGCCGGGCCGGGACCGGCATCGGGCTCCGCGCGAGGTAGTGGTGCTCGTCCATCGACGTCCTCCCCGGCCAGGTCCGGCGGGGTCACTTCCTGCCGCCTGCTCGCGCTTGTTATGAGCGAGGGAGGCCCACTGCAAGCAGCCTGCACCGATGGAAGTCACCTCGCCAGAAAGCATCGCCGCCGCCGTCGCCGTCCTCCGCCGCGGAGGGCTGGTGGGGCTACCCACCGAGACGGTGTACGGGCTGGCGGCGGACGCCGAGAACGAGCTGGCTGTGCGGCGCATCTTCGCGGTGAAGGGGCGGCCCTCGACCCATCCCCTCATCGTGCACGTGGCCCAGCCCGGGGCGATGGAGCAGTGGGCGACGCACGTGCCCCCCGACGCCTACCGGCTCGCCTCCGCCTTCTGGCCAGGACCGCTGACCCTGGTGCTGCGGCGCTCGTCGCGGGCCTCGGACGCCGTGACCGGCGGACAGCAGACGGTTGCCCTGCGCGTTCCCGGGCACCCGGTGGCACTGGCGGTGCTGCGGGTGTTCGATGGCGGAGTGGCCGCGCCGAGCGCGAACCGCTTCGGGCGGGTGAGCCCCACCCGGGCCGAGCACGTGCGCGAGGACCTGGGGAGCGACGTGGATCTGGTCCTCGACGGTGGGCCGGCGCGGGTGGGCGTCGAGTCGACCATCGTCGATCTGAGCGGGGAGGAGCCGGTGCTGCTCCGCCCGGGCGGGGTGCCGGTGGAGTCGGTGGAGCAGGTGCTCGAGCGCCGCATCTCGCGCATGCCGGGGCGGAAGATCCGGGCGCCAGGCCTGCTCCCTTCGCACTACGCTCCGCGGGCCGGAGTCCTGCTCGCCGAGCCGGGAGGGGCGGTGGCGCGGGCGCTGGCGCTGGCCGGGAGCGGACGGAAGGTGGCGGTCGCCGTGCCCGAGTCGGTCGAGGTGCCCGAGCCTCTGATCGCGCTCCGCATCCCGGCGGACGTGGAGGGCCTGGCACGGGAGCTCTACGGCGTGTTCCGCGCGGCCGACGACGCGAAGGTCGACGTCGCCGTCATCTCGGTCCCCGGCGAGGAGGGGCTCGGGCTCGCCGTCGCGGATCGGCTGCGCCGGGCCGCGGCACCGCGGCCGCCGGGTTGAGCGCCCGGCACGAGCATTCGTGACCTGACCTGGGTCCTCGGGGCGCTTCGCGCGAGGCGGCTCGGCCTCACGCCGCCGCGCCGGCCTCGACGTCCTCGCCCCGGAGCTCCCGGATCATCCGCGTCAGCCCTCGCACCCACGACGGATGGGCGTTCAGGCTGGGCACGAGCGTCAGTGACTCCCCACCGCAGCCGAGGAACTGATCCCTCGCCCGGATGCCGATCTCCTCCAGCGTCTCCAGGCAGTCGGCCACGAACGCCGGACAGAACACCGCCAGCCGCTTCACCCCGCCCCTGGCCAGCTCGGGGATGACCAGGTCCGTGTACGGCTTCACCCACGGCGTCCGGCCGAGGCGGCTCTGGAAGGTGACGGTCCACTTCCCGGCCTCGAGCCCCAGCCGCTGCGCGAGCTCCCGCGCCGTCACGATGCACTGGTGGCGGTAGCAGCACTGGTTCGCCGCGACCTCCCCGTCGCAGCAGTCCGCGCGGGCGAGGCAGTGTGCGCCGGTGGGGTCGCTCTTCCTCACCTGGCGCTCGGGCAGGCCGTGGAAGCTGAACAGCACGTGGTCTGGCCGCGCCTCGGCCAGCACCGGGCGCCCCACGTCGGCGAAGGCGCCGAGGAACGCCGGGCGATCGAAGAACGGAGGCAGCACCCGGAGGCTCTCCACGTTCCACGCCTCGCCGACGAGCCCGTACACCCGCTCCAGGCTCGACCCGGTCGAGCTCGAGGCGTACTGGGGATAGAGCGGCACCACCGTCAGCTCGCGCACCCCCTGCGCCCGGAGCCGCTCGAGCGCCGAGGCGAGCGACGGCCTCCCGTACCGCATCCCCAGCTCCACCGCCCAGGCAGGGCCGAGCGCGTCCTGCAGCCGGTTCGCCAGCGCCTGCCCGTGGACGAGCAGCGGCGAGCCCTGGGGCATCCAGATCTTCCGGTACGCCTCGGCTGACTTCTGGGGCCGGAAGGGGAGGATGACCCCGTAGAGCAGCGCCGCGCGCCCCACCGGCGGGATGTCCAGCACCCGGGGGTCGCTCAGGAACTCGCGCAGGTACCGGCGCACCGCTCCCGTCTCCGGCGCGTCCGGGGTTCCGAGATTGATCAGAAGCACGCCCTGCGGAGCGGGTTCCATCAGTTGAGCGCGTGGGGCAGCGTCAGGGCGAACTCGGCGATGCGGGCCTCGAAGGTCGAGCCGTCGGGCCGAACGAAGGTGTAGCTCCCCCGCATCGTCCCGAAGGGAGTGCGGAGCATCGCCCAGCTCCGGTACTCGAAGCGCTCGCCCGGCTCGAGGCGCGGTGTCTCCCCCACCACACCCGCGCCCTTCACCTCCTCCACGTGGCCGTCGGCGTCGGTGATGATCCAGTGCCGGCTCTTGAGCTGCGCGGTCTCGGTCCCCTGGTTGCTGATGGTGACGGTGTAGACGAAGAAGTA
>Ga0335079_10007955_pt1 | contig 12055 bp, 11 predicted proteins | sample Lox_Sample_33_FD_206719 | JGI IMG/M metagenome (GOLD analysis project Ga0335079, IMG submission 206719) | Soil microbial communities from Loxahatchee National Wildlife Refuge, Florida, United States - Lox_Sample_3.3 | ecosystem: Environmental > Terrestrial > Soil > Wetlands | place: USA... | reverse complement strand
ATGAGATTGGTGATCTCGGAGGACACCTTGCCGAGGTCCTCGCCAGAGGGTGTAACGTAGAGATCGGTCACGCGCTGGATCTGGTAGTGCGAGATCTGGGTGGCCGTCTCGGTATTCTCCAACTTCACCACGCTGCCGAGAGTGGTGGGTTCGGTAAGCCGCGGCGAGCGCAGCGGGATGCTCTTGAGGTCGATGAAGTTGTGGATCGCGGGCTGCCCGTGTTCGAAGTATTGGACCGTGAGGAAGTAGTCGTTGCCGGTCTGGTGGTCCACCCAATAGTTGGGGGCGATCATGGTGTTGGAATTGAGCGCCGTAATGACGTTGTCGACCACCTCTTTGGGGCTGAGCCCCAACTCAGCCGCGTGAACGCGGTCCACGTTCAGCCGGACCGCGGGGTAGTTCATGTCCTGCGGGATGTACACCTCGCCAACGCCAGGCAGCTTGCGGATGCGCGCCGCCAGGTTCTGCGCCACGCTGTAGGTTCGGCCGAGGTCACTGGCGGAAACCTGCAGGTCAATCGGAGCGGGCATGCCGGTGTTGAGTACCGCGTCCACCATGGAGCCGCTGGAGAAGAACGTCCGGATGTTGGGATGGCTCTCGTTGATGCTGCGGCGCACTCGTTCGATGTAGTCGAAGCTGCTGACCTTGTGCGATTCGTTCAACTCCACCTGAACCGTGGCAGTGTAAGGTCCGGCATTGTTGGTGTACAGCGCCGAGAAGTCGGGGACAATGCCGATGTTGGAGACCACCATGTGGAAGTCGGCCGGGTCAACGATCCGTTTGATCAGGTCTTCCACCTGTTGTACGTACCGCTCGGTGACCTCGATCCGCGTACCGGTGGGTACCTTGAGGTTGACGGTGAACTGTCCGGCGTCGGTGCGGGGGAAGAAGGCCACACCCATCGAGCGGTATAGAGCGAGGCTCGAAACAAACAGGAGCGACAGAGCCGTCACGGTCAGAACCGGCCGCCTCAGCACCGTGCGCACGGCGCGCTCGTAGAAGTCGAGCAGGCGATTGAACATGCCGTTGAACCAGGCATTGAAGCCGCGGCCTTCGTGTGCCGCCCCGTCCGAGGCATGATGCGCGCCCTTGAGGTACTTCGAGCAGAACAGTGGAATCACCGTCATGGCCACGAAGTAGGAGGCGAACAATGAAATGGCCACTGCCAGCGCCAGCGCCGAAAACAGGAACTTGCTAACGCCGTACAAAAACGTCACCGGAAAAAAGACCACCACCGTGGTCAACGTGGCGGCGAGTACCGCCAGGCTGACCTCGGCGCCGCCCTGTTCTGCGGCCACCACCGGGGACGAGCCCAATTCCAGATGGCGGTAGATATTCTCGAGCGAGATCACCGAGTTGTCGATGACACGGGAGAAGGCCAGCGCCAGCCCGCCGAGAATCATCGTGTTCACGGTGCTGCCCATAAGGGAGAGCACGACAAACGTCGCCAACGCGGAAAGCGGGATTGAGAGGAACACCGCGGCCGTCGCGCGCACGCTGCCAAGAAAGATCAGAATCATGAGGCTGGTGAGCACCAGCCCGATCAGGCCTTCATGCCAGAGCGTCTCTATAGCCTGCTTGACGAAGGCGGACTGATCGAAGACCACGCTGGGGACGAGTTGCCGGGGGACATCGAAGAGCTTCCCGATCATGTCGTGGATGCCGTTCACAACCGCGATGGTGTTGGTATCGCCGCCCTGCTTCATGATCGGCAGGTAGACTGACCGTTGCCCGTCCACGCGCACGATGTTGTACTGGATCTGGTTCGCGTCCCTAGCTTCGCCAACATCGGAGACCGACACCCAGCGGGCGCCGGCGGTCTTGATGGGAACACCGTTCAACTCCTCTACCTTGTGCACCAGGCTGTTGGAGTAAACGTAGTAGTCGTACGGACCCATCTTGACGTCGCCGGCCGGAAGAATCAGGTTGTTCCTGTTGATGGCGTTGACCACGTCCATCACGCTCAACTGGCGCGAGAGCAGCTTGTAAGGGTCGACGTACACCATCACCTGGCGGTACTTGCCTCCGAAGGGCGGCGGAATCTCAGCGCCTTTCACCACGGCGATCTGGTTTCGTATGGTGAACTGGCCGATATCGTGGAGCTGGGTTTCATTCAAGCCCTCGCCCTTCAGCGTCACCAGGCAAACCGGCAGGCTGGATGCGTCAAACTTCAGCACCACCGGCGGCAGCGTGCCCGGCGGAAGGCGCTTCAGGTCTGCCAGCGCGAGATTGGACAACTCGGTGACGTCTGCGTCGGCGTTGGTTCCCGGCTGGAAGAAGACCTTGATGATGCTGACGCCCAGCAGCGAGCGGGACTCCATGTGGTCGATGCCGCTGGCCAGGGTGAAAAAGCGCTCCAGAGGATTGGTGATATCGGTCTCGATGTCCTCCGGCGGCATGCCGGAATAGAACGTCGCCACCACTACCTCGGGCAGGTTGATGGTAGGGAACAGGTCAACCGGCATGCGCGCAAAGCTGGTGATCCCGATCACCACCAGGGCGAGGCAGATCACGATGATGAAGTAAGGATTGCGTATGGAGAATCGAGACATGAGAGCCTGCCCGCCGGGGCGCGAAATTTACGGCGTCTTGTCGCCGAGGAACTGCAACGCCTCGACCTGCTGCATCTTCACGTGCTGGCCTGCCTTCAGGCCGCTCCGATCGCTCACTACCACACGATCGCCTTCATTTAGCCCGCTCAGCACTTCGGCATCGTCGGCGGTCTGGAGACCGAGAGCGATATTCCGTTCCTGAAGCGTCTGGTTTGGATCAACCAGGAAAATGGTGGCCTGGCTGCCATTCTGGCTGACCGCCTGCAGCGGGACCACTAATGCGGAGTTCTTGTGCTCCAGAGACAAGGCGGCCTCCGCGTATAGCCCCGGGATCAGCACGCCAGCCGGGTTGGGCACATCCACCTCCGTGTGCATGGTGCGGGTGTCCGCGGTCACATCAACGGAGAAGCGTTTCACGTTGCCGGGAAGGACCCGGTCGAGCGACGGCACCCGCACCTGCACCGGATCTCCGATCCGGATGTACTTTACGTAAGATTCCGGCACCGGGATGACGAGACGGAACAGATCCTCCTGGGAGAGCCGCACGAGGGGTAACGCTTGCGTGCTGCTACTCGTTCCCGCCTGCATGAGTGTTCCGAGGTTGGCGTACCGCTGGGTCACGACGCCCGAAAACGGCGCGGTGATTTTGGCGTATTCGAAGAGCACGCGGTCGTGCTGGTCCTTCGCCTTGGCTACCTCCAACTGGCTCTTGGCTGTTTCGTACGCCGATTTTCCCGCTTCCACCTGTGCTTCCGCGGCCAGGTCCTTTCCCTGCGAATCGTCGATCTCCTGTTGCGCGACCAGGCCCGGCCTCTCTTTCGCCACTCCGCTTAATCGATTGGCCTGCAAGTGAAGCACATTGTGCTGTGCTTCCAGGCGGTCCAGCTCGTGCTGCGCGTGAACCACCTGGGTAGTCGCGGACTGGATGGACGCCTGATCCTGCTGCAGTAAGACCTCCAGTTCGGGTATCTCGAGCACGGCCATCAGTTGGCCCTTCTGCACTCGTGTACCGTAGTCGACCTTGAGGTCCTTCACGTAGCCGGCTTCTTTGGCGTAGACGTCGATCTCCTGAAACGGGACCAACTCCGAAGACACGGTAAGTTGCCGCGTGATTGGCTTTCGCTCGACCGGCGCGACACCCACAGTGACCAATGACTCCTGCTCGTCGTCCGTTCCGGCCCGCACTGCCGCCGGGCGAGAGCACGCGGCCAACGCCGCCAGCAGCGGCGCCAGCATGATGCAGGCATGGGTTCTCACTTGCATAGATTTCTACTCTTGGCTTGGGCGAGTTTGGCAGCCAGAAGGTCGACCGAAAAATCTTTCCGCTCGGTAAGGCAGAACAGGTCCCGGTCATCTCGCAGCACGTCTTGGGCGAGAGACTCCAGCCTGTCGATGCCTTCCGCCGGAATTACGTGCACCCCGTGCAGGTCTGCATGGAGGAGATCGCCGGGGCCGATCCGCAAGCCGCCGATTTCGACAGGCTCCCCGAAGTCCACCACGTGGGCGTAGGCGTGCGAGACCGAGAAGCCCCGGGCGAATACCTGGAATCCGATCGCCTCGATTCCCGGAACATCGCGCACCGCCCCATTGGTCACGCAGGCTACGCATCCGAGCTTACGTGAGATGCGGGCATAGGCTTCGCCGAACAACGCGCCCGTCCCCGCCGCGTGGTCCGCATCGTGGACGACCACGATCTTCGGCCCGGCGACACCGGCAACATACCTCCACCACTCAATGTGTTCGTAATAGCACTTGCCTCGAACCGGTGGCATCGAGGACCGCATTCTGCCGGTCACTGCAAACCCGATGACCGGCGGCATTTGAGGAAAGATGCAGGACATCTTGCCGCTCATGAAGCCTTCATTGCGGGGACGGATTTCCAGACGCTCGATGGCATTCGACAAGGTACATGTGTCAAAACGCCTTAACCTGTCGAGTAAGTCATAAGGATGTTCGGGCTTTGGCATGCACTTATCAGGACCTGCACTGCAAGTACCCTCCAATACTAGAAAGCCGTTCGATCGGATCCTATACCGGCCTTGGAGGAATTCGGTTTCAAAATGGATGGAGGGCAGAAGCCGCCAGATTCATGCCGTGCGACGCTCTTCCCAGCGCGCCGGACGGCGACACAGATTCCGTTAGCCCGGAAACATGTGCCCGGCGTCACTAACTAGAAATCGTTCCAAAATTAATAGATTAGTGGGATAGAAAAGGTGGACTTCCGCGCCTAGAGTTGAGTCAATATGAATCGGATCACTTTGCTGTGCACCTGTTTTCTGGCTCCATGTCTCGCTTTTGGCCAGGTCGAGACCGACGAGATCCACCACCACAACCTCGCGTTCGGAGTTGGCCCGGCAATCCCCCTCGGAAACTCGACGAATTACCTGAGTACGGCGCCGTTTATCCGGCTCGGATACGGGTATCGTTTCAACCGGCTGTTCCAGGCGGACCTAGGCCTGCAGCTCGCCTTCGGTGCCGCCAACAACCAGAATGCCGTGATTACCGATGTCGGCACTGTCCAGAGCGGAGACCACGAGTTCATGGTTCCCCTGGGCGGCCGCATCTACATTCCGCAGCCGTTTCATCGCATGCAGATGTCCGTAGGCGGCGGCGGCGTCTATCTTCATTACTCCGAGACAGTGCCGTCAAATGGCTATTACGCCCCAAGTTGCTATAGCTGCACGACGCGCGGCGGGTGGGGCGGATATGGAATGGCCAATGTGAGCTATTTCCTCGACAGCAACCACAACTTCCGCGTCGGTACCACGTTCCAGTACATCGCCGGGTCCACTAACGGCCAGGCGGTTGCGAATATCCCGGCGGTCAAGACGACCGACCACTGGATGAATATCGCGTTCGACTTTGGTTTCAGCTTTTAGCCCTGTCGGGCCGGGTGCAGCGATGCCGCAGAAAGAACTGATCGCAGTGCCGGAAACCGCCGAGGCGCCCGAGCCACCCAAGGAACCTGGGAAGCCAGGCCTGCTGCGGGCCATTCGGGCGATTTTCTCAGGGGCCGAAATGTCCGAACTCCGAAGGAGGGCCGCACGCCGCCGGTTCGTAATGGCCGCCGTGCTCGGCACGCTTTCGGTGAACTTCCTCATGTTTCTTCGTTTCTTTTTCCCGCGGGTGCTCTACGAACCCAAGACCAAGTTCAAGATCGGCTACCCGTCGGACTTCGGATTCGGCGTGGACACCAAGTTCCAGAGTACTCATCGCATCTGGGTAGTAAGGAACACCGAGGGTATCTTCGTGATCTCCGCGATCTGCACGCATCTTGGCTGCACCCCCGACTGGATCGCCAGTGAGAACAAATTCAAGTGCCCCTGCCACGGCAGCGGATACGATTCCGAAGGAGTCAACTTCGAGGGCCCGGCGCCGCGGCCGATGGACCGCGCCCAGGTCGAGCTCGATCCCGACGGGCAGATCGTGGTCGATCTCGGCCACCTGTACCGCTGGCCCAAGGGAGAGCGCTCTCAGTTCGGCGACCCTGGCGCGATCCTGAGAGTCTGAAGCCGTGCCGCACCGGGCTGCCTGCTCACTCGATCTCAAACGCAATGAACTGAAATCTGCCATCCCGCTCGATCTGCAGAACCACGGCGTCCCCGCGATGGAACTCGCCAATCATGCCCCGGAAAATCTCCAGGGAAGACACCTGCAGATTATTCACCGCATGAATGATGTCTCCCGGCCGGAGGTCGATGAATTGCGCTTGGCCCTCGGGAGATTTTGCCGCCACAATCAGTCCGTATTGCCGCCGTAAGTCCGGCAACAGGCTGGCGACGCGCTGGTCGATTTCGATGCACAGGATGCCCAGGCGGGGCACCAGGTTCCGCTCCAGGGATACCATGTCGGCGAGAGGATCCCAGGGAGCCGCGTGTTCCTGCACCTCCACCGTCAGCATGATGCGGGTGACGCCGCGCTGGATCTCGAGCCTGATCTTCTCGCCCTGGCGCCGCCGGTTGACGTCGTCGTCAAACTGCCGGGCCGCCTCGATCGAGTTTCCGTTCAGGCTCAACACCACGTCCCTGCGCTTGAGTCCGGCAAGATCGGCGGGGCCCTCGGGCTCCACGTCTGCCACCACGACCCCTTCCTCGGTGGTCAGGGAAAGACCTTTTGCCATTGACGGTGTAATATCCTGGACGAACATTCCTACCGTTCCGCGCGAAACTCTCCCGCGCTTTCTCAGTTGTTGGTACACGTTGCGAACGACGTTGCTGGGTAGGGCGAAGCCCAGCCCCTCATTGCCGCCGGATTGGCTGACGATGAACGTGCTCAGTCCCACCAGCGTGCCGCTGGTGTTCACCAGCGCTCCGCCGCTGTTCCCGGGATTGATCGTGGCGTCCGTCTGGATGTACAGAATCGGATTCTCGTCGTTGATGGCACGCCCCGGGGAACTCACTACGCCGATCGAAACCGAGTTGTGGAAGCCGAGCGGACTGCCGATGGCCAGCACCAGGTCGCCCTGCCGCAGCTCGTCAGAGTCCGCCAACGTGAGCGAAGGCAAACTGGAGCCATCGGTCTTGAGCAGCGCAAGGTCCGAGTCGCGATCGATTCCCACGATTCTCGCCTCCGCCACGTGCGGTCGCTGAGGCAGCTTCGCATCGAAGGAATGGGCCGTGGCCAGGAGGACCTTGACGCTGATCGCGCCCTGCACCACGTGGGCATTGGTGATGATGTAACCCGCCGGGTCCAGAATCACACCCGACCCGCTGGAATGCTGGCGCGAAATCTGATTGCCGCGCCCGCCGTCATCGCTCGACCCGAAGCCGTTGACTACGACCTCCACTACAGCGGGCGCTACCCGCCTCGTCAAATCGCGGATGGACCCGCTCAGCTGCACCAGAGCATTCTTCCCGGCCGGGGATACCTGCCCGAAGCTCAGAGCTGCCGCAGCCGGTACAAGTGCCATCACGGCGGTCACACGTCGCAACATAGCCGTCCCTTGCAGGATCGAAGTCGGGTCCTTCGATTTTTTTCCATCCCTACATAGCGCAGGGGATTGGAATCGCGAGCCACGCGCCGTATTGTGGAGACATCCATCAAGCATGGGTTGATGAACAGACCGCATAAGCAGCACTTCCCCCAGCGCCGGCGGCGCAATGCCCGTTTGTGCCGCCGGCGATCTTTGATCCGGCATCCGAATCCTCACGAGCGCGCCGCGTTTCCGGTTACTTCGCGCGCCAGAAGCACGATCATGGCCAGCCCGAACAGCGGGCTGTCAATGCCGGCGAACAGAGTCGCAATGAGGTAAACCACTGCGGAAAGCACAACGATCAGGGTCCAGACCCACCGGTCCAGCTTCACGGACGGGACGTTGGTGCCTGAATGTTGTGCCCTCTCTGCCGATCCCGGGCGGAACCCAGCCGGTGCCTGCACACCTGTCGTCATAAGGCAGGCTCACGTGGTGCCGCAGCGCTCGCGACAATTGCGCCGGCATGGCTCTTCGGATCCAGCCGGGGCGGCAGAGGGAGCCAGGCACGAATCAAAGTACCCCTCCCAGGACCGGAGTCGATGATCAACGTGCCGCCAAGACCTTCCACGCGCTCCTGCATTCCAATCAGTCCTACTCCCTTGCTGCGCGTCGGCTGAAATCCCCTGCCGTCGTCCTGGATCACAACCGCGATTCCCTGCCCCGGGGCGCTCAACTGGATCTCCACGGAGTTCGCGTTGGCGTGGCGGCACACATTATTCAACGCCTCCTGGGCGATTCGGAAGATGCACGTTTTATGCTCATCCGGCAATTCCCGCGGCAGCTCGTCCGAACTGACGCTGATTCGCACTCCGGTGGCCCGGACAAGCTGGGCGGACTGCCACTCGATGGCCGCCACGAGCCCCAAATCATCCAACATCGACGGACGCAGGAGCAGCGCCATGTTGCGCACCATGGCAACCGAGCTCTCGACCAACTCGCGGATCAGGTCCACTCGCGTCGTGAGGTCCTTCGGATAGGGCGCCAGCGCGCTCGCCAAGTCGTGGAGTTCGAACTGCACGGCCGACATGGATTGCCCGACGGCATCGTGGAGCTCGCGCGAGATGTTCTTGCGCTCGTTCTCCTGCGTGGCGACGAGCTGCATCGACAGGCTGCGCAGCTCCTGCCGCGCCTGTTTTGCCTCTGCCAGATGAGCCAGGGTCTGTTGCTCCAGTTGCAGAATCCGCGCCGATGCCACCGCCGCCATGACGAAGCCCAACAGGAACATCACGGCCAGAGCAACCGCCAACTCGTTGCGTAAGCCCGAGAATAGCCCGATCAGACGCTGGTCGCGCCGCAGGAGCTGCTGCCGGTTTACCGAGCCGATCGTATCGGCGATGCCCAGCGTGCTCGACCGACGGGGCAGGACTTCGTCGTGAAGAAACCGGTATCCATCCTTCTTTCGCTGCCCGGCGTTCCACGCGAGCGCCGGGTCCAGGACTCGCCAGTACTCCTGGATTTCCCGCCGCAATGCTTCGTACAGCGCCTGGTCCGCATCGCCCATCTGCGAGCTGTGCGTTGCCAGCAGCGACTCGATTCGCGCCCGCGAGTTTTTCAAGGCCTGCCGGTTCTGTTCCGCCTGGTCGGGCTCGGGCTCCAGCAAGAAGTCGCGTATGTATGTGCCCGACAGATAGATCGCCGAACGGATCTCGTCGAGCCTTTGCACGCGGTCGACAAAATCAGCCAGGATGTTCTCGTTGCTCGAGCGCAGTTCTCCGAGGACCCGGATGGAATTCACTCCCAAGAGAACCAGAAGGATCAAAAGAACTCCGAATCCGGAGGTCAGCACCCTTCTGGTCGTCAGAAAGCGCCGCGCCATTCCGGCGACGGAAGATGTGGGGGGCGTCGTGATCACAAGCGCACCGTCCCGGCGTGGCCCCGCTAGTCGCCGTGGGCGCAGCCACTGCGCTGCGACGCCACAACTCCCTTCCGAATCGCGTAGAGAATCAGTTCCGCCAGGCTGTGAAGATTGAGCTTCTGAAAAATGTGCTGGCGGTGGCTGACGACAGTAGTCGGGCTCAGATTCAGAATATTCGCAATGTCCTTGTTGGCCTGTCCTTCGGCCAATAACTGCAAAATCTGGCGCTCCCTCCCGGTCAGCAGATCATAGGTGTCCTCCACGTTCTTACTGCTCAAGTACCGGACGTAATCGTCCGCGAGGATCCGGCTGACCTTAGGGCTGAAGAAGGCCTTTCCCTGGCTGACGGCCCTCACCGCCTGGACGATCTCGGATTCCGCGGCGCTTTTCAGTACATATCCGCGGGCGCCGGCCTTGAGGGCGTTGACCAGGTAACATTCATCGGTGTGGACGGTGAGTATCACGATCTGCACCTCGTGGAGTTTTTCGGAGATGATCCTGGCAGCTTCGATGCCGTTGAGCGCCGGCATCCCGATATCGAGGATCGCGACATTCGGCATCCGCCGCTCGGCCTCTTCAACGGCCTCCCGGCCGTCGCAAACCTCGGCGATCACTTCGAATCCTTCCTGACGTGCCAACACATTCCGTAATCCGTTGCGGATCAGGGAATGATCGTCCGCGATGAGAATTCGCACTGCCACAGAATTCATCCTAAGCATCGAACGCGGACAAGGGACATACTGCAAACGAAGGATATTGTTCGGACTTCGTAAGGTAGAGTCCGGCTGCTCCAGCGTGACGGGGGACAAGGGGATATTAGAGCCGGCGCGGACTCGGAAGGGCTACAGGGTAAAACATATCCAATAGATTCCAATAGTGTTACCGACAGGATGCGATTCCGCATCTGCATCTGGCATATGACGGCAGGCGCTGTCAAAGGTCCGGGCAGGTCGACGGCTCGAGTCGGCATCGCCGTCAATTGCGTAGCTTGCTCTGCTATGCGGCAGTCAGCCAGAAGTGGAGCGACGGCGCGCGGCAGCTCGACGGGTACTCATACGATTGCAGGATAGGAATCGTACCGCTTCGAGCACTAAGCTCAACATATCCGGTCCATGACGGGAGGCGTAGGGATGAGGAACGCGGCTCTGAATGCCAGCTCTGGAAAACAGCCTGCTCGAGCTTGCCTGGGAACTGTCCTGGTGGTGGAGGACGAGCCCGCATTGCTCACGCCGGTGTCTTCGGCGTTGGCGCAGGCGGGGTATTCCGTTTTTGGCGCATCCAGCGCCGAGGACGCGCTGGCAGTGGCGGCATGCCGCGGCGACATGATCCAGGTTCTGCTCACCGACGTGTCCATGCCCAGGATGGGAGGCCTGGAACTGGCAGGTAAGCTCCGCCGCCTCCTGCCGCACGTCAAACCTATCTTCATGTCCGGGAGCTTCGGCCCTGACATTGCGTCCGAGACACCGTTCCTGTTCAAACCTTTTCTGCTGCGCGACCTATTGCGGGCGGTGCAGGACCGCATCCCCGGGGCCGGGCGGACAGATCGAGTGTCGTCGTCCGGGTTGAGGTTTTTGTCGCGTACGACAGCCGTGGGCTGCCGGACCACGCCGCGCCTACTTCAAATTACGTGAATCGGCACAAACGGAGATGAGCTGTTGGGAGCTGGCGGGGACGACGGGGCTCGAACCCGCGACCTCCGACGTGACAGTTAAGGTCCACAACCGCGTTTTCTCTTTTGTATCTATCACTTACGGTATTCCACGGGACCAACCACGGGTCCAATTCGGCCACGAATCGCGACGATTCTCCGGCAGGATGGACCCGTGTCTCTGCCAGGACATCCGGTTTAGACTCATGGCGTTGGGAGTATGGATACCATGGAAGCATATTTTCAACGTGTCGTTGCTACACGTCGCTTTCAAAAGCGAAGTGAGAAGGATTTTAAAAACTCCCTATAGGAGCAAGGAGAATTCCCGCGACCGGCGCGCAGGGGGGCACGCACGTTGCGCCCGGCTTGGCCATGTGGACGCCCGTGGTAGCCAGGAGAAGCAACAGCCCGGAGAGAAGCGCAAGAGAACGCACGTCGAGAGCAAGACCGCGCATCTGGCCACGCCGTATCTGGCCTCGACGAACGCCTGGGAGACGGTCAAGGCGGCAAGAGTACTGGATGAAGAACGGAAAGGAAGGAGCGGGAATGACCAAGACGGAGCAATTGCTCAATGAATTAATCGATTGCAGGATTCAACGTCGCCGGTTGGATGCGCGCGTGGCGGAATTGCGAGGGCGGTTGGGGTTGGACAAACCAGCTAGGAGGCATTTGAGCGCCGAAGGACGCGCCAACATCGCCGCCGCGCAAAGGGCACGATGGGCGGCGAACAAGAAGGAGGCGCGACAGACCGCCACGCCGCACGCTACCGCGCTCAAGAAGTGGTGGGCGGCGTTCCGCGCGGGCAATGGTCCCCGGCCTGGCGCTAAGGAAGGATCGACGCGTGTCGCGAAACCAGAGCGTAAGAAGGTGAAGTGGACGCCTGCCATGCGCCGGGCGGCTGCCGAACGCATGCGGCGCGTGACCAAGGAGATGGCTAAGAAGCGTGGGGCGGCCAAGGCGGCTGCTGCATAGTGGCGGGGAGGGCGGCATGACCGACCGCATGGCCGAGTTGGACGCGTTGCGGGCGG